>Ga0335085_10005788_pt1 | contig 19713 bp, 18 predicted proteins | sample Lox_Sample_45_FD_206712 | JGI IMG/M metagenome (GOLD analysis project Ga0335085, IMG submission 206712) | Soil microbial communities from Loxahatchee National Wildlife Refuge, Florida, United States - Lox_Sample_4.5 | ecosystem: Environmental > Terrestrial > Soil > Wetlands | place: USA...
CTGCGCCCCGCTATTCGATGTGGTAATTGGGCGCTTCCTTGGTGATCTGCACGTCGTGCACGTGCGACTCGCGCATGCCCGCCGAGGTGATCTCGACGAACTCTCCCTTGGTGCGCATCGCCTCGATCGTGGCGCAGCCCGTGTAGCCCATGCTCGCGCGAAGCCCGCCCATGAGTTGCTGGATGATCGCGGTGACGGGGCCCTTGTAGGGAATGCGGCCCTCGACGCCTTCGGGCACGAGCTTGTCGGCGTTCATCTCGGCGTCCTGGAAGTAGCGGTCGCTCGAGCCCTTCTGCATCGCGCCGATGGAGCCCATGCCGCGATAGGCCTTGTAGGAGCGCCCCTGGAAGAGCTCGATGTCTCCCGGTGCCTCCTCGCTTCCCGCAAAGAGGCTGCCCAGCATCACGCTGGAGGCCCCCGCGGCCACGGCCTTGGCGATGTCGCCCGAGAAGCGGATGCCGCCGTCGGCGATGCACGGGATGCCCGAGCCTTCGAGCGCTCCGGCCACGCTCTGGATCGCCGTGATCTGGGGAACGCCCACGCCGGCCACGATGCGCGTGGTGCAGATGGAGCCGGGACCGATGCCGACCTTCACGCCGTCGGCGCCGTGGTCGACGAGCGCCTTGGCCGCCTCCTTCGTGGCGATGTTGCCGCCGATCACCTGGAGGTCCGGGAATTTCTTCTTGACCCACTTCACGCGATCGAGCACGCCCTGCGCGTGTCCGTGGGCGGTATCGACGACGATCACGTCCGCGCCGGCCTCGACGAGCGCTTCGACGCGCTCCGCGGTGTCCTCGCCCACGCCGACCGCCGCGCCGACGCGCAGGCGTCCCAGCTGGTCCTTGCAGGCGTCCGGGTGCTCGGAGGACTTGAGGATGTCCTTCACCGTCATGAGGCCGCGCAGCTCCCAGTCGCCGTTGATCACGAGCACGCGCTCGAGGCGGTGGCGGTGCATGAGCGCGCGCGCCTCGTCGGGGCTCGCGCCCTCCTTCACGGTGATGAGCCGCTCGCGCGGCGTCATTATGTTCTTCACCGGCTGGTCGAGGTTGTCCTCGAACCTGAGGTCCCGGTTGGTGACGATGCCGACCACGCGCTTGCCCTCGAGCACGGGAAGCCCCGAGATGCGGTGCTTGCGCGTGAGCTCCATCACTTCGCGCACGCTCATGGTGGGCGCAATTGTGATCGGATCCTTCACCACGCCGCTTTCGAAGCGCTTGACCTTCGCGACTTCCGCGGCCTGGGCGCGCGGGGACATGTTCTTGTGGACGATGCCGATGCCGCCTTCCTGCGCGAGCGCGATCGCGAGGCGCGATTCCGTCACCGTGTCCATGGCGGCGGACAGCAGCGGAATCTTCAGGCTGATGGTGCGGGTGAGGCGGGTTTCGAGGCGGACTTCGCGGGGCAGGACAGTCGAGTGGGCGGGAAGAAGCAGAACGTCGTCGAACGTGAGAGCTTTTTGGATGACGCGCATTCGCAAACCCTTCGCTGCAAAAGGAGATTATACAGACCGGTCCTACCCCCTTCAACCGAGCCCGGCCCTGTGACGGGCTTCATTGACGCTAGAGTGATTTCTCGATAAGGTATTGTAAATGCTTGAAACTTCACGGCTTTGGCGGGTAGTGTTTGGGGCGCTTGTGGTGGGATGCACGAGCCCCGCGCCGCAGGTCGTGGAAGCACCCGCGGCGCCGCCCGCGCCCGTCGCCGTGAAGCCGGCGAAGGACGATGCGGCCCTCGCGGAAGAAGCGAAAGCACTGCTCGCGCAGGCGGAAACGGACGTGCAACGCGCTCGTGCAAGACGCGCGCTCTGGCTGAAGGCCTGGGAGGATCTCCTCTCGGCGCGCCAGGCGTCGGCTGCAGGGGACAACGGCGCGACAATCCGCTACGCGAAGCAGGCAAGCGACCTGGCGCAGTTGGGCCTCGAGCAGCTGGCCTATCCGGCAGTCAAATAGTTCGGAGGAGATTCGCCATGAAACGATTGATCGTCCTCGTACTCGCCCTCGGGCTCGCGCAGGCCGCTTCGGCGCAGCTGTACAAGTACGTCGACAAGGACGGCAAGACCGTCTATTCGGACCAGCCGCCGGCCAACACCGACTCCAAGCAGATCAACGTGCAGACGGGCACCTCCGCGCCCACGCAGGTGCCCAAGAGCGCCGTGGAACGCGACAAGGAAGCGCAGAAGGCCCGCGACGAAGCGAACAAGAAATCGGCCGACGCCGCCAAGGCGGCGGCGCTCAAGGACGCGCAGTGCGAAGCGGCGAGGCAGAACCTCGCGCAATACGCCAACGGCGGGCGCATGCAGCGCACGCTTCCGAATGGAGACCGCGAGTTCCTGAGCGACGACGAGATCGACGCCGGGCGCGAGAAGGCGCAGAAACAGGTGGACGACGTCTGCAAGTAGGCGGCGTCCGCAGGGACCGCCGGGCAGCCGGCGGAAAGAAGAAGGAGAACGAGTGGCGCACCCCCGGCATCGCGTGACGCGAACCGTAGCCGCTTGCGCGTTGGCGCTTGCAGCCATGCAGGCGCGCGCCCTTTCGCTGGGCGAAGCCGAGGTTCGCTCGGGGCTCGGCGAGCCGCTCGACCTGCGCATCCCCGTGACACGCGCTCCGGGCGAGTACATCGAGCCCTCGTGCTTCAGGCTTCTCGCCGAAGGCAGCTCCGCCGTGCCGCGCGTTGCCGCGGGCAGCGTTTCCCTCGAGCGCTCCGCCGGCGCAACGTTCCTCAGGCTTCGCACCGGAGCGCCCATCAACGACCCGAGCGTCGCCGTGGGCCTGGTCGCCGCGTGCCGCGGCCTGCCGCAGGAGACTCGGCGCGAATACGTGGTCGCGGTGAATGCGAAGACGTCCACGGCGTCCGCGCCATCGACGACCGGCGCGACGGCCGCTGCCCCGGTGCCCGTTCCCGAGCCCTCGTCGCTGCTGCCTTCGATCGCGACGCTCATCGCGCGCATCGGCGACACGCTGCAGTCCATCGCGCGCGCCATCTTCCCCGACAACTCGAACGCGAGGCGCTCGTACATCGATGCGCTGCGCGAATCGAATCCCCCGCTCGCGCCGCTCGCCGACGACGCGCAGATTCCGGTCGATACTCCGGTCGCGCTTCCGGACCTGCGCTCGATCTCGAAGGCGCGCCACTTTGCGGTCGCGAAGAGCGCCGCGAAGGAGGCACCGCCGCCCGCCGAACCGTCGGCCGCGATCGAGTCGCCCGCGCCGAAGAAGGAGGCGCCGCCCGCGAAGAAGGCGAAGCCGCGCGCTCAACCGTCCACTCCGCCGCTGCCGCGCGAGCTGCCCGCCCCGCGCGCGAGCGCCGAGCCACGCGCATCGAAGCCGGCGTCCACGCCGAAAGCGAAGACGTCGGGCGATTTCGTGCTCAAGCTCTCGGCGCCGACCATGGACCTCACCGCGAGCCGCGGCGTGGACGACAGGACGCGCGCGAAGCTTCGCGAGCGCCTGATGGTCCTCGACTCCGACGACCAGGTCTCCGCGCTGCTCGCGCTGCGCCAGAACGTGAAGGAGCTGGAGACGCAGGTGGCCGAGCTGCGGTTGAAGGTCTCGGCGATGCCCGCGACGTTCCCCGCGCCCAAACCGCCGCCGGAACCGAAGAAGGTCGAGCCGCCCAAGCCCGAGGCCACCAAGGCCGTCGCGCCTCCTCCGCCACCGAAGGTCGAGCCCGCTCCCGCGAAGGTCGAGCCCGCTCCGGCGAAGGTCGAGCCGCCCAAGCCCGAACCGCCGAAGGCGGTAGCGGCCCCGCCGAAAGTGGAAACGCCCAAGGTGGAAGCGCCGAAGCCCATTGCGATTCCCGCGAGCGAGGCGCAACCGACCGAGTGGCTCGACTACGGCCTCTGGGCGCTGGCGGCAATCTTCATCGTGGTCGCCGTGGTGCTGGCGATGCGGCTTCGCCGTCGCAGCACGAGCGAGCCCGACGACGACGCCGGGATGCACGACCTGCGAGCCACCGCCGCCGCGAAGGCCGCGGGAAGCGCGCCGCCGCCGCAACCCGAGGACGACCAGATTGTCATCGCCGAAGAATTGCCGGTGGACCTGGAGGTCGCTCCCGACATTCCGCCGCCGTCGGCCGTCGCGGATGCGCCGCGGCGCGAGATCGACGCCGACGTGGACCTGCCCACGCACATCCCGACGAACGCGGACGACCTGCGCCGCCGCTACATCGAGGAGCGCTTCCCGGAGATCGGCAAGGGCGCGATCAACCTGGACGACGCCGATTCCGTCGTGAAGGGCGCCCGCCTGTTCTACGAGGACGGCGCGCTGCCCCGCGCCGTGGAGCTGCTCCAGTACACGATCGAGCGCAAGCCCGCGGAGCTCAAGTCCTGGCTCGCGCTCTTCGAGATCTTCCGCCTCGAGCGCCTGCCGGGCGAGTTCGCCGAGCTCGCGGGCCGCTTCAAGGCCGTGCACGGCCAGAGCGACTACTGGCCCAAGGTGCAGTACTTCGGGCGCGAGATCGACCCGGGCAACGAGCTCTATCGCGAGGCGCCCATCAACAACTTCGAGACAATCGGCCCCGCGCAGGCGAAGAAGATCGCGGCGGCCGCCAACGTGGATCCCGTCGCCGAGAACTGGCTGGGCGCGCCGATGGATTTCGAGAACGAGGTCCTCGCCAACGAGCTGCGCAAGGGCCTGATGGCCGACGCGGGGATCAACGAGCCCGACCTCGTGCCCAACCCGATGCCCGCGCTTCGCAACATCGAGATGTTCAACGTCGCCTGACATGTCGGAGATCGACCGCGTCCTCGAGCAGAAGACGGTCCGCGACCCGGGCGCGCGGACCCTCTTCCTGTCCGAGATCCGCGAGCTCGGCAAGGACGGCGGCGAGTTCACGCTGGCGCGCCTGCAGGACCTCATGCGCGTCGAGGAGCACTTCCAGGCGCTGCTGCTCTACGACCAGGTGGATTTCCTGCGCCGGCCGTCGGCGGTGGCCGAGGAGGACCGCGACTTCGCGCTGAACATCCAGCGCATCTGCCTGGAGGCGGCCAACGGATTCCAGCGGTTCCTGCGAAACCGCAACGTCTGGGCCACCACGCGCGAAGCGCTCGACACGATGTTCCGCGTGACGGGGCTTGCGCTGAACGCCATCCACAGCTTCGTGAAATGGGGCTACTTCCTGAACGAGCCCGGACGGGCGATCCCGTGGAAGCAGGTGCACGCGCTCTACTCGCTCGCGGAGGTCGACGGCTACTCGCAGGTGCCCTTCGTGCTGCACCCGGCCCAGCCCAGCTTCAAGCCCTCGGTGCAGTCGCTCTACCTGCGCACGCTGCTGCTCGACGTGCTGAACACCGGCAGCCTCTCGAAAGTGCAGATCGAGATCGCCGACGGCTGGTTCTCGTCGTGGTGCAACGACTACGCGCTCGACACCGAGTACTCCTCGCGCAACCACCTCTTCTTCGTGGATCTCGCCTCCGACTCCGGCATGCGCATCATGCGTCCCGACAGCCACGGCGAGACCATGCGCTACGTGCGCGCCGAGGGCCTGAAGGCGCAGATCGAGGAAGTGCAGGCGGGCCTTCGCCATGGGCGCCTCTACGCGGGCTACGGCGCGGGCGCGGTGTTCCCCGTCGAGGAGCACGTGGCGCTGCTTGCGATCATCGAGAAGCTCTACCAGTCGATCCTCGCCGGCAGCGAGAACCGCATCGAGGAGCGAACCCACTTCGAGGACCGCGAGGTGGACGTCGTGATCGGCATCGAGAAGGTGATGCGCAAGATGCGCGAGGCGCCCGCGCCCTCGCCCGCCGCCGCAGCCACGGCCGCCTCGGCCTCGGAAACGATCGAGCTGAGCGGCATCTCGCTCGTCTCCACCGACGGCCAGCAGGCGCCCGCCGAGGGGCCCGCCGACCCGGACATCGAGCGATGGAAGGTGTACGACCTCTCCTCGAAGGGCTACGGGTTGCTCGTGGACCGCAACGCCGCCGAGCAGGTGCTGCTGAACGGGCTCATCGCGCTTCGCAACCACGAGTCGGGCGGATGGATCGTGGGCACCATCGTGCGCAAGCTCGCCAATCGCGTGCGCGGCGAGATCCTCGTGGGGATCGAGGTGCTCGCCTATAGGCCGATCGCCGTCGATGCGATTCCCGCCGCATCGGGCAGCGCGGTGCAGGCGCTCTACCTTCCCGGCGTGGACACCAACGGCAAGCTCGACTCGATCCTGGTGCGCACCGCGGACTTCCGTTCCGACCAGGGCCTCGTCATGAAGGCGTCGGGCTCGCAATACAAGATCCGCCTGAACCGCATCATTCGCAAGGGCGCGGACTGGATCAAGGCCCGCTTCGAGATCGAGGGGAAGGCTTAGGTCGCGCGCGGCGCCGGCGCTGGTCCTTCGGATCGGCCTTGAGCGCGCGATAGAGCTCCACCCGGTCGCCGTCGCGCAGGACCGTATCCCGGGTCGCGCGCGTTCCCCAGATTCCCACCTCCGCCGTCTCCAGCGCCACGCCCGGAAAGCGCGCGTCGAGCCGGGCTTGCGCGAGCGCAGCGGCGACCGTCGCGCCGTCGTCGAGCTCGAGCTCGACGACTTCCTGGCGCGCGGGAAGCGCGATCGCGATCGAGATTCGCATCACGCGAGGGCCTGCGCGCGCGCCACGAAGCGGTCCACGAGCGACTCGAGCACGGGGCCCAGCACGGGCCTCAGGATGGCTCCCGTCGCGACATTGGAGAACGTGTAATCGAGCGAGAGCTCGACGCGGCAGCCCGCCTCGCCCAGGGGCTCGAAGCGCCATCGGCCCTGGAATCTCCTGAACGGCCCGTCGACGAGCTCCAGGTCCATGCGTTCCGGCGGCAGCTTGCGGTTGAGCGTCGTGATGTGCGTCTTCAGCCCGTGGTAGCCGATGTCGATCCTCGCGCGCGTCACTTCGCCGGTGCGCTCGAGCACCTGCGTGGCCGGGCACCACGGCAGGAACTCCGGATAGCGCTCGACGTCGTCCACCAGCGCGAACATGGTGGCCGCCGAATGGGGGACGAGCACGGACTTGAGGACGGTGGTCATCGGGTTGGGACGTAGAATATCGCCATGTCGATCGTAGAGAACAAGAAGGCGTACCACGACTACTTCGTCGAGGAGCGCTACGAGGCGGGCCTGGTGCTCGAAGGCTGGGAAGTGAAGGCCATCCGCGCCGGGCGCGCGCAGCTGAAGGAAGCGTACGTGACGATGCTGCACGCCGAGCCCTTCGTGGTCGGGATGCACATCAGCCCGCTGCCCACGGCTTCGACCCACGTGCGGGCCGATCCCACGCGCTCGAGGAAACTGCTGCTGAACGCCGAAGAGATCCGCAAGCTGATCGGGAAAGTCGAGCAGCGCGGCTACACGCTGGTGCCCCTCGACCTGCACTACAGCAAGGGACGCGTGAAGATCGCCATCGGGCTCGCCAAGGGCAAGAAGCAGCACGACAAGCGCGAGGCGCAGAAAGAGCGCGACTGGCAGCGCGAGCAGCAGCGCCTGCTGAGGAAGCGGGCCTAGGAAAAGGTGGGGTGGCTGATGGGATTCGAACCCACGACAACCGGAATCACAATCCGGGACTCTACCGCTGAGCTACAGCCACCGTGGAGCCCGTAATTATACCGTCTCCCGCACCCGCGACGCAGCGCGGGCCCAGCAACAACTCGAATCGATGTCTCTTCATTTGACCTCGGCACGTGCGCACGCACGAACGACGATCGCGGCGAACTCCAGCGGGTCGTCTTCCTGGATGAAGTGTCCGCCGGAGAGCGTCGCATGGGGCTGGCCGCGCGCGCCGGGAATGCGCTCGCGGAACGCGCGATCGAGGCCGCGAGTGATGGGATCGCCGTCGCTGTAGCAGCAGATGAAGGGCTTGTCCCATTTCGAGAACACCTCCCACGCGCGGCGATTCGCCTCGCGTGCGGGGTCTCCCGGCGTCACGGGAACGAGGCGCGGATAGATTCGCGCCGCGGACTTGAGTTCCGGGGACGGGAACGGCGCGTCGTAGGCCGCGCGTTCGGCCGCGGTGAGGCGCCGGCGCGTTCCGCCCTGCACGATGCGCCCGACGGGAAACCAGGGGCTGTAGGCCGCGAACGCGCGCCAGACGTAGAACGCGTTCGAGACGCGCCCGTCTCCCGTGGGCAATCCGCCGTTCGAAAGGACGATGCGCGCGAAGCGCTGCGGCGATTCCGCGGCGAGGCGCAACCCGATGAGCGAGCCCCAGTCCTGGCACACGAGCGTCACGTCGCGAAGATCGAGCGCCTCCATCCAATGGCGGATCCAGGCCACCTGCCCCGCGTAGCTGTAGTCGGAACGCGACGCGGGCTTGTCCGACTTGCCGAAGCCGATGAGGTCCGGCGCGAGCACGCGATGCCCGGCGAGGACGACCGGCGGAATCATGTGGCGATACAGGTAGGACCACGTCGGCTCGCCGTGAAGCATCAGCACGGGCTCGGCCGTGCGCGGCCCCTCGTCGACGTAGTGCAGGCGAAGGCCCGGCTCCACCTCGTGATAGCGCGGCGCGAACGGATAGTCGGGAAGATTCTCGAATCGAGACTCGGGCGTGCTCAGGATGTTCATGGCTTCGCGGGGCTGTACCAGATGGGCGATGTCCACGCGCGCTCGTGGATGGTGGGCGGCACTCCCGCGGGTAGCGCCACGCCAAGCCGGTTCGCGTCGTACTGGGTATAGCGGCACGTCGGATCCTCGAGGACGCGCACGTAATAGAAGGCGCTCTCGTCGCCGCGAAAATCCGGATCGGTCCACGTCGCCGCGAGCTCCGTGGCGCCCTTGTCGGTGCTGAACGCGCAATCGGAAAGGCGCACGCGGGCGCCGTTGTCCGGGCACCGGTGCGTCGCGGGATCCGGCACGAGGCCATCGGAGCACGCAACGTCGTACACGAGCTCGTGCGTCGCGCCGCCCGCGGCCCACCCCTTCACGATCTGCAGCTTCTCGAGGGGCGCCGAGTTCGCATCGCGCGCGGCCATCACGATGAACGACGGCGAGCGTCCCTTCGGCGCCGCGGAAAGGTCGCCGCCCATCGGCACGCCCAGGGCGTAGCCGGCCTTCACCGCGTCGGCCTGCCTGTGGGCATCCGCCGCAAAGGCGAAGCCGCCGAAAAAGCGCACGCGGATGCGCGTGCCGCTCGTGCCCCAGGTCTCGCGGCGCTTCATCGCGTCGAAGAGCGCTTCGCGCGTGTTCTCTTCCGCCCAGATGCCCGCGAGCCCGCCCGGGTTCGCTTCGTAGCCATTGAGGCCCAGCGTCTTGAACACGGCCGTGCGCTTGAGGCCCAGGCGCTGCTCCGGCGTGGAGTCGTTCGATCCCGCATGACCCTTCCACGTCGATTCGGTCGTGTCGCCGGGCAGTCCGTTGTGGTTGTCGGTGGAGGCGACGAATCCGAACTTGTACGGGTTGAAGCCCCACTTCGATTCTTCCCCGAGGCCCTTGCGCAGGACGTTGCGCACCATGTCGTTCGGCCCCGAGCAGCGCGGCGCGTGCTGGCCCGTCGCCTTGTCGATGGCCGACTGCTGCGCGGCGCACGCGGCCCAGAAGTTCTCGAAGGCGCATTCCTCGTCCGTGTTGCCCACGCCGCGAAGGCATTCGGAGCTGCCCTTGGCCTGGAAGATCTCCACCAGCTTGTCGTAGCGCGCGCGAAGCATCAGGTTCTCGCGCGTGAGCGGCGTCGCGTCGGCGTTCGTGTCGCCGAACATCAGGCCGAGCGACATGTTCGGGTTGTGCGGGATGGTGAGCGCCTGGCAGTCGCCCTTGCAGTTCACGTCGAGCCAGCGAAGGAGGTCCTCCTGGAACCCGTCGGCGGCGGCGAAGACCGTCGGCGTCACCACGTCGCCGCGGAAGATCACGTTGCGATGGAACTGGCCGCCGTCGATCAGCGTCGGGCTGTACTCGAAGCCCACGAACGTCGTGAAGCGGCCGGGGCGGTAGAACTCGTTGGCGGCGTTGATCGTGTCGCGCCACACGGCGGGCGCGGCGCCGCGGCAGATCGAGCCGTCCGCGCCGCACGCCGGCGGATAGTGCGAGGGATTCGCGCCGCTTTGCGTGTTCGCCTTGAAGAGGCGCGGGAAGAGCAGCAGGATCTGGTGGCGCATCCCGAGGCAGTCCAGGCTCCAGTAGGATTCGCTGCCCGGCGTGTTGCACTCGGAGTAGAGCCCGAGGCCTTCGGCATGGTCGGTGACCGCCGCGAAGTCGAGGGGCGCCACGATGCGCTGCTTGAATCCCGTCTCGGGGATCTCAACGGCCTCGCCCTGCGCGAAGCGATAGGCCGTGCGCGGATCGTTCTTCGTCCCGAAGAGGTTCGCATCGAGCGAATAGCTCGTGTGCAGGTGCAGCTCGCCGAAGTACGCGTTGCGAAGCGGGTTCGCCGCCGGACGGTCCGGGGCCGGCCTGGGCGCCGGGACCACGCGCGATGCGGCGAGAGGCTGCGCCTCGCGATTGTCGCTGCACGCCACGATCAGCACGAGCGACGCGAGGGCGCCGAGCGCGAGTAGCGTGAGGACGCGAATCGCCGGCCTCATGCGCCCACCGCCGCGGCCATTCGCTGCAGCCACCAGAATCCCGAGATCGTCCCCGCGGCATACGCCGGGACCGCGATGCTCCAGCGCGGCCATTCGATCCTCGCGTGGGCCATCAACGCGATGGCGCCCAGCAACGCTCCCACGAACAGGAGCTGCCCGGCTTCGACGCCCAGGTTGAAGAGCAGCAGCGCGAGCGCCACCGCGTCGTGCGGCAGCCCGACTTCCGCCAGCGCGCCTGCGAAGCCGAGCCCGTGCAGCAGCCCGAAGCAGAAGGCGACGATCCACGGCCAGCGGCGCGCGGCGCCCGCGGACTCAGGCAGGGCGAGCTCCCGCGCGAGGAAGAGGATCGAAAGGGCGATTGTCGCCTCCACCGGCGCGGGGGCGACCTGGAGCCAGCCCAGCGTGGCGAGGGCGAGCGTGATGCTGTGCGCCACGGTGAACGCGGTGACCGTCATCACGAGCGGCCGCACTCCCCGAACGAGGAGCACGAGGCAGAAGATGAAGAGGAGGTGATCGACCCCGGTGAGGATGTGCTCCACGCCGAGCGCGAAGTAGCCCGCGACGTCGATCCGGCGCACCGCGCCCAGCTCGACCGACGGCGCCCGCGGCCGTGCGATCAGCGATTCCGACGATCCGTCCATGCGCTCGAGGCGCACCAACGCGTCGACATTCGTCGCGGCGAGCCCATCGAACTGAATGCGGCTTCCGGCCGCGAGCCGGCGGGCGCAGCGCAAGCTGAAATGCTGCACGCGGGCGCCGATCGCCATGACCTCCTCGTGGCGGCCGAGCGTCTCGCAGTCGGCGGGAAAGCGCGGAACGATATCGGGCGCGCCGGCGCCCTGCACCGCCGGGACCCGCCATGTCGCTTCGAACGTGACCGGCGCGCGCTGCTCGATGGTGAGGAGCGCGGTGAGGTTCTCGTGCGCGCCCGCGGCCAGCGACGCGGCGGCGAGCAACGGCGCGGCGAGCCGGCGAACGCGAATCATGGCTGCGCGGCGGCGACACGCGCCGCCTCGGACGCGATGCGCACGTCGTAGCGGCGGCGCAGCGCCTCGAATGCCGCTTCGCGGGCGGCCATCTCCCGCTCCCCGACCAGGTCGATGGCAACGCGGTCGCGCGCCTCCTCGAACGTCCGCTCCCGCGCGTATCGATCGGAATGCGCGCGAAAGTACCCGCGCAGCTCGGCCTCCGTGGGCTCGGCGACGGACGACTGGGCGAGGAACTCCATCTTCTGGGCGAGCCGCCGGCGGATCACGACGTCGTCCTTGTCGAGGCCCTCGGCGAGCGCCTCGCGATACAGGACCTCCTCGCGGACGTAGCCGTTGACGAGCACCCGCATCTGTGATGGACCCGGATCGCGCCCCCATTGCCGGATCGACGCGGCGCGCAGGTGCTCGATGTCGGAACGCGTGACGTCGATGCGCCGCTCGTCGCCCGGGGCGAGCGCGGCATGGATCGCGAAGGTCGCGGCGCCGAGGAAGACGAAGTGGACGAAAGGCTCGCGCGCGATGCGGCGCAACACCGAGCCGATCCGGTTCCTGGCCAGTGCGAGGTCCATGGCTGCCCTCCTCTATTTGGTCGCCAGCGCGCGCGAAGCGAGGTACAAGACCGCCCAGGTTGCGACGAACGAAGCGATGGACTCGACGCCCGGGATCGCTTGGCCCTTCGCGACCCAGAGGTAGATCGGGCTGGGCGCGTGATACGCATCGTAAGCCGGAGCGATCCCGAGCGCGGCGATCGCCGTGGCGACGGCGAGGCGCCTTCCCCGCGCGAGATTCGTGGCGGCAAAGCGATGGAACAGCGCCGCCGCGCCGATGAACGGCAGGCCATAAGCGAAGAGCAGCGGCGCCATGATGACGGTGATTGTCGCGAACATGAGGAACGTCTGCACGGCCGCGCTCAATCGGGATAGAGGCAAATGAACGAAGCGAGTCCGCCTTCGATGCCATAGGCGGGCAGGTTCGACGAGCTCGAGCAGATGCCGCCGTCCTTGGCGAAGACCAGGTCGCGAAGCCAGGTGACCCGCGTGGGCAGCGGGTAGCTCACGAACGTCTTCGCCTTCGGGTCGAAGCGGAACATGCGATCCGACATGTTGGACGTGATCCACACGTCCCCCGTCTTCGGATGCACGTTGAGCGCGTAGGGCACCTCGTACTCGTCGTGCGCGAGGAGCGGGAGCTTGTAGGTCTCGAACCTGCCCGTGCGCGTGTCGAACTTCATCAGGCCGCTTTCGTCGAAGGCCGGGATCCAGAGGTTGCCGTCCTTGTCGAAGCGCAGGCGCCGCGGCCCCTTGAGCGGCGTGTCGTATTCGGTGATCGCGAGCGTCTTCGGATCGATGCGCCCGATCTTGTGGGCATAGAGCTTGGCGTACCAGATCGATCCGTCCACCGGGCTCACGTCGATGCCGTAGGGAAAGCTGAACGCCTCGCGCCCCTGGTCGGCCCACTTGTGGTGCGAGACCGCGAGCTGCAGGTTCTGCTTCGGGAACCACGCGGCCACCTTGAGCACGTAGGCGAATGCGTAGTCGGTGACGCCGCGCCAGAATCCGTCGTGCGGCAACGCGAGGATCGTGAACTTCTCCGTCTTCGGATCGAAGCGCCCCACCTCGTTGGACGCGGTGATCGTGAACCACACGATACCGTCCCCGTCGATGCGCACCGTGTGCGGATAGAGGTGCGTGCGCCCCATGTCGTAGAGCTTGAACTGGTGCGTCTTCGGGTCGAAGGATGCGAGCGTGGACGAAAGCGCGTTGGTGATCCAGAAGCGCCCGTCCTTCGCCTGGGCCATGCTGTGCGGACCGTGCTTGCCGGTGAACACGCCGATGGGCAGCTGCACGCCCGAGAAGACGCCGCCTTCGGGCAGGTCGATGTCGGGCTCCCTGTACTGTTCGATCGCGCCGCTCTTGCGATCGAGGACCCAGATGATGTCGTGGCCCTCGTCGGAACCGTAGAGGCGGTCGTCCTCGCCCACGTCGGTGTCGTGGATGAAGCTCATGGCATCGCCGACGACCCATTCCTTCACGCGCGCCTTCGCCACCTCGGGGCTGAATACGTAGCGCTCCTCGGCCTTCACGGGCTTGCCGTCGAAACCGGTCGCGAGCGTCTTCGTGATCGCCTCGGCCTCGCCGTTGGTGAGGATCGCGAAGTAGCCCTCCATGCGGCGCACCGTCGTCGCCCAGGCGCTGGAGTCCTTGGGGCCGCGCGTGAGCGCGTTGCCGACCTGGTGGCAGTAGTTGCACTGGCTGATGAACGCCGAGCGCGAGTCGTTGCTGGGCCAGCTGAGCTTCGCGAGCTGCGCCGAGGCCGGAAGGCTCGCGGAAAGCTCCTCGGCCACGCCGTGGCGGGCGAGCTCGAAGGCAAGCGGCCTGGCGGGCAGCCGCGCGAGGTCCAGCTCCTGGGTGGCGTCCTTGAAGTACGGGGCGCGCGCCCTCAGCGTGATGCCGCCGGCGAAATCGACGGTGAGGCTGAAGCGGCCCTGCGCGTCGGTGTAGGCGGTGTCGCGGCGCTTCTGCGCGGCGTCGATCGCGGTGACAATCGCACCCGCAAGGGGCTGTCCCTCGCCGCTCACGGTGCCGGCGAGTGTCGCCGCCCGGGCGCCTGTGGCGAGGATCGCGAGCGTGATCCATGCGAGCGCGTGCCTCATTGCGTGATGTCCAGGGCCTCGATGCCGTGCAGCGCGCAATGGGCGAGGTAGCGCCCGTGCAGGGTCTCGGCGTTCTCGATGCAGAGCGTGTTGCCGTCGTCGTCGCGGAACTCGAGCGCGCTGGTGAGGTGGACGAAAGCCTCGACCGGCTCCTCGCCCACGGCTTCCAGCACGTGGGTGGAACCCGCGGACGCCACCACGACGTCACCCGGCCCCGCGACCCACCCCTTGGAGCGATGGCGCCATTGCCCGCGCACCGTGTAGGTGGCGGCCACGCCGTGGTAGTAGTGCGGGCCGAGGGTGCCGCCCGGCGACACGCGAAGCAGCAACGCCATCTCGCCGGAGGTGCGGTTCACCCGGCAGAGCTTCACGTGCACCTGCTCGGAGAGGAACGGAAACCAGGGCAGCGCGTCGCTCGGGACGAAAGGCGCTTCGGCCGCGGGCGTCGCGGCCTTGCGCCTCGCGGCGCCCTTGCGGCTGCGCACCGCGCTCACCGCGCGGGCTCCGCCACGGGATGCGCGCCGGAACGCGGCTTGAGCAGGAAGGCCGCGAGCGCGGGCGCGAGGAAGATCGCGCCGAAGGCGTTCACGAGGAACATGAACGCGAGCAGCACGCCCATGTCGGACTGGAAGCGCAGGTCCGAGAAGAGCCACGTCACCACGCCGGCGGTCATCGTGACCGCGGTGAAGAGCGAGGCCGTCCCGCGCTGGCGCAGCGCCTCGAAGAACGCATCCTGCAAGCTCGCGTCGCGGCTGCGCATCTCGTGGCGGATCACTTCGAAGAGGTAGATCCCGTAGTCCACGCCCACGCCCACGCCGAGCGCGACCACCGGGAGCGTGTTGACCTTCATGCCGATGCCGAGCGCGGCCATGAGCGCGTAGCAGAGGATCGTCACGAGGCCCAGCGGCAGCACGATGCACGCCGTGATCGCGAACGAGCGGAACGTGATGAGGCAAAGCAGCGTGACCGCGCCGAAGAGCGCCCAGTTCACCCAGTGGTCGGCCGCCGCCACCGCCTCGTTGGTCGCGGCCATCACGCCGGCGTTGCCCGAGGCGAGCTCGAAGGTGAGCGAGGGCGAGTCGAAGGCTTCCTTGAAGCGCTTCACCTCGTCGACCACGTGCGCGAGCGTGGCGGCCTGGTGGTCATGGGTGAAGATCGAGATGTTCGTCGCGGAGCAGTCCGGGTTCACCAGGTCGCCGCCGCGGCGCGTCGAGAACATCACCGCCTGGTTGCGGGCCTCGCGCGTGTCCGGAATGGCGAGCCACTTCGCGTCGCCTTCGCTGTAGCCCACGGAGGCCATCTTGGCGAAGCTCGCGAGCCCCACGGCCGACTGCACGCCGCTCGTCTGGCGCATGAGGAACTCGAAGCGGTCGACGGCGTCGAGCATCTCGTAGCTCGTGCACGCCGCCGGCGCGCTGCCCTGCGCTATCACCTGCAGCACGTCCACGCCGATGGCGAAGCTCCTGGTGATCACGTCCACGTCGCGGTTGTAGCGCGAGTCGGCGCGAAGCTCGGGCACGCCCTGGCCCAGGTCGCCGATCACCTGCTCGCGCGCCTTCCACAGGCCCGCCGCGAGCAGTGCCGCGCCGATCGCGATCACGATGACCGCGGCGCGCGGCGTCGTGGCCGCCGCGAGGCGGCGCCAGAGCGGATCGCCCGCCGTCTCGTGGCCGTGCCCGCGCGCTTCGCCGGGCGCCATGCGCATGTACGAGAGCAGGATCGGCAGCAGGATCTTGTTGGTGAGGATCATGAGCGTGACGCCCAGTGTCGCGGTGATGACGAGCTCCTGCACCATCTCGATCTTCACGAAGGCGATCACCAGGAAGCCGATCGCGTTGGCGAGCAGCGCGCTCGCGCCCGGGATGAAGAGCTTCACGAACGCGATGCGCGCCGCGCTCACCGCGTCGCGGCCCCGCAGCGCCTCGAGCTTCCACGCGTTGGTCATCTGCACCGCGTGGCTCACGCCGATGGAGAAGATGAGGAACGGCACGAGGATCGACATCGGATCGAGCGTGAGGCCCACGAGCGGAAGGATTCCAAGCAGCCACACCACTGGCGTGAGCGCCACGGCGAGGGCGAGCGCCGTGAGCTTCACCGACCCGGAATACCAGAGCAGCAGGAGCGCCGTGATCGCGAAGGCGACGCCGAAGAAGATCAACACGCCCTTGGCGCCCGCGGCGATGTCCGACGAGCTCTTGGCGAAGCCGATGATGTGGATGCTGAATTGCCCGTCCTCGTTCCTGGCGCGTATCTTCTCGAGGTCGGCGCCCACTTGCCTGAGGTCGAGCCGCTCGCCGGTCTTGGGGTCGCGGTCGAGCAGCGTCACCGACACGAGCGCCGCGGTGAAATCCTTCGCCACGATGCGGCCCACCCACTGGCTCTTCAGCAGGTTCTCGCGCAGCTCCTCGAAGCCCTGCGCGTCGGCCTTGAAGTTGCTGGGCAGCACCGGCCCCGCGCGGAAGCCGTCCTCGACGACCTCCATGAAGATCGTGTTGGGGCTGTACAGCGAGAGCACGCTCGAGCGGTCCACGCCGTGCATGAAGAAGAGGTCCTCGTGCACGGCCTTCAGCTTCGCGAGCGCCGCCGCGTTGAACACGTCGCCCTGGCGCGCCTTCACCGCCACCAGCACCTTGTTCGCGCCCCCGAAGTCCTGCTGGTACTTGAGGAACGTCTTCATGTACGGATGCTGCAGCGGAAGCATCTTGGTGAATCCGGCCTGCACCTCGAGGCGCGTGGCCGACCAGGCGAGCAGCGCCGTGATCGCAAGGCCCAGCACGAGCAGGGGCTTGCGCCAGTGGAAGATGTAGTACGAGACGATCCCGACCCAGCTCTTCCCGAAATGGTCGCGGGTGAGCGGCGCGGGATCCTGGATGGGCGGCATGGGGGCTCTCTAGCGCACTTCGCGCAGGCCCGCGGGGCCCGCGACGATCCAGCCGGCGGGTACGCGCAGCGCCGCGGTGAGCGAGGCGCGGCTGCCCAACGGTTGCGCCACGAAGGTCGAGCCGCCGTCGCGGCTCACGGCGATCATGCCGTCGGCGCCGGCGAGGACGACCGAGCCGTCAGCCAATTCCACGGCGCCCTGCAGCGCGCCCTTGTAGTTGCCGAGATCCACTCGCTGCCAGGTCTTGCCGGCGTCGGCGCTGCGCCACGCGTTGCCCCGCATGCCGTAGGCGATCGCGACTCCGCCGCTCAATCCGACGGCGCCGAAGAACGAGCCTTCATAGGGCGACTTGAGCGCCTGCCACGTCGCGCCGCCGTCGGAGGATGCGAGCAGCGTCCCAGCCTCGCCGGCCACGATGAATTTCCCCGGTCCGATGGCGGCGATGCCGGTGAGGTGGCGATCGAAGTCGGCTCCCGCGATCCTGCGCGAAGCCCAGGTCCGCCCTCCGTCGCTCGTCTCGAAATACGCTCCGTAGGCTCCGACCGCGATGCCCTTGTCGCCCGCCACGCGCACCGCGAAGAGAGCGGGCTTGTCCTTGCCCTCGAGGGCGGCCTGCTTCCACGTGAGGCCGCCGTCCCCGGTTCGAAGGATGGTGCCCTGGTGGCCGGTCGCGAAGCCGATCGCCGGAGTGCTGAACGAAAGCGAGGTGATCGTCTGGAACGTGGGCGACGCGGCGAGTTTCCACGTGACGCCCTGGTCTTCGGAGACGAGGATGCGCCCGCGCTCTCCCGCGGCCACCGTGCGGTTGCCCGCTTGCGCGAGCGCGAGGATCGCGACGCGATCGACGCGCCGGACCACGGACTCGGGCTCGAACGAGCCCGGGCTCGCGGCAGCCGGCTGCGCGAAGGCGGCGGCGAGCGCCACCACGGCGGCGAACAGGGCCTGTGTAGCCATATGAAGGCCCCGTCCGCGCCCCGGCCCTACTTGGAGCCCAGGCGACGCAGCGCGTCGGGTTGGAAGTCGGCGAGCTTGCCGCGCGTGCCGAAGACGGCCGGGTTCTTCTCCTCGAAGGAGGCGAACGCGAGCTGGTAGGCGCCGGAGTTCAGGTCGTAGAACCCGATTCCCGAGTACCACGGCACCATCGCGTCGTAGTACTGCATCTCGTAGGTCTCCTGCAGGCGCCAGAGCTGCCCGCGCGAGTCGTAGAGATCCGCCACCGCGAGCTGCATGCTGTCCTCGTCGAAGTACATCGTGCGCTTGGCGAAGACGTGGCGCTTGCCTTCCTTGAGCGTGCCCTCGACGACCCAGACGCGATGCAGCTCATAGCGCACCAGGTCGGAATTCAGGTGCCCGGGCTTGAGCACGTCCGCGGCCTTGAGCGACTTGTCGGAGAGCTTGAAGTCGTTGTACGGGATGTACATCTCCTTCTTGCCCACGAGCTTCCAGCTGTAGCGGTCCGTGGTGCCGTTCCATCCGTCGTACTGGTCGGTGTAGCGCAGGCCTTCCGTGCCGTCGGCGCTGTAGTCGCAGCACAGTTCCGGAACGCGGCGCACGCGGCGCTGCCCCGAGTTGTACAGCCAGCCGCTGCGCGCTTCCTTGCCCTGGTCGATTGTGTCCCACACGAGCAGGATCGTGCCCTCGAGCGTGGCGGGCGCGCGGTAGTAGCCCATCCATACGAAGTTCATGTTGTCGCGCTTGGTGTCGAGGTAGCCCGCGTTCTCGAACACGAAGTGGTCGCTGGTGGCCACGCGGAAGTTGCTTCCGCTGGGCTGGACGTTGTACCAGGACGAGTCGCGCTCGACCGCGCCGCCGCGCCAGCGGAAGGAGTGGTTCCAGAGCAGGTCCTCGCCCGCCTTCGGGAACGGGAACGGCAGCGAGCTCGTGCCAGACTTCACCACGCCGTTGCCGTCGGCGGTGAGCTCGGCGGTCGCGGCGTTCTTCTTGATGTCGTCGTACACCGCCTGCGGCAGCGCCGCGCTGCGATGCGTGGGATACACGTGCATCTTGTAGTCCGGGTACTTCCTGAGCATCGCGAGCTGCCCGGGCGAAAGCTTGTCCGCGTATTGCGCCGCGTTCTGGCCCGTGATCGTCGCGACGGGCTTGTCGGAGGCATACGGATCGGCGTAGCCCTTCTTCGCATCGAAGCCGGCCGGCGCCTTGGCGAGGCCGCCGTCCCATGCGGGGATCGATCCGTCCTTGTTGCCGGCCTTCTCGGCGCCCGTGGGCGTGAGGTCCTTGCCGAGGCGCTCGACTTCCTGAGCGGTGCCCTTGGCGAAGGCCGCCGGGGCCCATGCGAGGGCGAGCGCGACGGCGAGATTGAGGGTGGTCCTGTTCATCATGTCGGTATCTCCTGGATCGCGTCGCGGCCTAGAACGTGGCGCTCAGGCTGACGGTGTAGTAATCGCGGTCGCGCAGCGGGTCCCACTTGGCCGCGTTGCGGTACGTGACGTATCCGAACTCGAGGTTGTACGCCTTGCGGTACTCGAAGCCCATCGTGAGCCCCAGGGTCCCGCGGCCTGCGTTGAATTGGCCGTCCGCGGACACGCCGTTCACGTCCTGGCCCCAGAATATCGCCGGCTTGCCGGTGACGCCCCAGTTGAACATGTTGGCGTAGGAAAGCTGGCCGCGCAGGCGATAGCCCCACGAGGTGCGCGTGACGAAGCCGTCGTTCTCGCAGCCGGGCTGGTTCGCTGTGTTGAGGATCGGGCAGCCCCCGGCGAC
>Ga0335085_10005789_pt1 | contig 19712 bp, 20 predicted proteins | sample Lox_Sample_45_FD_206712 | JGI IMG/M metagenome (GOLD analysis project Ga0335085, IMG submission 206712) | Soil microbial communities from Loxahatchee National Wildlife Refuge, Florida, United States - Lox_Sample_4.5 | ecosystem: Environmental > Terrestrial > Soil > Wetlands | place: USA...
CCGGGTGGAGCCGCTCGACGGGGACCGGCTCTCGGTGCGGCTGCTCGAGGCGGCGCGTGCCGTCACCCCCGGACAGGCGGCCGTCTTCTACCAGGGTGCCGAGGTGCTCGGCGGCGGCTGGATCGGATAGGAAGGGAACATGGATCGTCGCGCCGGCTGGATCATCGCCATCGTCTTCGGGGGACTGTTCCTCTGCCTCTTCGCCTTCCTCGCCCTCACCTGGCGCGCTTTCCAGGGGGACCGGGCCGCCTCCTTCGCCGGCGGCCCGCGGGTGGGGGTGGTGGAGGTGACCGGGACCATCGCCGACTCGAAGAAGACCCTCAAGGAGCTCCGCGAGTTCGCCGAGGCCGACGCCATCAAGGCCATCGTGGTGCGGGTGGACAGCCCGGGCGGCGCGGTGGGCCCCTCGCAGGAGATCTACGAGGCGGTGCGCAAGCTCCGCGACAAGAAGCACGTCCTCGTCTCCATGGGCTCCATCGCCGCGTCGGGGGGCTTCTACATCGCCTGCGGCGGCGAGAAGATCTTCGCCAACCCGGGAACGCTCACCGGGTCGATCGGCGTCATCTTCACCTTCACCAACGTCCAGGGCCTGCTCAAGTGGGCGGGCATCCAGGTGTCACCGCTCACCGCCGGGAAGATGAAGGACGCCGGCAGCCCGTTCCGCGAGATGACCGCCGAGGACAAGGCCTACTTCCACTCCGTCCTCGACGACGTGCACGCCCAGTTCATCGAGGCGGTGGCCGCCGGCCGGGGGCTGACCGTGGACCAGGTGAAGCCGATGGCCGACGGCCGCGTCTTCACCGGGCGCCAGGCCAAGGAGCTCAAGCTGGTGGACACGCTGGGAGGCCTGGAGGACGCGGTGGCCGAGGCCGGGCGGCTGGCCGGCATCAAGGGCCGCCCGAAGATGGAGTACCCGCGGAAGGAGCGGCGCATCTTCGCCGAGCTGTTCGGCGAGGACGCCGAGTCGGCCTTCGCCGGGAGCGTGGCCCGGGTGGCGGAGGCGCTCGGCGCCCCCGGTCTCCAGCTGCGCTTCCTGCCGCCCTCCGGGGACTAGAGGGCTCACCATGGAGCACCTCTGGGCGCCCTGGCGGCGGGACTTCGTCGCCTCCGAGAAGGAACCGGGCTGCATCTTCTGCCGGTTCGGGGCCGAGTCCTCCGCCGAGGCCGACCGGGGCAACCTCGTCCTGGGGCGAACGGAGCACAGCTTCGCCATCCTCAATCGCTTTCCGTACAACAACGGCCATCTCATGGTCGCCCCGCGGCGCCACCTGAGCGACTTCCCGTCCCTGGCTGGCCCCGAGCTCGAGGACCTGACCCGCCTCCTTCAGACGGCGGTGCGGCTGGTCCAGGAGGCCTACCGCCCTGAGGGGGCAAATCTCGGGATGAACCTCGGTCCGGACGCCGGGGCGGGCATCCCCGGCCACCTGCACTGGCACGTCGTCCCGCGCTGGCGCGGCGACACCAACTTCATGCCCGTGGTGGGCGAGACGAAGGTGATGATCGAGCACCTCGACCGGACCTGGGCCACCCTCCGGCCGGCCTTCGACAGAGCGCTCGCCGGCTGACCCCCGTGCTCTCCGACTCCACCCTGGTCGTGGTCCTCGGCGCCATCGCCGCCGCGGCGCTGGTGGCCCTGGTGCTGGCCCTGCTCCGCACGCAGCGGACGGAGGACGCCTCGCGCGCCTACTTGGCCGGGGTCCGCTACGTCCTCTCCGGCGAGCAGGAGGCCGCCTTCGCCGAGCTGTCGCGGGCGGCGCGGATGAACACCGCCACCTACGACACCTACTTCGCGCTCGCCGCGCTGCTGCGCCGGAAGGGCGAGCTGGCCTGGGCCATCCGGCTCGCCCAGAACATGCTCAAGAAGCCGGCGCTCCCCGCCCCGGTGCGCCGCCGGGCACAGCTCGAGCTGGCCCTGGACTACCGGCGCGCCGGGATGCAGGACCGCGCCCGGGCCACCTTCGAGCAGCTGCTCGTCGCCGCCCCGGACGACCCGGAGGCGCTGCTCGCCTACCGGCGCCTGCTCGAGGAGCTGCGGGACTGGTCTCGCGCGGTGGAGGTCGAGGAGCGCCTGGTGGCGCTGGAGGGGAAGGGGGCCGACGTGCTGGCGCATCTGCTCTCCGAGCTCGCCGCCGTGTCGCTCCCCAAGGACGCCGCCTCGGCCCGCGCGCTGGCCGACCGGGCCGCGTCGCTCGCCCCCGGCTCGGCGCATCCCCGGGTGGAGCAGGCCCGGGCCGCGCTCGGTCAGGGGGACCGGGCCCGCGCCCAGGCCGCGCTGCGCGAGGCCCTGGAGCGCGAGCCGGAGCTGGCGCCGGGACCGGGGCTGCTGCTCCTCGACGCCGGCCTGTCCGCGGACGACGCCGCCCGCTGGTTCGCCGAGCTGGCGGCGCGGAAGGCGAACGCCGCCGGTCCGTTCGCCCTGGCCCGGGCCGAGGCGCTGGTCCGCGGGGGCCTGGCCGATCAGGCGGTGAGCACCCTGCAGGGGCTCCTTCAAGAGGAGCCTGGCTTCCTCGAGGCCCAGAGGGCCCTCGGGGCGCTGCTCCTCGCGCGCGGGCCGCTGGAATCTGTCCGCGACGCCTACCGCGACGTGCTCCGCACGCTGGGCGAGCCAGTGCTGGCCTTCGTCTGCGGCGCCTGTCAGGCCAAGTTCCAGACCTTCTCCTTCCGTTGCCCGGGCTGCGGCGCCTGGGATCAGCTCGCGCGCGCTCCGTCCCAGGAATTTGACCGGGCCGGGGCGCGGGCATAAGCCCCGGGGGGACGGCAGAGTCAGCGTGCCATGCGTGATTCGCACCGGATGAAGGAGAAGTACGACCTGTCGCTGGACAGCCGGCAGGTGGTGAGCCTGCTCGTTGCCGGCATCGTCGTCGTGGGCGCGGTTTTTGTCCTCGGGGTGGTGGTGGGGAAGAAGCTCGCCGCCAGCCAGCGCAGCGACCGGGCCCCGGACCTCCTCTCCGCGCTGGACCAGAAGTCCGCCGCCTTGGAGCGCGCCCGGGCCGCTCCGTCGCTCACCTTCCAGGAGGAGCTGGTGGCCGACGCCGGCACCGCCGCACGGCCCGCACTCCGCGCCGAGCCGCCCAAGCCGCCGGTGGTGAAGCCCGCCGAGCCGAAGGCCGACCCGCCCAAGGTGGCGGAGAAGAAGACCGAGGCCGCCGCCCGGCCGGTCGAGCCGGCCAAGGCGCCGCCGGAAAAGAAGGCCGAGGTGGCCGCCAGGCCGGCCGATGGCGGGTCGGTGGCCACCCGCGCCACCCCGCCGGCCGCGGACAAGGCTGCCGATGCCGGCCACCCTGCCGGGCCCTGGACGCTGCAGATCGGGGCCAGCCAGAACCGGGAGGACGCCGAGCGGATCGCCTCCCGCTTGCGCGAGAAGGGCTACGCGCCTTACATCGTCACCGCCGAGGTGCCGGGCAAGGGCACCTTCTACCGGGTGAGGATGGGAAGCTTCAGCACGCGCGAGGCCGCCGGCCGCTACCTGGAGGACTTCCGGCGCGAGACCAAGAGCGAGGCGTTCGTCGCCTCGACGAAGTGAGCGGGTGGACGATGAGCGAGCCGAGGCGGGTGGAGAAGCCCTGGGGCCACGAGCTCATCTGGGCCCACACCGACCGCTACTGCGGCAAGGTGCTCCACATCCGGGCCGGGCACCGGCTCTCGCTCCAGTACCACCAGCGCAAGGACGAGACGGTCCACGTCCAGTCCGGGACGCTGCTCCTGGTCGTGGACGAGGGTGCCGGTCTGGTGGAGAAGACGCTCCGCCCCGGCGAGAGCTACCACGTCCGCCCGCTGACGAAGCACCGGATGGTGGCGGTGACCGACTGCGACGTCCTCGAGGTGAGCACGCCGGAGCTGGACGACGTGGTGCGGCTCGAGGACGCCTACGGCCGGGCGGGGACGAGCGCCCCCTAGCGAAGACGGCTCAGGGCGTCTTGGGGGGCGCCGGCGTGGACGGCGCGGTCGGCGCGGCGGGGGCCCCCGGGGCGGCCGGCGCGGCGGCGGTCACCGATTCCGGCGAGCGTGTCCACCGGTCGACGTTGCCGTCGCCGTCGAGGTCCTCGCCGATGCGGTCGATCTGGCCGTTCTCCCAGAACTCCCAGTAGTCCACCCGGCCGGTGCCCTTGGTGTCGCGCTCCTTCCGTACCAGCTGCCCGCGCTCGTAGAAGAGCCAGGCGTCCACCTTGCCGTCGCCGTTCAGATCGCGCTCCTTGCGCACCACCTGGCCCTTCTCGAAGAAGAGCGTCTCGTCGACCTTCCCGTCGAAGTCCAGGTCGAGCTGCTCCCGCACCTTCTCGCCCTTGTCGTCGTACCAGTAGACGGCGTCCACTCGGCCGTCGAAGTTGAGGTCCATCTCCTTGCGGCTCAGCCGCTCCACCGGCTTGCCGTCGGCGTCCTTGACGGTGACGAAGTAGTCCCACACGTCCGGCTTCCCGTCGCGGTTGAGGTCGTACTGGATGACCTTTTCGTCCCCGCGCTTCTCGAGATGGATGTCCGGCGCGCCGGCCTGGGCCTGGGCGCGCCCGTCCGGTTGGACGGACTTGTTCCCGCCGCAGGCTGCGAGGAGCAGCGCACAGACGAGGGGACCGTGTCTCCGAGGGCTCACCGAGGACCTCCCGTGGCCGCCCGGACCTGGCTCTCGGGGCGACCCTTCATGTAGCTTCACCTGACGTCCATGCCTCGCAAGAAGCTCTCCACCACCATCTACATTACGCCGGAGCAGAGCGAGTTGCTCAAGCTGCTGAACCAGAAGACGAAAGTTCCGGTGGCGGAGTACATCCGTCAGGGCATCGACCTGGTGCTGGACAAGTACCGCTCGCAGCTGCCCGGCCAGTCCACGTTCGACGAGTTGCGGCGATGACGCGCAGGCTTCGCGGAAAGCGATGCCTGGTCCTGGGAGGGGCAGGCTTCATCGGCTCCCACTTCTGCGAGCGGCTGTTCGCCGAGGGCGCCGAGCGGGTCGTGTCGGTCGACAACCTGGTCACCGGCCACGCCGAGAACCTGGCCGGGCTGCGCGGGCGCCCGGGGTTCGAGGACCTGCGCCACGACGTCACCGTGCCGCTCTCCGTGGACGGTCCTCTGGACTACGTCTTCAACCTCGCCTCGCCCGCCTCGCCGGTCGACTACTACCAGCTCCCGCTGGAGACGCTGCGCGCCGGCGCCCTGGGGACGGACCACGGCTTGCGCCTGGCCGAGGCCAAGAGGGCGGTCTTCTTCCAGGCCTCCACCTCCGAGGTGTACGGCGATCCGCTCGTCCATCCCCAGCGCGAGGACTACTGGGGCAACGTCAATCCGGTCGGCCCGCGGGCGGTGTACGACGAGGCGAAGCGGTACGCCGAGGCCCTCGTCTCCGCCTGGCGGCGCACGCGCGGCCTGTCGGTGCGCATCGTCCGCATCTTCAACACCTACGGGCCGCGGATGCGGCTGAACGACGGCCGGGTGGTACCGGCCTTCATCGCCCAGGCGCTGGCCGGCGAGGACTTCACCGTCTTCGGGGACGGGACCCAGACCCGCTCCTTCTGCTTCGTCCACGACCTGCTCGACGGCTTCGTCCGCCTCGCGCTCTCCGACGTCCAGGAGCCGGTCAACCTCGGCAATCCGGAGGAGATGACCATCCTCGCCTTCGCCGAGGCGGTGCGCGCCGCCGCCGGGGGAGGGGGCCGCATCCTCTTCCGCCCGCTTCCCGCCGATGACCCCAAGCTCCGCCAGCCGGACATCCGGCGTGCGCGCGAGCTCCTCGGCTGGGAGCCCGGCACCCGGCTGGAGGACGGGCTCCGGGAGACGGTGCGCTGGTTTCGCGAGTACGGGAACATCGTTCCTGCCCGGGGGCGGAAGGCCGCGCCGTGAAGGTGGTGGTGTCGGGGGGCGCGGGCTTCATCGGCTCGCACGTCTGCGACGTGCTCCTCGCCGCCGGCCACCGGGTCCTGGCCCTGGACAACCTCTCCAGCGGGCGCCGGGAGAACCTCGCCCCGGAGGTCCGGCTGGTGGTGGCCGACATCCGCGGCCGGGAGGCGGCCGAGCTCATCCGCACCGAGCGACCCGACGCCCTCCTGCACCTGGCGGCGCAGATGGACGTCCGCCGGAGCGTCGCCGACCCGGGCTTCGACGCGGAGAACAACATCCTCGGGCTGCTCAACCTCCTCGAGGCCTGCCGCCGCTCGGGGGTGGGCAAGGTGGTGTTCAGCTCCACCGGCGGGGCAATCTACGGCGAGCAGGAGACCTTTCCTGCCCCGGAGACGCATCCCACCCGGCCGGTGTCCCCCTACGGGGTGTCCAAGGCGGCGGGCGAGCTCTATCTCGGCTACTACCGCGCGCAGTTTGGGCTCCGCTCGGTGTCCCTGCGCTACGCCAACGTCTATGGCCCGCGCCAGAACCCGCACGGCGAGGCGGGAGTGGTGGCCATCTTCAGCGAGCGGCTGGTGCGCGGCGAGCCGTGCACCATCTTCGGCACCGGGCGCCAGACGCGGGACTTCGTCTACGGCCTGGACGTGGCGCAAGCCAACCTCCTCGCCCTGGAGCGAGAGGTGGAGGGGCCGATCAACATCGGCACCGGCGTGGAGACGGAGGTGAACACCGTCCATGCCCACCTGGCCGCCGCGGCCGGCGCGGCCGGCGTCGCCCCGCTCTACGCCGAGGCCAAGCCGGGGGAGCAGCTCCGCTCCTCGGTCGACCCGTCCCTGGCCGCCCGGGTGCTGGGGTGGACCCCCCGGGTGCCGCTGGTCGAGGGGCTGGGGCGGACCCTGGCCTGGTTCCGGGAGCAGGCCCGCCCTTGAAGCACCCCGGGCCCCCGATGTGTTAGGTGACCGCCCCGCCGAAGCACGCCCATGCCGCTCGAGAACGCTCAGCTCCGGAACTTCTGCATCATCGCCCACATCGACCACGGCAAGTCGACGCTGGCCGACCGCCTCCTGGAATCCACCGGGACGCTGAGCAAGCGCGAGGCGCAGGCCCAGTTCCTGGACAACATGGAGCTGGAGCGTGAGCGGGGCATCACCATCAAGGCCCAGTCGGTGCGGATGAACTACACGGCGCGGGATGGCAAGAGCTACGTCCTGAACCTCATCGACACGCCCGGACACGTGGACTTCGCCTACGAGGTGAGCCGCTCCCTCTCCGCCTGCGAAGGGGCGCTCTTGGTGGTCGACGCCAGCCAGGGGGTGGAGGCCCAGACCCTGGCCAACGTCTACATGGCGCTGGACCACGGGCTGGAGGTCATCCCGGTGATCAACAAGATCGACCTCCCCTCGGCGGACGTGGAGCGGACGCGGGCCGAGATCGAGGACGTCATCGGCATCGACGCCTCGGGCGCCGTCCCGGTCAGCGCCAAGGAGGGGATCGGCATCGACGATCTCCTGGAGGCGGTGGTGCAGCGCGTCCCGCCGCCCCGGGGGGACCCGGCCGCGCCGCTCAAGGCGCTGGTCTTCGACAGCTGGTACGACAGCTACCGGGGGGTGGTGATGCTGGTGCGGGTGCTGGAGGGCACGCTCCGGAACAAGCAGTCCATTCTCTTGTTCAGCAACCGGAAGACCTTCGAGGTGCAGGAGCTGGGCGTGTTCAGTCCCTACAGCCAGCCGGTGTCCCAGCTCCAGGCGGGGGAGGTGGGCATCCTCATCGCCGGGGTGAAGGAGATCCACGACGCCAAGGTCGGCGACACGGTGACCGAGGCGGCGCGCCCCTGCGCCGAGCCCTTCCCCGGCTTCCAGGAAGTGAAGCCCATGGTGTTCAGCGGCATCTTCCCCGTCGACGCCGGGGACTACGAGGGGCTCCGCGATGCCCTGGAGAAGCTGCGGCTCAACGACTCGGCCTTCACCTACGAGCCGGAGACCTCCACCGCCCTCGGCTTCGGCTTCCGCTGCGGCTACCTCGGGCTCCTGCACATGGAGATCGTCCAGGAGCGGCTGGAGCGCGAGTACTCCCTGAGCCTGATCACCACCGCGCCGTCGGTGGTGTACACGGTCTTCACCCATCAGGGCGAGCAGCTCCTGGTCGACAACCCGGCGCGCCTCCCCCCCGTCCAGCACATCGAGCACCTCGAGGAGCCGGTGCTCACCTGCCACATCCACGTCCCGGACGAGTACCTAGGTGGGGTGCTGCGCCTGTGCCAGGATCGGCGCGGCGTGCAGCGGGACATCAAGTACCTGGGCAGCTCGGGCAAGCGCGTCCAGGTGACCTACGAGATGCCGCTCGCCGAGGTGGTGTTCGACTTCTTCGACAAACTGAAGAGCGTCAGCCGCGGCTACGCCTCGCTGGACTACGAGCTGCACGGCTACCAGCCGGCGGACCTGGTCAAGCTGGACATCCTCATCAACGGGGACCCGGTGGATGCGCTGAGCGTCATCGTCCACCGGGACCGTGCCTACCAGCGAGGACGCGACGTGTGCGCCAAGCTGAAGCAGGTCATCCCCAAGCAGATGTACGAGGTGGCCATCCAGGCGGCCATCGGGAGCCGGGTCATCGCCCGGGAGACCATCTCCGCCATGCGCAAGAACGTGCTCGCCAAGTGCTACGGTGGGGACATCACCCGCAAGCGCAAGCTCCTGGAAAAGCAGAAGGAAGGAAAGAAACGGATGAAGCAGGTGGGGAGCGTGGAGATTCCGCAGGAGGCATTCCTCGCCGTGCTCCGGACGGAGGGGTGAACGCGCCGATGGCCACTGCGACCGGGGCGCGGGAGGAGGTGGGGCTGGCCGGCCTGCTCTCCGCCCGGCGGAGCGAGGAGCAGGAGCGCCGCCGGCGGGCGCTCTACTGGCGGGACGTGCTCACCAGCCTGTGGGCCCCGGTCACCCTGCTCGGGCTCCTGCTCGTCCCCTACCTCCTCGTCGTCGAGCTCCATCCTCCCAGCGCGCGCTGGGCCGAGCCGGCGATGCGCTTCCTGGGCCTCCTGGCGGTGATCTACTTCGCCGGGCTCGTCGCCTGGCGATTCGTCGCCGGGCACGCGGCCGGCCTGCGCGGCCTTCGCCACGAGGCACGGGCCGCCACCGCCGACGTCGACGGGGCGCTCCGCGCCCGGGGGGCGGGGCTCGAGCCGCGGCTGCGGGAGAAGCTGGTGGAGCAGGCGGCGCGGGTGGAGGCGGCCATGCTCGCCGGGGACGCGGTGGACCTCGAGAAGCAGACCCGCACCCTGGTCGACCAGGGGAGCGCCATCCCCGGCTACCACCGGCACGGGCGGATCGACTTCGTGGTCGGCCTGGGCAAGGCGCTGCTCGTGGCGCTGATCATCCGCACCGTCCTCATCGAGCCGTTCAAGATCCCCTCCGGGTCGATGATCCCCACCCTGGAGATCGGCGATCAGATCTTCGTCAACAAGTTCATCTACGGGGTGCGCGTTCCCTTCATGAACTGGGTGCCCTTCCCGCTGGTGCGCATGCCTCAGCGCGGGGACGTCATCGTCTTCAACAATCCGCTCGATACCTCGAAGGACTACATCAAGCGGGTGGTGGGCCTGCCCGGCGACGAGGTCGAGCTCCGCAACGACGTGGTGTTCATCAATGGGCGGGAGCAGCCCCGGCGCCTCCTGGCCGAGAACGCGGTGAGCTGGGACCAGCCGGCCGGGGAGTGGCAGGCCTCGCGGGGCGAGCTCTTCGAGGAGGCCCTCGACGGCCGGACGCACCTCGTGCTGCAGAATCCGGCGCGCCGGGGACAGGGCAACTTCGGGCCGGTCCGGGTGCCGGCCGGAGCGGTGTTCGTCATGGGCGACAACCGCGACAACAGCGCGGACAGCCGGCTCGGGCTGGGGGTGAGCTCGGGCGTGGAGTACGTCCCGTACGGCTACATCAAGGGCAAGGCGATGATCGTCTGGCTGGCGCTCGGCCACGACGGGCTTCTCTCCGGCCTCTTCGGCGGGACGGGCATCCGCACCGACCGCTTTTTTCACCCGGTGCGGTAGGCCCCTGGACGCCGGCGGCGGCGGCCGGCATTGACGAGCGTCGGACCGGCACTGTAATCGGGGGTCAGCCGTGCTCAGGCCCCGTGGAGCGGTCAACCTCGTCACCCTGGTTCTCCTGCTGGGGGTGGCCGCCGTGGCGTACCTGGGCTGGATCTTCATCCCCCCCTGGATGGACCACCTGGACATGCGCGAGGCCACGGCCGCCGCCTTCAACCGGATGGCCAACGACGCGGACGACTCCCGCATCCGGACCTTCCTCCTGGCCAAGGCCAACTCCACCGGGACGCACTGGGAGGAGCGGGGCGGGGAGAAGGTGGAGGCGCGCGGGCTCGGCCTGCGCGAATCGGACATCGTCATCCAGCGCGACACGGACAGCCGCTCCGCCCGGGTGAGCATCGACTACCAGCGGGAGATCCGCTTCCGGCCCACCGACTACTTCCAGACGCTCGACTTCCACGCCGAGAAGGCAGGGCCTCTGCCCCAGTGACGCCGCGCGCCCCCATGAATCTGCTCACCACCGAGGGGATGACCCGGACCGAGGTGGAGGCGATCTTCGCGCGCGCCCGCGTCCACGCGCGGGGCCTGGAATCCGGGCGGCCGGCGCGCGCCCTGGAGGGGAAGGTGGTGGCCAACCTCTTCTTCGAGGCCAGCACCCGCACCCGGCTCTCCTTCGAGCGGGCGGCCAAGGCGCTGGGCGCCGACGTGCTCAACCTCACCTCCCAGAGCTCGAGCGTGGCCAAGGGCGAGACCCTTCTGGACACCGCGCGCAACGTGGAGGCGCTCGGCGTGGCGGCGCTGGTGATGCGCCACGGCGCCTCGGGCGCCGCGGACCTGGTCGCCCGGCACGTGCGCTGCGCGGTGGTCAACGCCGGTGACGGGACGCACGCTCACCCCTCCCAGGCCCTGCTCGATGCCTTCACCCTCCACGAGCGGTGGGGCTCGCTCGAGGGCCGGACGGTGGCCATCGTCGGGGACCTGCTCCACAGCCGGGTGGCGAGGAGCAACCTCCACTGCCTTTTGGCGCTCGGGGCGAGGGTGGTGGTGGCCGGCCCCCCGACGCTCCTTCCCACGGGACTGGAGGAGCTCGGCGGGCGGCTCGCCCCCTCCCTCGACGCCGCCCTGGAGGAGGCGGACGCGGTGATGATGCTCCGGGTGCAGGGGGAGCGGCAGTCGGCCGGGTACGTGCCCTCGGCCCGGGAGTACGCCCGACGGTGGGGGCTCACCGCCGAGCGGGCGGCGCGGCTCAAGCCCGGCGCGGCGGTGATGCATCCCGGACCGGTGAACCGCGGGGTGGAGCTGGCGCCCGAGGTCGCCGACGGTCCGGCCAACGTCATCCTCGCCCAGGTGGCGCATGGGGTGGCGGTGCGGATGGCCATCCTCGAGGGCTGCGCATGACCGCCCGGGGCATCCTCCTGCGCGGCGGGCGCGTCCTCGACCCGAGGAACGGGCTGGACGCGGTGCGGGACGTCCTCCTCGTCGACGGCACGGTGGCGCGCGTCTCGGACCGGCCCTTGGCCGCGGAGGGGGCCGAGGAGGTGAACGCGGCTGGGCTGTGGGTCTGCCCGGGCTTCGTCGACCTGCACGTCCACCTGCGCGAGCCCGGCGAGGAGGGCAAGGAGACCATCCTCACCGGAACCCGGGCGGCGGTGGCCGGCGGCTTCACCTCCGTGGTGGCCATGCCCAACACCCGGCCCCCCAACGACTCCACCCTCGTCACCCGGCTGGTCCAAGAGCGTGCCGCCCGGGCCAACCTGGCCCGGGTCTGGCCGGCGGGAGCCATCAGCAAGGGTCTGGCCGGCGAGGAGATGGCCGAGCTGGGGGAGCTGGCCGCGGCGGGGTGCGTGTGTTTCACCGACGATGGCCGGCCGGTGATGAACACGGGGCTGATGCGGCGGGTGCTGGTCTACGCCCGGTCCCTGGGCCGGCCGGTGATGGTGCACGAGGAGGACCTCTTCCTCAGCCAGGGCGGAGCGCTCACCGACGGGGTCCAGGCGACGCGGCTCGGGCTCCTCCCCATCCCGCGCTCGGCCGAGGTGGCGATGCTGGCCCGCGACCTGGTCCTCCTCGCCGAGACGGGAGGGCATCTCCACGTGGCCCACGTGAGCTGCGCGGAGAGCGTCCGGCTCCTGCGCGAGGCCAAGGCGCGCGGACTGCACGTCTCCGCCGAGGCCGCCCCCCACCACTTCACCCTCACCGACGCGGCGGTGGCCGGCTGGAACACCGACGCCAAGATGAACCCTCCCTTGCGCGGGCCGGAGGACCTGGCCGCGGTTCGCCAGGGGCTCTCGGACGGCACGCTGGACGCCATCGCCACCGACCACGCACCGCACGGCATCCTGGACAAGCAGGTTCCCTTCGCCGAGGCGGCCAACGGGGTGGTGGGCCTGGAGACCGCGCTGCCGCTCACCCTGGCCCTGGTGCGGGAAGGGCTCCTCTCGCCCAGCCGGGCGGTGGAGTTGCTCTCCTCCGCGCCGGCGGCCGCCTTCCGGCTCCCCGGCGGCCATCTCGGGGTGGGCGCGCCGGCCGACGTCACGGTGGTCGACCCGGCCGCCGCCTGGACGGTGGATCCGAGCCGCTTCCAGTCGCGCAGCCGCAACACCCCCTACGCCGGGATGCGCGTGGCGGGGCGGGTGGTGCACACCCTGGTCGGAGGGCGAGCGGTGTGGTTCGAGGGGGCGCTCGCCGGGGGGGGACGATGAAGCGAGCGACGCTCGCCCTGGCGGACGGGACGGTGTTCGAGGGCCGGGCCTTCGGAGCCCCCGGGGAGCGAGTGGGCGAGGTGGTGTTCAACACCTCGATGACCGGCTACCAGGAGATCCTCACCGACCCGAGCTACGTCGGGCAGATCGTCACCATGGCCTGCCCGGAGATGGGCAACGTGGGGACCAACGTCCTCGACCAGGAGTCGGCCAAACCGCACGCGGTGGGAATGGTGGTCCGCCAGGTGAGCGAGGTGGCGAGCAGCTGGCGGTCCGAGCACTCGCTCGACGAGTACCTCAGGAACGCGGGCGTGGTGGGCATCTCCGGGCTGGACACCCGCCGCCTGGTACGGCACCTCCGCACCCAGGGTGCCCAGATGGGGGTGGTGAGCAGCGAGGGGCACTCCGCCGCCGCGCTGGTGGAGCGCGCCCGGCGCGCGCCGGGAATGGAGGGGATGGACCTGGTCAGCGGCATCTCCACCCGCGAGCCCTACGCCTTCACCGCCGGGATGCCGGAGATCTTCGGCGCTCCGAGGCCGCAGCCGGCGGCGCGCTTCGAGGTGGTGGCCTACGACTTCGGGCTCAAGCGGGCCATGCTCCAGCTCCTGGTCGAGGCCGGGTGCCGGGTGACGGTGGTGCCGGCGGCCACGCCGGCCGACGCGGTGCTCGCTCGCCGGCCGCACGGGGTGTTCCTCACCAACGGCCCGGGCGACCCGGCGGCGGTGCCCGGGGTGGACCGGACCGTCTCCGCGCTCCTGGGCAAGATGCCGGTGTTCGGCATCTGCCTCGGCCACCAGATCCTGGCCCGCGCGGTGGGGGGGCGGACCTACAAGATGAAGTTCGGACACCGAGGGGCCAACCAGCCGGTCAAGGACCTGGTCACCGGCCGGGTGGAGATCACCGCCCAGAACCACGGCTTCGCCGTGGACGCCGAGAGCGTCAAGGGACGGGCGGTGGTCACCCACCTCAACCTCAACGACCACACCGTGGAGGGGCTGGACATCCCGGACGCTCGGGCGTTCAGCGTCCAGTACCACCCCGAGTCGTCTCCCGGGCCGCACGATGCGCGGCACCTCTTCGCCCGCTTCACCCGGGCGATGGCGCGCTAGAGTCCCGAGCGGGCCACGATGGAGGCCGCCTCGCACCACTCGCTGCTCGACACGCTGGTGGCCTTCGCCAGCAGCGAGGAGCGGAAGCCGGAGCTGCTCGCCGCCAAGGCCGAGTACTTCCGGCTCACCGGCGAGGTCTTCGAGGACGACCGCCACTTCGAGATGCGGATGGCCTCCTTCCTCGACTACTACGTCTTCGACCACCGCCCGCCGGTCTCCGGCCTGACCGCGGCGGAGGAGTTCCACCGCGCCCGGGCGGCCGCCGGCGCGCCGGAGGCGTCGACGCTGGAGGGCTTCACCGCCACCGTCCACGGCCTGTTCGAGGTGCGCAAGCTCGCGCCCGGGCGGGTGCGCCTGCGCGAGCTGTTCAGCGGGAACGAGTACGACGTCAGCGAGCGCCGGACGCTGGCCGGGGTGCAGAAGGGTGACGTGGTGGAGGCGCGCCTCATCCCCTGGCAGGACGGCCTGGTCTTCTCCCACGCCTTCTGCTTCCACCCCCGCGAGGCGGTGAAGGCCATCAAGCGCGAGGTGAAGCGGCGAAAGAAGAAGGAGCCGGACCGTCCGCCCCAACAGCTGGTCTGGGAGGCGGCCAAGCGCGCGGTCAAGGTGGAGCGCTACCGGCAGATCGCCGTGGAGAAGATCTACGACTTCGAGAATTCGCGACTGTGACGTGCTCGAGTCGCACCCCGCGACCGTCCGCCGCCCTGGACGGTCGGCCGAGAGCCGCTGCGTGGTAAGGCTTAACGGTGCGCCGAGCGCCCCTCGCGGCCGGTCTCCTCTTCGCCGCCTGCTCCTCCGGCGGGGGCGGTCCGAGCAACGACTGCACGACGGGTGGGTCGAACTGCCCGTGCACCGTCGCCGGTGATTGCGCATCAGGGCTCCGCTGCAACCAGGGACAGTGCAGGGCGCCGGGTGGCTCGACCTGCTCGGCGAGCGCCGACTGCAGGGCGGGCAACTACTGCAACATCGCCGGCCACTGCAGCGCCGTCGGCTCAGGGACGGTCGGCGCCGCGTGCAGCACCGACGCCGACTGCGGCCAGGGTCTGCGCTGCGACATCGTGGGCCTGACCGGGCGCTGCAGCGCGCCGGGCTCGACCGACCTGGGAGGCGCCTGCACGCACCAGGTGGACTGCATCGCCGGTCTCTTCTGCAGCGAAACGTGCAAGCCCTTCCCCGACGCGTTCCCCGCGACGGGCAACATGGGCCAGACGTGCGCCGACGAAGGAGCGTTTCGCGGTTACTTCGAGGTTCCGCGGCCGGGGCAACCGCCGAAGGACTTCTACCGCCTCCCGTTTCCCAACGACATCCGCGCGCCTGCCGGCACGCTCGCCATCCCCGACTTCTACGTTCCCTCGTCGGCGCCCTACGGGATCAATCTCGCCCAGATCTACACCGCTGCCGTCGGCGCATCGTTCGAAGGCTTCTCCTCCACCGCCCCGGTGACGATGCGCTTCTCCAAGGACGTGGACTTCTCATCACTCCAGCCGAGGCTCATCGACCTCACTGTGCAGACTGATTGGCCGGTCACCTACGCGTACACGCAGCAGCGGACCAAGTGGAGTTGCGCCAACCGCCTCAGCCTCGGGCCTCCGCCGGGCGAGCCGCTCGTCGGCGGACATCTCTACGCCGCCGTGGTCACCACCGCCGTGCGGTCAGCGACCGGCGAGGTTCCCGTCCAGGACCCCGACTTGGTCGGCGTCCTGGGGGGAGCGCGGCCGAGCGATGTGTCCCTCGGCGCGGCCTGGGAGGTCTACGCGCCGCTCCGCGCGTTCCTCGGGGCAGAGGTGTCGACGGTTGCCACCGCCGCGGTGTTCACCGTGGCCGACACGAGTGCTCACCTGTCGAAGGTGGCCGCCGCGGTCGCCGCCGAAGGAGCACCGACGCTGAGCGCGATCACCCTGTGCGGCGCGGGTGTGACCTCGCCGTGTGCCGACGGCACCTCGGCGCGCGTGTGCGGCGATGACGCGGCATTCTTCGAGGTCCAGGGCAAGATCACCATGCCCATCTACCAGCAGGGTCTGGCCCCATACCTCAGCGCGGGGGGAGCGATCCTGGAATCGGGCGGCGCGGCGGTGAAGGCCGGCAGCCAGGATGTGTGCTTCTCGGTGAGCATTCCCAAGACGACGATGCCCGCGGGAGGCTGGCCGCTGGTCGTGTTCGCTCATGGCACCGGGGGGACGTTCCGCGACTACATCGCCGACGGCGTCGCCGCGGCCCTGGCCGGCGCAACGACTCCCGCGGCCGTGTTCAGCTTCGAAGGGGTGGGCCACGGGGCGCGGCGAGGCGGTTCCACTGCCGACCCGGCCGACATCGTCTTCAACGTGCTCAATCCGCCGGCAGCACGCGACGTGTGGCTCCAGGGCGCGGCCGACGTGTTGACCGCGCTCAAGGTGGCGGGGATCGTGCAAACGGTACCATCGGGACCGATGCTCAAGTTCGACGCCACCAGGACCGCGTTCTTCGGCCACTCGCAGGGGGCAACGACGGGCGAGTTGGCGCTTCCCTTCACCAATGCCGCGCCCGCCGCGGCGCTCTCCGGCGCCGGCGCCTTCCTGTCCGAGGCGCTGGTCACCAAGACGAGTCCATTCGACGTGCGCGGCACGCTGCAGGTGGTGCTGGGTGACAGCATCGACGTCTTCCACCCGATGATCATCCTCTATCAGACGTACTTCGACCGCTCCGACCCGCTCGCGCTGGCGCCGCTCGTCGTCCGCCGGCCGCTGGCGGGCGTCACCGCGAAGAAGGTCTACATGAGCTGGGGCACCGGCGACACCTACGCGCCTCCGCCGACGCTGGAGGCCAACGCGCTCGGCCTCGGCCTCAGGCCGGTGAGCCCGATCCTCGAGCGGGCCTCGTCACTGGGAACGCCGATCTCCCGGCCGGTGAACGACATTCCGGCCGTCTTCCAGTACGCGCCGACGACCGGGGACGGGCACTTCGTTGCCTTCCAAAACGCCAGCGCCCGGGCCGACTGGGTCGCGTTCCTCGACTCCTACTTCGCCACCGGAGCCCCCGTCGTTCCCTGACCCTGCGCGCCGGCGCTTGTCGTGCCGGCGTAGACGAAGGCGATGTCCCCGCTCAGTGACCGGGCCCGCCGGTCCGAGAAGCTGCCCGAGCGGTCCATGAGTTCGAGGAACTGCTCGCCGGCTGGGAAGGCCGCGGCGGTGCGGGGGAGGTACTCGTAGGCGGAGCGGTTTCCGGTGAGCAGGCCCCCGATGCGCGGCATCAGCACGCGAGAGTAGAGGCGGTAGAGCGCCCCGAAGGCTCCCTCTGGCTGGCCGAACTCGAGGACCACCACCCGTCCGCCCGGCCGCACCACCCGCGCCATCTCGCGGAGACCCCGGACCGGGTCATCCACGTTGCGGATGCCGAAGGCGATGCTCGCCACGTCGAAGCTGGCCTCGGGGAAGGGGAGGGCGAGCACGTCGGCCACCTCGAACCGGACGTCGCCCAGCCCCGCCCGGTGGGCCTTCTGCCGGGCCGGGGCGAGCATCGGCTCGCAGAAATCGGTGCCCACCACCGTGCCCGTCGCCCCCACCGCTCGCCGGAAGGCGAGGGCCAGGTCGCCGGTGCCGGTGGCACAGTCCAGCACCCGCGCCCCCGCGCCGGCGCCGCTCTCCCGCACCGCCGCCCGGCGCCAGAGCCGGTCCAGACCGAACGAGAGGACGATGTTGGCCACGTCGTAGCGGGGCGCGATGGAGGAGAACATCTCCCGCACCTGCTCGCTCACAGCGCCCTCACCTGCGCCGGTGCGGAGGGGCTCTGGTGGAGCGAGCGGCCCACCGCGGCCAGCACGGGCGGCAGCCGGCGCATCAGCTCGGCGAACATCTCCGGGGTGAGGGCCTGGGCGCCGTCGCAGAGCGCCTCCTCGGGCCTGGGGTGCACCTCCACCAGGAGCCCGTCCGCTCCGGCCGCCGCCGCGGCCAGGGCCATGGGGAGGACCAGCTCGCGCCTCCCGGTGGCGTGGCTCGGGTCCACCAGCACCGGGAGGTGGGTGCGCGCCTTGGCCAGCGCCACCGAGGCCAGGTCGAGGGTGTTGCGGGTGGCCGGCTCGAAGGTGCGGATGCCGCGCTCGCAGAGCACCACCTGGTCGTTCCCGCCGTCGAGGAGGTACTCGGCGGCGTGGAGCCATTCCTGGAAGGTGGCTGCCAGGCCGCGCTTGAGGAGGACTGGGCGGCGCACCTTCCCCAGCGCCCGGAGGAGGGGAAAGTTCTGCATGTTGCGCGCGCCCACCTGGAGCATGTCCACGTGGTCGATGAGCGAGGCGAGCTGCTCGGTGTCCAGCACCTCGGTGACCAGGGAAAGGCCGTGGCGGGCGCGGGCCCGCTCGAGAAGCAAGAGCCCCGGCTCCCCCAGGCCCTGGAAGGCGTAAGGGCTGGTGCGGGGCTTGAAGAGGCCGCCCCGCAAGAGGTGCGCGCCGCTCGCCGCCACCGCTGCCGCCGTCTCCGCCAGCTGCGCCGGCGTCTCCACCGCGCACGGCCCGGCGGCGACGACGAAGGCCGGCCCGCCCAGCTCCACGGCGCCCACCAGCACCCGCGTCCCGGCCGGCCGGGAGGACCGGAGCACGTGCCGCGGGCGAACGGGGTCAGGCTCGTTCACGAGGTTCAAACCGGCTTGAACTTCTGCGTGCATCGGATAGCACGGGCGACGTAGAAAACAACCGAAAGGCGATGATGCCAGCCGAGGCGCAGGTGGTGGGTGTGGCCCGTCCAGTGGGAGCGGAGGAGCTCCTCCGGCTCCGTGGGGCCTTCGCCGCGCCGGGCATCGCCTGGCGTGAGGGCGTCACCGCGTTCCGGGGCATCGGCGAGGCGGCCGTGCTCTCGGCGGAGAGCGCCGGCCAGGTCCTCGGCGCCGCGGCTCGGTCCCCGGTGAGCACCGAGGGCCATGCGCTCGAGCCGCCCGCGCCGTGGTTCATCGGCTTCGCCTTCGACGCCGCCGCGCCGCGCGATGGCTGGTGGGAGAGCTTTCCTCCGGCGCGCGCCCTGGTGCCCCGGCTGCTCTTGGCCACCGCCTCGGGGCGGGCCAGCCTGACCGCCTACCAGGCGGTGGGCGCCGACGGCGCGGGCGCGGCGCGGGCGCGGGCCGAGGCTGCGCTGCGGACGGCGCTCCTGGCTCCGGCGCCTCGGCCCGGTCGGCCGGAGGAACCGGGGAGGGTGTCGCTGCGCGAGGACCCGGCGTCCTGGGAGGCGCTCGTCGGCGAGGCGCTGCAGGTGCTCCGCTCCGGGATGCTGCGCAAGGTGGTGCTCGCCCGCGCGCTCGAGGCGGAGGCCGAGGCGGCGCTGGACATCGCCCGGGCGCTGGAGCGGGCGGAGGCCTCGGCCGCCGACGCGGTGGTGTACGCCGTGCGCGGGCCGGACGGGACGACCTTCCTCGGGGCCTCCCCGGAGCGGCTGGTGAGGGTCGAGGGCCGCCGCTTCACCACCCAGGCCCTGGCCGCCAGCGCCGCGCCCGAGGACGGCGCCCGGCTCCTGGCCAACCCCAAGGAAGCGCGCGAGCACCTGGCGGTGGTGGAGGACATCCGCATCGCCCTCGACCCGGTGGCGGAGCGGGTGGAGGTGGCCGAGGTGGCCCCGGTGTCGCTCTCCTACGTCACCCACCTCGATGCGCGCATCACCGGGCTCCTGCGCGAGGGCGTCGCCCCGTGGAAGGCCGCGGTGGCCCTCCACCCCACCGCCGCGGTGGGCGGCGTCCCGCGCGACCGGGCCCGCGACTTTCTCCGGAGCCACGAGCGGCTGGCGCGCGGCTGGTACGCCGGGGCGGTGGGCTGGGTGGGCGCCGAGGCGGTCGACCTCCGGGTGGCCCTCCGCTGCGCGCTGGTCCGGGGGCGCACGGCGCGCCTCTTCGTCGGCGCGGGCCTGGTGCCGGGCTCCACCGCGCGCGGCGAATGGGCCGAGACCCGGCGGAAGGCCGCCCCGATGCTGGAGGCGCTGGTCGGCGAGGGGCCATGGCCACGCTGAACACGCTCTGGGCCCGCGCCCTGGTGCAGGAGCTGGTGCGCGGAGGCGTCGGCCATGCCGTGGTGGCGCCCGGCTCTCGCAG
>Ga0335085_10005790_pt1 | contig 19711 bp, 10 predicted proteins | sample Lox_Sample_45_FD_206712 | JGI IMG/M metagenome (GOLD analysis project Ga0335085, IMG submission 206712) | Soil microbial communities from Loxahatchee National Wildlife Refuge, Florida, United States - Lox_Sample_4.5 | ecosystem: Environmental > Terrestrial > Soil > Wetlands | place: USA...
GTCATCAGCTACCGTATCCCGGCCTTCAGAAGCAGCAAAGGCGTGCTCGTCAGGATTTGACTAAATCACAAGAGAATTTGCGCGTCAGAATCGAGGCCCGATTCTCGGGCGGCCACCGGCCCATCGGTGTATAATGTTAGCGTCAAGTCTCACACCTTCCGCCGCGCTCCTCCGGGGCGACGGTTCCTGTGCCGCAAGACATGCATTCCGCCGTTCAGCTGAACCGCTACGAGTGTCGTTTATTCGTGAAAAGTCTCCCTGGCTGGCGCGAAAGGGCTCCTATGACCAATAACGTAATCGTGCAGTACGTGGGTTTCAAAGCGAAAGCGCTGGTGCGGGAATATAGCTTCATCGTGCGGCGAGCCTTGAACGAAACCAGCGAATTTACCTTGACGATTGGCAACGAAGCATTTGGCTCTCGCGGCGTGCGCTTTCAGGACGCTCCCGAGATTTGCTCGCGCAGGCTTCAGCATGAACTGTCTGCTTTCGGAAACCATCCCCCTCAGGCGCATTACTGTATCAGCGAGACGGACCTGGACGACTATCGAAGTTCCCACGCACCGCGAGTTTCCGGCTACCCCTATAGTCCAAAGGCTCCCAAGGAACTCTAGAGGTCTGCAAATGCTGCCTCGGCAATCAGTTTCTCGATCCCGAGAGAGAAACCGTGCGGCCATTTCTCGTCGTTGCAAGAGTGGATTCTGTCGAGGCCTGGGGAGCCGGTGTCATAACAGGTTCTGCAGTCGCCTCGCGACCCTCCGCAGTCTAATGCGAATCCCTCTTGGCGTCTTGGCCCTGCTCCAAACACATTGAACGAGATTCTCACGCCTCCGCATCTCGCTCGTCGGCCTTCAGCTTCGGCCTTCGGCTTTTCCACACATTTCCACAGGCTTGTTTGATCCATCTCCATCCCGCTAACCTGTTCCAACTGCGCGGCTTCCGGCTTCCTCTCGCGCGCCCGGCCCCTTGGCGTTCGAATGGCTACGCAGTAAACACGAATAACTATTGACACGTATATAATATCCTGCTAGCGTTATACATGTTTCGCACACGCCAATTCCCGATTGGCTCCGCCTCCGCCGAACTCCTCGTTCGGAAGCACCGAAATCGAGCGACGTTCTCCGCTGTCAAGCCAGCCTCCCCTGCGATCTCCGCCTTCTTCGCTTTCCAACAATCCTATCGGCGGACCTCCCATTCCTCCTGTATCTCCTTTAGAATCCGCACTTCCGCGAAATCCGCGTGTAACTCCTTTAGAATCCGCACTTCCAAAACACAGGATTTAAAACTCTTTAGAATGAACACTTACGAAAAAAACAGGGGGATGGGGTCAGCTCCGCTTGTCTTCGGACGATCCCGCTCCCCGAAACTACTCCCCTTTTGCTCGTTGCGAACTCGGACGGAAGGCCTATCCGTCGCTCAAGTCTGGGTTCGCTACTCACGATTCGTCAGCCACTCCGCTTGGGGTTCTCTTGTCCGCCCTCTTGGACTACAATGTCGCCAGAATTCCTGTGGAGGGGATATGCGTGCCGACAAAGTGGAAGTTTCCTGGGATGGCGGGAAATCGGACTGGCTGGTTCGCATTCAAAGCGGCGAGGAAGTGATTCGCCGTCATTTCAAAGCCGCGAGCAGCGCGGACGAGAACACGCTCCGCTCGAAAGCCGCGGAAACGGTAAAGGACGAGGGCTACGAAGCGGCCGCCGCTGCAGTTACCATCAAGAGATAGCGATCCAGCCGAACTCGGATCTAGAGAAAGCCCAACCACTAAAAGGACGCGGGGCTCAGTCCATTGGACATCTATTTCTGGAGTGTTAAAATCCAGAGTGAAACCACATGCCACCTAAAACACTCTACGAAAAAATCTGGGATTCACATGTAGTACACGAGGAAGCCGGAAAGCCCGCGCTCATCTACATCGACCGTCACCTCGTCCATGAAGGGACCTCGCCGCAAGCCTTCGCCGGTCTGAAAGCAGAGGGACGCAAAGTCCGCCGCCCCGACCTAACATTCGCCGTCATGGATCACTCCGTGCCAACAACCGCAAAAGACCGCTTGCTTCCCATCGTCGATACCGACGCGCGATTGCAATTTGAAGCACTCGAAAAAAATTGCCGCGAAACCGGCGTGCGGCTTTTCGACATGAACAGCCGCAACCAAGGCATCGTGCACATTATCGGGCCGGAACTGGGGATTACGCAGCCGGGGCAGACGATTGTTTGCGGAGACAGCCACACTTCGACTCACGGAGCGTTTGGGACGCTGGCGTTTGGGATTGGGACTAGCGAAGTGGAGCACGTGCTGGCGACGCAATGTCTGGTTCAATCGCGGAGCAAGACCCTGCACATCCTAGTCCATGGCAAGCGCCCGCGCGGCGTCACCGCGAAAGACATCATTCTCGCCATCATCGGAAAAATTGGAATTAGCGGCGGCACGGGCCACGTCGCCGAATACGGCGGCGAAGCCATTCGCGATTTGTCGATGGATGGCCGCATGACCGTCTGCAACATGACCATTGAAGGCGGCGCCCGTGCCGGAATGGTCGCCCCGGACGACACGACTTTTGCGTATCTTGAGGGGCGGCCGTTTGTGCCGCGCGGAAAAGCGTTTCAAGAAGCCGTCGAGCGATGGAAGCAGCTCAAGAGCGACGATGGCGCGAAGTTTGATATGACCATCGAGCTGCAAGCGAAAGATCTCGCGCCGCAAGTCACTTGGGGCACGAATCCCGGCATGGTCACGAGCGTGACGGGCCGCGTTCCCGAGCCGGGAGCATTCAAAGATCCCAACGATCAGAAAGCCACCGAAAGCGCGCTGAAATACATGGGCCTGAAAGCAGGCACGCCCATTGTCGATATTCCGGTCGATCGCGTTTTCATCGGCTCATGCACGAACTCGCGGCTCGACGATTTGCGCGCCGCGGCGCATCTCGTGGCAGGCAAGCACGTGGCGCATAGCATCAAGCAAGCGCTTATCGTGCCCGGCTCGCGCGGCATCAAAGCGCAAGCCGAAAAAGAAGGCCTCGACAAAATTTTCCGTGAAGCCGGTTTCGAGTGGCGCGATGCAGGCTGCAGTATGTGCATCGGCATGAACGCCGACGTCCTCCCGCCGCACGAGCGCAGCGCCAGCACCAGCAATCGCAATTTCGAGGGCCGCCAGGGCAAAGACAGCCGTACGCACCTCGTCAGCCCCGTCATGGCCGCAGCAGCAGCAATCGCCGGCCATTTCGTCGACGTCCGCCAGTTCGATGTAACCAGCGTAGAGTGAGGAAGAATGGAACCGTTTAATACGCACACGGGAATGGTGATGCCGCTGGACCGGGTCAACGTGGACACGGACCAGATGGTGCCGAAGCAATTTTTGAAGGCGCTGACGCGGCAGGGATTTGGGCGGATTTTGTTTTATGACTGGCGCTATTTGCCTGGGGAAAAGCCGAACCCGGAGTTTGTGCTGAATTTCCCTCGGTATGAAGGGGCTTCGATTCTACTGGCGCGCGCGAATTTTGGCTGCGGCTCGAGCCGCGAACATGCGCCCTGGGGCGTGAAGGATTACGGTTTTCGCGTGATCATCGCGCCGAGCTACGCGGACATTTTCTACAACAATTGCTTCAAGAACGGAATTTTGCCCCTCTCGCTGAGCGAAGAACAGGTCGAAGAACTTTTTCAGCGTACTGAAAAAGAAGAAGGCTACATGCTGACGGTGAACCTTCCGAACCAGACCGTCGCCGACCGTCATGGCTTGATGTTCCGCTTCGACATCGCGCCGTCGCGCAAGGAAGTTCTGCTGAAAGGCCTCGACGATATCGGCACTTCCCTTCAGCACGAACCGGAAATCACTGCCTACGAAAAAGCTCACGCCGCCACCGCCACAATGTACGAACCGGTTGACGTAAAAAATTACGCCAACGGGCAGTGAGCTGAAGTTGGAATTGTAGGGGCACGATACATCGTGCCCCTGCGCAGTCCGCTCGGCCTGCATCAACCTTTCAAACCGGCTCGGCGGTCGGCTCCGGCGATTCCGGAGCTGCCGGAGGGCCGAGCAATTCGGCGATGAGAATGCCCGCCAGGACGAACGCCGCGCCGAACAAAGCCCGGTTGCCAAGCCGCTCGCGCGCTAAGAGGTACGAAGTAGCCGACGCAAACACCGGCTCGAGCGTGAAGAGAATGGCCGCATGGCTCGAACTCGTATACTGCTGCGCCCAAAGCTGGATCGAGAACGCCACCGCCGTCGCCAGCACCGCGCAAATGGCGATGCCCAGCAGCGATTGCCATTGCCAGGAGAAGCGCGCAGGCTGCCAGCCAGCAGCTGAGCTGAGACCGGCTGCCATGCATGCCAGAAGGGCGCAGGCGGCAACCTGGAGCACGCTGAGGGCGGCAACCGAGTGCCGTCGAGTGTAATCGCCTACCAGAATGATGTGCATGGCGTAGAGCCCCGCAGCGACGAATGTGAGGAGATCGCCGCGATTGAGATGAGAGATGCCTTCGGCGGGAACGGTAAGGAAAAAGAGGCCGAAGACGGCGGCGAACACTCCAGCATAAACCCACAAAGTAAGACGGCGTCCCCAGAAAATACCGAGAAGAAGCGGAACGAGAACGACGCTTGAGCCGGTGACAAAGCCGGACTTGGCGGGCGTAGTGTATTGGAGGCCGGCGGTCTGAAAAGCGTAGCCGCCGAACATGAAGAAACCGAGGGCGGCGCCCGCAAAAAGCTCTTCCCTTTTGAGCGTTCGAAAGACGTGAGGGCGGAAAGCGGCCATGAGAAGCGCGGCAAGAGAAAAGCGGGCGGCGAGAAAAATGAAGACAGAAGAGTAGCCGAGAGAATCCTTAACGACAACGAATGTTGCGCCCCAGAGGAGGCTGCACAGGGCGAGAGAAAGATCGGCGCGGAGACGCTTGCTCACTCGAATGAGATTCCTCAGGGAAATCGAGATGCGCCAGTTTATTGGCTATGGGAAAAAGTGGCAAGGCAAGGAGAAGGTATAGAGCGCTGCAGAGGAGGGTTTCTTTCCAACATGGTGAAATGAAGGAGCGAGGGGGTTGTGAAGCCCCCTCGCCCATTTGCGTAATGCGTTGAGCGTATTCGCCGCTGCGAATCTCACCAACGGAAACGAATCGCCAGTTGCATGATGCGCGGCGTCACGTCAGACGCCGGATTTCCCATCCCCAGGAAATTGGTCTTGTTGGGATTAAGATCCTTGTCTGGCCGCCCAGACAAAAAGGTTTGCAGTGTAAGCGGTTGCCCGTTTCGGCCGAGGTAAAGTCCGGTGAACGGATTGAGGCAGGCCGCGGTGCAATTGAAATCAGGATTCGCCACACCACCCACGGTCAACGCAGGAAGCGTCAGCACGTTGAGCACGTCATTGGAATCATTGGCAATGAACATGACGTGGTTGAAGACGTTAAAGACATCCATCTTCAGCTCGACGCTGGCGGACTCCCACCTGGGAATGCGGAAAGCCTTCATCAGGGAGATGTCGAAGCGAACGAGGCCCGGACCGAGCCCGGCGTTGCGAACCAAGTCGCCGTTGAGGAACTGGAAGTCCACCGGGGTTCCGGAATAGCTGTCGACTGGACCGGACGCGCTAGCCAGCCCCGCAGGAGGAGCAAAAGTGGTTTGCAGCGCGGCGCAATTCGCGAGCCCAGCGGCCTGGCAGAGGGCTACGCCCTGGGGGCCGATGGCGAGGTTTGTGCCGGAAATAGAGCCGATGTTGGTGGCAACCAGAGCGCCAACGGGCGCACCAGCGCAGCCCGGAACGGTTGAGCCCGCGGTGCAGATATTTGGACGCTGGTTGGTTTCACTGGCCAAGGCGGCAAACGCGCTGCCGGTGAAGAAGCCATCACCGGTGGAAACGGGATAGGGCCGCCCGGATTGGACAGAGCCGAGCATACTGAGTGTCCAGTCGTTGACGATCTCCTTCAGCACGGGCGTACCAATAAGACGGTTGGTGTCGGTTACGAAGCTGAAGTTCGCCAAATGGCGGATGTCCTGCTGGGAGAGGGCGCGGTCGAGGCTCAGACTCGCGAAGGGGTTACCGGGCTCGGAGAGGCCGAAAAAGTCTTCGCCATCACCCAAAGTCTTCGAATAGATATAACTCCCTTGCACCTGGAAATGGTGCGAGAGGCGCTTTTCGGCGGCGACTACAAGGCTGTGATAGGTGGAATCGCGGTTGCTGAAGTTTGTACGGACCGCGCCAAAGAGCGTATCCGGGCGATCGTTTCCTCCGGTTGCTGGCATATAAAAGAAGCCAGGATGATTGGGATCGGCCACAGGCTGGTTGAGATTCGTGTCTGTCTCGCCGAACAGGCCGTGACCGAAAACGCCCTGGTAGCCAACGCTGAACATAAATGTATTCCCAATTTGCCGCTGAATTGTGAGCGCGCTCATGTAAATGTTGGGATTTTTGATCGTAGGCGAGATCGGGCGAATGCGGCCGAAGTTTGCGACGCCGCCGCCCGTGAAGGGAACTAGAGATGCGGGGCTCGGAGCGTTGGGATAGGCGGTGATCACTGCGCAAGCCTGCGCGTTTGCAGGCGTGGGATTAGGCGAGCCGTTTGCCTGGAAGCAATCGTTGGCCGCGATGGCGGCGGTCAGGAGATTCTTCCCGTCGAAATTGAGCGAGTCCAGCGCGATATTCAGGTAAGCCATCTCGGTGACGACCGCGCCTGACAAGCGCACCACCGATTTGCCCTGGTCGCCGAACAGCATGTGCAAAGGCCCACTCTGGAAATTCGGGCTCCATGCTACCCCGAGGCGCGGCTGCCAGTTGTTTTTGTCCTGACCGCACGCCGGGATGAGACCGTTGTTCTGGAAGCAATCGCCGTTCGTGCCGGGAATTGGGCCGCCGCGGAACGCACCGTCTTCGTAGTCGTATCGTAAGCCATAGTTCACGACGATCGTAGGTCGGAGCTGCCAAGTGTCCTGGACGTAGGCGCCGTAGATGGTGTCGAAAGCGGCCACAAATCCAGGACCAGCCCCGGTGGTGAACTGCGTCGGACACCCCGCGCCATTTGCCTGAGGGAAGAGAGAGTTGGTGCATCCCCCCGGGGCAAAGTTTGAAAAAAGCCCGAAGTGATATTGCTGGAAAAGCGATTGGTACGGAAAGTGGCTGATATTCAGGCCCGCCTTCATGGTGTGCGAGCCATGATTCCAGGAGAAATTATCGATGTACTGAAAGCGCTGCTGGAAGGCGCCCTGCGGACAGCAAAAATCCGCTCCGACGTAGGCCCCGGGAATTTGCTCGCCAGGGTGGTTGGAGACATCAGCCGTTTGCGAGAGCAAGCGATGCCAGAAAAAGCGCGCTTCGTTCACGCTGTGCGGGGTCAGAGTCGATACCATCCCGATATTGAGAACATTGTCGTGAGTGACGGCCGCAACCAAGCCGGTGGGATCGACCGCCGGGCCAGTCTGGACGACAAGATTGCTCTGCGTGTCGCGTTGAAGGTTGTAGCGGATGTTGAGCTCGTGCTTGTCCGTCAACTTTGCATCAATCTTACCCGACCACAGTAGTTCCGTTGTGGGGACACTGGTTGTAATCGAGGCGCCGAACGGCGTCAAAGTCTCGGGCTGGGCCTGCGCGGCGCGCTCGAGGCTGGCAAACCAGAACAGGCGGTCCTTTACGAATGGCCCGCCCGCCGTGAAGCCCTCTTCGTGCTTGAAGAAGGGTGCGCGAGAATCCGGGAAACCTGCATCTGTCTTGTTGTCGCACGAGCCTGGACCGGAAAGCGCTGGGTCGCATGCAGTTTGGTTGTAAAAGAAGTCGGAAGCGCCCAGGTTGCGGCCCCTGAAATAGGCGTGCGCATCGCCGTGGACCGCATTGGTGCCGGACTTGGTGATGACGTTCAAGATCACATTGCCGGCTTGCCCATATTCCGCGTTGTAGTTGTTGGTGAGGACCTGAAACTCCTTGACCTCTTCCACCGAAGCACCGAGCGCGTCGCGAGAAGAGACGACCTGGTCGGAAATGTTTCCGCCATCGAGATTGACCGTGAGGCCGCGAGAATTGGTAGCGCCAGGCCCGAGGATGTCAAACGAGAGGCCGGTGTAATCGTAGCGAACACCGGGGGCACTGGCGGCCAAGCCTTCATAATCGTTGGAAATGCCGCCGAGGCCAGCAAAAGAAGTTGTCGTCGGGAGGTCTGCTACAGCCTTATCGTCGATTACTGTCGATGTGTCTGTCTTGGTCGCTTCGATTAAAGGAAGCTCGGAAGTGACCACGACGGATTGTTGCTGGCCAGCCAATTCGAGACTGAAGTTGATGTCCCTCTGCTCGCCAACTTGTAATTTAACGGCGTTTACCGCCGCCTTCGCAAAGCCGGCGGCTTCGATGTTGACGTTGTAGAGACCTGGCGGCAGGTTGTCGAAGCGATAGAGCCCGTCGTTGGTTGTTTGCGTGGTGCGCGTAATGCCAGTTTCCGTGTTCGTGGCGGTGACGGCGGCGTCCGGTACCGAAGCTCCCTTCGGATCCAGGACCCGTCCAATGATGGTTGCGAATGCAGAACTCTGCGCGCGCGCTCCGCTAACGGAGCAGAACGCAACGGCAGCAAGAATCATCACAGCTAGACAGAATTCAACTACACCCCAACACTTTCGAGTCGGCCGATTCATAACACCCCCTGTGGTACGCGAGTAAGAGGACAGCGTGTGTCGTACGAAACTGTCCATCTATATTGGTTTGACGGTACGGTGGGTTCGGAAAACGGGTCAAATCAATTGTCCATCAAAGAGTAGAAAAGGATGTGAAGGCCAGAAACTGTTTCTGAAATTGAGGAGGGCCCAGAAAGAGAAAGAAATAATTTGGAGTAATTTAGATTCGAGAGCTCAAGAAGGAAATAAAAAAACGGGGAAGGCCAGGAGGCCTTCCCCGTTTTTGCGGCGAAATAGGGAACTCGCCGGAAGAGTTTAGAAGCTGATGCGAAGCCCGAACTGCATGGCGCGCGGGTTGTTGCCCTGCTGGTTGACAGTGCCAAACGAACCAGCCGGATCAGTGGAATCATAAGCCGTCGGATCGAGGCTCGGGTTATAGAAGACGGGGTGGTTGAAAAGATTGGTGACGTTGAATTCGAACTGGGTGTTCACGCGCTCCGTGATCTTGATGTTCTTCACGATGCGCATGTCCACGTTCCAGTACGTCAAGCCACGAATGGCGCCGACGCCGCCGGTCCCGCTGTCCAAGCCAAGAATCGGATTGCGAGTCGTGGCGAAGAGAGCTGCCGGATTTGAAAAGATGTTATAGGCCGCCGGACCAGCATTGGCGTAAAGCCCGGAGCCTCCGGGGTGTGAACTGGTGAAGATGCACTGCTCGTTATCGAAGAAGTTATTTCCGTCCCCCCCGCCGAAGGATTGCGCATCCGTATTCGTGCCGCAATACACGGGCGCACCGCTACCGATGGCCAAAACTGGGGATACTGACCAACCGCCGGCGAGGCGGCCGACCAGGCCCTGCTGGCCCTTGTACCAAGGATCATCGAGTATGGCGTAGGCGTTGTAAACGAACTTTCGATCGAAGTTCTGAACACCGTACATATTGTGGAGGTTGAACGGGTCATTTGGCGTGTATTCGCTAGTTGCCTGGACGAAAGCGCCGGTGCCCAAGGCCTTGCTGTAGGTAAAGTTCTGCTGAAGCGTGATGCCGTGCCAGTTGGTGATCTTCAGCGAGACGAAGCCAGCATTGTAATTGCCATAGCCATTGCTCACGTTGTCGCCAACGCCGCTGGTGAGCTGCCCGCCGCTACCAAAAGCTGAAGTGTTGATCGCGCTGTTCATCATACTGCGCTGGAAGTTGAACCCAGGAATCGTCGTGCCGCCGGGCCCGCCTCCAATGCCGCCCTTGTCCAGAGCGGACCAGAGGCTCCAGACTTTTTGGCTTTTGAAGTTGCTGAACTGATTTGCGACCACGGCAGCGGTGCAGTTTGCGTAGCCAGTGCAGTAGCCGGTTCCAGAAAGGGCGGCTTCGAAGAATGGCTGCGCAGCGACTGCAGTGCCCGCGACGGTAGCTGCGTTGCACACACTATACGAAGTCGCGCAGCCCATGGCCGTCTCAACTGCAGCGTACGCGCTCGCAAATGACTGGCCGCCCAAAGTCATCATATAGGGAACGGCGTTGAGGTTAACGGGCTGATACTCGTGGGTGATCCTCCGGCCAATGTAGCCCACTTCGAGGAGGAACTTATTCCCCAACTGACGCTGGATGGTCAGGTCGAAAGAATCGACAACGTTGGGGCGGAAATTCGGGTCAAGAGCTTCGCCAGCAGCCGCCGAGACGTCGTTGTATCCTGGGAACGTCGGCTGGGGCAGAGTGGGTGAGGCGGCCGGAAGCGGTGCACTATTGCCATCCACGCCGATGCGGAACGCGTTGAGTTCTGTTGGATTGTTGGGGCCGCAGGTCCCGTTGCTAAACGCCTGAACGCACTGCACGGGCTGGATAAGGCCGGTGCCGAGGAGCGGGACGAGAACAAGATCCACGCCGTTCAGACGTCCATAGACACGGCTATAGCCGCCGCGGACCACGGATTTGTTACCGCCGAACAACTTCCCTATCCAGCCGTCGGTGTAGTTGGGGTTCCACGCAGCAGCAACGCGCGGGCTAAATGATCCGTAGTAAGGCAGGTAAGGATACTTCTGGCCGCCACCGGTGTTACCCACGAGCGCGAAGCCAACTTCAGGATTGTAGACATGGCCTTGAAGAGCAGCCTGTTCGCGGTTGTTGATGTAGGTTTGAAACGAGAGCTGCTGGCCGGATTGATCCACCAATTCAATCTGTCTGCCCAATTGTTCGGTCGGCGGCATCTCAAGGGTCCAGCCCAAACCGTAGGTCAAGGTAAAGGAGGGCTTCATGTGCCAGGAGTCGCTCCAATATACGTTGTAGTAGGGGATGGTGCTCTTGTCTTCAGCATGCGTGAGCGGTGGATTTAAAGAGAGCTGAGTACCAGAGCGGGTGTAGGCGATCTGCGAATCGGTGACGATGCCAAGAACAGCGGCCGAGTCGCGCGCCCAAGTCGAGGCGCTTGGGCCAGTAGCAGGCTGCGTGCTCGAGAAGTCAACGAGGCCGCCGCCGACGGAGTCACCCAGCATGTAGGTCGGGGTGTAGTTGATACCGCCGCCGTTGTCCGAACGCTGGTGGTAGTCGAAATTGCGCTGATAAGCACCGCCCCATGTAAAGAGGTGATTGCCCTTCAGCATGGTCATATCGTCGCGGAAGAACTTGTCCTGACCGTCCCAGAAGCGAGTGCGAACGTTCTGGGTATTTACGTTATATGGGGTGAGTGCAGAAGTGGTCTCGCCAAACGGTTCCAACGCGCCACCGAGATTGGCAAACTGCGGAGGACCGCCAGCCGCGTTCCAAGCCCAGTAGTTGCGGAGGTAGCTGAAGTGGAAGTCGTTTGTGGTATTCGTGGTGATATTGGTGGTCAATCCGGCGACGAAATACCAGGGCTGTTGCGGACGGTTAGCAACGGAAGACGGCTGGCCCAACGTGTCGCCCGGGAAGAAACCGCCGATATCAGTTTCGCTGGTGGTGGTTCTGATCAGCCGGTAGAAGCGATAGGCGCTATTGAAGTGCCATTTGGAGCCGAAATCGTGGTCGACGCGGGCAACGGCGAAATCGGATCTGTAGGGCGTCGAATAATTAGCTCTAAAGGCAACTTCGTTGGTTCCGTCGCAGTACTTGGAGCCGGAAAAGCTGAGGCAGGGGTTGCTGCCGGCAGGTGCGTTCCCTTGCGGCATGAAGGTGTTCCACATGTCGGCGACAACCGGGTTGATGCCAATGCCTCGAGGATCGCAGGCAACGTTCCCAGCAGCGCCACAGTTCGTGCCAGTGTTCAGATTGTAGTTAACGCCGCCAAAAGTAAGGATTCCCAGGCGCATATTGGCGGAGGGCACAACCCAAGTCCCGGTGGTAGAACCAGGCCAACGGAAGCCTTCATAGTTACCGAAGAAGTAGGTCTTGCCGCCTAGAATGTTCTTGGGAATTATCGGACCGCCCCCTGCGCCGCCGAACCGGCTGTAGTGATAGCTAGGATTCGCAGTTCCGCTGGCGTTGTTGTCCCACGTGTTCGCGTTCCAATTATTGTCTAGATAATATTCGTAACCGGTGCCGTGCCAAGCGTTGGTCCCGCGCTTGGTAACGACCTGCACCTGAGCGCCAGCGGAGCTATTGAAGTCGGCGGTCTGGTTGGCGGTGTTTACCTTGAATTCTTCGACGGAGTCGAGAGGAGTCGGCATAACGCCCGTGGGGGCGCCGCCGATGGAGTTAGATACGATACCGCCGGTCGGATCGCCGGCGAAGCTCGGCGTATAAACCTGCATGCTGCCGTCCATGTCGTTGGTGTTCTGACCACCATCGAGCATGAAGGTGCTCTGATCGACGACCGCTCCGGCCACGCTGCCGTCAGGAGAAACGCCAGGCTGCAAGGTCACGAAAGTGGAAGTGTCGCGACCGATGGAGGGGAGGTTCTGGAGGAGCGCGCCGCCGACGGTGTTGCCGACGGTGGCGTTGAGGGTCTGTAACTCAGCGCCGGTGGTGACCGTGACTTCGACGGTCTCAGCAACCGAACCCAGCTCCATGACGATGTTCAGGGTTAAGGATGCACCGACGGATACGACTTGATTGACAAGCTTGGAAACGCGGAAGCCGGTCTTGTTCACGGAGACGTTGTAGGTGCTGGGCACAACGTTCGCGAAAAAGTAGCGACCAGCTTCGTTGGTTTCGACACTTCGAGGGGTATTCGTTGCCGTGTCGGTCAGGGTGACCGTAGCGCCGACAACGGCTCCGCCCGAGGGATCTGTAACGGTTCCAGCGACAGTTCCAGTACTCGCGGCTTGACCGAACAGAGAGGACGGAGTTACAACAAACAAACAAAGCAACGCAGCTAGGAGCAGAGCCACTCGCTTACTTGACATTCAACTACCTCCTGGATGGGCTCAGTGAGCCCAGAACATCTCGAACTGAAAAGCCAAATCTAAAATTCAGCTAAGACAAAACACTTAAATTTAACTTGAAGCAGGCAACCACCAAGCAATACGTATGACTACTGCGTATGCAAGCCGGCTACCATTGCGTCACAAAAAGATAAACCGCGTGCGCTCTATGAATTATCTAAACCTGATATGACTGCGACCTTTTATAAATCTACATCGCATCATATTTAGCTACAGGCTTTCATAGAGACTCGCGAACCCTTGCGACGCAAAATCACTGAGAAAACAACAACATTGCCGAGGCATGAGACAAGCTCGCCACAGCTTCGATCAAATGCCCTTTGCGATGACAACCACACCACAAGGAAATAGGGGGCTTATATATTGCTGGATTAAAGATTTGTCAATAAGAATCTAAAGCGACAGCAACACAAAATTTGGATTCGGCAAATGAGATTCGCAAGGGTGAATGTCTTGTCGCAGTAGGTGGGTTTTAGTACCGAGTTGAAGGGGATGAAATTCGACGTGTTGCGAGATGTGGTAGATTCGGGGCGAGGGTGGTTTTGAGCCAAACTTTTCTATCCTGGAAGCTGTGGCTTCTGCTCGTTCTTACTTTGGTGCTGCCGATACGAGCTTGGTGCGAGGAGGATTATTCGGGTGCCAAAGCATGCGCGAAGTGCCACGAGGTTATCCATCGGGAGTGGTCGGACTCGCTGCACAATAAATCGATGCAAGCGGCGACAAAGGACAGCGTCAAAGGAGATTTTACGCGAGGCAAAGTCGTGCTACACGGGGCGACTTACGTTTTGCAACACCGCGAAAACGATTATTACATCACTGAATCTGAACTCGCGGGCAAACCGTGGGAACACCGGATAGAATATACGTTAGGGGACCGGCGATTTCAGCATTACCTGGTCACATTACCAGATGGCCGCGTTGTCGTGCTCCCTCCTACCTGGGACATTCTTCGTGAGAAGTGGGACTTTGATCTAGATATCGGGAATCCGGAAGAGGGTCAGGGAGATCCGAACCTGGTCTGGAACAAGGCTTGTTACTCCTGCCATGTCAGCCAAGGCCAAAAGAATTTTGATTTGGAGAAATTACGATATCAGACGACCTGGAAAGATTTTGGAATTAACTGTGAAAGCTGCCACGGGCCAGGAAAAGAACATATCGCTAAGGCCACCGGCCTCAACTCGATGGATGCAGCAGCGCGAGCCGGCTTGCAATCGACGATCATCAATCCAGCGAAGTTGGATGCCGCAAGTAGCACCGCGATTTGCGCGCAGTGCCATTCTTTGCGAGATGTATACGCGAGTGGGTTCAAAGCCGGCGAGAGTTATTACGATTCGTTCATGCCAATGATGGAGTATCGCTTGCCGACTACAGCGGACTCCGCCTATTGGGCCGACGGGCGACCGCGACAGCTATCCAATGAGACGCTCGGATTGTGGGAGAGCCAGTGTTTCCTGAAGGGAGGCGCGACCTGCCTCACTTGCCACTCGCGGCCTCATACTATTGACGTAACCCGGAACCCGCAATTGCGGACAAGCAACAATGCACTTTGCGCGCAATGTCATGGCACGATTGCGAAGAACATTCCCGGACACAGTCATCACGCCGCCAAAAGCGCCGGCAGCTTATGTATCGAGTGCCACATGCCGGCCACGGTCGTCAGCCTTAAGACGACGATGCGCGATCACTCGATGAGCATTCCCTCGCCGGAGAATACCATCCGGCACGAGATCCCGAACGCATGCAATCTCTGCCATCGAGACAAGGACGCTGAATGGGCTCTGCGGCAGATGAAGGTTTGGTACGGCGATAAGGGGAGAGAGAAAGTAATTCGTCGCGCCGATACCTTCACAGCGGCCAAGCAGGGAGATGCAGCGGCGGTTGCGCAACTGCTGCAAATCCTAGCTGACGGGTCCGAAGGGCCGATCATAAGGGCCAATGCAGCTGGATATCTCGGCAGCTTTCCCAACGACCCGTCGGCTTATGACGCATTGCTGCATTCTTTCACAGATCCCGAGCCGTTGGTGAGAGCGATAGCGGCGGCTGAAATAAAGCCTGCCGCAGCGCAGCGAGAAGAAGTGGCGACGAATTTGGTGGGCCTACTGAAGGATCCGATCCGGACAGTTCGAATGAGCGCAGGGATAGCGATGGTGGCGATGGGAGTGCGGCCGTTTGCGGGGGAAGACGGTGAGCGCTACGAGCGGGCGAAGGAGCTCTACCACGCAAGGGCCGAACTTGATTCAGACGATCCCGAACAACAGCTGGCGGCTGGAAAATTTTCCTTTCTGTCGGGTGACATCGCAGGAGCAGTGGCAGCGTTTCGCGCGACGTTAAAGCTCGATCCCTCGATCCCCGCGCAATACTACCTCGCCCGGTCCTTGGCGGAAGAGGGTGAATACGCGGCGGCGCGCCAGATTCTGAAGGCCATTCCTCGTGATGATCAGCAATACAACGCGGGCCAACGATTGCTTGCTCAGATTGAAGCGAAAGACCCTGGCCGGGGAGCAATACCAGCAGAGGGCCAGAATGACAGAACCGGTGCAGATGCTGAGGCCCAATTCCTGAATGGCCAGGTCCTCTATCAAAGCGAAGCGTACGGGGCGGCGCTCAAGGCATTCGAACAGGCGTTGAAAGAGGCGCCGCAGGCAGGATGGGTAACGAAGGCTCAGATTTTTCGCTCCATCTGCCTCGAAAAGGTGGGGCGCACGAGTGAAGCGGAGGCCGCGATGCGGGGACTCGCGAGCGAACCGGAAGCGCAGCAGAGTGTGGATTTGCGGCTTGCATTCGTCGAGTTGCTTTATGAAACTGGACGTGCAGCGGAGGCTTTGAAGCATGTTGATGGAGTGATCGGGGCCGCGCCGACCGCCCCGCGGGCGTATTTCTGGCGTGCGAAGGTGCTTCTCCAACTCCAGCGCGTGAGCCAAGCGGCGACCGCAGGGGAAGAGGCCATTCGTCTGCTTCCGCAATTTCCGGAAGCTCACAACCTGCTGCTAAAGATTTACCAGATGCAAGGCCGAACCAAAGAGGCGTCACAGCAAGCGGAATGGCTACGCGACTATCAGCGGCAAAAAGAATCGCATTGATTGTGCTGCTCGGCGCAGCCACCACGAGCTTGCAGGCGCAAATTCGCTTCGAAGACGTTGCCGGAAAATCCGGACTCAAATTCGAGCTGCGCAACGGCGCCGTGGGTGATTTTCATCAGCCGGAGCTGATGCTCGGCGGCGTTGCTGTCCTCGACTACAACAACGATGGATGCATGGACATCTTCTTTTCGAACGGCGCGGAGATGCCCTCGCTCAAGAAAACGGCTCCGCGATACCACAACCGCCTTTTCCGAAACAATTGCGACGGCACATTTACGGACGTCACGGAGAAAGCCGGCGTGGCAGGCGAAGGCTACTCCATGGGAGTGGCCGTCGCTGATTATGACAACGACGGTTATCCGGACATTTTCGTGGCCGGGGTCAATCGCAACATCCTGTATCACAACCGCGGTGACGGCACGTTTGAAGACGTCACGGTGAAGGCGCATCTGGGCGGAATCGATTCGCGTTACGGAAAACTTTGGTCCGTGGCGGCAGCGTGGATTGACGTGGACAACGATGGATGGCTGGACCTTGTCGTGACCAATTACGTCCAGTGGGATCCAAAACTTGAACCCAAGTGCGGAACCGCCAAACAACCCCTCTATTGCCACCCCGGCGCATACCACGATACGCACAATCAGCTCTTCCGGAATAATCATGATGGGACCTTCACGGATATCACCGAGTCGTCCGGACTCGGCGCGCAATTCGGCAAAGGCATGGGCGTAGCGATAGGGGATTATGACGGTGATGGACTGATGGACATTTTTGTTACGAATGACAGCGTCCCTAATTTTTTATTCCACAATCTAGGACATGGGAAATTCGAAGAAGTGGGAATGCTTGCCGGCGTGGCGCTCGATGATAATGGGCGACCTGTCGCGAGCATGGGGGCTGATTTTCGCGATTTCGAGAATGATGGCCGCCCCGGATTAATTTTTACCGCCATGATCAACGACACGTACCCGCTCTTTCGTAATACCGGCAAGTCACCAGTCTTCGAGGACGTGACTGCACGATCCGGCCTGGCGGTGGCGACGCGCGCGCTTACAGGCTGGGGAGTTGGCTTGTATGATTTTGACAACGACGGCTTCAAGGATGTCTTCACGGCGAACGCCCATTTTCCGGCGCTCGAGGAATCGCTAGGAACGGCCGTAGAGCTGCCGAATTCCCTGTTTCGCAATCATGGTGGTGGGCACTTTGAAGATGTCTCGAAGATGGCTGGAGACGATTTTCAAGTGGCAGGTGAATATCGGGGCGTGGCCTTCGCCGATTTTGATAATGATGGCCGGCTCGATGCGGTTGTTTCCAATGTGAACGGACCGGCGCGGCTCTTCCATAATGTGACCGCAAACTCCGGGCATTGGCTAGCGCTCAAACTAGTCGGAACGAGCAGCAACCTCGATGGGATTGGCGCGAAGGTCGAGGTTACGTTGCCGGGCGGCCAAAAGCTGTACAACCATTGCACTACCAGCGTGGGCTACGCGTCTTCGAGCGAATCGCTAGTACGCTTCGGACTGGGCAAAGAGGTGGCTGCAAACCTGATCGAAATCCGCTGGCCAAGCGGTCAAATACAACAACTTAAGGACATAAAAGCGGATCGGATCATAAAAGTTCGCGAGCCTTGATTCAGTTGGCCTCATACACCGTGCGGCCGCCTACTACGGTGCGCAGGACAGTAACCTTCGTATACTGCTTCGGCGGGATTTTGGTGAGGTCATCGGAAAGAATAATGAAATCGGCGTATTCGCCGGCTTTCAACTCGCCCTTCTTCCCTTCCTCGAATTGCGCGTAGGCAGAACCGGAAGTGTAGGCGCGGATACAATCTTGCAGAGAGATTTTTTCTTGCGGCTCCCAGCCGCCCGGAGGACCTCCTTCGGGAAGTTCGCGCGTCACGCAAGCGTATAGACCGCGTGTGGGATTGATGGGCTCTACGTCGTAGTCAGTGCCGAAGGCCAGATGGGCGCCGCTCTTTAATAAGGATGCCCAAGCGTAGGCCCCCTTCGAGCGTTCGGGACCGAGGCGTTGTTCGGCCCAGCGCATGTCGGTGGTTTCGTGCGAAGGCTGCATCGAAGCGATGACATTGAGCTGGGCGAAGCGCGGCAAATCCTCTGGCGCGAGCACCTGGGCGTGCTCGACACGGTCGCGGCGGTCACGATGGCCATTGGCTTTGGCAACAGCTTCGAAAATGTCGAGAGCTTCGCGGTTGGCACGATCTCCGATGGCATGGAAATTAATCTGGAAGCCGGCTTTATCGCGCTCGATGGCCATGGCTCGGAACTTGTCGGGGTCGTTGGTGAGGATGCCGCTCGTGGAAGGATCGTCGGAGTAGGGAGCCAAAAGGGCGGCGGTGCGCGAGCCGAGTGCGCCATCGAGGAATCCCTTGACAGCGCCAGTGCGAAGCCAGGGATCGTCTGTGCCACCCTGCGCACGCATGTCTTGCAACTGATCCATGGAATCAATGAAGGGCAGCCATTCGGTGATTCGGAGAGTGAGCTTCCCTTCCTGCTTTAATTGGACATAGGTGAGAAAGTCCGCCCAATCGGAAAAATCCTGGGCGGAAGTGACGCCGTTTTTTGCGGCGTCGGCGAGAGCCAAGAGGACGGCGCGCCGGCGCTGATCCATTTTCAGGTCGGGAATCCTATCGGAGACGAGCTTCATAGCCGAATCTTCCTCGAGCATGCCGGTGGGCTCGCCGTTGGCGTCGCGTTCGATCACGCCGCCAGGAGGATTCGGGCTGTCTTTCGTAATTTCACCGTGCTGAAGCGCAAGCGAATTGACCACGGCCACGTGGCCGGAGACATGCGTCAGGAAAACGGGATTTTTCGGTGCGACAGCATCGAGCTCCTGCCTATTGGGGAATTTCTTGTCAGGCCAGAGCGTGTGGTCCCAGCCGCTGCCAGTGATCCATTCCCCTTCTTTGTGGTGAGCCACGGCCTCGGCGAGACGCTTCTGCAAATCTTCGATGCTGGTGACGCCGTTCAACTGGACGGAAAGCATGTCCGAGCCAGCGTGGCCGAGATGCACGTGGGCGTCGTTGAATCCAGGCATGACAAATTTGCCATGAAGATGAATCGTTTCGGCGGTGGGATCCGTGCCTCCGCATTCCAGAAGCACATAATCGATCTTGCCGACGCAGCGAAACTTGCCGTCGCGGACAGCCATGGCCTCGGCCCACGGATTGGCAGGGTCATTCGTGTAAATGCGGCCGTGGAGATAAACAGTTGTGTGAGGCTGGACCTGGGAGGATTGCGCCATCTGCGCTTTGGCACGCTGCACAGCCATTCCCGCGCACAAACTGAAAAGGACAATGCACCCAAAACTAAACAAACTGACTGGGTGAATCTTCATCGAGTGTTCTCCGGCGTCACGCCTGCTACTCCGAGCAAGGTAAGTAAGGCGCGTTTCAATCCCAATTCGCGGCCCTCAGGGTCATACCATTCCTGGAGCGAGTGCGCGCCTCCGCCGTTGCCTCCGGCGCCAATCGAAATCGCGTCGATGCCGAGAGAGAGAGGAATATTTGCATCGGTGGAAGAGCGCTCAATCCGGGAATCGTTCTCCACGATAACATCCGCCGCGCGGAGCGAAGCGAGAAGTGGAGAGTCTGCCGCCAATTCGCCACCGGGACGGCTGCCAATCACGTCGACCTTCCAATCGAGCCTTCCGCGAGAACGATCGCGCGAAGAATCCATTTCATCGCGAAC
>Ga0335085_10005791_pt1 | contig 19707 bp, 14 predicted proteins | sample Lox_Sample_45_FD_206712 | JGI IMG/M metagenome (GOLD analysis project Ga0335085, IMG submission 206712) | Soil microbial communities from Loxahatchee National Wildlife Refuge, Florida, United States - Lox_Sample_4.5 | ecosystem: Environmental > Terrestrial > Soil > Wetlands | place: USA...
GTGGTACTGCCGCCGCTGCTGTACGCGGCCAGCGAGGAACTGCCGTGGCGTGACCTGCGGGCGGTGTGGCGGCCGGTGGCCGTCCTGGCGGTCGGCCTCGTGCTGGCGTCGGCGGCCGCAGTCGCGGTCGTGACGTGGGCGGTGGCGGCGGTCCCGGCGAGCATGGCCTTCGTGCTCGGCGCGGTGCTGGCCAGCACCGACCCGGTGGCGGTCAGCGCGCTGGGCCGGCGGCTGTCGCTGCCGGCCAAGGTGCAGGCGCTGGTGCAAGCCGAAAGCTTGTTCAACGACGCGACCAGCCTGGTGCTGTTCCAGATCGCGGTCTCGCTCGCGGTCGCCGGAACAGCCGGCCCGGCCGGTAGCGTGCTGCTGCACGCCGCCGCGCAGTTCGCGGTCCTGGCGGCCGGCGGCGCGGCAGTGGGGGGCGTGCTCGCGGCCGGGGTCATCCCGGTGCGCCGCCGGGTCACCGACCCGGTGCTGGAGACCGTGCTCGCGCTGATCACCCCGTATGCCGCGTTCGTGCTCGGCGAGGCGGCGCACGTGTCGCCGGTCATGGCGGTGATCGTCGCGGGGCTGGTGATGGGCGGGCGGCGGGACCGGATCACCACCGCGCAGACCCGGCTGCAGCTGCACTCGGTCTACGGCACGGTCATCTTCCTGCTGGAAAGCGTCGTGTTCAGCCTGATCGGCCTGCAGCTGCCGACCCTGATCCGTGACCTGTCCCGGGCCGAGGCGTGGCCGGCCGAGGCGCTCGCGGTGGCCGGGACGCTGATCGTGATCCGGATCTTGTGGGTGTTCCCGCTGTCCGCGGTCATCCAGCGGCGTGGCGGCGCCCGGCGCCCGTCCTGGCCGGTGCCTGCCGTGGTGTCCTGGGCGGGGGCCCGCGGGGTGGTGCCGCTGGCCGCGGCGCTGTCGATCCCGCTGACCTCGGCCAGCGGGGCCCCGCTGCCGCGGCGGGACCTGATCCTGGTGCTCGCCACCGCGGTGATCGTGGTCTCGCTCATCGTGCAGGGCCTCACCCTCGAACCGCTGGTCCGGCGGGCCGGGATCGCCCGGACCGCGGACGCACGCCATGAACAGACCGTGGCCCGGCTGCGCCTGGCCGAGGCGGCCCTGGCCCGGCTCGATGAGCTCGCCGCCGGCGACTGCGCCGCCGACGACGTGATCGACCGGGCCCGCGCCAGCCTGCAGGCCAGGATCGGGCACACCCGCGCCCGCATCGACGGGAGCCGCGCGCCGGAGCCAGACGGCCTGACCGACCAGGAACTGCGCCGTGACCTCAACGCCACCGAGCACGCCGAACTGGCCCGCCTATACGACAACGGCACCATCAGCCAGGCCACCCGGCAGCAGCTGCAGCGCATCCTGGACCTGGAGGCCACCCGGCTCAACGAGCAACGCTGACGCCAGCGTTCCGATCTGCGTGCCCCCAGCCGATGGGTTCCATCAATCTGCTGACCGCGCAGGCGGGTACACGCGCGCAAGCTCTGCCGACGTTGCCAGCCGAGCGTCCCGGGTGCCGCGGACTGCGGGCTGACGGTCGGCGGAGCCTTTCGCCCCCGGATTCGGAGAACTAAGCAGATCCTCCTGGTCAGCGGAGTGATCACGTCTCATTCTCCTGACGTGTCGGCGAGCGCGTCGCGGAGCGCGGCGCGAGAGGTGATGCCGAGTTTGGGGAAGACCTGGTAGAGATGGGTGGAGACGGTGCGCGGGGAGAGGAACAGGCGAGCGGCGATCTCCTTGTTGGTGTGACCGGCCGCGGCGAGTTCGGCGATCTCGCGCTGCTGCGGGGTGAGGGAGGCCAGGCCGCTATCGGCCTTGCCGACGGTGATGCCGGTAGCTCGTAGCTCACGGTCCGCGCGGGCCGTCCAGGGGGTGGCGCCGAGTCGGCGGAAGGTTTCCGCAGCGGCGGCCAGATAGTGGCGGGCGTCGGTGGTGCTTTTGATGCGGCGCAGGTGGGAGCCGTAGGCGAGCTGGATTCGGGCCAGGTCGAAGGGCCAGCGGTCGTGGCCAGGGTCGGTGATCGCCTCCTCGAGGGCGGTGTTGTCGGCCCGGGGTCCGGTGATGGCTTCCCCGGCCAGGACGACCAGGCGCAGCCGGGGGGAGAGCTGGTCGAGGCGGCAGTCGCGGGCGGCGGCGACGTGGGCCGCAGCCGCGGCCTGGCGGCCGGTGTGGATGGCCGCCTCGATCATGTCCAGGAACACCCACAGGGCGTGCGGGGCGTAGGGGGCGAAGGTGCCGGGCGGGCTGATCGCGGCGGCGTTACCGAAGGCGGTCCCGAAGTCGTCCTGGCCCAGGGCCGTGAGGCAGCGGATGTGAGACGCGTAGGCGCTGACGATCCCGGCGCGCCGGGGTGCGGCCCAGGCGTCCATGTCCCGGGCGGTGTCCGTCGCCTCGCCGAAGTCGCCCCGGGCGGCGGCGAGCAGGGCGGCGGTGAGCCGGCCGGGCCAGACCAGCAGGTCGTAGCCGTGGGTGGCGCACAGCTGGAGCCCTTCGGCGATCAGCCGCTGAGCCTCGTGCCACCGGCCGGTGTGGAAGGCGTCCTGGCCGAGGAGGAACAGCGCTTCGATGGCCGAGGTGACCGCGCCGCCTTCGCGGCCGTGCTGGATGGCGCGCTGGAGGGGCTCGCGGCACTGGGAGAGCCGGTCGAGGTAGGCGACGGCGATGCCGGTACGGATGATGCGGGCCGGGCTGACCTGCTGGCCGAGACCGGCGACCGAGGCGTCGGCGCGGGCCAGCATGGCCGGGGTGAGGCGGGCCGGGTCGCTGAAGGTCTTCGAGAGGATGGCCAGGAGCTCGGGCGGCCGCGGCCTGAGCCGGTCGACGGTGTTCTGCAGCGGCGGCCACAGGGCGGGACGGCCGCCGAAGAAGCAGATCATGGTCAGCGTGTAGAGCGCTTCGATCAGGACCTGGTCGTGAGCGTCGCGGGGGTCGTCCAGCTCGCCGATGGCGCTGGTCAGCAGCCGGTGGGCGACCTCGACGTCGCCGTCGCCGTGGAGCAGGTGATAAGCGCCAGCGACGGCGGCCGACAGCGGGCCGCCGGGCCCCGGGTGGGCACGGCGAGCCTGCTCCAGCAGGCGAGGGGCGTCGCGCAGGTCGCCGGTGACGATAGAGCCCAGGTAGGCGGCTTCGGCCAGCCGCCCGCTGCGGCCCTTCCCGGTCGGGCTGAGCTCGGCGGCGCGCAGCAGCTCGGTGACGGCGCCCACCGAGTCGCCGCGCCGCAGGTTGGCGTGAGCGACCTCCTGGAGCAGCGCGGCCACCCGTTCGTCGGGTTCCTCGGTGGCCTCGGCCAGGTGCCAGGCGTGCCGTTCGGGCTGCCCGGCCAGCCGGGCGGCGAGTTCGGCGTGGGCGCGGCGGCGCTGCTCGCTGGTCGACAGCTCCACGACCGCTGACCGGATGAGCGGGTGGCGGAACGTCAGGCGTTCGGCAGATTCATCGGCGCGCACCAGGCCGGCCCGTTCGGCTAGTTCCAGGCCTTCTCCCCCGCGGTCGGCGGCGATCGCCCGGATCAGGCGCAGGTCGCCGGTGCCGTCCAGGACGGCCAGGAGCAGCAGCTCGCAGGCCGCGCGGGGCAGCGCCTGGACGCGGGCGGCGAAGACCGCCTGCAGGCGGCGGCCCAGCGGCAGCGCCGCGGGCAAGGTCCCGGCGACGGTCCGGGCCAGGTCGCCGAGGGAGACCGGGAGCTCGAGCAGGGCGAGCGGGTTGCCCAGGGCGGCGTCGAGCAGCCGCCGCCGCACCCGTGCGGTCATCACCGGATAGCGGCTGGCCAGCAACTCCGTCGCCGCCTGGTCCGACAGCGGCTCCACCCGGGCGACGGGCAGGTTGCCCTGGTCGAAGAAGCTGGGCTCGCCGGTCCGGCAGGCGGCGAGCAGGCCCACGGGCAGTCCGGCCAGGCGGCGCGCCACCATGCCGAGCACCAGGGCACTGGCCCGGTCCAGCCAGGGCAGGTCGTCCACGATGAGCAGCAGCGGCTGCTCCTTGGCGGCCTGCTGCAGCAGGGCCAGGACCGCGCTGGCCACCAGGAGCTGCGCCGGGGGCGGTCCGTCGCCCAGGCCCAGGGCCACGTTCAGGGCCCGGGCATGCAACGGGCTCAGGGACGGCAGCTCGGCCAGGCACGAGCGGAGGAGCTGGTGCAGGGCGGCGAAGGAGATGTCGGCCTCGAACTGGGAGCCGGTCGCCCGCAGTACCCCGATCCCGGAGCCGCCGGCGAGGGCGGCGGCCTGGTCCAGCAGGGAGGTTTTCCCGACGCCGGGGTCACCTGACAGCAGCAGCGCCTCCCCTGCTCCCTGGGTGATCCCGTCGATGTAGCGGCGCAGCCGCTGGATCTCCGGCTCGCGGCCGATCAGTTCCACCTTCCGACCTTCCCCCCGCTCGCCGGAACTGTCCAGCGTCCCGCCCGGCCGGGCGGCCGGTCCGGGCGGGACGGCATGGCCTCGTGCCGCGAGACCTGCTCCGATCCGCTACGACTGGCTGGAAGCAGTCGTAGCGGCCTGGGCGATGACAGCGGCCACGGCGGCCGGGTTGGACACGTAGACCGCGTGGCTGCCCGGGGTCTCGGTGACGGCCGACCCGGCCCGCTCGGACATGGCGCGCTGGGCGGCCGGCGGGATCATCCGGTCATCGGCGGCGACCAGGTACCAGGACGGCTTGGACCGCCAGGCGGGTTCGGAGACGACGCCGCCAAGCGCGTCGACGCCCCAGGGCACCTGGGAGTCGGCCATGAACGCAGCCTGGCCGGCCGGCAGGTCGCCGGCGAACGAGGCATGGAATTTGGCGCGGTCCAGGAACAGGAAGCCGTTCACGGGCGGCAGGATCGGCGGCTGCGGCCCGTCGGCCGGGAACCCGGCGACCAGCGTGTTGACCGACTCGCCCTTGTCCGGGGCGAACGCCGTGATGTACGCCAGCGCCGCGACCTGGTCGTGCTGGCCCGCCTCGGTGATGACCGCCCCGCCGTAGGAGTGGCCAGCCAGGACGGCGGGACCGTCCAGGCCGTCGAGGACCTGATGAGTCGCGGCGACATCTCCGGCCAGCGACAGGGTCGGGTTCTGCACGATGGCCACCCGGTAGCCATCCGCGGTCAGGTGGTCGTACACCCCCTGCCAGCCGGAGCCGTCGACGAACCCGCCATGGACCAGCACGATGTTCTTCACTTCGGGACCCGCGTTCACGACATTGCCTCCTACGCCCGGGATCCGGCCCGGGCTCGTTGAACCGATGCCCGGAACGCTAGAACGACGGCCAGGAGCATCGATTGCGTCAAATGACGTATTTCGGCCACCGGGTATCAGGCGAAGTGCCGGATGGTGGCCGGGTTGGCGGGCTGGTACGGGTACCACTGGTCGGTGCCGGGGCGGCCGGTGGCGGCGAAGGACGCTGCGGCGGAGCAGAATGTGCGGGCGAGGGCGCGGGCCGCGGCGGTGGGCTGGCCGAGCATGGGGCTGCCCGGATAGGCATCGAGGGTGTCGAAGAAGAAGGGCAGCTCGGCGCAGTGCGCGGCGCCCAGGCGGGCGCGGTCCGGAGCCGGGGTGTAGTCGAACTGGTAGACGTAGGCGGGGTGGCCGGCGCCGGCGTGATGGCCGGCGATAGCGAGGGCCCCGTCGCGGAAGACGATCTCGGTCTCGACTTCGGTGAGGATGTCGGCCGGTGACGCGTCCGGGCGGCGGGCGGCGGCGCGGCTGAACCGCTCGCCGCCGCCGGCCTGCCTGTCTGCGATCTGGCTAGCCCGGCTGGCGGTGATGGCCTGGATGCGCGGGTCGGACGCGAAGAACGCCGCCATCTCGTCCCTGGTGGTCCCGGTCAGCAGCGGCTTGCCGTCGAGGTGGCCGGCGGCCAGCGCCTGCGGCCACGCCTCGGGCAGGCCGGGACCGCCGAGGACGGGGTACATCGGCGGGGCGGCGCTGCCCGGGCGGCCGGTGTCCCGGGCGAGCTGCTGGTAGGCGGCGAGCAACTGCCCGGCTGGGACCGCGCGCAGGGCGGCGAGGTCCGGGCTGCGGTCCAGGCCGAGGATCGCCAGCAGGCGCTGGGCGTTGTCGGCCGCCTCATCGGGGTGCTGCGGGGGAAGCCCCCAGGGGCCGCTCTGGGTAATCACCTGTTTGATGTGCGGGCCGGTGACCGGTGACAGGGCGAGGTAGAGGGCGGAGAACGCCCCGGCGGACTGGCCGCCGACGGTGAGACGGCCGGGATCTCCGCCGAAGGCGGTGATGTTGCGCTGTACCCAGGCCAGGACGGCGGCCTGGTCCTGCGTGCCGAGGTTGGCGATGCCATGGTCCGGGAGGTAGAGGTATCCGATCGGCCCGAGGCGGTAGTTGGCGGTGACGACGACGATCGGGCCGGCGGCGGCCAGGTTCCGGCCGTCGTACCAGTCCCACCCGCCGGATCCGCTGGTGAAGCCGCCGCCGTGGAACCACACCAGGACCGGCAGGGCGCCTGGGGTGGATCCGGTGGCCGGCCGGCGGGGGGTCCAGACGTTGAGGGTGAGGCAGCCGTCCTCGTCCCAGTCGGGGACGCGGCGTCCCATCACCGCCTCGAGACGAGAGGGGCCCTGGGGGACGGACGGGCCGGGGCGGGTGGCGTCCCGTATGTCCTGCCATCCCGGATGCTGTTCCGGGGCGGCGAAGCGCCGCTCCCCCACTGGGGATGCCGCGTAAGGGATGCCGCGGAACGCGGCGACTCCGTTCTCGACGGCGCCCTGGACGCTCCCCGATTCGGTGCCTACGACGGGGCGTTCCGTCACGATCATCGGTGTCACCTTCCTCGCCAGGATGCCTCAGGCTTACCGGCCGAACGACGGAAAGCGCGAGCAATGGCTTACTGGATTCAGGATGTGCGCCACAGATCATGAGATCCTGGCGGAAATGAGACACATGCTGGATGAGACGGAGCGGCGGATCGCCGCCGTCCTGATGGCGTCGCCGCGGGCGTCATGGCGGACGGCCGCCCGGGTCCTGGAGGTCTCCGAGCGCACGGTCGTGCGCCGGGCGGGACCGCTGCTGCACGATGGCACGCTGCGGCTCACAGCGATCCGTAATCCTGCTCGCTGCCCTCGGCTGATCCCGATGGCGTTACCGTCGCCGTCCAGTCGTGGGACGCCTACGACCTGATGAAGGTGTTTCCCGCGGGCTTCGCCTGGAGCGCCGGACTGCTGACCGCGGACCAGTTCGACGCCCTGACCCCCTTGTCACGCGAGCCGGTTGCCGCGCCGGAGGTCCAGCCGCTCGATGACGCGCTCATCGGCCAGCTAACCGTGGACGCGCGCGCCAGCTCCAGCGACCTGGCCGCGCGGCTGGGAACATCGGCATCGACCGTACGCCGCCGGCTCGACCTGCTCCTGTCCGCGCACATGGTGCGCCTGGCCTGCGAGGTGGAACTGAGCCTGCTGGGCATCGGCAGCGAGGCACTGCTGTGGATCGCTACCGGTCCCGGCAGCCTGGAGACGACCGGGCACGAACTGAGCCGTCATCCGCAGGTGCGGTTCGCCGCGGCCACCACCGGAGCGGCGAACCTCCTCGTGGCCGTCGCGGCCGCCGACCTGAACGGCCTCTACGCCTTTCTCACCCAGACCATAGGATCACTCGGCGACGTCCGCGGACTCGAGGTGACCCCGATCCTCAGCTCGGTCAAGCGGACCGGCCTCCTGCGCCCGTCCGCACTATGACGCGGATCCAGCCTGGGCCGACCGCCTGGACAAAGCGCAACGGCTCGCCGTCGTGCAGGTCGCCGCGACCAGCACGACGCCCAGGATTTCTGGCTGGCACTGGGCCTGATGGGTCAGAGGGTGATGCTGCCGCGGATGCAGGCGGTGACGGCACCGCCGACCCAGACGGTGCCGTCCGGGTCGGCGGTGATCTCGACGGTCCCGGCCCGGCCTACGCGTGCGCCCTGGGAGACCCGGTAGGCGGCGGGGGCGGAGCAGACCCCCGGTCGCCGATCCTGGCCGCGCGCGTAGGACTACTCGGTGAGCCTCTCGCGGGCCGTGACACGGAGCCGGGAATCCGCGCTGAAGCGGCGGCCCACCCGGTGGTGCTCGCCGATGCCGTGGCGCGGCTGTGGGCATCGCTGCCGGTGCCGCGACGGCCGGTCCTGGTCGTCGAGGACGGGCACTGGGCCGACGAGGACACCGAGGCCGTACTCGAGCAACTGGCCCACCGGGCACCGAAAGCCGGGCTCAGCCTGGTGATCACCACGCGACCGGAAGGGACCGCGTGGCGGCGGCTTCAGCGGCTGGCCGAGCAGCGCGCCGCCGTGCTGCTGCGCGTGGGCCCGCTCGATGAGCGGTACTGGCCCGGCATGGCGGCCGCTTGCCTGGGCGTGCCCGCGTCGGCCCTGCCGCCCGGGCTCGTTGACCGGATCGGGCCGGCGGGCGGGCGGCCGTTGCTGATCGAGGAGATCCTCAACGGCCTTCATCAGGCCGGCATTCTCGTGCGATCAGACCGCGGCTGGACGCTCGGCCCGGGCAGCGGCGGGGTGCCGGCGTCGGTCGAGGAGGCGACCAGGCAACGCCTCGAGACGCTTCCCGCCGGTGACCGCGTGGTCGTCGAACTCGCGGCGCTGCTGGGCCAGCGGATGGATGCCGGGCTGCTGGCCCGGACGGTACCGGGCGGGCTGAGTGCGGTCGCGCGGGCCGCGCGTGCGGGCACGGCCGGCGGGCTACTGGAACACGATCCGGGGAGCGGGATCGTGGTATTCCGTCACGAGCTGCTGCGCGCGGCCGTCGCCGGTTCATTGCTGGATGCGCAGCGCCGCCAGCACGCTGGACGGCTCCTCGGCGCTCTCAAGGCCGGCGCGCCGCAGCAGCCGGCCCCCGCCACTGGGGACAGTCCAGCGTGGACGGCGGCGCTTGACGATGACAGCCTCGCGGTGGCTGCCCGGCTCGCGGCCGAAGCGGGCGACGCGGCCTTGGCTACGGCCACGCACCTGACCGCCGCGCGGCGCCTGATGGACCGCGGGCTGCCGCGCGCGGCGGCGCGCGAGGCCGAAGCAGCGCTGCACGAGCCTGCCTCGTCAGAGGTTATGGAAGCACGCGGGCTCCTAGTGGAGGCACTGGCGCTGGCGGGCGAGGTCGATGGCGCCCTGCGGGAGGCCGCCCGGCTGCGCGCGGTGGCCGCGCCGTCCAGCCCGATGGCCCGGGTCGGCGAGGCGGTGGCCCGCGCGACGGCGCTGCGCGGCGAGTGGGGGCGCGCCGAGACGATGCTCGCCGAGCTGCGCAACCAGGCCGAGCCGCCCACCACGACCTCCCTGGCGGCGCTGGTCGCACTGGAACGGGGACGGTTCGCCGACGCCGAGCGCGAGGCCCACCGCGTGGTCGCGGCCGAGAGCGACGGCCCCGCCACGTGCGAGGCGATCGAGGTGCTCGGCCGGCTGGCGCGGCGGACAGACCTCGGCGAGGCCGAGGCCTGGTTCGCCCGCGGCGTCGCCGCCGCCGAGCAGCGCGGCCTAGCCCTGTGGCGCGCCCGCGCCCTGCACGAGCTGGCCACCGTGGCTCAGCTGCGCAGCATGGACATCGAACCGCTGCGCCAGGCACGAGCGGCCGCCGTGCAGGCTGGTGCGCCCGGCCTGGTGGCGTCCGTCGACTTCCACCTGGCGGCCGTGCTCGGCGTGCGCTTCGAACCCGAGCCGGCCCTGGCAACAGCCCGCGCGCTGCTGGAGGACGCCCGGACGCTCGGCTCACCCGCGCAGGAGGCGTGGGCATGGATTCTCATCGGGCAGGCTCACGCGGTCATCCCGGACCGGGAGCGAGCCCAGGCCGCGGGCCAGCAGGCCGTCGCGCTGGCCCCCGACGATCCCGAGATAGCCGGCGTGTGCTGGGCGACATGCCACGGCCTGGCCTCGCTGCTGGCCGAGGACCTGCCCGCCGCGCTGCAGCAGTGGCAGCGCGGCGTCGAGACACTGCGGCGGCTGCCGCGGGCAACACCCGTGCCGCCCTGGTACCTGTGGCCGCTGCTCGCCACGGTCCACGACCTCGACGGCGACGGCGGTCTCGCCGCCCGCCGGGAAGGCTCTGCGGCCGACCTGCGCGTCCATGCCGGCCTGGACGGCCTGTGGCATCTCGCCGAAGCGGTCGCCGCCGGCCGGGCCGGCGACCGTGACCGGGCGCAGCGCGCATGCGATCGCGCCGACGAGCGGTTCGCCCAGCTGCCTGCCTTCGCCGGATGGTCGCACCTCGGACGCCGGTGGGCGGCAGCCGACGCGATCGAAGCCGGCTGGGGCGAGCCGGCGGCATGGATGCCCCCGGCCCAGGACTGGTTTGCCGCTCGCGGTAGCCTCGCCATCGCGGCCACTTGCCGAGGCTTGGCCCGCAAGGCCGGCGTCCCGCAGCGCCGGCGTGGCCGCGGCCACTCATCCGTACCAGCCCACCTGAGCCAGCTCGGGATCACCAGCCGCGAGGTCGACGTGCTGCGCCTGGTCGCCGAGGGCCGCACCAACGCCGACATCGCGGCCCGGCTCTACCTGTCACCGCGAACCGTCAAGGGGTACGTCGAACAGCTGCTCGCCAAGACCGGCGCGGCCAACCGCACGCAGCTCGCCAGTCGGCTCAGCCCTCCTCCGGCCAGCACGCCACCCGGCCCTGAGCCGCGCTAAAACCCGCCGTTCGGCCCGTCACCGCGCGCGCCTTCCCAGGCAGGCTCGGTCTCAGCCGGAAGGACACGCCGACCGGTACCCGACGGGCCGTCCCGGCCCCTTCCCGGCAGGAGCAGCAATGACCACGCAGACGATAACCGCCCAGGCCAACGAAGCGCTGATCCGTACCCTCATCGACGAGTTCCTCCGCGGCGACCTGGCCGCCGTGCGCACCCGCTTCGCCCCCGACGCCGTGTGGGACCTCCCCGGGCGCGGTACGCTGGCCGGCCAGTACACCGGACCCGACGCCATCGTCGGATTCCTCGCCCGCGCGTTCGAGCTATCCGGCGGCACCCTGCGCCTGGACGTCATGGACATCATGGCCAGCGACCGCGGCGGGAGCCACGTCCAGCGCGTCACCGCCGAGAACAGCACCAGCCGCCTCGACTGCGTGGAGGTCCTCGTCCACGAGATCACCGGCGGGCTCATCACCCGCACCTATCACCGGCCCGACTCCAACGCCATCGACGCCTTCTTCGGCTGACCGCATCCGCAGGCTGCCAGTGCATTCGTGGTCCCGCAGCGCAGGCAGCCTGCGGATGCAACTCAACTTTCTCGCCCGGGCCACCGCGGGCGTGATCCGCGGCAACCTCATCTGGGCGTCCGGGTACACCTGGTGGCGATCCCGCTGGCCGCGCTCGGCATCTCAACCCGCTGTTCGCCGGCGTCGCGATGTCGACCAGACCAGGGCAGCCGGGGCATGGATAGATACCGGTCTGGTGTTCACGACCCGGCACGGCACCGCGGTCGAGCCCAGGAACTTCAGCCGCAGCTTCGACCGGTGCATCGTGAAGGCGCAGGTGCCCAGGATCACCGTGCACGGCACCCGGAAGACGTGCGGGTCTCTCCTGGCCGCTCTGGACGTGCATCCGCGCGTGGCCATGCAGATCCTGCGGCATAGCAAGATCGCCGTCACGATGGAGATCTACACCGAGATCCCCTCGGCCGCCACCCGCGAAGCGCTGCGCAAACTCCGACAGTGGCTCGGCAACTAGACGTTGCTGTACTTCAGTGCTGTATGGGACCCAAAACGGCCGATTCCCCCGAAAGGAACCGGCCGTTGAGCTGTGTGGGCGATACTGGGATCGAACCAGTGACCTCCTCGGTGTGAACGAGGCGCTCTCCCGCTGAGCCAATCGCCCGCTGCCGGGACTCGTCCCGGCGCTCCCATAGGTTAGCGCATCTTCGGGGTGCACGGCACGTCGGCCGCCACGAATGGGGCCGGCGCGCCGGAGCGGTTGCGGGACACGCCGCGCGGCGGCCCAGCCCGGGCATCTCGTCACTTTGAGTAATGGCCAAATCTTGCAAACGTGCACATCGGAACGGCTTTAATCACGCTCAGTATTGATATTGAAACTCGTCGTAGATAAATACATGAGATGAGTGTCACAGGCTATGCAATCGGCTGCACGGAACACTAAACTGCATCAACGTCGTCGCCGGGTCTGAACGGTATTTGTCCAGGTCAAGGCAATGATGAGAGCTCGTCTTCCGGCTGGGAACGAAAGGCGCAAAACGGAGAGTGTGCCATCTGGGAAAGCTTCACACTCCGTGCGCGTCATAGTTGCCGCTGGTCGCGTTGGATTGGCAAAAGCCCGGTTGTCCGGGCCCCGGCTAGATATGGGGTGGGTAGGCGATGAACCGAAGCAGCAGCACCACGATCTCGGCCGAGCTCGGTCTAAAGCTTGTTGTCCCGCAGCAAACGATTGTCCCGCTTGTGGCCAGTATGTTCTACAGCGGCAGCGACCCGTACGCGGTGCGCATGGCGTTCCACGTCGGCACCGACGAGCCGGTCGAGTGGATCTTCGCCAGGGACCTGCTCGCGGCCGGGATCGAGTCGCGTCAGGGTGAAGGCGACGTGCAGGTGTGGCCGTCGCACGGGTCGTGCGCGGAAACCAGCAGCCTGGATCTGACGGCCTCCAGGGAGGCGGGGGAAAAGGTCCTGAATATTGAGCTTTCGTCACCTTTTGGCCAGGCTCATTTCGAGGCGCCCGCGCAGGCGATGACGGCCTTCCTGCGGCGGACTTATCAAATCGTCCCGGCCGGGCAGGAAAGCAGCTATATCGACATCGAAGCGGAACTGAACGACCTGCTGCGCAAGGCATGACAAATCATCTCGGCCTAGCGCCCTTCGGGCCGAGAGCGCCCTGGTCCACTCCCCCGTGGTGGGCCGGGGTTACTTTTCGTGACGAATCCGGCTCCGCCTCAGGGCCAGCGACGCCGGATTGATGCTGCTGAGCTCACGGCCCGGCTCGGGACAGCTGGGCAGCAAGTGACATCCCGTGGCCTGCGGGGCGGGGGCCCGGGCGGTTTACGGGGGTAGGGGTGCGGGTGGCTTAGCCGAGGTCGACTCCGAAGGCGCAGGCCAGTCCCTCGATACCGGCCGTGGTGACGAGGACGCTACGACGGCGCTGGCCGCGTTCGATCCAGCCGAGCTCGAATAGCCGGCTGGTGATGGCGGCGGCCAGCGCCCCGTTCAGGTGCCCGCGCCGCTGGGTCCAGTCGATGCAGGCGCCGGCGAAGTGCCTGCGTGACCGCCGCACTTCGCCGGCATCGACGCCGAACGAACGTAGCGCCTTCGCTCCGGCCCCGGTGACTTCGAAGCGTTCGGCGGGCGTATCAGCCCACTCCGTTCGTCCTGATGGTTCTTGTTCTTGATGGAGATAACGGCGCCGCAGCATGGCGTCGAGCAGTTCCACCCCGGCCCGCCCGGCCAGGTGGTCGTAGCAGGTACGGGCCTGCGCCAGCGCGGCCGCCTCGCGGTACTGGCGCAGGCTGCGGACCGGCAGTGCCGGGCTGATCAGGCCGAGCGCCTCGATGGCGGCCGCCACCTCGTGGCCGGCCAGCCGGTAGTAGCGGTGCCTGCCCTGCCTGGCGACCGCGATCATGCCGCCGTCGAGCAGCTTGGCCAGGTGGAAGCTGGCGGTCGCCGCGCTGACCCCGGCCATCCGGGCCAGTTCTCCCGCCGCCAGCGGGCGGCCGGGCAGCAGCGCCCGCAGGATCGCGGCCCGGGTCGGGTCGGCCATCAGCGCCGCGGCCGGCGCGATGTCCGTGTCGTACGGGTGCTCGGGGACCGCGGTCATGATTCGACGCTAGCCCAACTATCGTTCAACGAGCATCGAAGGATGACAGACAACCCCGCCCGCCTCGTCGCCGAGGGCGTCGAGAAGTCCCTGTCCATCGCGATGACCTGGCACGCCTGGGACGGCCGCCCGATCGCCGGGACGGTCGACGGCCGCCCGAACGTGTGGACGCCGGCCAAGGCGCTGCGCCGGATCACCGACCACCTGATCGACCACCTGCACGAGGTGCAGGCCCTGCTGGCCGGTGCCGAGCCGCTGCCGGACGAATGGCACGGCCGGTTCGTCACATTGGATTCTGACTGGGCCCGGCTGACCGAGCCGGATTTCAGCGAAGCTTCCTCACGGCTGCGGCGGCTGGCCCGCACCTACCTCCTTACCTATGAAATGGCTGGTGAGAAGGCATGGGACGCACCGCGCGACCCGGCCTGGACGCTGCGCGAGATCGCGGAACACGTGTCCGGAGTGTCGGGCTACGCGGAATATGTCGGAAACTTGAGATGACCAAGTGAGGCGCTCCGAGTTTGCGTGAGCGGCAGGATCGGCTACAGTTCTGATCGCAGCCCCCGGAGGGGGAATGCGATGCGGACGTGGCTCAGTTGGTAGAGCATCACCTTGCCAAGGTGAGGGTCGCGGGTTCGAATCCCGTCGTCCGCTCTCTCAGGACCGCAGGGTCTCCATGGCACCTTCTGCGGCCCTGTTTTCCGTTGGCGGAGTGGCCGAGTGGCTTAGGCAAGGGCCTGCAAAGCCCTGTACACGGGTTCGATTCCCGTCTCCGCCTCCACGGTTACCCCGAGTGGCCCGGCCTTCCGGCCGGGCCACTCGTTTCGTTACGGGTCACGGATAACTGGTCACGTCCACGGGCGTGGTGTTGGACGGGGTGGCCCCGCCGGTGGAGTTGATGACGTGCTCGATCACGCCGACTCCGCCCAGAGACACGGTGAGCAGATCGTGGAAGTGGATGCCAGAGCCGGACGGAGCCTCGAAGGCGTGATCCGCCACCACTGCGGGGTTGACGTTGAAGTAGCAGTAGCTGCCGAGACCGTAGGCCGTGTGGCTGGTGACGCCCGGGGCCACCTCGTAGGCGGCGTAGCCGTCGGAGGAGCCGTTCATCCAGGCGGCCTGGTTCGGCGGGTCGTAGGGCATCTCGTTCTGGAAGAAGATGGTCTCGCCGCCGTTGCCGTTCCACTGCACGTCGTAGTTCTGGTAGTGCTCGACGAACAGGCCGGTCGCCAGGACGTTGGCGCCGTTCACGACCAGGCCGTGGGCGGCGGTGTTGACGGTCCAGCCGGTGGTGCCCGAGTTGCCGTGGTCGGCCCGCCAGGCCCAGATGTCGTCGACGAGGGTGTTGTTCGCGTTGACGACCAGGCTGTTGGTGGCCTTGCCGGCGATGTCGCCGCCGATCCGGAAGAACGTGTCCTGTACCGAGATCGGGTTGCTGGCGTGGCTGGCCGTCGACCCGGCCGTGCCGACGGTCAGCAGGGCGCTGGAGTTGGTCGTGCCCGCGTCGAAGAGCAGGCCGTCGATCCGGACCCCGTCCACGTCCGCGACCTGCATGGTGTTCACGCCGTTGGCCGGGATGAGGGTGGGGAAGCCGACGCCGAGCACGACCGTGTTCGGGTTGGTGACGTTGAGCGTCTGGTTGATGGTGTAGACGCCGGGCGTGAAGAACAGGTTGCAGCCCTGCGCCAGGGCGGCGTTGATCTGGGCGGCGGTGTCCGACGGGGTAGCCACGAAGAACTGGCTCATCGGCAGCGAGGTACCGGGGGTCGAGCCGCCTGCCCAGCTGGCGCCGGACGCGTTCGTCCGCAGGCTGGGCAGGAACACGTGGTAGTTACCGGCGGAGTCCACGTAGAGGTACGGGACGTCCCTGGCCGTCGGGGTGGTCGCCAGCGTGGTCATCGGCGGGCTGGGGAAGCTCTGGGCGGGCGCGCCGGTCACGCCGGAGAACACCATGTTCCACACCGAGCCGCTCCAGCTGCCGAAGTTGCTGTCCGCGGAGTACCACTGCTGCTGCGAGACGCTCGACACCTGCCCGGAGACCTTGGTGTCGGCGATGTAGCCGCCGCTGGCGTAGCCGTAGCTGGCCGGGTAGAGCTCCAGGCCGCCGTGCACGTCGACCCGGCGGAACGGGCCGGCCTGGGCTACCGCCCAGCGGTCGCTCCCGGCGGACGGGTTGATGGCCAGGTTCTCGGCCGACCGCCAGAAGTTCTGGGTGGCGTTGCCGGTGCCGTCGAACGCGTCGACGGTCACGTCGCCGTTGATGGTGACGTTATCCGGGTTCTGGCCCAGGCCCTGGATCGAGGTGTAGTAGCCGATGTTGGCCTCGGCGCTGTACGTGCCCGGCTTGAACAGCAGCGCGTACCGCTGGGTGCCGAACTGGTTGAGCTTCTGGGTGTTGAACACGTTGTTCAGCGTCGTCTGGATGCTCGAGCTGGACATGCTGGGGTCGAAGACGTACACGTTCGGCCCGAAGTTCGGCGTGTTGGACTGGCCGGTGCAACCGGTCCCGGTGGTGCCTCCGGTGGCGTAGACCTGGAACTCCCACAGGGAGTACCCGTACTGGGTGCCGCGGGCGGTGCCGTACATGCGGATGTAGCGTCCGGTGCCGGTGACCGGCAAGGTCTGGGTGCCGCCGGTGCCGGTGGTGGTGGAGTAGATCGTGGTCCAGGCCGAGTTGTCAGTGGACGTCTGGATCTGGAAGGCCTTGCCGTAGGCGGTCTCCCACTGCAGGGTGACCTGGCAGATCGACTGGCTGCTGCCCAGGTCAACCTCGAGCCACTGGGGGTCGGAGAAGGCGCTTGACCACCGGGTCCCGGTGTTCCCGTCGACCGCGTTGGAGGCCGGGAAGCTCGCGCTCTCGGTGGAGGACGCGGTGGCGGTCTTGCCCTGGGCGATGTTGGCGGTCCCGCAGGTGGCGGCGGCTGCGGTCGGGACCTGGGCCGGCAGGACGAAGCCGGTGAGGATCAGTGATGCGCAGGCTAGCGCGCGGGTGAGCAGGCGGAGGGGCGGGGCGAGAGGCATGGCAACAGCTCCTGGCCAGGCTTGATACAAGGCTTAGTTAATGGCGTAACTTAACTGTTTCGACACAGACCGTCAAGATCTCGCAACAGATGTGCGCGGTTGTGACGAGATTTGCCTGTTGACGCCATTCGGCCGGTATAAACATTCCGTGAACGGCTTGTTATAAGGTGCTAGTCAAGCTGGGAGCCTTGGGGGATGCATGCGTGAGCGACGGCGGTGGACCGTCCGCGACCTGCGTCGCGACAACCGCGCGGTCCTGCTGTCCTCGCTGTTCTTCGAGCAGCCGCAGAGCCGGCCTGATCTCAGCGAGGTCACCGGGCTCAGCCCGGCTTCGGTCAGCAACGTCGTCCGTGAGCTGATCGACGAGGGCATCGTGGTCGAGGCCGGGTCCGTCGACTCTGACGGCGGCCGGCCGCGGGTCCTGCTGCAGGTGAACCCGGACTACGGATACGTTATCGGGGTCGACTTGGGCGAGATCCGGGTCCGGGTCGAGTTGTTCGATCTGACCATGACCGAGCGCGCGAAGGTCGACTACCCGCTTGATCCCCGGCAGCACGACGTCGGCGTGATCGTGGAAGCCATCCTGACCGGCCTCGACGAGGTGCTGGCGCGCAGTGGTGTCAGCCCGTCGGCCGTCCTAGGCGTCGGGATCGGGGTTCCCGGCATCGTGGAGAACCAGCCCGACGCCCGCATCCACGGGCAGAGCTTCGGCTGGGACGCGGTTCCCCTGGAGAGGCTGCTCCGCGCGGGGACCAGCCTGCCGTTGTACATCGACAACGGCGCCCGGACGATGGGCCAGGCGGAGCTGTGGTTCGGCGCGGGGCGCGCGACCCAGCACGCCGTCGTCTGCCTGATCGGCTCGGGCGTGGGCGCGAGCATCATCACCCACGGGTCCTCACACCGGGGATCGGTGGCCAGCGCGGTGGAGTGGGGGCACACCACCGTGATCGCGGGCGGCCGCACCTGCCGGTGCGGGGCACGCGGCTGCCTGGAGGCCTACGCCGGCGCCGAGGCCATCCTCGAGCGGTACGGCGGCCCGCTGCCGGGAACGGACGAGGAATCCGACCTGGCCGCGCTGATCGGCCTGGCCGCCACGTCGGAGCGCGCGGCCGAGGTGCTGGATGAGGCCGCGCTCTACCTCGGCGTCAGCATCGGCAACCTGATCAACTTGTTCACCCCCGAGCGGATCATCATCGGCGGCTGGGCCGGGCTGCTGCTTGGCGAGCGGATGCTGCCGGCCATCACGGCCGCGGCCCGCGAGCACTCCCTGCGGTACCCGTTCGCCCGGACCACGATCGAACTCGGCCGCCTAGGACCGGACGCCGTCGCCCTCGGCGCCGCCACGCTGCCGATCGAGGCGCTCCTCAGCGGGACAGTCCTCAGCGCCAAGAGCGACCGCTCCGCCAGCTGAGCCACGCCGGCCGCCGAGCCGTCCCGGGACAAGAAGACCTCACCGCCTGTACATGATTGCCACAACATGCACGTCCTAAGGCTGACATTGCAGCAACCACGACGTAGCTGCAGGGACGGCCGGGGGCTAGGGGGCCCGATGTGCCATCGAGGCAGTCGTGCTGGCACTTGCAAAGGATTGCTGGGGATAGCGTGACGTAGTGGTGTTAACAGTATTTTCCTTTTGTTCGGGCTTGACGGGTCATGTCGGGCATAGTTACGTTGCGCTTTGAAATAAGTCTTGGAGCAAGTCGCTTCGCGGGTGGGGCGGTCACCGTCAGGCATGGTGGCGGACCGAAGACTGGGCCCTTCGTACCGGAAGGACGGCTATGAGCCTCATCTCGCGTACGCGAGGAAAGCGCCGGATCGCTGCCGTCCTCGCGGCGCTCAGCCTGATCGCCGGGGTGCTGGTCACCGCGCTGACGGCGGGTCCCGCGACCGCCGCTGCCTGCGGGACGACGAACATCGCCCAGGGCAAGACGGCCACCGCATCGTCGCTGGAGAACGCGAGCTTCCCCGCCTCCAACGCGGTGGACGGGAACACCGGCACCCGGTGGTCGAGCGCGTTCGCCGACCCGCAGTGGCTGGACGTGGACCTCGGCTCGTCGCAGCCCGTCTGCCAGGTCACGCTGGACTGGGAGACGGCCTACGCCCGTGCCTTCCAGATCCAGGTCTCGACGGACAACTCCAGCTGGACCACCATCTCTCCACGACCACGGGCACCGGGGGCGTGCAGGTGCTGAACGTGTCGGGGACCGGGCGGTACATCCGGATGTACGGCACCACCCGCGCTACCCAGTGGGGCTACAGCCTGTGGGAGTTCCAGGTCTACGGACCTCGTCGGGCACCGGAGGCGGCGGCTCGGGGGCTCCCCCGGCCTCGTTCTGGGGTAACACCAGCGCCATTCCCGCCGCTCACGACGTCCTGGAAGTCGCCGTGGTGAACCAGGCCAACGGCCAGTACCCGGACAGCCAGGTCTACTGGAGCTTCAACGGGCAGACCACCGCGCAGATCTTCGGCTGCGCCGGGACCCTGGCCGGGAACCCAGCGCTGTGCGCCGGCCTGAACCGGCATGTCGCGCAGCTTCCGGCAGCGCAGCAGTCAGATCCCGCGAACTTCTACCAGGCCGCCCCGGCGAACTACTACGCCGAGTTCTGGCACCAGAACGCGATCAACGGCCTGGCGTACGGCTTCCCCTACGACGACGACGCCGGGCAGTCCTCGGACATCTCGGTGGCCAACCCCCAGTACATGGTGGTCGCCGTCGGCTGGTAACCGGTCCCGACAGGAGGTTCGGTCCATGATGCAGCCCCTGACCGGCGGTTCCGCGCGGGCCATACCACCAGCTTATGACCAGCTAGCCTTAAGTTACTCATCAGTAAACTTGGAGCTAATGGTACGCCATCCTCCAGTTTCTGCTCAGATCCAGGCCCGATCCTGAGCCGACGCAGAGCAGAAGCAGCGAGGATGCAATGGAAACAAACACGGGGGGCACGCCCTGGCGGAGGCTGCTGATGACGCTTCCTGCCTGCAGCGAATC
>Ga0335085_10005792_pt1 | contig 19705 bp, 12 predicted proteins | sample Lox_Sample_45_FD_206712 | JGI IMG/M metagenome (GOLD analysis project Ga0335085, IMG submission 206712) | Soil microbial communities from Loxahatchee National Wildlife Refuge, Florida, United States - Lox_Sample_4.5 | ecosystem: Environmental > Terrestrial > Soil > Wetlands | place: USA...
CGAAGTAGGGAAGGGAAAACCGCATCCCGAGCCTTACCTCAAAGGGGCGCAGCTGCTCGGCGTGGACCCGCAGGATTGCCTGGTCATCGAAGACGCTCCCGCCGGTATCGAGAGCGCACACGCCGGCGGCATGAAAGCCATCGGAATCACCAGCACTTATTCAGCTGCCGAGTTGCAGGCAGCCGATGCGGTGATCCACACCATATCGCAGATCAAAGCCACCCCGCAGGATGGCAGGTTGCGGGTTGAGGTGGCAAGCTAAGTTCTCCGGCCAAAGCTCAGGTTGTTACCGATGCAGGCGCAACTACGGCTCGCCTTTCCTTCTGCGTAGACACCACGTAAAGCAGCGCCAACACGATAAACGGCACCGCGGCGGCGGTTCGCAGCGGCAGGAACGGCATCGCGTCCACAAGGTGAGATCCCAAAGTATGCAGGACTATTAGAAAGAGGGCAGCAATCCACGGCCAAAGAAAAGCCGCCGCCCCCACGACAAGCGTCCACCGAGCCACCGCATTGCGCTCCCAAAGTTCCCGCCAGAAACGAATCACCATCATGATGCCCGGCAACAGGATGATGTGGTCGTACACCGCGTGCTCCGGCAGCAAAGTAACTGTGGTGACTGCGAGCAGAACGCTGATAGTTACTCCGAACTGCGGCGAGGCCGGCGAAACCCGCCGGTTGTTCCATGCGAGCTTCAGCGCACCCATGATTGCAAACACCGTAAGCCCCCCACCCAGATAGGAACCGAACAGATCGGGCAGCAGCGGCGGCCGGGAATAGTCATGATAGTGAAGCAATACCTGCAACCATCCGGCAATCCAGTTGGGCCACACCACCAGCGGCCCCAGAAACAGCAACCCGAGCGTACTGAGAAGTGCCAGGCCAAACCTGCGCCGCTCTTTCCACTTGGATAGGGACCACAACAGCAGATAAACAGTGAGCAGCAGGCTGACCTGCGGCTTCATCGCGGCAAGCGCCAGGAGGCATCCCGCTGTCCGTAAATGATTTTGCATCAAAGCGGCCATCGCGCCGGCCAGGAGAAAGCCAACGATCAACCCGGCCTGTTCGGCGTACAGGCCTTCCAGCACCGCATAGCTGGAAAATGTAAGGACCATGAATATGGTTAACGCCAGCGGGCTCGTGCTCCAACTGATCGCCTTCGCCCAGAGAAAAACGCTTACCCCAACCAGCGCTAGCAACAGCCCGGCCAACACGGCGCGCGCGGCTACGAACGGCAACCACGCCAGCAGGACCCCGAAAAACGCTACGAAAGCCGGGTAGGAATAGGCGCGGTAGTCGGAGGACGGATCGCCGGGATTCACGCGCCCAAAAGTCCGGCCAAATAATCCCACCTGAATTCTCCGCGTGATTTCCGGGCTGTACGGATCTACCCGCTGCCGCAGGCACTCGCGCGAAACCAGCCAGATGGGATAGAAATCGGTGCCGAAAGAATATCCGCCATCCGCCGAGTGCGCGACTCGGACCTCCCGCGCCCGCGGCAGAAACACTCCGCCGTAGTAGTAGCCCATGCCCGCCGCCAGCAGGCAGGTTATGAACAGGGCGCTTTGCGATTTGCGGAACATAGATTGCGCCAGAGCAAGGGTACAACAAGACAAGTCTGCAGATGCGCTCAATCGGCTGCTACTCGGCTCTTTCGGGGGTTCGCCATCCAGTCTCAAGAGCCCGAAACTCACGCGAATTAAGCCAGGGCCTGGCAGTCGAACCAAGCTATAATTCCGCCACTCAGTTCGGCGGTCTGGAGGCATCGTGGAGGCACCGCAGACGGCGGATCCGGCAACTTCCGTGAAGCGAGCGGCAGTCGAACCCTCCGCATCTGCTTCAACGGCCGCCGCTGTCCCTTGTGAGCCTCCCGCGCTTCGCCTGCCGATCGTACGCCTCCTGCGCCGCCGGTTTCACCGTACGCGGCTCATCGCCATCTATGACACTCACATAGTCGACGCGGTTTGTCCCAGGGGTTTTTCCCTCACCGAGGAAATGCTCGCAGTCGAAGGGGAAGCAAGCCTGCTTGCTCACCTCCATGCGGTTCGCCGCATCGATTTTGCCTCAGTTTCGAAACTCAAAGTAATCCAGGGAAGTCGCCTGGCAGGTGGCTTCACAAATTTCATCCTGCTGGATTCCTCCGGGCAGCGCATCCAGTTCGACCTGCCTCCGCTGCAGGCAAACCATGTGCAGCACTTCCTTTGCACCAGGCTTTCCGGCCGCCTCTGGTTTCGGCAACTCAAATTAAACAAGCTCGCCAGCGCACTTCTGATTATCCTCGGCTTGCTCGTCGCCCTCGCAGCTGCCTCTCTTGGGGGTGACGGCCCAGGAAAACTCGGCCTTTGGTTTCTCCTGCTGGGCAGCTTCCTGGCGCTAGCCATCGTCGCTACTGGTGCGTGGCTCCTGTTCGGGGGCGGCTCGTCCTGGAAGCGTACCGAAAGCGAGTCTCTGCCCCCATGGGCGCTACTTTCGCGAAAACCTGCGAATCAGGCCCGGCCCCCAATCCGTTCCAAATCCCTGGGCTGGACGCTCAAATTGTCCGGTCTGGCTTACTGGTTCATTCTCGTCAGCCCGCTGACCGCTCATCTTTGGAAATGGCTCGACGCCAATCTCGGCTCCGGCGGCAGTTCTGTCTGGACCGCTCTTTGGGCCCCTGTCCCGATTCTGATTTTCCTCGGGCATCGCATGTCACAAAGCCGCTATAACCCCAAACAGACCGAGGATACGCGCAAGCCCATCCTCTTCCTTCGGCCATTCGATGACGATGAGCACACCTCGCTGCAACCCTTCGGATGGACGGCGGAGATCAGCGGTGTGCGTCCTGATTCGGCTAAGCCCAGCGGGCGCACCGACCTTTTCACCCTGATTGCCAGAGCTCACCCTGTGCGTATCCTGCGCATGGTTACCGGCTACGGTACCGGCTCGTCGGAAGAATCCCTTGCCCGCTTTTTTGAGAGCTACGGTCCTTTGATCGCCATCGGCAAGCCGGGTGAAAGGCTGGCCTCTCCCGGTGCTTCGCGTATGTATGTAAATGACGCCAGCTGGCAGGAGGCGATCCTTCGTGAAATGGAGCGTGCCCAGGCGGTAATAATGCAGCCTGCGGCCAGCGAAGGGGTACGCTGGGAGCTGGGCGAGATTCGGCAACATGTCGCTCCCTGTAAGCTCTTGCTCTGTCTCGTGAGCTATCTGAACAATCCCGAGGACTATGAAGAGCTTTGTCGAGCCGCCGCAGAAACCCTGAGCGTGGATCTCCCCCGCTCCGTTCCTTATATGAAACGGCCGTCGTTTATCTACTTCGATAATGATTGGACTCCGTACCTTCAGCAGCTGAGCTTCAAAAATCCCATCCTCTGGCCGGTTACCTCCGAGGCTGCCGACCTTCCTTACACCCTCTCTCCTTTTCTCGAAGGCATGTACGGCGGCGAGCGCGAACCTGCCCGTCCCCCGCGCCGCGCCAATGGTCCGGCGTATTGGTCCGCCAGTCTGGCCGGAATTGTCTTAGGCGTCATTCTCTTGTTCGTACCCCATCTGATGGTCGGCGTTACCGGAGCTGTGGCTGAGGTTGCTGGCCGCAATATTTTCGCCGGTTCACCGAAAACGGGCATCGCCCGAGCCGTCGCCTCCTCGCCCAGAATTACTCTCCAGGGGCAGGCTGTCCCCTACGAAGCCACCCTGCCCGAAGCCATGGTCCCGCGAACTGCCGACAATGCCATGATTGAATATTGGCGACGCACTGAAGATAGCCACTTCGAAGTGCAGATCGTCGCCCATCCAGGCCTGGAGGATCTTTCCAACATGGCGCAGGAAAGAATGCAGGCAAACACCCAGGGTGCGCTTACTGTCCACCTCGACTCTTCCGGGCAAATCCAGCAGTCGGGCGACACCTGGACGGAAGTGCGCCTTACCGTCACTTATCAAGACAATGTCTCGGTAAAGGAAATCTGCCGCGGCACCAGTGGAGCGCATGGGACTCTGCTTGCCGTCATCCACCTGGTCGAATCGCCGGACACCGATCCCGTCTACCAACAATTGGCCGAGGAATTCCTGCAATCGCTGCACATCAAAGAATAGAAACAAACGCCCGGGGAAAGGAATTTTGGCTGGTTTTTCACCTTGACATTGACTAGCCACCTACCCATAATGCGTCCATCTTTTGTGAGTTGTTCCGTCCCCAGGGTTCTAAGCCCGCGATAAGAAAAAAGAGTTCTAAACGTCTTCTCAAGCGGTGTGGAGTTGACCAGGACGTGGAAGTGTCCTTCCGGCCTGCAGCCGTTTAGATTGAGCAAGCATTTTTCTTGTAAGTGGTAACTGTTCTGGGCCCCGGCGAACCAGGATCAATGGCAGGTATCCCATGAGGTGCTCTTGCCCGGCGTGGTCAGCCTTCATCTTCGCTCTACTCGTTCTTTCGCTGTGCGGACAGAAAGCCTGGGCGCAGTGCAGCGTGCCCCCGGGGGCCACGTTTGCCGAATCCTTCGGCGACGGCTCGACTGCTTGCTGGCCAAGCGGACCAGCCACTTGCAACCAGTCGTGGAAGATCGGCTCCGGAACCAACTACTCCATCTCGGAATCCCCCTCCGGCGCGCCGCCGCAGACAGTTTGCACCAATTCGCTGCAATTGGCGGCAAGCGCCACGCCTGCCAAACTGCAGACCTATGGCAGCATTCCGAACCTTCCCGCAGGAACGGCGCTGGATCTCTCTTTCGGTATTTACGTAACCGCAGCCCCCAAAGATCTGGCCACGTTCCTGCAGCTGCGAGCCAGCTCCGGCTCGCTTCTGGCTCAGATGGTTTGGAGGAATAACGGCAGCAGCAGCTTTCTTTACGCCAGCGGTTCCACAGCATCCTCCAACACCGAGGAAATCACCCTCAATTCCTGGCACGCCATTCAGTTGCACATCGATGCTACTGCCGCCAATTCCTACATCGCGCTCGACGCGGGGACGCAGCATCCGTTTACCGCCAACTCGCAAAGCATGAATTCCATTCTCATCAACGGGGATGTCAACGGAACCTATTACGTCTCCAACCTCGTCCTCACTGCTCCGGGATATGGCCCCAGCGGAAATCCCATGCTGACCGACTTTGCCGGCGGCGCGAATGGCGCTCCCATCACCACCGCGGCCATGAACTCCGGCTCACACTGCGTCAACACCGGTTGGGCGGTGGGCAGTGGCGCCAGCATGATCTTTTCGAGCGACCAGACGGAGAATCTTCACACCTCGGTGCAAGCCTGCGGCAGTTTGTACCACGGCGACACCGGCCTGAGCGTGCGTTTTGATATGTCCTCGCATCAGGCAGCCACCTACACCATCAGCACATCCGGCGCCAGCGCTTCGGTCGGATTCTTCTACAACACAACCGTCTCCTCGAAAAGCACAACCTACTACTGCAATGCCAGAATCACCGGTGCTTTCGACTACGCCTGCGTGCATCAGCACGGAAACGGCAAGACCCTGCAGATCTTCCTGGAGGTTTACACCGCCCCCGAGTTGTACGGCGCTGCGATTCCCATCTCGCCCAACACCTGGTACTGGGTTACCCTGCAATACAACGCGGGCGGCACTCACCACCTGCGGGTTTATGAGACGCAGAACTGGACGCTGATCGGCTCCAGCGACGGGCCATCTTCCCATGGCACCGATCTACCCATACGTTTTGATTTCGGCCACTCCGGCAGCGACGTCTCCCCCGCCGGAACTTATCTGTATTTCTCTAATATCGAACTGGATTGGGTCACCGCGGCTTTTCCGCTGGGTCCGGGAACCGGCGATATCCCCATTTCCCCGGCGATTACCAGCGCCAACAGTGCAACCTTCCTGGTCGGCGCGCCCGCTACCTTCACCGTCACTTCGACCGGCTCTCCCGCACCCACCCTGAGCGAAACCGGCACGCTGCCCGCCAGCGTCACCTTTGACGCTCCCAGCGGAGTGCTGAGTGGTACGCCCGCCGAAGGAGACGTGGGGACTTACCCGATCCAGTTCACGGCCACCAATTCTTCCGATTCAACCGTCCAGGATTTCACCCTCAACGTCAACTTCGGACCAACGGCCAGCCCGGTCTTCACTCCGCCGGGCGGTTCCTACAGCTCCGTTCAGTCGGTTGCGATTTTCGATGCGACGCCCGGCGCAGCCATCTACTACACGACCGACGGCTCCAATCCCACCGCGGCGTCAACTCTGTACACTGCGCCCATTTCCGTTTCGAGCACTAGCACGCTAAAAGCCGTCGCCATCACGCCCGGATACAGTGACAGTCCGGCGGCAACCGCAACCTACACATTGGAAGTTCCTCAACCCACTTTCACTCCCGACGCCGGCTCCTTCACCACGCCGCAGTCGGTGACCATTTCCGATGCCGTTCCCGGCGCTGCCATCTTCTACACCACCGATGGCAGCATGCCCACTACGTCTTCGACTCCCTATAGCGGTCCAATCTCCATTTCGAGCACAACTACGGTGATGGCGATCGGCACGTTTGCCGGGTTGTCGAACAGCCCGGTGGCCAGCGCGACCTACGCTATTCAGGGACCGCCGGCTCCCATCCTTAGTCTGGCGGGCGGCACGTACACCACGCCGCAAACCGTCAGCATCTCCGACTCGGCCCCCGGGGCGGTGATCTACTACACCACCGACGGCTCGACTCCCACCACCGCCTCTGCCCAATACGCAGGCCCGCTTTCCGTAACTCAAACGACGACCATAGAAGCCATCGCCTCCACCGGAGGCCCGTCCAGCACACTGGCTTCCGCCACCTACACGCTGCGGGTCGCTACACCGGGCTTCAGTCCCGCGGCAGGCTCATACACTTCCGCCCAGACGGTCACGATCTCCAATTCGACTCCGGGCGTCGTGATTTACTACACCACCGACGGCACCGCGCCCACGACGACGTCGCCCGTGTACGCCGGTCCCATCTCCGTCTCGGCAACCACTACGCTCAACGCCATCGCCACGCTTGCGGGCTGGTCGAACAGCGCCACCGCCAGCGCCAAATACACCATCACCCTCAAGGCTCCGGCAACGCCTACGTTCAGCCTGCGGACCGGCACTTACACCACGCCCCAAACTGTCACCATCTCCGATTCCACCACCGGCGCGCTGATTTACTACACCACGGATGGCTCCACGCCCACCACGGCATCCACCCAATACGCCGGTCCACTGTCGGTGACGCAGACGACGGCGCTGAAAGCCATCGCCTCCAGCGGCGGCCCATCGAGCCCGGTCGCTTCCGCCACCTATACGCTGCGCGCCGCCACTCCCAGCCTGAGTCCCTCCGGAGGCACGTTCACCTCCGCCCAGTCCGTGACCATTTCCGATTCCACTTCAGGAGCTTCCATTTACTACACCACCGACGGCAGCACACCCAATGCGTCTTCTACCGCGTACGCCGGTCCAATTCCAGTGACGCAAACTACGACCGTCAAAGCCATCGCCTTGCTCACCGGCTGGTCCAACTCCAACGCGGCCTCGGCCACCTACACGCTCAAGGTGCCGCCGCCCACCTTCGCCCCGGGCGCTGGCACTTATAAAGGAGCGCAGAGCGTCACCCTTTCCGACACGATGCCCGGTGCAAGCATCTACTACACCGTGAACGGCTCGACTCCCACGACCTCCTCCACGCTATACACCGGTCCGATCTCCATCTCGAGCACAGAAACCGTCAAAGCCCTCGCGGCCTTTACCGGATGGTCTAACAGTTCGGCGGTGTCCGCGAAGTACACCATTCATTAGCGGCAGAACCCGCGCGCATCCGAGAGGACATGGCTTCAGCCATGCCGAAAAGCACCCCGAACCCGCGCCCGCGCCGATGAGGCGCAGCTGCCCCCGGCTTCTTTGTCATCCCGCTGCCGCGGAGTCGCGTGTTCCACGCGACTCCCCACGAAGGATCTATGCATTTGCGTCCTTCACATGGGACCTCGAATCGGCCACGCCGAGCGTCGGGTCGAGATTTTGACTTTGTGGGGCGGACACTCATGTCCGCCATCTTTTCGGATCGTAACGGCCCGTGCAGGGACGGGTCACTGACCCATCCCTGCCAAGCAAAGCCCAGCGGCAAATCCCCGCGGACTGCACTCACTCGGGCACTCCGTCCACGCCGCACCGCCGCGCATGCGGGAGGGCATGGCTTTCAGCCATGCCGATTGGGGAAGGCAAATGCCGGCCCGCGCCGATGAGGCGCGACTGCCCCCGCCTTCCTTGTCATCCCGCTGTCGCGGAGTCGCGTGTTCCACGCGACTTATCCGCGCAAGAGGGCGGAGAATCGTGGGACATCGATTTTGGACTTCATTGACGGACCGGGAGGCGCAGACGCCGGGCGGCACAGCGGCCGGCTCGAGCGAAAATGCGCTTGAGCGAGCCACGACCGGTCTGGCGGTCATCGGGCGCGACGACCGTGAGCGCGGAGTGTCCTTTTCCTGTCCCGGTAATTACTGGGGCGGTGAACGACTCGTCCGCGCCTGATTCCCCATCCGTCGGAAAACCCAGGGACAGGAAAACCGAGGGACAGCCGACGCAACGTTCACCATCTCTGTAGCCGTCTCAGTCTCCCCACATCTCGCAACCCCGGCGAGGTGCAGGCCACCCTAATCTACCCCGAAATCAAAAATCCACGCGGAGAACGTGCCGGGATTGGGGGGAACCTGAACGAGCGCGTATTCGCCTGGGACTAATGGTTGGGAGGGAGTGATTTGCACCCACATTCCTTCGGGGCGCCGCTCTTGTTTGGTTTTCATTACTGACTGGAAGAATGTGGGCTTTCCCTTGAACCGGCTGAATTCAAAATATCCGACCACCCGTGTGTTTTCTTCCGGCGTTAGTTTGACAATCGCATAGCGGGGACGGTCCGCGGGCGCGGATCTGGCCAGTTCTCTCTCTTCGGCTTCGCTTAGCGCCACGAAGACCACGGGCAGGCGGTCGCGAATGCGAACGTCGGCTTGATTGCCGGCGATGAGCGCGGGCTTTCTTTGTTTGGTCCACAGCGCCGCACGCGCTAGATTGGCGGCCACATCGTCCCGTATCTTGGCATCGTGATGACTAATGGGCAGGAGTTTCTTTGCGCCATCGTCCGCCAGAACCCATACCAACGCCTCCGAGGTGAGACGCAAGCCGGGAGCGACCTCAGTCCCCGAGGGCGAACCGGATGCAACGGTTGAGTTCTGGACGCCAAGCTGCGAACTGTTGCTGGGTACAGGAAAGCTGCTTGAGGGAGATTGCGCGAAAGCAGTTCCTGCAAAATAACAACAGATAAGTGCACACCGCGTGCCCTTCATGCGCAGGAAGATACTCCGATAGACCGTGGAGTTCAAGAATTGGGAGGATGGGCGGGCGGCCACCGCCGGCAGAGCCAACGACTACCCGCGCTCGCGGCCCTCGCGCACCATGGCGACCAGATCGGCAGACGACACGCCCAGCTTCACGCCTTTCACGTCCAGCGGCGACGGGTGGACCGGTGGCCGATTCAAGCCCGGTGTTGGCTTGAGTGGGTTATAGTAATCGCTCCGAAATCCTCCCCCGCCACACACACAACGAACACCGCGTTGTGTGGGCCACCTGTCCAATTAGTCAAACCCGAAATATATAGCGCCCAAAAACAATAATGGCCCCGAATCCTCGGAGCCATTGTCAACATCCGTAGCGTAAGCACTCTGTCTATCTCAAGTATTGGAGAACCGCTGGACAGTGTCAAGTGACTTGAGGAGATTATCTCTGTGTTCTCTCCTCAAAAAATTCCTCCACATGGGAGAATGGACCCGAGGGGTGGCCCAGGTCTCGCCGATTTTGCGAGACCTGGGACCAGGGAACCAGACCTGGGACCGAGAACTCATCCTATTTTTGGGGGACGTTTCATCACAAAAATATTCGCCTCATTCACCCGAACCACTCCCGGCTCGCCGTAAAGATAAAATCGAAAGCTGCTCCAGCGCCACTTTTCTGGAGAGTCCACCAGTCCTGCGGTCACCGGATTGCGATGCATGTAACGCAGTTTTTCGATGCGTTTGTGCTCGCTCCCAACGTTGAAGTCAAAGAAGCGGGTTTGCCACAGTCTCTGCGGAGCGAGTGATTGCGTCGACGGTCGCACGGCCTGCCCGGGCGAAAGCAGGCAGCGGCTGAAGCCTAGCTTGACCGCTTGCACTACGGTCGAAAGGGAACTGCGCTGCGGCTCGCTGACCAGAAGATGAAAGTGGTCGGGCATGACTACGTATCCGACAACGCCGAGGCGGTAACGACGGCGCACCTTCTCGAACACCTCAAGAAAGAGATCGCGGCGGGCGGCGGTTCCGAGGAATGGCTTGCGGTGATAGCAAACGGCGCCAATGAAGTGCAGGTCGCCGGTGCCGTAATAGCGGGTTGGGTGTCCGGGCATGGAAGGAGTCTAGGAGTTCCGGAGGAAGGCAGTCTGTGACGGATGAACAGCGGTTCTCTCCACCTCACAACCGGGTGGCCCAGGTCTCGCTGATTTTGCGAGACCTGGGACCAGGCGGAAGAAGTCAGGCTTCGTATCAGGGCATGTGGGGATGGAAGACCCAGGGGACAGGCGAATCGTTCACCAGTGTTTCTGCACGCAAATGGGACAAGAGTTGGCCTCCATCCGACTCTTAATGTGTGGCGAAGCGCCCGCGCCACATCCTTCCTCGCACAGGCAAGCGTTATACTGGCCTTATGGCGAGTGAGCCCCAGAAGACTTTTTATCTCGAAACTTTCGGCTGCCAGATGAACGCCCACGACTCCGAAAAAGTCGTGGGGACGCTGGTTTCCGAAGGCTATCGCCAGGTGGAGACGGTCGAAGAAGCTGGGCTGGTCCTCTACAACACCTGCTCCATTCGCGATAAGGCCGAGCAGAAGGTGTTTCATCGCCTGGCCGATTACAAAAAGCTCGAGAAGCAGGGCAAAAAGTTCGGCGTGCTGGGCTGCGTGGCCCAGCAGGAAGGCGAAAAGATCTTTGAGCGCGCGCCGCATGTGTCCATGGTCTGCGGATCGGCGTCGTACCGGAATCTGCCGGGGATGCTGGTGCAGATCGAGGCAGGGAAGCGGCGTGTCACCGGACTCGACGACCGCCAGACCGACGAGTGCTTTGAAACCGAGTTCACCGCGCGGACCAATCCGCACCGCGGGTACATCACCATCATCGAGGGATGCGACAAGTTCTGCGCCTACTGCGTGGTGCCGTTCACCCGCGGCAAGGAGCGCAGCCGCACCTCCGATTCCGTGCTGGCGGAAGCGCGCCAGATGGCCGACCTGGGATACACCGAAATTCAGCTGCTGGGGCAGAACGTGAATTCGTACAAAGATCCGGCAGGGAAGCGAGCTTTCTCCGAATTGCTGGCTGACGTGGGCGAGGTGCCGGGCATCCGAAGAGTGCGGTTTACTACATCGCATCCGCGTGACTTTGGGCGCGATATTGTCGAGGCGATTGACGCCGTGCCGGCGCTCTGCGACCACGTGCATCTGCCGGTGCAGAGCGGGTCTTCAAAAGTACTCGAGGCAATGCAACGCCTGTATACGCGCGACGAGTATCTGGAGCGCACCGGCTGGATCAAGGCGGCAAAGCGGGATATCAGTTTGACCTCGGACATCATTGTGGGCTTCCCGGGAGAAACAGAATCCGATTTCGAGCAAACACTTTCTCTGGTAGATGTCGTCCAATATGACAGCATCTTTTGCTTTAAGTATTCGCCGCGTCCGAATACCCCCTCGCTCAAGCTGGAAGATGCGGTTCCGGACGAGGAGAAGGCGCGGCGCCTATCGGTTCTGCAGGAGCGCCAGAAGGAAATTCAGAAGCTGCGCAATCAAAAGCACTTAGGCGAAATAATTGAGGCAATGGTAGAAGGGAAGAACGAAGTGCGCCAACAATATATCGGCCGGACCTCGCAAAACAAGGTCCTGAACTTCACCGCTCCGGAAAATCGCGAACTGGCGCCCGGAAGCTACGTACCTGTGAGGGTGCATACCTGCTATCCCAACAGCCTTTTAGGCGAAATGGTGATATAAGGAGTCGAAGAATGCCGGCAACCCAGACAACCACAATAACCAGGGGATCACAATGATGGAAGTAGAAATGAAAATCCGCGGCCTCATGATGGATCCGGTTAGTAATATGCCGATTGTGATTTTGAAGGATGTGGGGAGCGATACGGTGCTGCCCATCTGGGTGGGCGTGTATGAGGCGAACGCGATTGCGCTGGAGATTGAGAAGGTGACGACGCCGCGGCCGATGACTCATGACCTGATCAAGAATGTGCTGACCGGGCTGGAGGCGTCGGTGCACAAAGTCGTGGTGACGGAACTGCGGGAAGATACGTTTTATGCGGTGATCTGGATGCAGAAGGATGGGCACGTGATCAGCATTGACTCGCGGCCGTCGGATGCGCTGGCGCTGGCCTTGCGGGTGGATTGTCCGATCTTTGTGGACGATGAAGTTCTGAAGAATTCGAAGCAGGCCGGAGCGCTATCCGACCGGGTTACCAGCGAAGAACTCCGCAAGTGGCTGGAAGGGCTCAACGACGAGGATCTGGGCCGATACAAGATGTAAAGGTGTGATCTCTCCCACGAATGCCGTCCCGTAAAACCTACGGTTCACCAATGCTGAGCGATCAATCCACAATACTTTACATAATACCTGTTATCGGACATTGGAGATAGGCTCGATTTCTTCCTGCCCACACCCCATGGCAGGTAAAGGCCGGCCAACTCCCTGTTTTCAAGGGTTTCTCACACCACAAAATACTTCGCCGCGGGATGGTGCACGACGATCGCGGACGTGCTCTGCTCGGGCTCGAGAAGGAAGCCGGTGGTCAAGCGCACGCCTACGTTTTCTTCGGGATGAAGCAGCGCGAACAGCTTGGTCTGGTCTTCCAGATTGGGGCACGCGGGATAGCCGAAGGAATAGCGCGAGCCCCGGTATTTCTGATGGAACAGGTCGCGAATGTGGGGCGAGTCTTCGCCGGCGATGCCCAGTTCCTCGCGGATTTTCTTGTGGAGATATTCGGCGAGGGCTTCGGCGGTTTCGACGCTGAGGCCGTGGAGGTAGAGATATTTGGTGTATTCTCCCGCTTCGAAGAGGCGCTGGGTTTCGACCGAGGCTTTGTCGCCGATGGTGACCAGCGAAAGCCCGATGACGTCTACTTTGCCGGAGGCTTTCGGGGCGAAGAAGTCGGAGACGCAGAGCCTGCGGCCCTCGCGCTGGCGAGGAAAAGTGAAGCGCACGAGTTCCTTCGAGCACAGCCGATGTTCGGCTTGGTCGCGGGGCCTGGGTTTGCAGGGCTCGTAGACAATGACATCGTTGCCTTCACTTTGCGCGGGGAAATATCCCCATACGGCTTTGGGCTCAAATAGTCCGCCGGCAATGACTTCTTCTTCCAGTTGCTTTTTCAGAGGACGATATTTCTGTTCGACCAGGCGCAGGTAGTCTTCCTGGGAGGCCGTCTTCAGCTGCCACTGGTTTTTGAAGAGCGCGGTCTCGTTGATGTAGGGGAAGATTTCCCGCAGATCGAAGTCTTTTTTTACGCGGATTCCACCAAACGGAGGACGCGGGATGTTGGGCGCATCGCTGACCACGGGGCTGCGTTCGGCGAAAACCGGACCTTCTTCTTCGTCCACGGCCGCGGCCTTGGCGTATTCCTTGACGGTGCGGCCTTCCTTAAGCCGCGCTTCCCTGTTGCCTTCGGGCTGGGTCAGGTCCTCCATGATGTGCAGGCCGCTGAAGGCGTCGTCGGAATAGAACACGGCGTTGGAATACTCGCGGCGCAGATCGTCTTCGACGTATTTGCGGGTGAGCGCGGCCCCGCCGCAGAGAACGGGAAATGCGAGTTTCTGGCGCTCCAGGTCTTGGATGACGTACTTCATTTCGAGCGTGGACTTGACGAGCAAACCACTGAGGCCGATGGCATCAGCCTTGTGCTCCTGCGCGGCTTTGATGATGGAGTCGGCGGGCTGCTTGATGCCGAGATTCACGACCTTGAAGCCGTTGTTGGTGAGAATGATGTCTACCAGGTTTTTGCCAATGTCGTGGACATCGCCTTTAACGGTGGCTACGACGATGGTTCCCTTCTGCGAACCGGATTTCTTCTCCATTTTGGGCTCGAGATAAGCAACGGCGGCCTTCATGACGCCGGCGGAATCGAGCACGGAAGGAAGCTGCATTTTGCGAGCGCCGAAGAGATCGCCGACGGTTTTCATGCCGTCGAGGAGAACGGTGTTGATCAGGTCGAGCGGCGTGTATTGCTGGAGGGCATCCTCAAGTAATACTTCCAGAGGCTGCTTGTGTTCGCCTTCGCCGACCGACTTCTCGCCGTTGATAATGGCGTATTTCAGTTTGTCCTCGACGGAAAGAGTCTCGACGTGGGCGGTGCTGGTGGCCTGGGTTTTACCCTTCGCTCCGGCGAAGTGCGCCATGTAAATTTGCAGGGGATCGCCGGCGGAGTTATCGCGGAAGATCAGCTTGCGGGCTAGCTCAACTTCTTCCTGAGGAAGTTTGTATAACGGATAGATTTTGCTGTAGTTGATGATGGCAAGGTCAAGCCCGTTCTCGACCGCTTCATGCATAAAAACGGAATTCAGCACGCGGCGCGAATAGGCATTCAGGCCGAAGGAGATGTTGCTGACGCCGAGAATGGTCTTTACCTGCGGTAGTTCGTGCTTGATGCGCTTGATGGCGTTGAGGGTTTCAATGCCTGCGGTGCGGTACTCTTCCTGGCCGGTCGAAATGGGCAGGGTCAGAGCGTCGAAAATGATGTCTTCGGGCCGCAGGCCATACTTTTTGGTCGCGAGATCGAAGATGCGACGGGCGACCGCAACTTTCTTTTCCGCGGTAAGAGCCATTCCATCTTCATCAATGGTGAGCGCGACAACCGCCGCCCCGTAGCGCTTCGCCATAGGAAGAACCTTGGAGGTGCGCTTTTCGCCGTCTTCGAGGTTGATGGAGTTGATGATGGCCTTGCCGGGAATGCGCTTGAGAGCCTCTTCCACGACGTCGGCTTCGGTGGAGTCCACCATGATGGGCGCGGGCACGCGGGTGGCGATTTTTTCCAGGATCGAAGTGATGTAGCCCTTTTCGTCCTCGCCGACAATGGCGCAGCACAAGTCGAGCATGTGGGAGCCGTCGGCTACGAGCTTTTTGGCGAGCGCCAGGATGTCGTCGTATTTCTGGCCGCGAACCAGGTTGCGGAAGTGCTCGACGCGGGTGGTGGTGTTCATCTCTTCGGCGACCACCAGCGGTTTGGGGTCGAGGTCGAGCGGGACGGTGGTATAGGCGCTGGAAGCGGCGGCCGTATAGGGCACTTCCCTTTTGGCCGGCTCGACACCCGACACAGCATTCATGACAGCTTTCATGTGCTCGGGCGTGGTGCCGCAGCAACCGCCGACGATGCGGACTCCGTAATCCTGCACGAAATGCTTGTGATAGCTGGCGAGTTCTTCGGGCGCGAGCTTGTAGACGGCGCGGCCGCCTTCGTTTTGCGGAAGGCCGGCGTTGGGAAGAACGGAAATCTCTTTGGTCGAATTCAGGCCGAGATAGCGGATGGCGTCGTTCATCTCGGCAGGGCCGGTGGCGCAGTTCAGGCCGAGGATGTCGATGTCGTAAGGTTCGAGCGCAGTGAGGGCAGCGCCGATTTCGGTGCCCAGGAGCATTGTGCCAGATTCCTGAAGGGTTACCTGAACCTGCAAGGGCAGGCGCTTCCCTGCTTTCCGCATGGCATCGAGAACGCCGATGGTGGCGATTTTGGCTTGCAGCAAATCCTGGGCGGTTTCGATGAGCAGGATGTCTACGCCACCTTCGATCAGCGCCTGCGCCTGCTCTTCGTAGGCGGCGACCATTTCGTCGAAGCCGATATGGCCAAGCGACGGCAGCTTTGTGGTAGGGCCGATGGCTCCGGCAACGAAACGAGGGTGATCTTGGGTAGAGAATTGCTGGGCGGCCTCTCGGGCGATTTTGACGGCGGCAAGATTGATTTCCCGGGTGCGGTCCTGGAGATCGAATTCGCGCAGGACCAGGCGAGTGGCGCCGAAGGTGTTGGTTTCGAGAACGTCGCAGCCAACTGCTAGAAAGCCGGCGTGGATGTCGCGAACGATATCGGGGCGGCTGAGTGCGAGAATCTCGCTGCAGTTTTCCTTGCCCCAGTAGTCATCCAGCGTGGGATTGCGGGACTGGATGCTGGTGCCCATGGCGCCGTCGTAAATGACGACGCGGTCGCGCACGAGTTGGAGGAAATCAAACACGGTTGTTCGTCGTTGGTCCTTGGTCCTTCGTCGTTGGCAGAAGCGCTTGGGGCATGAGCTTGTGCGCTAACGACCAACGACGAAGCCGGTTTTTATACACAAACGCCGGCCCATGCGACGCGGGACCGGCGTATGAAATTTGCGAACTTATCGAATTCCTTATTCTCCTGGAGCGACGACTGCCGGAGCGCCGTGCGCGACCTCGTCCTGATTGAAAACCGCGTTCGCTCCCAAGTGCGCGGGGATGGGAGCCAGCATTTGCTCTTTGCGGTACACCAGATTGCTGGCGTTGAATGAGGCGATCTCGAAGCCGTGCCCGTGGGTGATGGCGTCCGTGGGGCAGGCTTCGACGCAGTAGCCGCAGAAAATGCAGCGGTTGTAGTCGATGTTATAGACCTTGGCGTAGCGCTCAGCGCCGCTTACGCGGTGCTCGGCGGTGTTCTCCGCCGCCTCGATGTAGATGCAGTTCGAAGGGCAGGCCGCCGCACAGAGAAAGCAGGCAACGCACTTTTCGAGCCCGTTTTCGTCGCGCTGGAGGACGTGCACGCCACGGTAACGCTCCTGAAACTGGGCGCCTTTCAAGGGGCCCGGGCCGTCAGGGTAGTTCTCCACCACCGTGGGCTGAAACATCTCTTTGAAAGTGATGCTCATGCCTTTGGCGACGGCAGCGATGTTCTTGATAACCGGCATACTTTATTAGTATAGCGGATGCATGCGATTCCGGGCAGCGGGGGTTAGTGGTGGTTTGCGCTTTCGGCCTAATCAAGAGCTTGTAACCGCAGAGCTCGCCGAGGAAGACCAAGGAAAGGCGGAGTGCACCACTCCCCAGCAGGGGATAGTCTTGAAAGTCGAAAGGCGAGGAGCAGGGATGAAAGTTCACACGGAATATTTGAGATTTCACACCAAGAAGCACCGGGAATATGTTCACATCACGCCGCAGGTGGAGGCCATCGTGAAGAAGAGCGGGGTGCAGGAGGGCATGGTGCTGGTTTCGGCCATGCACATCACGGCGGGCGTGTATGTGAATGACAATGAGAGCGGATTAATCGAGGATATTGACCAGTGGCTGGAGAAGCTGGCGCCGTTCCGGCGGGAGTATCAGCATCATCAAACCGGGGAGGATAACGGAGACTCGCATCTGAAGGCGCTGCTGATTCATCACGAGGTCATTGTGCCCATCACCGCGGGGAAGCTGGACTTTGGCACCTGGCAGCGGATTTTCTATGCCGAGTTTGATGGACAGCGAGGCAAGCGGGTGATTGTGAAGGTGATGGGGGAGTAGGTGGTGGCTTCGGCAGAGAGGCCGTAGTCCCCTGGATTATTCAGTTGTATTTAGTTTGAACTCGAGCTTGCAAACAGGGCTGTGAGGTTCCGGGTTATTGACACGGTCCCGTGGGATTTGAGCGTAATCGCGATGTTTCGCCAATCATCCAAGACACGTTCGGAATGCGGCCTCGGCTACAATGTTGGCCTGTCCGTAGGTGCCAAGCATTCACTATGCCTACCCACTTTGACGATTACGAGAAGCACGCACAATGGTTGGAGAAAATCGCCAACACTCTTGAAACCAATAGTCCGGAGTTCGTCGCGTTAGAGCGTGCTGGATGGGCACTGGCTTTTGTCACGATGCGCCACCACGAGGAGTTTCAGGTCTTCCTTGAGGAAAAGGATCGCGGGGAACTGACGGCTGATCAACAGGCGCACCTGAAGAAACTCGGCCTACTGTGAACGGACTAATGGATAACTGTCGAAACCAGGCGATAGCACAAGTGTGCGCCTTCTCTTCGCCTTTTTGGGTCACAATGAGTGCTATGGCGATGTTACGCCAACTGACTCGGAGCGCCTTTCGCGTCCAGTCCAAAACGGCGTTGATTCTATAGTGGTTTGCGGTACGATATAGCGTTCAAAAGCCTCCATGAAGAATCTGACTCTAACGACTGCTTTCCTCCTGTTTGCCTGCCGTCTACTTGTCGGTAGTACGAATCCTGCTGCACAACAGTTACTCATCACTTCCAAGCAGCAGGCAAGCCTGTTTCACGACAACGAAAGACCGATTCATCTTGATGTCGATTTTGTCGCGCAGATGAATACCCCTGCACAAGGGCATCTGACGCTCAAATGGGGAGCAACGGACCGCTGGTGGCGGAAGATTGTCATGGGCGATTTCGAACAAATTGAAATTCGAAATGGCGATAGGCTCTACACCCTCCGAAATATAAGTTTTAAGCCAGTACGAATCGGCGAACTCGTCAGCTTGCTCCAGTTCGCGGAAGGCTCCGAAGGGTTGCTGGTAAAGAAAGAAAAGCAACGTGTGGAGAATGGCGTCGAGCTGACTTGTTTACAGGTTGAAGAGGAGAAGGTCAGAGGCAAGCATGAGGTTTGTGTGAATTCTGCATCTCGCGAAATTTTGAGCGACGAGTGGCAAGAACCACCTGATGAGCGGCGCAGAGAACTGTACAACGACTATTTCGATTTTGAGGGGCATCGCTATCCGCGCAAGCTTCAGCTTTTAGTAAACGGAAGCAAGGTGATAACAGCAAACGTAAGCAATCTGGCGACAGCTGCCTTTGACCCGACAATATTAGTCGCACCGAAAGGAGCGATTGAACGCCGCCAGTGCAAAGATATGAGACATGCAGTGCCCGTAAAGACACCAGACCCGATGTATCCCAAGTCTGCCAGCGCAAACAAATTGATGGGGGACACGACGGTCGCTATGACTGTCCTTGTCGACGGTTCCGTTACTGACATTCAACTCGTCGGCAGTGCAACTCGGTCGATGGACGACGCTACTCTACAAACCCTGAAGAGCTGGAGATTCAAGCCAGCCATGTGCGGACCGGAACCCGTTGTGTCGGACGTCGAAGTGGTCGTAAGTTTCAGGCTGGAGTGACCTCCCCTTCGCGGCGATTCCTCGGTAAGTGTCGAAATCAGGCGATAGCGCTCAAATCCCCCGTCAAGAGGGAGATGAGTGTAACCGGGATGTTTCGCCAACCACTGATTTCGGCCCTGAATACGTTACCCTAAAGGGAAGGTTGGAGAAGGATGCTTTTCACAGTAGGTGAGAAACTCCGCGTACAGTTTCGCAAATCCGTATGCAAAGGTTATGTTCGTAATGCCCAACTCGACCCAAGGATGTCAGGCACCGTGGCTCAGTTCGCTGAGGAGCACGAGAATTTCATCGTTAGAGTGACTCGCAGTAAGGGGGGACAATTTTGGCTTAGCGATCATCGAGTGCTGTTCGAGGATGAGGGCATTCACGAATTGTTTCGCTACGACCGCGTGCGAGGCGTGCACTGGATGTCCAAGAATCTGTGGGATCGTGAAAAATATGAACCTGGATCGGGTAGCGATCTCAAGAAGCAGCACTTCGACCGACTTGAAATTGATTTGGGGGACACGGTCTGCGTTCTCGACGGCCTCGATCAGGCATATTTGCCCGTATATCAGTTTTTGCAGTGGATGTTGCGGATCAAATCAGAATCAGCGGAT
>Ga0335085_10005796_pt1 | contig 19699 bp, 19 predicted proteins | sample Lox_Sample_45_FD_206712 | JGI IMG/M metagenome (GOLD analysis project Ga0335085, IMG submission 206712) | Soil microbial communities from Loxahatchee National Wildlife Refuge, Florida, United States - Lox_Sample_4.5 | ecosystem: Environmental > Terrestrial > Soil > Wetlands | place: USA...
CGGGGGCATTCGCACGCCATCGGACGCGCTCGTCGGTCCCGTTGCCGACCTGACCGTACGCTCACTTCACTTCGACACCTTGTTCCTCGGCTGCCACGGAATCGACCCGGATGCCGGGCTCACCACTCCTAACCTGGCCGAATCGGAGACGAACCGCACATTCATCAAGCTGGCCCGCCGCGTGGTCGTCGTTGCCGACCACACCAAGTGGGGCCTGGTCAGCCTGAGCTCGTTCGCGAGCCTGGAGGAGGTTGACGTCCTGGTCACCGACGGCGAGCTTCCTTCGGGGATCCGCGATGCGGCATCCGAAAAGGTCGGCGAGATCATCGTGGCCGAAGGCATGCCCGCGGCCCGGGTGGGCCGTGGCTAGCTAACCAAGCCGGTCACCGCCGCCCGCGGGCAGCCTAACCAACCGCGGTCACCGGCGGCCGCAGGCGGCCGGGCCAACCGCGGTCACGGCCGGTCCCGGGGCCTGCGCCGATTGGGGGGGCGGGATCACGCCAGCCGTGGCCCCCCTCCCCCGCCGCGGCACGATCTGGGGCGAGAAGACCGCGCATGCTGCGGAAAAGCCGCCCCGAACGGCGCCGGCCGGTGCTCGCGTGGGCCCGGCCCTGATCGGCGCGGGAAATCCGCACATACTGCGGAAAAGCGACACCGATCATGGAGCGGGCCGGGGGCGCGGAGGGCGGGCGGGGATCGGCGTTCGCCCCGGGGGCTCGGGTGGGTCAGCTGACCGTTACGGAGGGGGAGCCTGCTTCGCTGTCCTGGAGGCCCTCCTGCGCGGCGAGGCGCATGGCCTCCTCGATGAGGGTCTCTACGATCTTGGACTCGGGCACCGTGGCGATGACCTTGCCGCGGACAAAGATCTGGCCCTTGCCGTTGCCCGACGCCACCCCGAGGTCGGCCTCGCGCGCCTCGCCGGGGCCGTTGACGACGCAGCCCATGACGGCCACCCGCAGCGGAACCTCCATGCCCTCGAGCCCCGCCGTCACCTCGTCGGCCAGCTTGTAGACGTCGACCTGGGCGCGCCCGCAGGACGGGCAGGACACGATCTCCAGGCCGCGCTGACGCAGGCCGAGGGACTCCAGGATGCCGATCCCGACCTTGACCTCCTCCACCGGCGGGGCGGACAGCGAGACACGGATGGTGTCACCGACGCCCTCGGCCAGCAGCGCGCCGAACGCGACCGCCGACTTGATCGTCCCCTGGAAGGTGGGACCGGCCTCGGTCACGCCCAGGTGCAGCGGGTAGTCACAGCGCTGGGCCAGCAGCCGGTAGGCGTTGATCATGACGACCGGGTCGTGGTGCTTCACCGAGATCTTGATGTCGCGGAAGCCGTGCTCCTCGAACAGGGAGCACTCCCACAGCGCCGACTCGACCAGGGCCTCGGGCGTCGCCTTGCCGTACTTGGCCATCAGGCGCTTGTCGAGCGATCCGGCGTTGACACCGATCCGGATGGGAATCCCGGCGCCGGAGGCAGCCCGCGCGATCTCGCCGACCTTGTCGTCGAAGGCCTTGATGTTGCCCGGGTTGACGCGGACCGCGGCGCAGCCGGCGTCGATGGCGGCGAACACGTACTTCGGCTGGAAGTGGATGTCCGCGATCACCGGGATCTGGGACTTCCTGGCGATCGCGGGCAGGGCGTCCGCGTCGTCCTGCGAGGGAACGGCCACCCGGACGATCTGGCAGCCGGACGCGGTCAGCTCGGCGATCTGCTGCAGGGTGGCGTTCACGTCGGCGGTCAGCGTGGTCGCCATCGACTGAACCGAGACGGGCGCGCCGCCGCCCACCGGCACGGACCCCACCATGACCTGGCGCGAAACCCTGCGCTCGGCGAGCGGCGTGGGCGGCGTTTCCGGCAGACCGAGGTCAATGCTCATCTTCCCCATCCGATCAATTAGTCCGGTGTCCCTACGGCCAGGCTGAGCGGCCCAGCGGTGTCCAGCGGGCCGGGCGTTCCCCGCGGAGCCCGGCTGCCCGGTTATCAGTCTCTCAAGACCAGCCTGCCATCACGCGCAGCACACCGGTTTTGCATGACGCTTGCGTCACAGACCCTTCCCCCGGCGTTCGCCTGCGGGACGCTAGGTGAGCCCGACGGGGTTGACGAGGTCGGCCAGGATCAGCGTCAGCATGAAGAAGATCAGGACCACGACCACGCTGACGGTGAACGGTACCAGCTTCGTCATGTCGACCAGTCCTGGATCGGGCCGCCCGCGCAGGCGGGCGAACCAGGCCCGGATGCGCTCGAAGACGATGACCGCGATGTGGCCGCCGTCCAGCGGCAGCAGCGGCACCAGGTTGAACGCGCCGACGAAGATGTTCAGCGAGGCCATGATCAGCAGGACGTACTCGACCTTGACCTGCCAGCCGACGTTCGCCGACACGACGGAGCCGGTGATCTCGCCCGCCCCCACCACGCTGGTGACCTGGCCACCCGGCTGGCTCGCGCGGTTCTTCGCGAACAGGTGCGGGATGGCCGACGGCAGGCTGCCGATCTCCTTCGCCGACCCGGTCAGTACCTGGCCGACCATTGATCCCGCGTAGGTGACCGAGCGGATCGGGTTGTAGCGCTGGAAGACGTTGGTTTCCGCGATGCCGAGGTACGATCCGGACCGCCCGCTGACCGTGGCCAGCGTGACGTGCAGGGTGACCCGCTGGCCTTGCCGCAGCACCACGACCGGCACGCTGCGGTGCGCGGGAGTGTCGCGGATGGCGTTGCCGAGCGCGGTCCAGGTGCTGACCGGCTTGCCGTCGAACGAGACGACCTTGTCCCCGGCCTTCAGGCCGGCCGCCTTCGCGGGGGACGCGGCGTCGGCCGCGGTGCACGTGCCACTGTCGAACGCCTTGGCGTTCGCGGGCACGCACGCGCTCACCGGGCCGAGCTGGGTGGTGTTGTTGTTGTCCAGCCCGATCGCGGCGGCCAGCAGGAACAGCAGCACGAAGGCCAGGACGAAGTGCATGAACGAGCCGGCGAACATCACGATCAGGCGCTGCCAGGCCGGATGCCGGCGGAACGAGCGCGGCTCGTCGGCCGGGTCCACCTCGTCCACCGACGTCATGCCCGCGATCTTGACGTAACCCATGACGGGGAAGGCCTTGATGCCGTACTCGGTGTCACCGCGCACCGTGGACCAGATGGTCGGGCCAACGCCGACGAAGAACTGGGTGACCTTCATGCCGAACTTCTTCGCGGTCGCGAAGTGCCCGAACTCGTGCGCGGTAATGGAAAAGCACAGCGCCAGGATGAAGATGACCCAGCCCAGAAGGCTCACAGCATCTCCTGCTTCCCTTGCGGGCGCTCGGCCATCAAGCTGTCTCTCCCTCGTCGTTCGGCTGGCGTCGTTCAGCTGGCGTTGTTCAGCTCGCGCGCCCGCAATCGCGCCCATCTGTCGACCGCGAGCACGTCTTCCAGGGTGGCAGCGCCGCCCCGGGACGCGTCATGCTCCGAGATTACCCGCGACACCGTCTCAACGATCCCGGTGAAAGGGATCTTCCCGGCCATAAAGGCGTCCAGACATTCCTCGTTCGCGGCGTTGTAGACGGCCGGCGCGGTGCCACCGGCGGCGGCCGCCGCACGGGCCAGCCGCACCGCCGGGAACGCCTCCTCGTCGAGCGGCTCAAAGGTCCAGGTGGCCGCCGCGGACCAGTCCAGCCCGGGCGCCGCGCCGGGCACCCGGTCCGGCCAGGCCATGGCCAGCGCGATCGGCAGCCGCATGTCCGGCGGGCTGGCCATCGCGATCGTCGCCCCGTCGGTGTACTCGACCATGGAGTGCACGATCGACTGGGGGTGAACGACGACGGCGATACGGTCCAGGCCCACGCCGAACAGCAGGTGCGCCTCGATCAGTTCCAGGCCCTTGTTGACCAGGGTGGCGCTGTTCAGCGTGTTCGACGGCCCCATATTCCAGGTGGGGTGGGCCAGCGCGTGGGCGGGCGTGACCGTGGCCAGGCGGTCCCGGCTCCAGCCGCGGAACGGGCCGCCGCTCGCGGTAAGCACGAGCCGGCGCACTTCGTCCGGGGCACCGCCGCGCAGGCACTGCGCGATCGTGGAGTGCTCGGAGTCCACCGGGACGATCTGCCCAGGCGCCGCCCGCCGGGTGACCAGCGACCCGCCGGTGATGAGCGATTCCTTGTTGGCCAGCGCGAGGATGCGGCCCGCGTCCAGCGCGGCGATCGTCGCGGCCAGGCCGACCGCGCCGGTCACGCCGTTGAGCACGACGTCGCATGGCCACGCGGCGGCGGCGGGGACCGCGTCGGGGCCGGCGAGCACCTCGGGGACGTCAGGCGCGGCCCGCCCGCCCGCTGCCCGGGCCGCCTCCGCCGTCAGCGCGGCCCGCACGTCGGCGAGCGCGCTCGCCTGGGCCACTGCGACCGACGCCGCGCCGAATTCGATGGCCTGCTCGGCGAGCAGGGCGGGATTGCCGCCCCCGGCCGCCAGCCCCACCACCCGGAACCGGTCCGGGTTGCGCCGGATCACGTCGAGCGCCTGGGTGCCGATCGAGCCGGTCGAGCCGAGGATGACGACATCGCGCGGCCGGGTGCCGCGGGCGGCCGCGCCGCCTCCGGAAGCTTCCACGGACCCATTCTGGCCTGTCCGCGGCCGGACGGCGACCCGCCGCACGAGCACGCATTTCCCGAACGGGCCCGGCCGTCAGGTTACCCGCCGTGACATGCCCGCCGTTGCGTCCGCCGGAATGCCCCCCGGATGCCGCCGGTGCGTCGGCGGCATGTGGTCGCGCTCCGGCTCTCAGTGCGCGACAGCGGCGCGGCTTTCAGCAGGCGATAGCGGCGCGGTCAGCCGCTGGCGGCGGGCTCGCCGGTGATGTGCTGCCAGTCGGCCTGCCACTGCGCGTAATCGGCGCAGCCGGTCTGCCCGCCGCCGCAGTCGCTGGCCGGCAGCCGCTCGAACACGAGGTTCCGCGCGGTGGCCAGGCCCGCTTCATGAAACTGCGCGCAGTTGGCGGCGGCGGGCCCGGTACAGGCCGCCGGGTTCGCGGGCGCGGTGTGCGCCCACGCGGAGACGCGCTTCTGCACCGAGGCGGACGCCGACCACGACAGCCAGCGGTACATGCAGCCAGCCTCCGGCGGCTGCGAGGTCACCATCCAGGACAGCACGCTGGCGACCACCGTGCCGGCCCCGGCGGCCGCCGTGGGGGCCGGCACGCCCGCGGTCGGCAGGCCCGCCCGCGCCATTTCCATGATCTGGTGGCTGAGCACCGCGCCGAGCACATCCTGGCCGTCGCCCAGCTGGCCGATGACCTGGCTGTCCTGGGTCCAGTAGGTGCCGACGCTGTGCCGGACCGCGTTGACGGCCCGCACCGCGGCGGCGAGCTGGGGCCCGGTGAGCTCGAATGGGTCCGAGATGCCCAGCGAGGGCTGGGCCGACTTCAGGTAGAGCGCCGCCAGCGCGAGCGTCACCGGGGCGTCGGGGACAGTGATCTTCCCCGCGTACCGCGCGGCGGAGGCCGGCGCGAACAGCGAGCTCCAGGCCTGCGGGGCGGGCCTCACCTTGCCCGCGTCGTACCCGGTGACGTAGGAATCCCAGCTGTAGGGCATCCCGTAGACCCTGGTGCCGGACACCTCGCTCGGCGCGCTGCGCAGCCGCGGGCTGAGCTGCGCGTAGCCGCTGATGCGCTCGACGTCCAGCGGCTGAACGGCCCCCGCCCTGATGAGCTGGCCGGCCACCGCCGGTGAGGCGAGGATCCCGTCATAGTAGGACCGGCCGATACCGTGGGTGATGTTGGCGACGGCCTGGGCGTCGGTGCTGGCGTTCTTGAGCTGGACCCGGCAGCCGGTCTGCTGCTCGAACGGCGTCACCCAGTCGGCCTTGGGGTTGACGTTCCCGTTCTGCACGGGCCCGGGCGGGACGATCAGCCGGATCACGCCGCGGCTCGGGGCGGAGGGGGTGGAAGGAGAACCGGGCGAGGCGGTGGCGGCCGCCGCCGCGCTGGCCGCCTGCGACGGACCGGTCCTGGTCCCCGAGCAGCCGGCCAGCAGGACCAGGGCCCCGGCCAGCGCGGGGAGCACGATGGGCAACCGCCGACGGCCTGTCGCGTGCGGCCGTTCCCGGCCCCGTTCCCGGCCACGGTTCCCGCGCTCGGCGTATCGCCGCGGTCGTACGTTCAGCGCTTGTCCGCCCACGGAACGATGAGCTTATCCGCCCCGTGGCGCCCCCGGGTTCCCGTACCCGCTCATCCTCGGTAAGGCACCCGCGCTCCCGCGGCGGCGCCGCAGATCTAGGCCAGGCCGGAGATGCGCCTGGCCATGCTGAAGTCGGCCGCGGTGAGGCCGCCCGCCGAGTGCGTCGACAGGGTGAGCGTCACCTTGTTCCACCGGATGAGGATGTCGGGGTGGTGGTTGGCCTCCTCGGCGAGGAAGGCCACGGCGCCGACGAAGATTATCGACTCCTTGAAGTCCTTCCGCTGCACCGTCCGGGTGATCTGGCCGTCCTCGAGGGTCCAGCCGGGCGACTCGGCTAGTTCGGCCGTGATCTGGTCATCTGTGAGAAGCTCCATGCGACCGGCATACCATTCGGTCGTGCCTGGATCATCACCCAACCCCCCTGAGGGTCCCCGCCCGACGCCCCTGCGTGCGGTGCACCAGCGGCTCGGGGCCACGCTGACCGGTTTCGCCGGCTGGCTGATGCCGCTGCGCTACGGCAGCGAGACCGCAGAGCACCTGGCCGTCCGCCGGACGGCCGGGTTGTTCGACCTGTCCCATATGGGCGAGATCACCGTGACCGGCCCGGACGCGGCCGCGGCGCTCGACCACGCTCTCACCGGGCAACTGTCCGCGGTGACACCGGGACGCGCCCGCTACACGATGATGTGCGCGGAAGATGGCGGGGTCCTCGATGACCTCGTCGTCTACCGGGTCGCCGACGAACAGTTCCTGGTCGTCGCGAACGCCGCGAACACCGCCACGGTCGATGCCGAGCTGCGCCGCAGGTCGGCCGGGTTCGACGCCCGGGTCACCGACCAGACCGCCGATTACGCGCTGATCGCCATCCAGGGCCCGGAGGCCGCGGGCGTGCTCGCCCCGCTCACCGATGTTCCGCTGGGCGACCTGAAGTACTACGCGGGCCAGCGGGCCTCCGTCACGGGACGCCCGGTCTGGCTGGCCCGTACCGGCTACACGGGTGAAGACGGCTTCGAGATCTTCTGCCCGCCGGATGACGCCGAGCCGGTCTGGAACGCGCTGGCCAATGCCGGGGCACCGGCCGGCCTGGTACCCGCGGGCCTGGCCGCACGCGATACGCTCCGGCTCGAGGCCGGCATGCCGCTGTACGGCAACGAGCTCGGCCCGGACGTGACGCCGTATGACGCTGGACTGGGGCGAGTGATCAAGTTGGAGAAGCCGGGCGGCTTTGTCGGGGCCGCAGCACTCGCCGAGCGGGCCAAGGCCGGCCCGCGCAAGGTCCTCGCCGGGCTCACCCTCGCCACCCGCCGGGTGCCCCGGCATGGCTACGCGGTCCTGGCCGGCGGCCGGGCCTGCGGGATCGTGACGAGCGGCGCACCCTCACCGACCCTGGGCACGCCGATCGCGATGGCGTACCTGGAACCAGACGTCATCCATGACCCCGAGCCCGGGCTGGCTGTGGACATCAGGGGCCGGGCGGAACCAGCTGACCTTATTGACCTGCCTTTTTATAGGAGATCACGAGCATGAGCGTTCCTGCCGAGCTGCGCTACACCGCAGAGCATGAATGGGTCGCCGTCGACGGCCCGACCGCGACGGTCGGCATCACCGACTTCGCGGCCCGGTCGCTGGGGGACGTGGTCTATGTGTCGCTGCCCGCCGAGGGCGCGAGCGTCGCCGCCGAGGAGCCGTGCGGGGAGGTCGAGTCGACCAAGTCCGTCAGCGATCTGTACTCGCCCGTGGACGGCGAGGTCACCGACATCAACGCTGATCTGGAAGACGATCCCGGCCTCGTCAACGCCGACCCGTACGGGGCGGGCTGGATGTTCAAGGTCCGGCTGGCGGCCGGCGCGGGCGATGACGCCCTGCCGCCGGGCCTGCTGTCCCCGGTCGAATACGAGGAGCTCACCAAGGACAGCGACTGATCGCCGGTCCCATGGCGATGGGCCGGTTCCGCCCGGCGGCGGAGCCGGCCCGTGGCCCGGCCGGGTCAGCGGCGGCGGCGCCAGATCAGAAGCGCGACCACCCCCACCACGACGACCGCACCGGCGCCGACCAGCCTCGGATCCACTGACTGGACCCGCTGCCTGAGCTTGTCCGCTGTCCGCCGTGCGACGTTGGCGGGGTGGACTATGTCGGTGATGGCGTCGATCGTGCGCGCCAGTTCTTCTCGCGCCTGCTCGATTTCCCTGATGGCGGTCTCCTGCCCGACCGCCTCGGGTGCCTGGTCCTCACCGGCCATCACGAGCTCCCTTTCCACCACGTCTGCTCCACCACGTCTGCTTAAGAAATCGCCTTTTTTCACCCTGGTCCCGTCAGTCTCTCAGGCTGACGGTCACTTTCGCCTCATCCGGCGGCCTGCTCAGCGCGTCCCGGCCGACCGGAGAGAACGGCCCGGCCGCCATCGTCACGGTCCCCGAACATAGCGGTGATCCCCCGGCGCCGGAGCGCCGGGGATCATGACGACTCGAATCGATGTCAGGCCTTAACATCAGGGCCCGGCGCCGCGATGGCACCACCTGCGCGGGTAACGGGGGACACGCAATGGCACCTGCGCGGGTAACGGGCGCCGCACGGCGGCCCGTCACGTATAGGACCAGCCGGTCCAGCGGGTCACCGTGACGGCGATGACGGGGCCGCCAGGCGGGGTGTCGCGGTACTGCGGGTAGCGCGAGGCCAGGAGGGCGATGGGCGCGCTGGTGTCACCGGGGCGGGTAAGGATGGCGGCGCGGCCGTCGGCGCGGGCCCACCAGAGCGCGCCCCAGTCGTCGGAATAGTGGTCAGCGAGCAGGCTGACCTGGGGGTTTTCGGTGATGTTACGGAGCCGCCTGAGGTTAACGGTCGTCTTGGGTTTGTGGTCAACCGCCGTGTAGATCACGTCGCCGTCGACGGCGAAGGTGACGGGGACGACATGGGGCTGGCCGCTGGCGGCGGCGGTAGCCAGACGGGCCACCCGGGCGCTGGCCAGGCGGCGCCAGGCGGCCGCCCCGGAAAGCCTCATGGACCTCATCGTTCCACGCCGGCCGGACCGGCACGGCAGCCGCGGACGTGCCCGCCGGGCCGCGGGCCCCGCGGGATCGCGCCGCCGACGCGGGCCGCCAGGGCCGGGGGGCCCTATGCGACCCGTTAGGGTGGCGTGAGGAGTGCCGGGAAGTCTGGTCGGCGTGATTCCGCCCTGGACGGAGGCCGCCGTGACCGATATCGATGCGTTCGGCCTGGTCCTCCTTGTCATCGGCCTGGTCGGCACGGCCGCGGTCCTGTCGAACCGGCTGAGCGAACGGCTGCGCGTGCCGGCGCCCGCGTTCTTCCTCGTCTTCGCGGCTGCGGCGTCCGATATTTTCCCCAACCTCGCGCGGCTTTCCGGCGGCACCGTCCAGCGGGTGGTCACGGTCGCCCTCGCCTTCATCCTGTTCGACGGTGGTCTGCATATCGGCTGGCGGCGGTTCCGGGGCGCGGCCCTGGCCATCGGATGGCTCGGGGTCGCGGGCACGCTGGTCACGGCCGGGGTGACGGCCACGGCGGCGCACTTCGGTTTCGGGTTCGACTGGCGGCTCGCGCTGCTGCTGGGGACGGCGCTGTCCCCGACCGACCCGGCGGTGGTGTTCTCGGTGCTGGGACGGCGTGAGGTCGGCGGCCGCAGCGGCGTCATGCTGGAGGGCGAATCGGGAGCCAACGACCCGGTGGGCATCGCGCTGCTGGTGGCGCTGATCGGGGCGACCGGCTCCCCGGCCGCGGCGATCGGGCACATCGCCGTGACGTTCGTCCTGCAGATGGCGGTCGGAGCCGGGATCGGCATCGCCGGCGGCTGGGTTCTGCTCGAGTTCATGCGGCGGGTCCCGCTGCCGAACGAGGGGCTGTACGCGCTCCGCACGCTGGCGGCCGTGCCGGCCATCTACGGGCTGGCGACCGTCGCGCACGGGTCCGGGTTCCTCGCCGTGTTCGCGGCCGGGATCCTGATCGGGGACGAACGTGCCCCGTACAAGCGGGAGATCGTCCGGTTCCACTCGTCCCTGGCCAGCCTGGCCGAGATCGTCGCGTTCATCATGCTCGGGCTGACCGTCCGGCTGCATGATCTGCCCGTCGGCCACGCCTGGAGCATCGGGCTGGCGCTGGGCGCGCTGCTTGCGTTCGTGATCCGGCCCGTCTTCGTCGGTCTGGTCACGCTGCCGATCCGGCTGAGACGCGGGGAGCGGCTGTTCCTGCTGTGGACCGGGCTGAAGGGCGCCGTACCGGTCCTGCTCGGCACGTTCATCGTCGGCTCGGGCATCGCCGGGGCCGACCGCGGCTACGACATCATCTTCGTCGTCGTGGCCTTCTCCGTAGTGGTCCAGGGCGGCTTCGTGCCCGCGCTCGCCCACCGGCTGAACGTCCCGCTGCGCACCATCGACCCCGAACCGTGGAGCCTGGGCGTCCGCTTCCGCGAGGAGCCGGAGGGCCTGCACCGCTTCCGGGTCGCCCGGGGCGCACCGGCGGTCGGCACGTCGATCGAGGACCTGCCGTACGGCCAGAACGCCTGGGTGATCTTCATCATCCGGCACGGGCGGCTCGTCCCGGCACGTTCCGATACGCGGATGGAAACCGGCGACGAAGTGCTGGTGCTGGCCGATCCGGCCGAGGTCCCGGCGCTGAGGAAACTGTTCGCGGCCCGCCGCGCCGATCATCATCATGCCGAACGAGGCCGTGCTGGGGCATCGGCACGGATGCGGGGCGCGGCGCTTCGCTCTGGTTCGGGCCTGCGCCGGGCCCTCCCCGGCAGGAGCGCGGCCGGCCCCCGGGGTGGCGGCCCGGACGGCTCGGCCGCGCGTGACGCCGGGCCGGTCGCCGGGCCGGACGCCGGGCCGGACGCCGCGCCGGACGCCGGGCCGGACGCCGCGCCGGACGCCGCGCGTGACGCCGGGCCGGGCACTCCGACCGCGAGAGTGGACCCGGCACCGAACGGCGATCAGACTGGAACCTGAGGGGGTACCCCGCCACACTGGGATGGTGACTGAACGGGTCCGGACGGCCGTCCGGGTGGAGGGGATCGTCCAGGGCGTCGGCTTCCGCCCGTTCGTGTACGCACTGGCGTCCGGGCTTGACCTGGGCGGCCTCGTCGGCAACGATGCCGACGGGGTCTTCGCCGAGGTCGAGGGCGCGCCCGCGGCGGTCGGCGAGTTCCTGCGCCTGCTGGCGCGCGACGCGCCGCCGCTGGCCCGGGTCGACCGGGTCCGGACGCGGGCGATGGAGCCGGATGGCTCCGCCGTGTTCTCGATCGTCGCGAGCGAGCCGAACGGGCCTGGGGCGCCCCGGCGGGCGCTGGTATCGGCGGACATGGCGACGTGCGCGGACTGCCTGCGTGAGCTGGCCGACCCGGGTGACCGGCGGTTCGGCTACCCGTTCATCAACTGCACGAACTGCGGGCCGCGGTTCACGATCGTCCGGGACGTGCCGTACGACCGGGCCCGGACCACTATGGCCGGGTTCACGATGTGCCCGGCGTGTGCGGCGGAGTACACGGACCCGGGGAACCGGCGCTTCCACGCCGAGCCGACCTGCTGCCCCGCATGCGGCCCGGCGCTGACGCTGGCTGGCCGGCCGGGGACCGCGGTGTCGTACGGCACAGTGGCCGGCAGCGCCACGGACGGCAGCGCCACCGACGGCAGCGCCACCGACGGTGCCGGCCCGGCGGGCGCCCGGGCGGCCGCAGACACGCTCGCCGCGGCGGCGGCGCTGCTGCGGGAGGGGCACGTCCTGGCGGTCAAGGGGCTGGGCGGCTACCACCTGGCGGTCGACGCGACGTCGGAGAAGGCCGCGGCCGCGTTGCGGGAGCGGAAGCACCGTGAGGACAAGCCGTTCGCGGTGATGGTGGCGGACCTCGCGGCGGCGCGCGAACTGTGCGCGGTGGACGAGGCGGCCGCCGCCGTGCTGAGCAGCGCGCGGCGGCCGATCGTGCTGGCGCCGCGCCGGCCCGGGACCGCCGTCGCGGCGGCGGTCGCACCCGGGAACCGGCAGCTGGGGATCATGCTGCCGTACACGCCGCTGCATCATCTGCTGCTCGCCGCGGTGGCCGGGCCGTTGGTTCTGACCAGCGGGAACTCCTCCGAGGAGCCGATCGCCTACCGGGATGACGACGCGTTCGCGCGGCTGGGCGGGATCGCGGACGTCTTCCTGACCCACGACCGGGCCATCCACATCCGGACGGATGACTCGGTGGCGCGTCAGTTCCGCGGGCGCGAGATGGTGATCCGCCGGTCGCGCGGTTACGTGCCGGAACCGGTGACGGTCAGCTTCGCGTTCCGGCGGCCGGTGCTAGCCTGCGGGGCCGAGCTGAAGAATACGTTCTGCCTGGCCAAGGGGAACCAGGCCGTCATCTCCCACCACATCGGAGACCTGGAGAACGCGGAGACGCTGCGTTCCTTCACCGAGGGCATCGAGCATTTCCGGCGGCTGTTCGGCATCGAGGCCCAGGTGGTGGCGTACGACCTGCACCCGGACTACCTCTCCACCAGGTACGCGCTCGACCTGCCGGACGTCGAACTGGAGGGGGTGCAGCACCACCACGCGCACATCGCCTCCTGCCTGGCCGACAACGGCGCGGACGGTCCGGTCATCGGGGTCGCCTTCGACGGGACCGGCTACGGCCCGGACGGCACCATCTGGGGTGGTGAGTTCCTGGTCGCCGACCTGGCGGGATTCCGGCGGGCCGGGCATCTCGCGACCGTCCCGATGCCGGGGGGCGCGGCCGCGGTCCGGCAGCCGTGGCGGATGGCCGCGGCGTATCTGGACGCCGCGTTCCCGGGCGGCGGCCCCGGCGCGCCCGGTTGGCCCGGCGGGCCCGGCGCGCTCGACGTCATCCGGCGAAATGAGGGCCGCTGGGGTGACGTGCTCACGCTCGCGCGGAGGGGGATCAACGCCCCGGTGACCTCCAGCGCCGGGCGGCTCTTCGACGCGGTGTCCGCGCTGCTCGGCGTGCGCGACACGATCAATTACGAGGGCCAGGCCGCCATCGAGATGGAACAGCTCGCGGACCCCGCCGAACGGGGCGCGTACCGGGCGGGCATCGAGCCGGGAGAGCCGTTCCGGATCAAGGGGGCGGACCTCGTGCGGCAGGCGGCGGAGGATCTGGCCCGCGGCACGGAACGGGCCCTCATCGCGGCCCGCTTCCAGCAGGGGATAGTCCGGCTGATCGAAGATGGCTGCGCCACCATCCGCGACCGGCACGGGCTGGGCACGGTGGCGTTGTCCGGCGGGGTGTTCCAGAACCTCACGGTGCTGGGTGAGGCGGTGACCCGGCTGGAGGCGCGGGGTTTCCGGGTGCTCACACACGCCCGGGTGCCGTGCAACGACGGGGGGATCAGCCTCGGCCAGGCCGTGGTGGCGGCGGCCCGTGACCGCAACGCGCACGGCTGACGGCGGCCGTGCCGGGCGCCGGCCGGCCCGGGCGTCAGCCTGCCGGCACGTCTACGGCCCGGGCGGGGATCATGCTGGTCAGCCAGTCGTACCAGCAGGCCATGCCGGAGCCGCCGGTCACGGCCGAGAGATTGATCATCATGGCCCGCGGACTGACCTGGCCGACGTACTCTCCGAAACGGGCCGCGTCGAAGTCCACGTACGGCCCGAGGTCCGTCTTGGTGATGACGACGAGGTCCGCGCGGCGGAACATCTGCGGGTACTTGAGCGGCTTGTCGGTGCCCTCGGTGACGGAGGCCAGCACGACCCGGGCCGTCTCGCCCAGGTCGAACAGGGCGGGGCAGACCAGGTTGCCGACGTTCTCGATCACCACGGCCGACCCGGCGGGCGGATCCAGGGTGCGGAGGGCGCGCGCGACCATGGCCGCGTCCAGGTGACAGCCCGCGCCCGTGTTGATCTGGACGACCTCGCAGCCCGCCGAGCGGATCCGGTCGGCGTCCAGGGCGGTCTCCTGGTCGCCCTCGATGACCGAAAGGGCCAGTTTCCCGGACAGGTCCCGGCTGGTCCGTTCGAGCAGCGTCGTCTTGCCGGAGCCGGGTGAGCTCATCAGGTTGACGGCGAGGATCCCGCGTTCCCGCAGCCATTCGCGGTTACGCTGCGCCAGGTCATCGTTCTTGGCCAGGATCTTCTGCTGCAGGGTCACGGTACGGCCGTCGTCGTGCGGGTGCCCGTGGTCATGGCCGTGCTCGTGATCGGGCAGGCCCGGCTCGCCCGGTTCGCCCAGCCCGCTCAGTTCATCAGTGCAGCCGCACGTCGCACACATGATCAGGCCACCTTTACCGAGGTGATGGTGAGTTGCTGGCCGGACAGGACGGCGACGTCGGCGCTGCCGCACGGGCAGAGCAGGATCGGCCCGCCGGGCCCGTCCGGCATGAAGGCGTCCCCGCACGAGCGGCATTCGCACTGGATCCCCGGCTCGGTGATCTGCAGGCTGGCGCCTTCCAGCGCGGTGCCCTCGGTGGCCAGGTCGAAGCAGAACCGCAGGGAGTCGGCGACCACCCCGGACAGCGCGCCGATCTCCAGGCGTACTTCGGAGATCTTCGTGCCCGGCAGCCGCTGCGTCACCGCGTCCACCACCCCTTCCGCGATCGCGAGCTCATGCATGGCAGATCAGCAGATTCGCGGCAGGGGATCACCGACCAGCAGGTCGACGATCCGCGTTCCGCCGAAGGCGGTCTTCAAGTGGACGATGCCGGGCGGCCCGGCGGTGACGTGACCGATGAGCGACGCCTGCGCGCCGAGCGGGTGGGTGCGCAGCGCGGCCAGCGCCCGGTCCGCCTGGTCCCCGGCCACGACGGCCACCAGCCGGCCCTCGCAGGCCACGTACATCGGGTCGATCCCGAGCAGTTCGGCGGCGCCGCGGACCTCCGGCCGGACGGGGATGTCGTCCTCGTGGACCAGCACGCCGACCTCGGCGGACTTGGCGATCTCGTTGAGGATCGTGGCCACACCGCCGCGGGTGGCGTCGCGCATCGCGCGGACACCGGGCACCGCGTCGAGCAGCCCGGCCACCAGGCCGTTCAGCGGGGCGGTGTCGGACTGCACGTCGGCTTCGATGTCCAGCTCGCCGCGGGCCAGCATGATGGTGACCCCGTGGTCGCCGATCGGGCCGGACACGATGATGGCGTCACCTGGTTGCGCGTGCGCGACGCCAAGCGGCACGTCACGATCGAGCACGCCCACGCCGGCGGTGTTGATGTAGCAGCCGTCGGCCTTGCCGCGCTGGACGACCTTGGTATCGCCGGTCACCACCTGGATGCCGGCGGCGGCCGCGGCCACGCGCATGGACTCGGCGATCCGGGTCAGGTCGGCGACCGGGAAGCCCTCCTCCAGGATGAAGCCGGCCGACAGGTACAGCGGGGTGGCGCCGCTCACGGCGAGGTCGTTGACCGTGCCGTTGATGGCGAGCTCCCCGATGTCGCCACCGGGGAAGAACAGCGGGGAGACCACGTAGGAGTCGGTGGTGAGGGCGACCCGCGCGCCGCCGACCGTCAGCGAGGCCGCATCCTCGAGCGGTTCCAGTAGCGGGTTGCGGAACGCCTCCAGGAAGATGGCCTCGATCAACGTCGCGGTCGCCTTGCCGCCCGCGCCGTGCGACATCGTGATGCGCTCTTCCCGGACCCTGGGCCGGCGCCGGCGGGCGCGGTCGATGCGGTCGAGCACCTGCTGCTCGCGGTCGGGCACCGGGTCGTGCTCGTGGTGCTCGTCGTGCTCGCGCAGGGCCTGCTCGACCCAGCCTGCCCCGGGGGTGCCACGGCCCGCGGTGTCCTCGTCGACGCCACCGGGCCGGTTGCCGGTCACGGCCGCCCCACCGGGATCGTCACGGCTTCCTTCACGCGGTGCCGGTTCATCCGGCCGTAGTTGTAGTAGGCCGCGCACGCGCCCTCCGGTGAGACCATGCACGTGCCGATCGGCGTCTCCGGCGTGCACGCCGTACCGAAGACCTTGCACTCCCACGGCTTGAGGACGCCCTTGAGCACCTCACCGCACTGGCACGCCTTCGGGTCGGCGACCCGGACCCCGGGCACGTCGAACAGCAGCTCGGCGTCGAACCGCGCGTACTTCTCACGGACGCTCAGCGCGGAATGGGAGATGAAGCCGAGGCCGCGCCACTCGAAGTACGGGCGCAGCTGCATCGTCTCGCCGATGACCTGCAGCGCCGTCATGTTCCCGTCCCACGGCACCACGCGGGAGTACTGGTTCTCCACCTCGGAACGGCCCGCGGACAGCTGCAGCATCAGCATGTAGATCGCCTGCAGGATGTCCAGCGGCTCGAACCCGGCCACAACGACCGGCTTGCCGTAGTCCCGCGCGATGAACTCATACGGCCGGCAGCCGATCACCGTGGACACGTGCCCGGGGCCGATGAAGCCGTCGAGCCGCAGGTCCGGGGAGTCCAGGATGGCCTTGATGGCCGGGATGATCGTGACGTGGTTGCAGAAGACGGAGAAGTTCGCCAGGTTCTCCGCCGCCGCGCGCATGATCGTCATGGCGGTGGAGGGGGCCGTGGTCTCGAAGCCGATGGCCATGAACACGACCCGCTTGTCCGGATTGTTGCGCGCGATCTTCAGCGAGTCGAGCGGGGAATACACCATGCGGATGTCGGTCCCGGCCGCCTTGGCGTCGAAGAAGGAGCCCTCGCTGCCCGGCACGCGCATCATGTCGCCGAACGACGTCATGATCACGTCCGGCTCGGACGCGAGGGCCATGGCGTCGTCCACCCGGCCCATCGGGATCACGCACACCGGGCAGCCGGGCCCGTGCACCAGGGTGATCGACTCGGGCAGGTAGTCCTCGAGACCGTGCTTGTAGATCGTGTGCGTGTGGCCGCCGCACACCTCCATCAGCTTGTACTGGCGGCCGGGCTCACAGAGCGCGGCGATCTTGGCAGCCAGCGCGTGTGCCTTGTCCGCGTCGCGGAATTCATCAACGAACTTCACAGCCCGCCCCTCTACTACTCGATGCGAGATTCGGCGAGCGCTTCCAGCTCGTCCGCGTAGGCCTGGCCGATCCCCTCCAGGAACTGCAGCGACGCCGTGGCTTCCGCTTCGTCGATCTTGGACAGCGCGAAGCCGACGTGGATCAGCACCCATTCCCCGGGCGCGGGCGGGTCGTCGGCGAGCAGGCCGATGTTGATCACCCGCCGGACGCCGCTCACGTCCACCCGGGCCAGATCCGGCTGGCCTGCGACGAGCTCGATCACCTCACCCGGTATGCCGAGACACATACGACCATCCCCTCATCAATCTCATCGATCAAGGCTGCTGCCCGGCGAGCGGGGAACGCTGTCCGCGGTTCCCGGGCCGGCGGCCGGTGCGGGCGGAACGCCGTTCGCGGTCTCCGCGACCAGCCTGGTCACCAGGCGGATGGCTGCCTCCACGGCCGCGGCGACGGGCTCGCTGAGCCCGATCGCGTGCTCCAGGCTGGCCGGCTCACACCCGACCACCAGGATCCGGCCGGCCTGCGCGCCGAGCATGTCCAGGACGCCGAACACCACCTCGGGCTGCATGCCGTGCGCGTCGAACATCTGGCTGCCCCGGAGCGGGCCATCGGCGCCGGCCGCCAGGCCGGGCCGGTGCTCCGGCCCGACTTCCAGCACCGTGAGGGTACCCGGCGGGCCGCCGCGCGGAGCGGCGTCGATGAGGATCGTGGTCTCGTACCCGTCGGCCAGGTCGTACGCCAGGTGCATGCCGCTGATCCCGTAGTCGGCGATCCGCACCCCGGCCGGCCATTCGGTGAACGCGAGCCGCCGGGCGACCTCCACGCCGAAGCCGTCGTCGCCCAGGAAGATGTTGCCCACCCCGGCGACGAGCACCCGGCTGGTCATAGTGTCACCCCCGGGCCGGCTGCCGGGGCGGGGCCGGGTGCCTGGGCGTGGCCGGCTGCCGGGGCGGGGCCGGTGACGCGGGCGGGCGCCGGGCCGCCGGGGCGGCCGACGGCGGCGACGGTCAGCTCCCACAGCACGTGGTAGATGGTCGTCTGCGCCTCCTGGATCCGGTGCACCGAGGAGGACGGCACGACGAACAGGTAGTCGATGCCGCCGAGTTCGGCCATCTTGCCGCCGTCGTATCCCGCCAGGCCGATGGTCAGCATGCCCCGCCGGCTGGCCTCGTCGAACGCCCGCAGCAGGTTGACGGAGTTCCCGCTTGTGGACAGCCCGACCGCGATGTCCCGCGGGCCGCCGAAGGCGGCGAGCTGGCGGGCGAACACGACCTCCACGCCGATGTCGTTGCACAGCGCGGTGACCACGGACGTGTCGTTGGCCAGGCCGAAGGCCGGGAGCGGCGGGGCATCCTGGCCGGGCCCGCCGGGCTCCCCCGGTCCGCCCGGCTCCCCCGGTCCGCGAGGGCCGGCGGGCCCGGGATTGAGGAACAGGGTGGCGAGCTGCTGGGCGTCGGTGGCGCTGCCGCCGTTGCCGAAGGCGAAGAGCCGGCCCCCGGCGGCGAACCGGGCCGCGGCGTCGGCGGCGCACCGGGCCAGCCGCGCTCCGTCCCGTGCGCTGACGGCCTGCCTCAGCTCGGCGATCTCGGCGATCTTGGCGACGCTGGAGGCCCGGACCTGCTCCAGGACCGCGGCGGTGTCCGTCGTGCCGGCATAGAGGAATGGGTAGAGCGACTCGACTCCGCCTGCCCCGCGAGCCCCGGCCGCACCGGCGCTGCGGGCGCGGTCCTGGCTGTCCTGCCGCGTCACCGGGTCATCTCCCCACGACGGCAATGGCTTCCTTGGCGTGCACGAGAATAGTGTCGCCGACCCCGGCCTGCACCAGGGCGACGCTGACTTCCTCCTCGCCCTGCCCAGTATCAACCACGGCGAGGCCATCCGTCAGCAGCCGCACGATGGTGACCTCGACGGCGGTGTCGGAACAGGTGATGCAGACGTCGCCGTAGCACTCCGGTACGGCCGCCGCGGCGGTCTGGGCGGCCCCGGGCCCGGGCGGCTCGCGGCCGGCGGGCACCGGTCCGGGCGGGCCGTGGGCGGCGGGCCCCGTCACGCGACCACCTCGGGGCCGAGCACGCCCGGCTGCTCGAAGAACACGTGCACCAGCTCCCACAGCAGGTGGTACTGGGTCACCTGCAGTTCCTTGACGATCCGGGGGTCGCCGGATGGCGCGGTCAGCAGGTGGTCGATGGCCGGGTGGCCCGTCATCGCGCCTCCGTCGCCGCCGACCAGGGCGATCGTCAGCAGCCCGAGCTCCCTGGCCGCCTGCAGCCCGGCCAGGACGCTCGCGCAGTGCCGGTCTGAGGAGATGCCGAGCGCGATGTCCTCGGGCGCCGCGAGGTAGCGGATCTGGTGCGCGAAGATCTCCGCGATGCCATCCCGCGCCGCGATGCCGGTCACCGTGGCCACGTCGGTCGTCAGCGCGATCGCGGGCAGCGCACGCTTGCCTACGATCACGGGGTGTACGAACTCCACCGCCACGTGCTGCGCGTCCGCGCTGGCCCCGCCGGTGCCGAAGACCACGAGCTTGCCGCCCCGCTGGAAGCGGACCGCCATCGCGTGGCAGGCGCCGGCAATTGCGGCCGCCTGGCCGGCCAGGCCCCCGGTAGGCACGACCCGGCGCTCGAAGAGCCGGGCCGCCTCGCCGGCGTCAGTCATCGCTGCCTGCCGTGAG
>Ga0335085_10005797_pt1 | contig 19698 bp, 18 predicted proteins | sample Lox_Sample_45_FD_206712 | JGI IMG/M metagenome (GOLD analysis project Ga0335085, IMG submission 206712) | Soil microbial communities from Loxahatchee National Wildlife Refuge, Florida, United States - Lox_Sample_4.5 | ecosystem: Environmental > Terrestrial > Soil > Wetlands | place: USA...
CGAGGAACACGGCCTCGTTCATCGTCGCCGCGAGCGGCTGCGCGCCGCCCATGCCGCCCAGGCCGCCCGACACGACCAGCTTGCCCTTGAGGGAGCCGCCGAAGTGCCGGCGGCCCACCGCCCCGAACGTCTCGTAGGTGCCCTGGAGGATGCCCTGCGTCCCGATGTAGATCCACGAGCCGGCCGTCATCTGGCCGTACATGATGAGGCCCTTCTTCTCCAGCTCGCGGAACACGTCCCAGGTGGCCCAGCGCCCGACCAGGTTGGCGTTGGCGATCAGCACCCGCGGCGCGTCGGGATGGGTGCGGAAGACGCCGACCGGCTTGCCGCTGGCCACCAGCAGCGTCTCGTCGTCCCCGAGCGCCTTGAGCGACGCGACGATCGCGTCGAACGCGTCCCAGGAGCGGGCGGCGCGGCCGGTGCCGCCGTACACCACCAGGTCCGCCGGCCGCTCCGCCACCTCGGCGTCGAGGTTGTTCATCAGCATCCGCATCGCGGCTTCCTGGATCCAGCCTTTGCACGCGATGCTCGAGCCGCGGGGCGCTCTGACAGTGCGGGGGGAGGTGCTCATGGCGGGAAGATTAACGTGCAACCAGGTGAGAGGTGAGGGGTGAGGGGTGAGACGTTCACGTGAGAGGTGAGACGCGGAAAGGCGTGAGAGGGAATCTCACCTCTCACGCCTCTCACGGCTTGTGCCTCTCACCTCTCACGTGAACGTCTCACGTGATCACTTCTCTCCTCTCACCCTTCGTGGCGCTTCACTTCCCCGCCCTGCGGATCAGCTCCGGATTCCCCGGATCCGTCTGATACGACCAGTCGAAGATCACGTAGCTGGGACCCACGGCGGTCACGCGGATCGCCCCGTACTTGTAGAACGCGCCGCCGTCGTTCATCTGGAACACGTAGCCCCAGGTCGGCAGCGCCTCGTAGCCCGTGGCCGTGTACCCGCCCAGCGGCGCGACGTCGATCGAGGTCAGGTCCTCGACCGGCGTGCTGCCGTACACTTCCATCGTCACCCCGGTCCGGAGCGGCACCAGCCAGGTACCGGTCGGGTCGCGCATCACGTAGAAGTCCATCGCCGGGTTGCCGGCCGAGCCCACCAGACCCAGCTCGGTCGCGTCCACCTGGCCGTTCCCGTTCGCGTCGAGCCAGAAGCGGAACGCACTCTGCAGGCCGCCCAGCGTGTCGCTGGTGAACACCAGCACGTTGCGGGCGTCCGGCCGCGGCGTGTCGTTGCGGAGCGGCGAGGGATTGCTCTGGATGTTGTCGATCGACACCGCCGTCACCTCGTAGCACGCCGGCACGCCGTTGGTGAGCGCGCCCACCAGGAACTCCGGCGAGACCGTCGTGCCCTCGGTCACCCACGAGGACCCGCACAGGTTCTGGTCCAGGTTGTAGCTGGTGCTGTACACCTGGTAGAAGGCGAAGTCGTTGGGATCCGACGTGTACGCGTTGTCGGTCCACTGGAGGTGCACCGCGCCGTTGAGAGAGATGCTGGTCAACGACGCCGGCGCGTCCAGCTGCACACCACCCGTCCCGGTCGGGCCTCCGTGATCGTAGCACGCCGCGAAGAGCAGCGTGGCGGCGGCGAGCGGGATTCCGAACATCAACCGGCGCATCGGACTCTCCCGTGAAGTTCACCCTGCCAAAACGCACGGGCCGTGCCCGCGGACGCGGGCGCCGTAACCCGTTGCGTGAACACGTGATACGTGCATGGACGTGACCCGGCGCACACCCCGGACTGTCCCTCCCGATGGACACCCGCGCGTGTCGCCGCACTCGCCTGCGCGATCCGCCCGGTCACTGGCCGGCCAGGTTGCGCTGGTCGTAGTCGAACTTGATCTCGGGCTGCGGGATCAGGGCGATGTTGAAGTTGAAGACCACGTTCCCGTTGGGCGACTGCACGAAGCTGAACGTCGCCCGCCAGTCGTGGAGGTCGCGGTCGAGCCGCAGGACGTGCGACCCGAACTTCCCCGCGTGCAGGTCGTACAGCGTCTCCCACGACAGCGCCCAGTGCCGGGTCGGCGCGAAGTGGAGGCTCCCGCTGATGGTGCTCTGGGGAACCGGCGACTGCACGGCGAGCCCGGTGCGCAGGGCCGTCGCCGTGTCGATCGGCCGCTGCCGCGACAGGTCGAACGCGATGGACGCGCTGAACCCCGAGCCGACGCCGGCGCGCGGCGCCAGCTGGTCGAGCGCAGTCGGGCGGTCGGAGAGCGGGCCGCGCTGGTAGGCGTCGGGGAACAGGTGCGGCAGGGCCACCGTGTCCGGCCCGGTGCGCGTGCTGTCACGCCGCGCGCCCTGAGCGGCGCCGGCCGGCTGGCTCACCAGGCCGAGCAGGGCGCCCACCCAGCGGAACAGGCTCGGCCCCAGCCCGAACCGCGCCGACACGCTGGTGAGGTAGGGATGGAACCGCGAGCTGGCCGAGCCCGTCTGCCCGTCGAACAGCGAGTGCTGGGTCGAGAAGCTGAAGCCGGGCAGCAGGTCGGTGGAGAAGGTGTTGGACAGCGCGCCCGTGGTCCACCCCGTCCTCCCCTTCTGCTTCGCCTGCTCGAGGTCCACGCCGATCCCGGTGGTCTGGATCGACAGCAGCTTGATCTTCCGCCCCTCGGGCGGCGGGGCGCCCGCCGTGTCGGCGCCGGGCGGGAGCGGCGGCGGCTTCAGCTTGGCCTCGAAGTTCTGCGACAGGCCGAAGCCCAGGGTCTGCGTGGCGAGGCTGCGCGTCGTGGTGACCGGTCCGCCCGCCGCGATGGCCCGGGCGTACGCCAGCGGGATGTGCGCCGCCGGCGCGTACGACCAGGAAAGGCTCGGCGAGATCGAATGGCGGATCCGCGCGATGGGGCCGAAGCCCGGGAACAGGCCGAAGAAGGTCGGCGACACCGACAGCGAGTAGCCCAGCCGCTTCCCCTGGGACACGAACGCGCCGCCCGTGAACCGGTTGCGGACCATGAACGGGCCGCCGGTGGTGTTCACGATGTTGACCGAGGGCTGCACGTTCCACGAGCCCTGCAACAGCAGCGGCAGGCCGATCCCGGTGCTCCAGTCCAGGTCGGTCTGGAACGTCTGGTCGTAGGTCCGCACCTGGCGGCGCGTGGTGTCGGCGGGGTCGGCGATCGTGTCCACGACGCGCAGGTTGCTCCACTGGTCGTTGACGGTGACCGTGTTGCTCCAGTTCCAGCGCCCGATCCGGACCGGCGTGGCCAGGTTGACGGCGGTCTGCCGGTTGTTGGTGGGGCGCAGCGACGAGTCGCCGGGCGTGGCGCCGAAGATCGTGCTCGCCGCCGCCGAGCCCGGGGCCCCGTGGCTCAGCATCGTGTTGGTCAGGCTGAACGAGGGGCTCCAGGTCACCTCGCCCGAGATGGCGATCGGGTTGGGCGTGAACGCCACGGTCGGGAACGAGGTCGAGACCTGGGAGGTGTTGAGCTGCTGGGTGCGGCTGCCGCCCACGTTCAGGGAGCCCCACGCGAACCGCTGGGAGAAATTGAGCCGGCTGTCGATGTTCGACACCGCCAGGATCGGGTCCACCGCGTTGCGGGAGATCACGGTGGAGCTGGTGGCGTAGTTGAGGCTCGCCGTGAGGTGGCTCGAGAGCGAGAAGTCCTGCTGGTGGTACCACTGGATCTGCTGGCTGGTCGAGCCGGTGAACTCGTGCAGCTCCTGGAACTGGATGCCGCCCGTGATGAACCGGTCGAGCCAGCGGTACCGCACCCGGCCGTTCACCGTGATGAACTGCTGCGCGTACCAGTCCATCGTCATCTGGGCGTCCGCGTAGTCGTTGATCACCCAGTAGTAGCCGAGGTTCGAGACGTGGCGGTGGTAGGTCGGCGAGTTGCGGACGATGTCGCTGAGGCCGAACTGCGGGGGGATCAGCCCCGAGCGGCGGCCCCGGCGCATGTCCTGGAAGATGAAGGGCAGCCACATGATCGGCACGTCGGCGACGTACAGCACCGCCGGCCGCGCCACCATCAGCGTCTTGGACACCCACTTCACTTCGCGGGCGGCGAAGTGGTAGTGCGGGTCGGGCAGGTCGCAGCTGGTGATGTTCGAGCCGGCGGCGTAGACGCGGTTCTCCTCGTTGTCCACCGCGAGGTCGCCGCGCAGGTACCAGGTCGCCGCGTCCTCCTTGAAATCGGTCGTCGCCCGGCCGATGAGGCCGGCGTGGTTGCAGGCGTCGTACAGCATCCCGTGGCCGATCATCACCCCGGTCTGGTCGAACAGCTGCGGGGAGCCGGCGGCGTGCAGCGCGCAGTTGCTCTCCTGGTAGTCGACGCTGTCGGCCTGGAGGGTCGAGCCGTCCCGTGCCACCAGCGCCTGGCCCCGCATCCGGATTTCCTTCTCCGGCGGCAGGAACTGGACCGAATCGGCGGCGTAGCGGGTCACCCGGAAGCCGCTGAGCCTCAGCAGCTCCTGCTCCACCGAGTCGGGCTCCTGGAAGGAGCGGGACGGGCCGGACGGCAGGCCCGCGCCCCTCCCGACCTTGGCGGTGTCGGCCAGCGAGTCGCGCGGGGCGCGCGGGGCTCCCGGTCGCGCCGGGCCCGCCGCGCTGGGGCGCGGTGGACGCGCGCCCGGGATCTGGGCCCGCGCGGGGAGCGCCACCGCGGCCAGCGCCGCCACGACCAGCCAGCGCGCGCGCACCTAGGCCCCGCTGGCCGCGGCGACGGTCTCCGCCGCGGCTTCGGCCCGCGCCCTCCGCCGCTCCATGATCCTGGCGATCACGACCGTGACCTCGTACAGCAGCTGGACCGGCACCATCATCAGGGTCATCGAGATCAGGTCGGGCGGGGCGAGCAGCATCGACAGGAACGCGTTGCCGGCGATCGCGAACCGCCGGTTGCGGCTGAGGAAGCCCGCCGTGATCACCCGGAGGTACACCAGCAGCAGCAGCACCAGCGGCAGCTCGAAGATGGCGCCGAAGGCGATCACCACCTGCGCCGCGAACCCGAAGTACTCCTTGGCGGTGACGATCGGCTGCAGGCTCTGCGACTGGAAGCCGAACAGCACCCGGATCGCGGTCGGGAGGATCAGGAAGTAGGCCATGGCCACGCCGGCGAGGAACAGGGCCACCGCCGCGAGCGACACCGGGAGCACGACCCGGCGCTCCTTCGCGTACAGCGCCGGGGAGAGGAACCGCCACAGCTGCCAGATGATCACCGGGGAGGCCAGCACCACGCCGACGAAGAACGCCAGCTTGAGCGTGATCATGAACGGCTCGATGGGGCTCGTGAAGAAGAGCTTGCCGCCCGCGAGCCGCGGCGCGATGGGCCGCATCAGCAGGCCCATCACGTCCAGCCGGTCCACCAGCACGAAGCCCACCACGAACGCGATCGTCAGCGCCAGCAGGCTCCAGATCAGGCGCCAGCGCAGCTCCTCGAGATGGTCGAGGAAGGGCATCTCGCCCCTCTGGTTGCGCTGGAACCTGGGCACGCCGGCTCCGGGCCCGCTACGGCCTGGGCTTGGGAGCCGCCGGCGCGGCGGCGCCGAGGGTGCGGAGCTGCTCGCGCGCCAGCGACGCCTCGGCCGAGGCCGGGTACGCGGCCACCAGCGAGCTGAACTGGGCGATCGCGTCGTCCCGACGGCCGGCGCCCGCCGCGATCATTCCCAGCTTGTAGAGCGCCGCCGCGACGTGCCCGGACGCCGGGTAGCGCTGCACCACCTGCCGGTACGCGGAGGCCGCCGAGTCGGTCTTCTGCTCGGCCGACCAGGCCTCGCCGGTGAAGAAGTACGCGTCGCCCGCCCGGGCGTGGGTCGGGTACCGGGCGAGGAACTGCGCGAAGGCGCTGCGCGCGGTGGCGGGGCTTCCCCGCCGCAGCTGCTGGAGCCCCAGCTCCATCAGCTGGTCGGGTCCCGGCCCGGCCGGCGCCGCGCCGGCCGCGGGAGGTGCCGCCCCGCCGGCGGGAGCCGCGCGCGCGGACTCCGCCGCCGCCGGCGCGGGCGCCGGCTGGGCGAGCTGGCTGGAGCGCTCCTCCAGCTGGGCGCGCAGCTCGGTCAGCCGCTGCTGGCTCTGGCCGGTGAGCTCCTGCACCGCCACCAGCTGCTGCTGCACGTTGTACAGGTCCACGCGCAGGTCGCCGCGCATCCCGCCGATCGTCGTCCCCTGCGCGGCCAGCGTGTCGAGCACGCCCTGCACCAGCCGCGCGATGGCCGACAGGTCGGCGCGCAGGGCCGAGTCGGAGCGCGCCGCCGCCTGCTGCTGCGCGTCGAGCTGCAGGCGCAGCCGGGTCACGTCGCTCCGCATCGCGCACGCGCCCGTGGCCAGCGCGGCCGCCGCGACCGCCAGGCGCGACCCGCGCACTACCGGGCCCCCCGCGTCACCACGAAGTCGTCGCGGCGGTTCTTCGCCCACGCTTCCTCGTCGTGTCCGGGATCGAGCGGGTGCTCCTTCCCGTACGACACGATCGAGACCCGCGTGGCGGCGACGCCGTGTGCCACCAGGTACCGCTTGGCCGACGCCGCCCGGCGCTCGCCCAGTGCCAGGTTGTATTCGGTGGAGCCGCGCTCGTCGCAGTTGCCCCCGATCCGGATCTCGAGCCGCGGGTGCGCCGCGAGCACGGGGAGCTTGCGATCGAGCTGCGCCTGGTCGGCCGCCCGGATCTCCGCCCGGTCGTAGTCGAAATGGATCGGAGCGGCCAGCACGGCCGAATCCGCCGCGGCGAGCCCGCCCGCGACGGCCGCCGGCGCCGTGTCCGCGCTCACCTGCTGCACCGACATCCGCACCGAGTCGGCCCGCACGCGCTCGCGCTCGGCCCGGGCCAGCGAGTCGGCGCGCGCCGCCGCCGCCAGCGAGTCGCGCCGGGCCGCGGCGATCGAGTCGGCCGCCCGAGCCAGGTCGGGCGCGGCGGCCGGGGTCGTCGCCGCCGGCGCCGGCGGCTTGCCGCAGGCCGCCGCCAGGAGCACCGCCACCGGTCCCGCTCTCCAGAGCCTGCCCATCATCGCGCCTCCGTGAAGTAGTTGCCGTGCGGCGACCAGGCGGGCAGCCGCCCACCGGCCGTCGCCGCGAGCGGCCGCATCCGGCCGGTGTCGAGATCCACGATCCACAGCTGCCGCACGCCGCCGCGCGTGGACGAGAACGCCAGGTGCCGGCCGTCCGGCGCCCAGCTCGGATCCTCGTTGCGCCCCTCGCCCGTGATCTGCCGCACCGCCCGCGTCGCCAGGTCCACCACGAACACCTGCGGCACGCCCGCCACCTCGCGGTGGAACGCGATCGCCTGGCCGTCGGGCGACCACGCCGGGCCGTTCGACTGGCCGGTGGAGCCGAAGTCGAACCGCGCCAGCGCTTCCTGGTTGCTCCCGTCCGCCGACATCACGTACAGCTGCGGCGAGCCCGCCCGCGAGGAGATGAACGCCAGCCGCTGGCCGTCCGGGCTCCAGGTGGGCGACAGGTTGTCGTAGTAGCGTCCCACGGTCAGCCGGGTCACGCAGCACCGGCGCGCCACGTCGTACAGGTAGACGTCGGTGCCGTTCTCGTCGCCGTGCGCGTACGCCAGGCGCCGCCCGTCGGGCGAGAACTCGGGGGTGATGTTGACGCCGTACTCGGTGCCCGGCACCACCTCCCGGCTCCCCGACGACAGGTCCTGGAGCACCAGCGGCCGGCCGCCGGGGACGAAGGCCGTGTACGCGATGGCGCGCCCGTCCGGCGACCACGCGGGCGACAGCGTCGGCCGGCCGGCGGCGGGCACGTTCGCCAGCCCCGCGCCGTCCGGGGCCACCCGCCACAGCCTCCCGTCCGAGACGAACATGAGGGTCGTCGCCGCGATGCCCGGGGAGCCGGTGGCCCAGCGCACCACCTCGTCCGCGACCCGGTGCACGGCGAGGCGCAGCGCCTCGCCGCCGGCCGGAAGCTGGAGCGACAGGTGGTTCCGCACGGTCCCGGTGCGCACCTCGTGCAGCTGCACGTCCACCTCGCCGGGCCCGCCTCCCGCGGCGACCGACACCGCCAGGTCGGTCCCGAGGGCCGTCAGCGCCGGGTAGTTCGGGACGCCGCCCCGCATGGCGACCCCGGCGGGCGGCGTCAGCACCTCGAACCGGTCGGAGTAGTCGAGGTCGCGCAGCAGCACGGTCCGCGCGCTGTCCAGGGCCGCCGCGGCGACCGGCAGGACCGCGATGCTCGGACGCGAGCCCGGCGCGTAGGTGATGCCGACCCGCACGCCCACGGGCGCCGAGCCGCTGTCCTGGCCACGAAGAGGAACGGGCGCCGCGAGCAGCGTCGCCACCGCCAGCCAGCCGGTCTTCACCGGGCGTTCCCCGGGCGTCTCACCGCGTGCTCCCCGGATTGAAGTAGAAGGAGACCGGCAGAACGTCGGGTCCGTAACCCGCGGGCAACCCACCGAACGCGCCCGCCCTGGCCGCGGCCTCCAGGGCCCCCTGCGCCTCGAGATCGAAGGCGAACGAGCCCGAGCGCCGGACGAACTGCAGGCCGGTCACCGAGCCGTCGCGGTGCACCAGGAAGAAGATCTCCGCCTCCAGCCGCGCGTTCGACGGCGGCGGGCTCCACCGCCGGTACACCTGCGACACCAGATTGCGTAGATACCCCGGGAACGGGAAATCGACCCCCTCCGTCCTGATCGTCGTGACGTCCGTACCACCGGGAGATCCGCTCGGATTTCCGGCCGTGCCGCCGGCCGCCGCCGCGCGAGCGGGAGGCTCGGTCGCGGGCGCCGCCGGCTTCGGGCTCGGCGCCGGCGCCGCCGGCGGGCGCGCGGGCTTGAGGGGGACGGCGGGCGTGCGGTCGCGCGGGGCGGGACGCGCGGGCTTCGGGGCGGGGCGCGCCGGCGGTGGCGTTGCCGGCCTGGCGGCGGCCGCCGGCGCGGCGGGCGCCGCCGCCGGCGCGGATCCGAGCGCGCCCACCAGGTTGACCCGGTACACGGGCGGCTGGTGCGGGCGCGGCTTGACGCCGCCGGCGGCGATGAAGGTCGTGAGTACCAGCAGATGGAACGCCACCGAGCCGGCCAGCCCTGGCAGTCCGAGCCGCTCGGCCGCCGACCGCTGCCGGAGCCCCTTCACGGCTTCGGCGCCTCCTCTTCGGCCACGAGCCCCACGTCCTTCACCCCCGAGGCCCGGATCACCGCGAGCACGCGCACCACGTCGCCATAGGGCACGTCGCGGTCGGCCCGCAGGAAGATCGCGGCCGGCTTGCGACGGGCCACCATCGCGCGGAAGGTCGCGCGGAAGTCCTCGTAGCTGAAGGTGGATTGATCGACGTAGATGCGGCCGCGGCGGTCCACCGACACGACCACGCCCTGCTCGGGCTGGAGCGGCCGGGCCTCGGCGCGCGGCAGCTGGACCTGGACGCCGCCCTGCATCATCGGCGCCGTGATCATGAAGATGATCAGCAGGACGAACGCGACGTCCACCAGCGACGTGACGTTGATGTCCGCGTTGTACCCGGACCGTGCGCGGCGCCGGCCGGCCACCTACAACCTCCCCTCCCGCGCGAGCGTGACGATCAGCTCGCGGGCGAACCCCTCGAGCTCGGCCGCGATGAAGTTCTGCCGGGAGGTGAAGATGTTGTAGGCGATCACCGCGGGAATCGCCACGGCCAGCCCGGCGACGGTGGCGACCAGGGCCTCCGCGACGCCCGGCGCGACCGCCGAGATGTTGCCGGAGCCGCCGACCGAGATGCCGATGAAGGCGTCCATCACGCCGAGCACGGTCCCCAGCAGGCCGATGAGCGGGCTCACGGAGCCGAAGGTCGCGAGCCACGGGATGTGGCGGCCGAGCTGGTCGTGCTCCGCGTCCACCTGGGTCTCGAGCACCATGCGCAGCGCCTCGAGCTGCGTCGGCGTCAGCGCGCCGCCCGCCGCCGGCGCCTTGGCCAGGCCGCCGGGCCGGATCTCCGCGAAGAAGTTGAGCCCCTCGGTGAATAGGCGGGTGAACGGCGAGGGGCGGAGCTTCTCGACCGCCGCGCGCCCCTCCTCGAGACGGGTCGCGTGCTCGGTGGCGTCGAAGAACGCGTCCCCGTCGCGGCGGATGCGCCGGAACTGCCACAGCTTGGCGAAGATCAGGAACCAGGAAACCGCCGAGAACACCACCAGCACGGCGAGCACGATCTTGGTCGCGAGGCTGGAGACGGCGATCAGCTCCAGCTCGGTGGTGGGGACCGCGCCGCCGACCTGCGTCACGGTCACGCCCCGTCTCCGCGGATCCAGTCGTAGGTGCGCCGCAGCCCCTCGACGAGCGGGACCTGCGGCTTCCAGCCCAGGACGCGCTCCGCCTTGGCGGCCACGAGGGCGCTGGCCAGCAGCTCGCCGGTGCGCGCCGGCGCCCGCTCCACCTTCACGTCCGCCCGGGCGACGCCGATCATCGCCTCCGCCAGGGCGGTGACCGACGTCTCGACGCCGGTGCCGATGTTGAACGCGCGGGCGTCGACGGTCCCGTCGAGCGGCGGCAGCGTCGCCTCGGCCGCCAGCACGTTGGCGCGCGCCACGTCCCCGACGTACACGTAGTCGCGGGTCTGGCCGCCGTCCCCGTAGACCGTGAGCGGGGCCCGCGCGCGCAGCCGGTTGCCGAAGATCGCCACCACGCCGGCCTCGCCGTGCGGGTCCTGCCGCGGACCGTACACGTTGGCGTACCGCAGCGCGACCGCTTCCAGCCCGAACAGCTGCGCGTAGCAGGCGAGGTAGAACTCCGCCGCCAGCTTGCTCACGCCGTACGGCGACACCGGCAGCTTGGGCGTGGTTTCCACGTGCGGCGGCTTCCGCTCCCCGTAGACCACCCCGCCGGAGGAGGAGAACACCACGCGCCGGGTGCCGCCCGCGCGGGCGCCCTCCAGCAGGTTGAGGAGCGCCATCAGGTTCTCGCGCGCGTCGAGGACCGGGTCGGCCACCGACACCCGCACGTCCACCTGGGCCGCGAGATGGGCGATCACGTCGAACCGCCCGCCGGCCGCCAGCGCCCGCGCCTCGGGGGAGCCGACGTCGAGCCGCCGGAACTCCGCGGCCTTCGGCAGGTTCGCCTCGCGGCCGCGGGACAGGTTGTCGATCACGACGACGTCGCAGCCGGCGGCGAGGAATGCGTCGGCCACGTGGGACCCGATGAACCCCGCCCCCCCGGTGACGAGCACACGGCGTTTCATGCCCTGCGGAACCTCGTGGATGGGCCTGGACCGGCCGAGACCGGCGAAACGGCGGACCCGCCCGGGTGGGCGGGTCCGAGCGTCACGAAGGCATCCGGCGAATCTGGAGCACGTTGGAGCCCGCGCGAATGTCCCCGCGGTCGACCTGGATGAGGACACCCGTGGCGGTGTGCGGCCGCGTGCGCACGATCAGGACCTTGCCCTGATCCTGCTTGATCGCGCCGATGCCCGCCGAGGGCGGGCTCATGCGGCTCACCTGGAAGATGTCACCCTGGCGCACGCCGTCGTTCTCGCCCTTGTCGATGAACAGCACGCCTTGCTCGTTCACCACCTCGCGCGGAGAGCGCAGGTCGAGCACCTCCCCGGAGACGGCGCTGTCGGCCGCCACCGGGCGCGGCCACACGCCCTTCCTCGACTCGAACGGCACTGCCTTGACCACCGGCTGACCGCCCTCGATGGTCTGGTACACCGCCACCACCTGCGCGAGGGCGGTGTCACCGCCGCCGAAGCGGACGACCCGCAGCAGGCCCGTCGGCCGGACCACCGCACCGTACCCCTGGATGAGCCGCGGCGTGTCGTACGACATCAGCAGCTCGCCCACCCGCAGCGAATCCCCCGGCGGCGGCGTCACGGCCACCGTGCCGAAGTAGCTCGCGGTGTTGGTGGTCGTGAGCCGGCTGATCGACGAGGTCGCGACGTTGCCCACCAGCCGCCCGGCATTCAGGCTCTCGCCCGCATCGAGCACGAACCCGGCGGCGTAGTACTCGCCCTCGCGCACCGCCCGGTACTCGCGCTGCTCGTTGAGCCGCAGCGATCCGGCGGAGACGGCCGTGCGCCCCTGGGTCGCGAAGATCGTGGGCCCGACGGCCGGATTCGTGATCGCTCCCTGCGGTGCGGCCGGCTCGGTGTCGGCCGGCGCCGGTGCGACCGCGACGTCGCCCTGCGGCGCGGCCTGCGCCGTGTCCGGTGTCACCGGCGCCTCCGCGGGCGCGGCGGGTGCCGCCGCCTCGGCCTCGGCCATCGGCCCCAGGCGCAGCTCCTCGCCCGGGAATATCCAGTGCGGGTCCTCCACGACGGCGGTGTTGATCCGGTAGATCTCGGGCCACAGCAGGGGGTCGCCAAGGAACTGCTGCGCCAGGCCCCACAACGTCTCCCCCTGCTGCACCACGTGCGTGGCGGGCAGCGGCGCCCGAGCCGTCACCGGCGCCGCGGCAGGCTGCTGCGCGACGAGCACCGTCGCCCCGGCCAGGACCGCCAGGCCGGCGACGAGCAGGCCCGCCATCACCCGGTGCTGCGCGAGCCTAGAAAGGAAGATCGTCGTCCTCTTCATCGAGTGCCTCCGGGAAGTCCTCGAACGAGTCCTCCTTGCCCTGCCCCGCCCCCGCCCCCGCCCCCGCCCCCGCTCCACCCTCGGCCAGTGCCGCTTCGCCGGCCGGAACGGCGCCCTTCCCCGCGGCGCTCGGGCCACGCCGGCCCTCGCCGCCGGTGTCGCCGCGACCCGACAGCATCACCAGGTCGCGCACGTTCACCTCGGTCGTGTACCGGGTCTGGCCCTCGCGATCCTTCCAGGTCCGGTACTCGATCCGGCCCTCCACGTAGACCCGGTCACCCTTCTTCAGGTATTTCTCGACGACGTCGGCCAGACCGCTGCCGCCGGTGTTCCACACGACGCAGCGGTGCCACTCCGTCTTCTCCTGCTTCTCGCCGGCCTTCGTGGTCCACTGCCGGCTCGTGGCGAGCGAGAGCGTCGCCACCCGCGACCCGCTGTTGGTGCTCCGAACCTCCGGGTCGGCACCGAGGTTCCCGATCAGCATGACTTTGTTGAGACTGCGACTCACCTGACGACCCTCCTAGCGGCAGGATCGGGGACCACGGACAGGCCGGAAGTATAGGCGCCACAATGGGTTTTGTCAACCGAAAGAACGTGTTACCTCATCCTTTCTCCGCGACTTTCGGCGAGATCGGCAGGGCCATCGTGACGGCGTTTTCGGTGGGATTGCGGTAGTACGCCCGCCGCACCGACACCGGACGGAACCCGGCGCGCCGGTAGAGGTGCATCGCCGCGGCGTTGGACTCCCGCACCTCGAGGTGCACGGTGCCGATGCCCTCGGCGCGGAACATCGCCAGCAGTGCCTCGAGCAGTTCCCGCCCCACGCCGCGGCGGCGCGCGCCGGGTTCGACCGCGAGGTTGAGGATCTCGCCCTCGTCGGCCGCGACCGAAGCCAGCGCGTAGCCTGCGACGCCGCCGTCGGCGCCCTCCACCGCGAGCGCGCGCACGTGCGCCTCGGCGAGCAGCTCGACGAAGGCCGAGCGCGGCCATGGATCCGTGAAGGCGATGCGCTCGATCGCGACCACGCGGTCGAGGTCCCTCGAGCCGAGCGGCCTAACCGTGGCGGGCACGATACCGCGCCTCGGCCTCGGCGAGCCGGCCGTACGCCGGCTCCCAGGCGTCCGGCGCCTCGATCGCGGCGAGTCCGCCCGTCAGGTCCCCGAGCCGGATCAGCGCGGCGGCGGACGCCTGCGCGGCGCCGGCCCGCACCAGGCCGGGCAGCGGGGGCGGCGGTGCGTCGCCCGGCGCGAGCGCCGGGGCCGCCACCGTCTCCACCCGTCCCGCGCCCGCCGCGCCGGGCGCCCGGGCGTCGAAGCGGTACACCGCGCGGTACACGTCGCCGCGCTGCGCGTCGTACTCGACCAGCACGGTGCCCCGCCCTCCCGAGGCCGCGAGCGCGGCACCGAGCAGCGAGGGCGCGCTCAGCAGCGGCAGACCCGCGGCCCGGCACAGGCCCTTGGCGAACGCGATGCCGATCCTGAGCCCGGTGAAGGAGCCGGGCCCGTCCGCGACGATCACGCCGGCCAGCCCGCCGAGCCGCGCGCCGCGCGCGGCGAGCAGGGACGCGGTGACGCGCTCGATGTCCCGCGACAGATCGCGGCGGGACGACACGCGCAGGTCGTCGCCCGGCGACGCGGGCGTTCCGAGCGCCAGCGACGGCGCGTCGGTCGCGGTGTCGAAGGCGAGGTAGAGGCTCACGGCGGCCTACGGGACATCGGTGAGGTCGACGGTCCGGAACCGCGCGTCGTCGGTGTACGCCAGCGCGATCCGGTGCTGCACGGGGGGCAGCGCCACCCCGAGCTTCTCGGGCCACTCGATCAGCACGATGGCGGCTTCGGCGAGCATGTCGTCGAGGCCGAGGTCCGCCGCGTCCGCCGCGCGGCGGAGCCGGTAGGCGTCCACGTGGTAGACGGGCGCCGCCGCACCGGCGTAGCGGTGGACCAGGGCGAAGGTCGGACTGGTGACGGGCTCGGTGACACCGAGGGCGCGGGCGACGGCGCGGATCAGCGTCGTCTTGCCGGCGCCCAGCTCTCCGGAAACCGCCACGACGACGGCGGGCGGCGGGCGGAGCCGGCGCGCGAACGCCTCGCCGAACCGGGCCAGCGCGGCCTCATCGACGCGCCGGACGTCCACGCCCACTTCTTCCCCGCCGCGCTCCATCCTGGCCCTCGCCCTTGGCCTGGCTTTCCCTGGCGTCCCGGCGACCCGGCAACGGGGAACCACTGCCACCTTGCCGTCTTGCCGTCTGGCCACTGGCCTTGAGGTCCAGGATCTGGTCGCGGATCTGCGCGGCCAGCTCGAAATCGAGATCGTCCGCGGCGCGCCGCATCTCGTCCTCGAGCTGCCCCAGCAGCTCGGCGCGCTGCGCCTCGTCCAGCGCGGTCCAGTCGGCCGCGGCCTTCCCCGCGAGCGACACGGCCTCGGGCCGCGGCACCGGGTCCTCGCGGGCGTCGGCGACCCGGGTCGCGAACCGGATCTGGTCCACCGACTTCACGATCGAGCGCGGGGTGATGCCGTGCTCCCGGTTGAACGCCTCCTGCACGGCGCGGCGGCGCTGCATCTCGTCGAGCGCCTCGCGCATCGAGTCGGTGACCCGGTCGGCGTACATGATCGCGCGCCCGGCCAGGTGGCGCGCGGCCCGCCCCACGGTCTGGATCAGCGAGGTGCGCGAGCGGAGGAAGCCCTCCTGGTCGGCGTCGAGAATCGCCACCAGCGACACCTCCGGCAGGTCGAGCCCCTCGCGCAGCAGGTTGATGCCCACCAGCACGTCGAACTCGCCGAGCCGGAGGCCGCGGATGATGTCCATCCGCTCGATCGCGTCGATGTCGGAGTGCATGTAGCGGACCCGGACGCCCACCTGCGCGAGGTAGTCGGTCAGGTCCTCGGCCATCCGCTTGGTGAGGGTCGTCACCAGCACCCGCTCGCCGCGCCGCTCCCGCAGCCGGATCTCCTTCAGCAGGTCGTCCACCTGGCCCGCGACCTTGCGGATCTCCACCTCGGGGTCGATCAGCCCGGTGGGCCGCACCAGCTGCTCCACGACCGCGCCGGCGGTGAGCCGCAGCTCCTCCGGCCCGGGCGTGGCGGAGACGAACAGCACCCGCGGGGCGAGGGCGAGGAACTCGTCGTAGCGCAGCGGACGGTTGTCGAGCGCGCTGGGGAGGCGGAAGCCGTACTCGACCAGCGTCTCCTTGCGCGACCGGTCGCCCGCGTACATCGCGCCGAGCTGCGGCACGGTGACGTGCGACTCGTCCACGATCACCAGGAAGTCCTCGGGGAAGAAGTCCATCAGGCACGCCGGGCGCTCGCCCGCCGCCCGCCCCGAGATGTGGCGGCTGTAGTTCTCGATGCCGTGGCAGGTCCCCACCTCGAGCATCATCTCGACGTCGAAGCGGGTGCGCGACTCCAGCCGCTGCGCCTCGAGCAGCTTGCCCGCCGCCTTGAGCACGTCCAGCCGCTCCGCCAGCTCCCCGCGGATCAGGCCGATCGCCCGCTGCAGGTTGCCGCGGTCGGTGACGAAGTGGGTGGCGGGGTAGACGGCGCAGCGCTCCAGCTGGCTCACGGTGCGCCCGGTCAGCGGGTCGATCTTCACGATCCGCTCGACCACGTCGCCCAGCAGCTCCAGCCGCACCGCCTGCTCCTCGTAGGCGGGGAAGATCTCCACCACGTCGCCCCGCACCCGGAAGTTGCCGGGCTCGAAGGCGACGTCGTTGCGCTGGTACTGGATCGCGACCAGCCGCTCGAGGATCTTGCGGCGGCCGACCGTCTCGCCGCGCGACAGCCGCAGCATCTGCTGCCGGTACTCGACCGGGTCGCCCAGCCCGTAGATGGCGGACACGGTGGCGACCGCGATCACGTCCTCGCGCTCCACCAGGCTCGAGGTCGCGCGGAGCCGCAGCCGCTCGATGTCCTGGTTGATGGAGGCGTCCTTCTCGATGTAGGTGTCGGTCTGCGGGACGTACGCCTCGGGCTGGTAGTAGTCGTAGTACGAGATGAAGTACTCGACCGCGTTGGACGGGAAGAACGACTTCAGCTCGCCGTACAGCTGGGCCGCGAGGGTCTTGTTGTGGGACAGGACCAGCGCCGGCACCCCGAGCTGCCGGACCGCGTGGGCCATGGTCATCGTCTTCCCCGAGCCGGTGACGCCCAGCAGGACCTGGTACCGCTCGCCGGCGGCGAAGCCCCGGACCAGCGCCTCGATGGCCTGGGGCTGGTCGCCGGCGGGCTGGAACGGCGCTTCGAGGGTGAACGCGGCGGTCACGCGATCAGGCGCTCGCGGCGCCTGACGTCGCTCACGCCCTTCACCTTCCGGACGGCCTTGATGACCTTGGTGAGGTGGGAGAGGTTCTCGACTTCCACGATCACCTGCCCCGTCATGCCCAGCTCACCGCTCATCAGCTCGCAGCTGCGGATGTTGGTGCCCGCCTGGGCGATCGCGGTGCAGATGTCGCCGTACAGCCCGCGCCGGTCCTCGCCCTGGAGGTCGAGGCGCACGGCGAACACCTCGCCCTCGACCTCGCGCCAGTCGAGGTCCATCCGGCGCTCCGGCTCGTTGTCGAGCGCCAGCAGGTTGGGGCAGTCCACGCGGTGGATCGAGATGCCGCGGCCGCGGGTGACGTAGCCCGTCACCGGGTCGCCCGGCACCGGCTGGCAGCACTGGGAGTAGCGCACCATCAGGCCGTCGACGCCCTGGATGCGCACCCCCTTGCCCACCCGGATGCGCTGCACCAGCCGGCCCAGCGTGCCCGGCCTCGCGGGCGGCGCCTCCTCCTCGGAGAGTTCCGGGTGGAGCACCCGCAGCAGCTGCCCGATCGAGCAGTCGCCCCGGCCGAGGGCCTCCTTGAGGTGGGCCTCGTCGGGCAGGCTGAGGGCCTCGGCGGCCTGGTGGAGCGCGGCGGCGTCGGGGCGCTCGAGCCGGCGCCGTTTCAGCTCGCGCTCGAGGATCTCCTCGCCCAGCGCGAGCGAGCTGTCGACCTCCTCCTGCTTGGCCCACTGGCGCAGCTTGGTCCGGGCGCGGCTGGTGTGCACGTGCGCCATCCAGTCGCGCGACGGCTTCGCCGTGGCGGAGGTCAGGATCTCGACGGTGTCGCCGTTCTTGAGCGCGCGGTGCAGCGGCGCGATGCGGCCGTTGATCTTGGCGCCCTGGCAGTGGTAGCCCACCTCGGTGTGGACCGCGAACGCGAAGTCGATCGGGGTGGCGCCCCTGGGCAGCTGCTTGACGTCGCCCTGCGGGGTGAAGACGAAGATCTCGTCCTGGTAGAGGTCGATCCGCAGGAACTCGATGAACTCGTCCGCGGTCATCGCCTCCTGCTGGTGGTCCAGCAGCTGCCGGAACCAGGTCAGGTGGCGGTCGAGGTCGTCCGGGGAGCGCCCTTCCTTGTAGAGCCAGTGCGCCGCGATGCCGTACTCGGCGGTGTGGTGCATCTCCCGGGTGCGGATCTGGACCTCGTACAGCTGGCCGCTCGGGCCGAACACGGTGGTGTGCAGCGACTGGTAACCGTTGGACTTGGGCTGCGCGATGTAGTCCTTGATCCGCTCCTGCAGCGGCGTCCAGCGCGAGTGGATGACGCCGAGGGCGTGATAGCAGTCGGGCACCGTGTTGACCAGCACCCGGATCGCCATCAGGTCGTAGATCTCCTCGTAGGGCAGGTCGCGGCGCAGGATCTTGCGGTAGATGGACCAGAGGTTCTTGGGCCGCCCCGTCACCTCGACGCCGGAGATCCCGGCGCCTTCCAGCTCGCGGCGGAGCGGCTCGCGCATCCGCTCGATCAGGTCCTCGCGCTCGGCCTGCTGGGCCGCGACCTTCTTCGCGAGCCCGTCGTACTCCCGCGGCTCGAGGAACCGGAACGCCAGGTCCTCCAGCTCCGCCTTGATGCCCGCCATGCCGAAGCGGTGCGCCAGCGGCGCGTAGATCTCCCGCGTCTCCAGGGCGATGCGCCGCTGCTTCTCCTCGGGCAGGTGCTCGAGCGTGCGCATGTTGTGCAGGCGGTCGGCCAGCTTCACGATCACGACCCGCGCGTCCCGCGCCACCGACAGCAGCAGCTTGCGGTAGTTCTCGGCCTGCTCCTCCGCCGTCGAGCGGAAGGTGAGCGAGGAGATCTTGGTGAGCCCGTCCACGATGGCCGCGACCTCGGCGCCGAACTCGCGCTCCAGGTCGCCGACCGTGACCTCGCTGTCCTCGATGACGTCGTGCAGCAGCCCGCACGCCGCCGAGGTCGAGTCCATGTGGGCCTCGATGAGGATCCGCGCCACCGCGATGCCGTGGGTGACCGCGTCGTCGCCCGACCAGCGCTTCTGCCCCCGGTGCGCGGAGGCGCTGAACCGCCAGGCGCGCTCCAGCAGGTCCAGGTCGAGCCGGTCGGCGTACGCCTCCAGCGCGTCGGCGAGGCCCGGGATGGCGGGGATCGGCGCGACGGTCACGGTGCCAGCGCAGGATCGAGCGGGCGGCGCACAGGCTGCATCGCGTCTCCTCGGGTGCCGGCCGGCGCGACGGTCACAGCAGCCCCGCCTCGGCGAAACTGACGTAGCGGCTCGCGCCCACGACGACGTGGTCGTACACCGGCACGTCCAGCACCCGGCCCGCCTCGACCAGCTGCCGGGTCACGGCGCGGTCGTCGGCCGACGGCGTGGGGTCGCCGGACGGGTGGTTGTGGACCACGATGATCCCCGCCGCGGACTCCGCGATGGCGCCGCGAAACACCTCCCGGGGATGCACCAGCGACGAGTTCAAGATCCCCCTCGTGACGAGCAAATCGCGCAGCACGCCGCTCTGGCTGTCGAGCGCCAGCACGTGGAACTCCTCCGCCGCCAGGTCCGCCAGGCGCGGCGCGAACCAGCGGTAGACGTCGGCCGGGGAGCGGATGCGCGGCCGGTCGGGACGTCCGTCCTCGAGGAGCCGCCGGCCCAGCTCGAGGGCGGCCACGACGCGCGCCGCCTTGGCGCGCCCGATGCCGGCGACCGACGCGAGCTCGGCCGCGGTGCGGCGCGCGAGCCGCGGGAGGTCCGGGCCGCCCTGCGCCAGCAGGGTGGCGGCGACCTCCGGCGCCGATGCGCCACTCCGGCCTGTACCGATGAGAATGGCCAGGAGTTCCGCCGTCGTCAACGCGGCGGCGCCCAGCGCGAACAGGCGCTCGCGGGGGCGGTCGCGCGACGGGGTCTCGGCGATGCGGAAAGACATGAGGCCAACCTACTGCCGACCGACGGCCCCCACCCGACCAAATGGGGCGCCGAGGAGCAAACGGTTGCGAGGGATCAGTGGTCGGTAGAGTTCCCAGGCCAAGTGCCAGCGGTCGCCAGACGCAAG
>Ga0335085_10005798_pt1 | contig 19697 bp, 15 predicted proteins | sample Lox_Sample_45_FD_206712 | JGI IMG/M metagenome (GOLD analysis project Ga0335085, IMG submission 206712) | Soil microbial communities from Loxahatchee National Wildlife Refuge, Florida, United States - Lox_Sample_4.5 | ecosystem: Environmental > Terrestrial > Soil > Wetlands | place: USA...
GGGTGTCGCGCTACTTTTACGGGATCAACTATTCGCCGCGGGACGTGCGCTTCGCGCTCATGGACGCTTCGGGCGGAAGAATCGGATCGCCGGTGGATGAAATTATTCTCACCTGCTTTCATTACGACCCGACAACCGGGAAGTACGGACTGGTGATTTCGCGCGTGATCCGGCTGGCGGGGCTGGCCACGCTGCTCTTGATTGGAGGGATGGTGCTGGTGCTGCGGCGCAAGGAACATTACGAGCTGCCGGAGGAGGAACCCGGCCGGAAGCGCTGAGGCACGGCGAAACGAGTCCATGTTGCTGCCAGCCATATCTTCGCCCACGCTCGCGGCGCTGCAGGCCGTGCCGGGAGTTCCCATCTTCCCGCCGCGTGGCTCCACGATCGCGCAGGGCGTAGATGAGCTCTACTATTTTCTGACCGCGATCACGCTGTTTTTCTCGTTCGTGATCTTCACCATCATCTTCTATTTCATGGTGCGGTACCGCCGGCGGTCGCCGGACGACCAGCCCCCGGCCACAGTGACCTCAATGCCGCTGGAGCTCACCTGGACGATCGTTCCCACGCTGATCTGCGCGGTGGTGTTCGTATGGAGCTCGAGCCTCTACTTCCGAAATTCGCGGCCCCCAAACGCGGCCATGGAGATTTTCGTGGTGGGGAAGCAGTGGATGTGGCACATCCAGCATCCGGAAGGCGTGCGGGAAATCAACGAGCTGCACGTGCCGGTGGGCGTGCCGGTGAAAATCACCCTGACGTCGCAGGACGTAATCCACGACTTCTTCATACCGGCGTTCCGGGTGAAGCGAGATGCCATGCCGGGGCGGTACAACTCGCTGTGGTTCCAGGCCACGAAAACGGGCACGTTCCATTTCTTCTGCGCGCAATACTGCGGCCAGGGCCACGCCGCAATGATCGGCTGGGTGCAGGTAATGACTCCGGAAGACTACGCCGCGTGGCTGGCCGGGGGAACGCGCGGAGAAACGATGACGCAGGCGGGGGAGCGGCTGTTCCACCAGTACGGCTGCATCACCTGCCATCTGGCGGACGGCACGGGCCGCGGGCCGTCACTGGTGGGGAAATTCGGAAAAACGCAGAAACTGCGTGACGGCAGGACGGTGGTGGTGGATCAGGGCTTCCTGCGGCAAGCCATCACGCAGCCGAATTCGATGCCCGTTCCGGATTACCCACCCGTGATGCCGAGTTTCCAGGGACAGTTGAATGAGGAGCAGATTCTTCAGTTGATCGCGTACGTGAAATCTCTCGGTGAGGAAGAAAGGAAGGGCAAGGGCCAATGAGCGCCGCGCTGGCAGAAGCGCCGCCCGGAACGCGCGTCGATTATTTGAACGCGAATTACGGGATCAAATCGTGGCTCCTGACGACGGACCACAAGCGCATCGCGCTGCTATATCTGGTGTCCATCACGCTGATGTTTTTCGTCGGCGGTTCGATGGCCGTGCTGATGCGGATTCACCTGATCGACCCGGCGGGCGGGCTGGTGCATCCGGATACGTACAACAAGCTGTTCACGATGCACGGGATCATGATGATTTTCTTTTTCCTGATTCCGTCAATCCCCGCGGTGCTGGGCAACTTTCTGGTGCCGATGATGATTGGCGCGAAGGACCTGGCCTTCCCGCGGATCAACCTGCTGAGCTGGTATCTATACATCGCGGGAGCGGCGCTGGCGCTGACGGCAATGGTTTCCGGCGGGGTGGACACGGGCTGGACCTTCTACACGCCGTACAGCAGCACGTATGCGAATTCACAGGTGATGCTGACCGCGACGGGAGTTTTCATCGCCGGCTTCTCATCGATTCTCACCGGTCTGAATTTCATCGTGACGATCCACAAAATGCGCGCGCCAGGCATGACCTGGTTCCGCATGCCGCTGTTCCTGTGGGCCATGTATGCGACAAGCATCATTCAGGTGCTGGGAACTCCGGTGGTGGCGATCACGCTGTTCCTGGTGGGGCTGGAGCGGCTGTTCCACGTGGGGATCTTCGATCCCGCAGTGGGCGGAGACCCCATCCTCTTCCAGCACCTGTTCTGGTTCTATTCGCATCCGGCCGTGTACATCATGATCCTGCCGGGCATGGGAGTGGTGAGCGAAATCATCACCTGCTTCTCGCGGAAAAAGATTTTCGGATACAACTTCGTGGCGTTTTCGAGCATGGCCATCGCGGTAATCAGCTTCCTCGTGTGGGGCCACCACATGTTCGTTACCGGCCTGTCGGTGTACGCGGCGCTGATTTTCTCGGTGCTCAGCTTCATGGTGGCGATTCCCTCGGCGATCAAAGTGTTCAACTGGATGGCCACGCTGTACCAGGGCTCGATCTCCTATGACGCGCCGATGCTTTACGCGCTGGGGTTCATCGGTCTGTTCACCATGGGCGGGCTGACAGGCTTGTTTTTGGCGTCGTTGGCCACGGACGTGCACCTAAACGGGACGTACTTCATCGTGGCGCACTTTCACTACATCATGGTGGGCGGCGCGGTAATGGCGTATCTGGGGGGCATTCATTACTGGTGGCCGAAAATCACCGGGAGGATGTATCCCGACCTGTGGGCACGCCTGGCCGCGGCGATCGTGTTCATCGGCTTCAATCTCACGTTCTTCCCGCAATTTATGCTCGGCTACCTGGGGATGCCGCGGCGGTATGCGACGTATCCGGCGGAGTTTCAGGTTCTCAACGTCATGTCATCCGCGGGGGCATCGATTCTGGGGTTGGGCTACCTGATCCCGCTCATCTATCTGATCTGGTCGATGCGCTACGGGCCGATTGCTCCGGCCAACCCGTGGCGTGCAAAGGGGCTCGAATGGCAAACGCCCTCGCCGCCTCCAACGCAGAATTTCGAAGCGACACCGGTGGTGACCGAGAGCGCCTACGCCTACGGGCCGCCGGGCTCGGAACAGGAGGGCGCGCATGACTGACGCGGCCGCAACCGACGCGGCGGAACATCCGCCCTACCTGGCGCATCACTTCACCGACATCGAGCAGCAGAACGAGGCCGGCACGCTAGGCATGTGGCTGTTTCTGGTGACGGAGATCATGTTCTTCGGGGGACTGTTCGCCAGCTACGCCATCTACCGCTTCGAGTATTTCGAGGGGTTCCGCGAAGGCAGCCATCTGCTGAAGGTACAGTTCGGTGCGATCAACACGGCGGTGCTGATCGGAAGCAGCCTGACGATGGCGCTGGCGGTGCGGTGCGCGCAACTCGGCCGGCGGAAGGCACTGATCCTTTTTCTGATTCTCACCATGATCCTCGGAGCGGCTTTTCTGGGCGTCAAATGGCACTTCGAATGGACTACGGATTATCACGAGCACCTGGTGCCCGGCATGGGCTTTTCGCACCCGGGCCCGAACGAGGCTGCCATCCAGCTGTTTTTCTGTTTCTACTTCTTCATGACCGGGCTGCACGCGCTGCATATGGTGGTGGGCCTGGGGATCATGGCCGTGCTGCTGTGGATGACGTCGCGCGGACGCTTCGACCACGGCTATTTCGCGCCGGTGGAAATCAGCGGTCTTTACTGGCATTTTGTGGACATCGTGTGGATCTTCCTGTTTCCGCTGCTCTATCTGATCGGAGGGCGGTACTGATGTCCGGCCGCGTTCACGTGGTTCCGGTGGGAGTATACGTCGCTGTGTTTCTGTCCCTGATGGTCCTGACCGCCGCCACCACGGGTGTGGCTTACCTGGACCTGGGGACGTTCGACAACATCGACCTGAATACCCTGGCGGCGCTGACGATCGCGGTGGCAAAAATGCTGCTCGTGGTGGTCTTTTTCATGCACGTGCGGCATGCCAGCTCGCTCACCCGGCTGGTGATTGCGGCCGGATTCCTGTGGCTGGTGTTGCTCGTGGCCTTCACGCTGACGGACGTGGCCTCGCGTGCACCCCAGCCCGCCGGATGGGGACCCGCCACTCTCGCGCCGTCGAACGCTTCCACTCCCGCTCCGCCGGCCGCGCCCTGAGCAGCCCTCAGCGCGACAGGTGCTCTTCGAGGGCGTCGAGCTGCTTCGTCCAGTAGGATTTCATTTTCGCCGCCTCGCGCTCGCTGGCCAGTTTCATGTGGTCCACGGCCACGGCGGTTTTCGCCGCGCCCTTCGGGTAGAACATGATGGCCACGCGCGAGCTGCCCCAGGCGGCGCGAATCGATTTCGGCGCGGTGGCCGTGCTGATTTTCAGCTTTTCGCCGCGCATCCAGCGTTTTCGTTCGGCCGCGCTCATCCAGGCGCCAAACAGGCGCGAGGGCGCGACGCCCACAGTGCGGCTGGCGCTGACGGAATAGCCGGTGGCCGTTTCGCCCTTCTTCCGGCCACGCGCCAGCCGTTCGTAGCCCACGGTGACCATCTGCGCCCACCATCCGGGCACACCCAGCGTCGCGTGGAGATATGCGGCGATTTCGCGGTGCGAGAGCTTTGCGGCGCCCGCGGCGTTGAGCGCGCGGACCCACTGCGCCCACGTTCTGCCGGTTTTCGCGGCCACTGCCGCGTCGCTCATACCCGGGACCGGTCGGGACTTCGCGGACAACGGTTTTCTGCGGGGCATGTCCATTCTCCTCTGGCGCGCAGCCTTCAAACCGGTGGCAGGAGAGCATACCGCGAATTCAGTTAGCGCATCTCCCGCCGAGTGCCGACGGCGGGACGGGCTGCTCCTGCCTTGGCCGCCGTCCCCTGTGCCGGAAGAGGAAACCAGCCAGTTTGTCTTCTACCATTCGCCAGCGATATCATTCTTGGAGAAAGGCGAACGGCGCGTGGTCCTCCACATCCTCCCCACCAGGAAAGCCCGAGATGCAGCCTGTCGCGTCTGAACTTCGCGCACCCACGCGCAAAGACGTGCGCGCCTTCGAAGACCGCATCTATCACTACCTGCGCTATTCGCTGGGCCGGAAGCGGGAAGGTGCCAGCCGGGAGAACATCTATCTGGCGCTGGCCTATGCCATCAAACACGACCTGCTCGACCGGATGATCGAAACCGTGGAGCGCTACGAGCGGAATGACGCGAAGCGGGTCTATTACCTGTCGATCGAATACCTGCTGGGGCGCTTCCTGCGGGACCACCTGCGGAACCTCGGTACCTACGACACGGCGCGGCTGGCCGTTCGCGAGTTTGGCTACGAGCTCGACGAAATTCTCAACGTGGAACCGGATGCCGGGCTCGGCACTGGCGGCCTGGGCCGGCTGGCCGCCTGCTTCCTCGATTCCATGGCCACGCTGGGCATTCCCTGCTATGGCTACGGGATTCACTACGAGTACGGAATGTTCCGGCAGGAAATCGGCAATGGGTACCAGCTCGAGCGGCCGGACAGCTGGCTTCGCGAAGGCATGCCCTGGCAGGTGGAGCGCATCCATCGCACGTGCTTCGTCCCGCTGTATGGAGAAGTGATTGACGGAGTGGACCGCCACGGCCGGCACAATCCCATGTGGCTCGATTGGAAGCTGATTGCCGGCGTGCCATTCGATTTTCCGGTGGCGGGGTACGGCGGGCGGACGGTCAACATTCTCCGGCTGTTTTCCGCGCGCGGCTCGGAAGAGTTCGATATGTCGATCTTCAACGCCGGCGACTACATCCGGGCGGTGGAGCAGAAAATCCGCGCGGAAACGATCACGAAAGTGCTGTACCCCTCCGACGCAGTGCAGGTGGGGCGCGAACTGCGGCTGATTCAGGAGTATTTTCTGGTGTTCTGCGCCATCCGCGACATCCTGAGCCGGCACCAGCGGCAGCACACGACATTCGAGAATCTGCCGGAGAAGGTGGCCATCCAGCTGAACGACACGCATCCGGCGCTGGCCATAGCGGAGCTGATGCGCGTACTGGTGGACCACCACGAAATGCCGTGGGACCGCGCGTGGGAGATCGCCTACCGCGTGTTCGGCTACACGAATCACACGCTGATGCCGGAAGCGCTCGAAAAATGGCCGGTACCCGTGCTGGAGGCCGTTCTGCCGCGGCACTTGCAGGTGATCTATCAGATCAATCAGAAGTTCCTGGACGAGGTCGCGCAGCGGTTTCCCGGCGAAGGCGACCGCTTGCGGCGCATGTCGTTGATCGAGGAGAGCCAGCCAAAGCAGGTGCGCATGGCGCATCTGGCCATTGTAGGGAGCAAGTCCATCAACGGAGTCTCCAAGCTGCACTCCGACCTGGTGCGCACGCACCTGGTGCCGGACTTCGCCGCGATGTATCCGGAGCGGTTCAACAACAAGACGAACGGGGTGAGCCACCGGCGCTGGCTGCTCTTCTCCGATCCGGAACTGGCCGGGCTGATTACCCAGGCCATCGGCGACTCGTGGATCGCGAATTTGGGGGGGCTGCGCCCGCTCGAGGCTCTGGCCGGCGACGGCAGCTTCCAGCGGGAATTTCTGCGCGTGAAGCAGGCGAACAAGGACCGGCTGGCGGCTTTGATCAAGGACACACTGCAGATCACGACGCATCCCGAGGCCCTGTTCGACGTGCAAGTCAAGCGCATCCACGAGTACAAGCGGCAGCTGCTGAACGTGCTGCACATCATTCATCTCTACCTGGGCGCAGCGGAGGACCGCAAGCAGGCAGGCGTTCCACGCACCTTCGTGTTTTCCGGAAAGGCTGCGCCTGGCTACCAGATGGCCAAGCTAATCATCAAGCTGATCCACAACGTGGCCAACGTGGTGAACCGCGACCGCCGCGTCCGCGACATGCTTCGCGTGGCCTTTCTGCCCGACTTCCGCGTGACGCTGGCCGAACGCATCATGCCCGCGGCGGACCTGAGCGAGCAGATCTCGACGGCCGGGATGGAAGCGAGCGGCACCGGCAACATGAAGCTGGCCATGAACGGCGCGCTGACCATCGGCACTCTCGACGGCGCGAACATTGAGATCCTGGAGGAGGTGGGCGGCGAGAACATGTACATCTTCGGGCTCACCGCGGAGCAGATTGAAGCCCACCGCCGGGCCGGCACCTACCGTCCGCGGGAGCTGTATGAGAGGGATGCGACCATCCGGCGGGTCATGGACGCGCTGGGCGGAAACCTGTTCTGCCCCTTCGAGCCGGGACTCTTCCAGCCGATTTTCCGCTCGCTGGTGGACGGCGCCGATCCGTATTTTCACCTGGCCGATTTCTCATCGTACGTGGCCACCCAGGAGCGCGCCGCAAAGGATTTCACCGACCGGGCCGGCTGGGCGCGGCGGGCCATCACCACCGTAGCGCGAATGGGGAGATTCACCAGCGATCGCACAATCTCCGAATACGCAAAGGAAATCTGGGGCGTCGAGCCGGTGATGGATTAGCTGGGAAGTTCTTCCGCAGCTCGCGCACCTGAGGAAAGCAAAGTCTGAAAGCCTGCCTGCCGGCAAATAAGTCCGCGCCCCCGCCGCTACACGTAGCCGAGGCCTGCGAGACGGTCGTGGATGATCTGTTCGCTCTCAGGATCGGGACCGGAGCCCTTCTTTTCCGCTCCGGCAACGAGCGAGCGGCCCTGCATGGAAGGCGGAATCTCGTAGCCCGCCAGGTCCAGCAGAGTCGGCGCGACATCCAGCAGCCGCGCGCCGGTATATTCCCCATGGAGGGGGCAGTTGGGCGCGGCGAGCAGAAACATGCCGAACTGCGCGTGATTGCAGGCATCGGGCCCAGTGTCGTTCTCCTGAACGTGGAGGCGGCCGTAGCCCACTCCGCCGATGGAACGCCAGGCGAGGGCTCCGAAGTGCACGATGAGATCGGGCGCGACGTTGTGCACGTTGCGGTATATCTCCTCCGGCTTGAAGACCAGTGTGCCGAGTGGCTTTCCCTTCTCGTCGGTGAGCGCTTCGAATTTGGCCTTCAGCTCGTCGCGGAAGCGGAGCACCTCGGACTTCGGAATCACGCCCTGGGGCTCGCGGCCCTGGACGTTGAGAAAAACGCGCGCGTAATATCCGCCCTCGCTCCACACTTTCGTTTTCGCCCAGTTCACCTTCAGTTTGGCGAGCGGGGTGACCTGCTTCGGATATTCATCGAGCACGAGCAGTCCCTCGCGCACCAGCCATTCGTTCACCACGAATCCGCCATCCAGGCGGCGGGCGCCGTGGTCGCTTACGAGCAGCACGATGGTTTCGTCGTCCAGCATTTCCAGCACTTCGCCTACCTGCGAGTCAATCCACTGGTAATACTCGGGAATCACGTTCTGAAAGGGATTGCCGGGAATGTGCTGGACGTGGAGCGGATCGTAACTGTCCCAGAAGCCGTGATGGACGCGGTCCATGCCGATGTCCACGTAATGGAAATAGTCCCATGGCTGGTTCTGGAGGAGCCATTTCACGGCGGTCCACTGCTTGCGGCTCATCTCGAAGATTTCTTTTTTCAGCCAGTCCTTCTTGTCGGTACGGAACCCCTGAACGTCGACTTCATATTTTCCCGTGAGTTCATGGAGTTTCTGCTTGATCTCGGGCGGGTGGGTGAACTCGTCCTTTGCGGTGTCGGGAGTGAGGAAGCAGCCCACGCTGATGCCGTTGATTTTCCGAGGGGGATATCCCGGCGGCACGCCGATGATGATGGATTTTTTTCCTTCGCGGGCTACCGCATCCCACATGGCGAAGGCGCTGATGGATTTTGAGGAGGCAAATCCCAGGCCGCTGTAGGAATGGTCGGTGCGGTTGCGGAAGCCGTAGACGCCCAGCGAGCCGGGGTCCTGGCTGGTGGACATGCACATCCAGGCGGGCACGGTGATGGGCGGGATGACGCTTTCCAGGCGGCCCCACACGCCTGAGTCCATCAGGCGGCGGATGTGCGTCAGGCGTTCGTCCTGGAAGATGATTTCGGGCGCGCAGCAGTCGAGGCCAAGAATGCAGATTTTCATTTTCCGGAACCGGCCTCCCTGGCCGCGCTCGCATCAGGCGAGTAGAGATTTTCCTTCCATCGCGGGGTGGGGCGCAACGCCGAAGTGCGCGAGGACTGTCGGCGCTAGATCGCGGATGTCCGGGGGGCGTGCGGCCAACGCGGCAGGAGCGACGCTCCGGTTCATCAGCAGAATTCCAGGCACGGCCAGCGGGTCGATGATGTGATCGCCGCTCCACCGCCGCAGGTTGTCTTCGACGAGTTCGTGGGGCATGCCGCCCAGCGCGGTCTGCCAGGAAACGCGATAGCCGGGCGCGTAGTTCACGAGCAAGTCGGGCGCCTCTGCGGCGCACGCGCCGGAGTAAATCTGGTCTGCGCGGCTCACACTGTTGATGGCCACGCACGAGGCGGACGGATCGGCGAGCCCCGAGAGGCCGGAGATGATGGCGTTGCGGACCCGCTCCGCATCGCCGTTTTCGCCCAGGATGCCCTCGCGTTCCCGGCCCTTCTTGTTCAGGTAAATTCCAGAGAGTCCGAGCGCGTACGCCTGCGTCTTGGACCAGTCCACCTGCGAGAATCCATCGCCGAGCGCTTCATCCGGCTTGTGCGAGCCTTTCAGTGCCAGCAGGCCCTGCTTCCAGAGCCAGGTGTTGAGATGCACAGCTCGGCGGAACGATCCAAAGCCATGGTCGGAGAGAACGATGAGCAGCGTATCGGTTTCGGCATGTTCCAGGATGCGCGCGAGCACGCCGTCGTAATGCCGGTAGTGCTCCTCAATCTGCCTGGAGAAGGCGCGCGTGGCATCGGGATGGTGGAAGGGATGAGCCACGTCGCGGAATCGCCAGAACATGTGCTGGACGCGGTCGGGCGTGTCGAAGACGATGAAGAACAAGCCCTCGCGGAAGCGTGCCAGTTCATGGTCCATCATGCGCTCGCGTTCGGCCAGGACGAGGGAGCACTGCGCCAAGTAGGCGGCCTCGTCGATGCGACCATTGTTCAGCGCGGCGTGGTCTTCCGCCATGCCGAGCGTGGAAAACGCTCCGATCTCATCCGCGAGCTCGCGCGCGTACTCCGCGGGCGCGGAAACGGGAAACAGAGGAGCCGCGGGATCGAAATTCGCGGGGGAAACGTAGAACTCCAGGTGCGGAGCAAGCGCGCGAAGGAAAAAACGCACCTGACCGGGCACGGATTGCAGCGCGGAGATCTTGAATTTCACGCGCACCCACGGACTCCATTCGCCCAGCGCCAGCTCGACGGAGGCCGGGGTTCCACCGCTGTGAATACGAATTTTCCCGGCGCTGCGGACCGTCTCCACGCGAATCTCGGCGTGCGCGTCCGCGGGGGGATTCGCACGTGTGTTGCGCGGGCCGATAAGATGCGTGGAAAAGGAGTCGCCGGCGGGAAGCACAACGAGCAATTCGTTTTCCTTCGCCTTCGTATCCTGCTGCTGCGTGTAGAACGTGCCGGTGCCCTGGCTGCCGCGCAGGTCGGGCACGCCGACGCCGGAGAGCATACGGCCCCGAAATTCATCGGGAGGAAAGGTGCAGGGGCAGCGGATGACGCTCGCAGGAATGTCCGCGTCGCTCAGCAACTGCCAGAACGGCACGCCGCGTCGCTGGTTGCGCACGCGCGGCGGCGAAAACATGTTCTTCGGCTTTTCAAACCGCGTCAGGGCAAAATCCGGAAGATACGTGGCGGGGTCGCGCGAGATGAAATCGAATACTCCGTGCCCGCCCGGGTTCGTGCCGGTGGCGAACGAGGACCAGGCGACAGGAGTCTGTGCCGGGCACGTGGTGGCGAGGCGGGAGTAGAAACCTTCCCGGCGCAGGCGCGCGAAGGCGGGCAGCTCGCCACGTTCCATCATCGCTTCGACGATGGAAGGTTCGAGTCCATCCAGTCCGATTACGATCGCTTTCTTTTTCACGCTGGAACCAGCTGCGGGCCGCACAGGACCATCGTGGCCGCACCGGAACTGTCGCCCGGAGAATGCGGAACAGCCGGGGTGCCGAATCGCAGCCGCTCTACGGACTCGTGCGCGGCAGACATCAGGATGCGCGGCGCCGGGATGCCGTCGCTCGAGTCAGGGCCGCTCGACGCTCTTGGACGTAAGGCGGCTGGCCACCTTGCGATACAGTTCCTGCAGTTTTCCCCAGAACATCAGCGCCAGTCCCACGACGGTGCCGAGAGCGCCAGAGAGAGGCAGGACTTGATCCGGAGTAAGGTAGAGAATCATAGAGATAAGAGTCCTCGTCTTCCAAAGTATCGCCGTTGCAGTGGCCGGGCGCCCCTGGGTTGAATCCGCTGCCCAGCCGGCACGGAACCGTTCCCGCGCGCTCCATGTTAGCCGAGATGTCCCAATGTGCAAACGGTAGAGATGAAATTTCCCTTCAGAGAGCCAATAGTGTGCCGCCGGGGCGGGGCACGCGTAGGGCCGCCGCGCGGTCCAATCAGGCTACCAGCAACCGCTGCTTCCATTCTTTCCCGGCGCGTGTATTCTGATAGAGCAGGCGCGCCCGCGCGCGCTCGTTGCGCCGATGCTGATTGGAAAGCGGAGTCCGGGCACTGCTCGCGGCCGGGGAAGTCCAGCTGGGGGAGCGTAATGATTCTTAGCAGGCTACACGGCGAGAGAAGGAACGACCCGCGCGCGCGGCACTACGGCCTGGTCGCAAGGTGACGGGACTCTCTTATTCTGCAGGGATTCCTCTCGAGCTGCTGGAAATCGCCATCGGCGTGGGGGTTGGATTTCTAATCGGCCTGACGGGCCTCGGCAGCGGCTCGCTGCTCACTCCGCTGCTGATCCTGGGCGCCGGGTTCTCTCCGGCTGTTGCGGTGGGCACCAGCCTGACGTTTTCCTGCCTCACAAAATTCGGCGGCAGCATTTCTTTCTTGCGCCGCGGCCTGGTGCGCTACGAGATCGTGCGGGATCTCGCGCTGGGAGGATTGCCGGGAGTGCTGGCCGGATCCGTCTTCCTGCATTACATGGGCGTGTGGCACCCGGCCAAACTGGACAGTTTTCTGCTTCGAGCGATTGGAGTGGCGCTGGTATTCGTTTCCCTGATTCTGTTTCTGCGCCTGCTTCCGGAGAAAGTGCGGCCGGAAATTGTGGACCGTGAACTGCGGCTGCATCCCACGCTGCGGCGGGCCGTGGTGATGGTGTGCGGGTTTCTGGTGGGGGCGTGCGTCAGCGTCACTTCCATCGGTGCGGGCGCCGCGCTGATGCCCGTGATGGTGCTTTGTTACCGCATGGACGCGGGGACGCTCGTGGGGAGCAACATTTTTGCAAGCGCCTTTCTGGCGGCGGTGGCCGCGCTGCCCTACGCCCGGATGGAGCACGTCGCCTGGCCGGCAGTCGGATTTCTTCTGGCCGGCTCGCTTCCCGCGATGTGGGCGGCCAGCCACATGCACGGGCGCATCCCGAGGCTCATTCCGGAGGGGCTAATTGCCGCCGCCCTGCTCGGCATGGGTCTGCGGATTGCAATGTTCTGAAGCCTCAGGCAGCTTGTAGGCTCAAACGCGCAATGAAATCCCCGGGAGGTGCGGATGCGAGTTCTGGTCACCGGCGGAGCCGGATACATCGGCAGCGTGATCACGGAACGGCTGCTCCAGCGGGGCGACACCCCGGTGGTTCTGGACAACTTTTACCAGGGCCATCGCGAGGCGCTGCCCGGCGGTGTGGAAACCGTCCAGGCGGATCTGGCGGATCTGCAAGCGCTGGAGGGGGTGTTCCACGCCGGCGGAATCGAGGCCGTAATGCATATGGCGGCCGTCTCCATTGTGGGAGATTCCGTTCGCGATCCGGTGCGCTATTACCGCGAGAACGTGGCCAACCTGCTGCCGCTGCTCGAAGTCATGGGGCGGGCGGGCTGCCGGCGGATCGTTTTCTCTTCGAGCGCGGCGGTATATGGCGAGCCGGCTGAGGTCCCCATCAGCGAGGAGTGCGCCACACGCCCGGTGAATCCGTATGGGTGGACGAAGGTGATGGGCGAACGGATTCTGGCGGACGCGGCAGCCGCTCCGGACGGAGCCGGCACGCTGCGCTTTGTGTCTCTGCGCTATTTCAACGTGGCCGGCGCCACGAAGGCTTCCGGCGAAATGCATCGTCCGGAAACGCACCTGATTCCGCGCGTGCTGGAAGTGGCGCTGGGCGAACGGCCGCACGTCGAGCTCTATGGGACGGACTATCCGACGCCGGACGGCACGTGCATCCGCGACTATATTCACGTGCAGGATCTGGCCGAGGCGCACGTCCTGGCGCTGGACCGCACGCGCACCGCGTCCGGTGTCTACAACCTGGGGAACAGCCGTGGTTACTCCGTCCGCGAGGTTATCGAATGCGTCAGGCGTGTCACCGGGCGGAAAATCCCGGTGCTGAACCATCCGCGCCGCACGGGCGATCCTCCGCAGCTCATCGCCAGCCATGGGAAGGCCGCCAAAGAACTCGGCTGGAAGCCCAAGCGCGGGCTGGAGGATATGATTGCGAGCGCTTGGGAATGGCGGCTGGCGCATCCCCAAGGTTATGCGCAGTGACTTTCGCGGATCGATCTGCGGCCGGAGATCGGCGGCGCTGCCTTCCGCCTGTGCTATGATTTCGCGCGGACGATGACTTTTCCCGCGAAGGTATTTGTTTCCTTCCTCGCGGCCTTTGCTCTGGCCGCTGTGCTTCTCTTCTCCGCGGCGATCGGCGGAGAGAGGCGCGCCTTCTCCCAGATGGAAACGAGTCAGGTGGCCGGAGCGTTTGAGAACGTGCAGCGCGAGCTGGACCGCGGCGCGGACGACGTGAGCCGCCGCGTGGGGCTTGTGGCGGAATCGGAGGCCACTATCCGCATGGCTCTGGACCTGAGCCGTCCGCAGCCTGATTTTTCAGTTTACGCCAACGACGCCAGCGGCGCGGCGCGCACGCACGCGCTGGAGCTGGTGGAATTTGTGACCGGCGACGGCACGGTGATCTCCTCCAACCAGACCACGGGAGCGAGCGGGCAAAAAGAAGACTGGGTTGCCGCCGCGGCACAGTCTTCGGAGGGCCGTGCGTTTCTGCGGCGCGTGAACTCCAGCGGCGAACCCTCCCTCGCGCAACTTGCGGTACGGTCGATTGCCGTGGGTGACAAGAACATGTACGTGGTGGGTGGGCGGCTGCTCGACCACCGCTTGCTCGCCGTGCTTCCACTCGGCCCCGGTATGCGCACCATGCTGTTTGTGAACAGCAACGGAAATTGCGACCCCCAGCAACTCACCGATGCGACCGGAGCTCCGGCGTCTGCCGGTACCGCGGCGGAATTTTTGTCCCAAGTGTGCCGGAATCCGGCGGAGGGTGGAAAAGGGCGCAGGTTCGCGGACAGCGTCGCGCGCGAGGACGATTACGCGCTGCCGCTCACGGCTGCGGACCACGGCGTCCTCGGGGCTGTGGTGATTGCCTATTCGTACGCGGCGCGGCTCGCGTTGGAGCAAACCCTTTGGGGAAGGCTGTGGCTCGCCCTGCTGGTCGGGCTGGCCGCTGGCGCGGCCATCAGTTATGTCAGCTCTTCCCGCCTGGTGAAACCCCTGACGCGCCTGGCGAGATCGGCGCGCGACATCGCGGCGCTGGCGCCCGGCGCGCGTGCGGAAGAGCGCGGCGCACCGGAAGTGAAGGCGCTCGCGCAGGCGCTCAATCAGGCGGCGCAAAAGCTGGCTGCCGAGCGCGAACGCCTGATGCAGGCCGAACGCGTGGCGGCCTGGCGGGAAATGACGCGGCGCATCACCGGGGAAATCGAGTCGGCGCTCGACTCCCTGGCGGAGGCGCGCGATTCGGGAAATGTTTCCGAGGGGATCGCCGGATTCCAACGCGTGCTCGACCGCTTCCGCGAATTCGGAGAGCTGCTGGTGCTCCCCGTGCAGTCTATGAAATTGAATGATCTAGTGCGAGGCGTCCTGCGCGATCTGGAGCCGTTGTTCAATCCCACGATCAACGACGTCACGCGGCCGCCCATTTCGCCGGAAGTGGCTCTGGCGGAGGATGTGCCGTCCATTCGAGCAGACGCATCAGCGCTCAGCCGCGCATTCGATACCTTCCTGCTATACGCGGTGTACTCGATGCCGGCGGGCGGCACGTTTGTCGTGAGGACGGAACGCGTTCCGGGGTTCGCCATGCTGCGCATCGAATGGCCTGGCCCATTTCCGAACGATGAGGAAGCGGACCGGTTGTTCTCCTCAACGCCCGTGAAACGAACCTATGTCGCGGCTCTGGAGCTGGCCTCGGCGCAGGCCACCATCACGGATCACGGCGGCACCGTGGTCACCGTGCGCGGCGACCATACCTCCGCATTCGTGATTCGAATTCCGGAGGAACCCGCCGCGTCTCCCGCGGAATCAGCCGGCGGCGAGCCTGCTGCCGTGCCCGGCCCCGCTTCCGCCTCCCCCCTGGCCTGATTTCGGCCCGGCCGGCTCGGCGGATTAGCGTGCCCGCTGCTTTGCCGGTGAGCCGGCAAAACCGACGCGCGTCATCTTTCCCCAGGCCACGTCGCCGCGCATGTACTGCCACATGCCGCGCAGCCGCCACCAGAGGTGCGCCTGATGATAGGGGAAATGCTCGGCGAAACAGCAGAGCAGCAGTTTGGCCACTTCGCGCCAGTCGTTGTACCGCCGGAAGGTGATTTCCTCCAGCAGCACGCCGCCGATGGAGAGCATGGTGGAAAACGCGTAACCGAAAATCAGGAACAGCAGAAGGAAGTGCGTGCTGAGAATTCCCAGGAAGGCCGCGAGGAGGATGGAGGCCAGCCCAACGAGTTCGACGACGGGGGCCAGCGCTTCGTAGATCCAGAGATTGGGCAGCGCGATAAACCCGATTCGGCCGTAACGCGGGCGGAACAGCATGTCGCGGTTGGGCCACAGTGTATCGATCATGCCTTTCTGCCAGCGCGAACGCTGTTTGCCGACCGATTTCCAGTCAGGCGGCACTTCCGTCCAACAGACGGGATCGGGAACGAAGCAGGCGCGATAGTCCACGTTCTGCTCGCGCAGCCTGCGGTGCATGCGGACCATGAGATCGAAATCCTCGCCGATCGCCGCGGGACGGTATCCGCCTACCTGACGCACCAGGTCGCGGCGGAATACTCCGAAGGCGCCGGAAATGATCATCAGCATGTTGAAGTAGCTCCAGCCTTCGCGGCCCACCAGGAACGCGCGCAGGTATTCCACCACCTGGACGACCTCGACGAAGCGGCGCGGCAGCCGCACGCGGCGGAGCTGGCCGTCTTCAACCACGGAACCGTTGACGGCGCGCACGATGCCCCCCGCCGCGACGACGCGCGCGGGATCGGCCAGGATGGGCACCATCACGCGGAGGAGCGCATCTTTTTCCAGAAGGCTGTCGGCGTCGAGCACGCACACGTACGGACTGGATGCGACATTGAGCCCAGCATTGGTGGCGTCGGCTTTGCTTCCGCCTGCTTGTTTGTCGACGACGAGCAGGCGGGGCTCCGTCTGGCTCATGTACACGCCGTGAACCGGGTGGCAGGACACTTCCTGCACGTAGGCGAGGTCGGTGCGCAGGAGTTGAAACTCGCGCGTCAGGACTTCGAGGGTATCGTCCTGGGAGCCGTCATTGACCACAATCACTTCGATGGCCGGGTAATCAAGCGTGAGAAAAGAGCGGATCGATTGTGCGATGCTTTGCCCTTCGTTGTGCGCCGGGGCAATGATCGACACGGGCGGAGAAAAGGGCGAATTGCGAAACCGCTCCAGGCGGATGCTGGCCAGCTGGCGCTGGTGCAGCACACTGGCACGGACCGCGAAGATCAGCAGGAAGAGATACATGAGATTGGAGAAAAAGTAGTAGACGAACAGGGCATCGTTCACCGTCAGGATGAGAGACCTCATCGGTTCTCCCGGGCGAGCGCGGCGCCGGGGTCGCGCTCTCTCGGTGCCGCGGCAGGGCGGGGAGGAGCTTCGACCACGGAGACTGCTCCGCCGGAGCTTGCAGCCGCCGATTCCCGGAGGCGGCGGTCGAGCCAGGCGAACAGGAGGCGGTCGCGCGGGCGTAGCGTATCCGTGGAATAGAATCGCAGCAGGCGGAGTACTTCCGGACTCTGCGAATCCGCCAGCAGGCGTGCGGCCTGAGTTCGGACGCGCCAATTGGCGTGATGCAGCACGGCGTCAAGCAACAAGCGGGGCGCTCCCGCGCGCACAGCGGCCAGCAGGATTCGCCTGGAGTTCTGTCGGCGTTCCGGATCCCCGAGGCCGTCCAGAATCGCCAGCATCGCGCCGGATCGCTGCATCTCTCCCACCAACGCCTGCAGGGCGTAGCGGTCGCGCGTTCGCACCGCGCGTTCCAGAATCTCCTCTTCGTGGCCTTCCAGGCGCGAGAGCGCGCCCGCGGCCCGCAGGCGAACAAACCGGTTGGGGTCGCACAGCGTCTCGAGCAGGACGGGAATCGAGCGCGGATCCTGCAACATTCCGAGAGCGACCACGGCACGCAGACGGACGAACCACTCCGAGTCCGCTGCGAGCTGTTGGAGCGCGGCAAGCGCCAGCCGTGGACGCGCGCCGGCCATGGCGCGCGCCGCGGACGCGCGAACCTCGGGCAGCGGGTCGGAAGCGATCAGAACCAGATCTTCGCCCAGCTCCGCTGACGCCACCTCCGCCAGCACTCGCGCGAGCACGGGTCGGAGCTGGTCGTCGGTGAATTGAAGCGCGCGCAACAGCATGGAGGGACGGTCGCGGCAGCAATGGTAGAGAGTGCTCTGGAGGACGTTGGCAGGCAGGCGCAGCCGGTTCATTTCCAGCCGCTCGAGAATGGACTCCGCCGCTTCGGGCATGGCGTAGCGGCCCAGGCCCCGCGCCGCGGCGATAACCGTCTGTATGTTGGAGTCATCCAGTCCTTCGGCGAGGGCGGGAATCGCCTCCGGGCAGCGCATGCGGCCCAGAATCACCAGGGTGTGCAGGCGCCGCCAGCCGCGGCGCCGCCGGGCCTGATGGATGCGTTTATCCAGCAGGCCGCTGATGCGCAGACAGAAGCGGATTTTCTCCGCCTCATCGTTCTCGGCAATTTCCAGCCGGTCGAGCAGGATTTCCTCCAGGATGCGGTCATCGAGTGGATCGCGGCGCCAGGCGTCCGGCAGGATGCGCCCTTCGAGAATCTCCGGCAGCTGGCGGCGCAGCGCCCGGGTGCGTTCGTCGCGATGTCCGAAGTACCGGCGGCGCGCGGCGCGCCGGCCCATGATGAAGGCCAGCAGGAGCGCCGCCCCAACGAGGCTGGCCACGGCTGCCTGGAGCACGTAGCTGGCCGGCCCCAACTCCTCGACCATTCTCGTCAGCGGATTCATGCCGGCACGTTAGAAGCGCATCCCGTAGGCGATCCCGAAACTGCCCTGCGAGCGCGACTGCGAGCGGTCCTGGAAGAATCCGTAGGCGCTCACAAACTGGTACTTCGCGAAGTCGCGGCGGAAGCCCCCGCCCCAGGTGCGCGCCGAGAACCGGCCAATCTGATCGGCGAGTGCGTAGTCCTCGCTGCCCACCGCGAAGAACACGTTGCCGGTGAGCCGCGGGCGGATCGGGAACGTGAGTTTGGCCCGCCCCGAAGGCTCCCAGGCGGGTGGCACGCCGGGAAACGAACTGCGCGCCGCGGTGATGGAAAACTGAAACATCCAGTCGCGGGGAAGATAGAAAGTCGTGGAGGGAGTGAGTGCCAAAACATGAGCGGTGGAATACCAGTACCAGTGCTGGTGATAGTTGAATTCGATGCCTCGAAGGAAATGGCCGCCGGGAATCGCCCCACCCTCGTTCAGCTCGAAAAACGCTTCGCTTCGCGGGATCACGCCCTCGTCGTGGTTCCAGGAGCCTCCCACGGTGATCGCCGAATGTGGCAACAGTTTGAGGGTTACCTGGCCGAAGTTTCGCTGTGCCTGACCGCCGAAACGGTCCCAGTAAGAAAACTCGAAGTATGAAGTCAGCTTCGCGTTCCAATCGGTTTTCCAGCCGGTGTTCCACTCTCCGGCGGTATCCGTGTAGTTGAACGTGTCGATGTCCGTGCCCACGTGGACCTCCTGGCGGGGAGCTTCCGCAACCGATGCGAGTCCTTCCTTCGCTTCCGGGTCTTCCGGCGCCAGGCGCTGGGCCGCTTCAAACGCTTCGCGCGCTTCCCGCGTCCGGCCGAGCGCGCGGAGCGTGCGCCCCTCTTCCACCAGCACGTCTTCGCGCCGCGGGTCGGCGGAGTGCGCGCGCTCCAGCAGTTCGAGCGCTTCCGCCGGGTGGCCCTGACGGCGGAGGATTCCCGCGAGATCCAGCAGCGCGTCGGTATCATTCGGATAGGAAGCCAGCACGCGGCGGAAATCCGCGGCGGCTTCGTCCAACCGGCCCAGACGCAACAGGGCGCGGCCATGCCAACCGACCGCGTCCATGTCTTTCGGCGCCGCGGCCATCCACTGCTCGGTCAACTGGAGGGCGGCCTGCGCGTTGTTTGCGTCGAGTTGCGCCCGGACGCGCGCTGTCCAGTCGTCCTCCTGGGGTAGCGTCGTCCCCCGCAGCCCGGCCCCCACGGCGAGGGTGAGACAGGCCAGTGGAACGATTAGCAGCCGCACTGTTGCGAAACGGAACACCCAGGCGCAAAGCCTCCTGGATGCTGTATCGGCATGAAACGCGATTTTCTGGAGTCGATGTGATGCCGGCGGATCAATCGCCCGATTTCGAAGCCGCCGGTACGGAGGGATCCACGAGAGGTTTGCCCTCGGCATCCTGCAAGCGAAGACCGAGCCAGTGCGCGACGGTCGGACCGATGTCGATTATTCGCGCTCCGTGCAACTTTCCAGGCGAGACCCCGGGCGCGTCGAGGATGAGGGAGGAGTTCATCATCCCGCGATCGGGCGGGAATCCGTGGATGCCCGGGGTGACGGCCGGGCCGGTGGGCTCGCCGGATATGCCGCCGACCAGCGCAAAGCCGTCTG
>Ga0335085_10005799_pt1 | contig 19697 bp, 15 predicted proteins | sample Lox_Sample_45_FD_206712 | JGI IMG/M metagenome (GOLD analysis project Ga0335085, IMG submission 206712) | Soil microbial communities from Loxahatchee National Wildlife Refuge, Florida, United States - Lox_Sample_4.5 | ecosystem: Environmental > Terrestrial > Soil > Wetlands | place: USA...
TGGTGGCCATGCTCGAACGCCTGGCCGCCGCGCTCTATCGCAGCGCCGCGCACATCGTTACCGTCACCGAGGCGCAGCGCGCCGCCATCGTCTCCGGCGGCGTCCCCGCAGATCGCGTGAGCGTGGTGCCCAACGGAGTGGACCGCGCATTCGCGGATGCCGGCGCCGCCGCGCGCAGCGTCCTGGCCGCGGCCGGCACTGCACAGCCCGACGGGCGCTTCATCGTCACCTACATTGGCACCATCGGCATGGCCCATCATCTGGAAACCTTGCTGGAGGCCGCCGCCCTCCTCCGCGAGGATTCGCGGTTTTTCTTCCGCCTGGTGGGAGAGGGCGCGCGCCGTCCAGCGCTGGAAGCGCAGGCCCGTGCCGCCGGCCTTTCCAATGTGGAGTTTTGCGGAGAACAGCCGCGCGGGGACGTGTCGCGATGGATCGCGGAGTCTTCCGCCTGCGCCGTGCTCCTCCGCCGCAGCGAGGTGTTCCAGACCGTTGTGCCTTCGAAGATGTTGGAAATCATGGCCGTCGGCCGCCCCATCCTCCTCGGCGTTGAAGGAGAAGCGAGCGCGCTGCTCGCACGCGCCGGCGCTGGCATGCTTCTCGAACCGGAAAACCCCGCGCAGCTCGCCGCGGCCATCCGTTCCCTCGGCGCCAACCCGGCTCAGTGCCGGACACTCGGCGAAAACGGCCGGAAATTCGCAGCGCGCGAGTTCGTCCGCGATGCCTTGGCGGAGCGCTATGCCGCGCTTCTATCCGCGCTGGTGGCCAGGCCGCGCGGCGCCACCGCCGTCTCTCTTGCCCCAGCCCAAAAGTCCCGCACCGCAATGCCGTCCGTGGAGGAGCCGGGATGAGAACTTACATTCTGATTCTTTTCACTTCGAGCGCGCTCTCCTACATCGCCACCCTCTGGGTCGAGTTGCTCGCAGAGGAGCGCGGTTGGGCCCGGCGCGAGGGCGACAGCAAGACCGGACGCGGCGCGCCCCGCCTGGGCGGCCTGGCCGTGCTCACCTCCATTCTGCTCACCCTGGGCATCGTCCTGCTGCGCCAGAACATGGTTTCCGAGCGCATCGTGCACGCCGGCACTCGCGGCCTGGCCCTCCTCGCCGCGTGCCTGGCGGTCTTCACCGTGGGCGTCTACGACGATGTGCACGGCGCCCGGCCCTGGCAGAAACTTGCAGTTCAGTTCGTCGCTGCCGGCATTCTCTTTATGGGCGGCTTTCGTGTGGAGTTGCTTTCCAACCCGTTCACTCACGAATCGTTTTCACTCGGATGGCTTGGCCTACCGCTCACCGTGCTCTGGCTGGTGGCCATGTCCAATGCCTTCAACTTGATTGACGGATTGGACGGGCTGGCCGCCGGAACCGGGCTGTTTGCCAGCATTGCGCTGTTTCTGCTGGCAGCCATGGGCACCAGTGTCTTCGTGGCCGCTGTGTCTGCGGCCATCGCCGGGGCCATGCTCGGCTTCCTGCCGCACAACTTCCACCCCGCGCGCATCTACCTGGGAGATTCCGGAAGCCTCACTGCCGGGCTGGCCCTGGCCGCCCTCTCCATCGTCAGCGCGCAAAAAGGGCCGGTGATGGTCACCTTGGCCATCCCGCTTTTGATCTTCGGTCTCCCCTTGCTGGAGGTTACTGTCACCACCCTTCGCCGCCTGCTCAGCGGCCATCCGCTCTTCCGGCGCGACGAAGAGCACCTGCATCACCGCCTCATCAAGATCGGCCTGGCGAAACGTCTGGCGGTGTTTGTTCTCTACGGGCTCGCCGGGCTCTTCGCCCTCAGTTCCATTTTGCTGGTCAATTACTCCGGCTCGGTCGCTCCGCTGATCGCCCTGATCTGCGGGGTCCTGGCTTGGATTGTGGTCGCCCAGATGCGCTACCCGGAATTCACGGAATTGGACGCGCACATCCGGCGGGCATTGCGCACGCAGCCCGCCGTCCTGCGCAATCAGATCGCCATCCGCAAGACCGCGGCGGAGTTTGAACAGGCCGCCTCTCCGGACCAGGCCTGGGCCTGTCTTTCCAAGCTCCTGGATCAACTCGGCTTCACAGAAGCCACTTGCGAATTGCACGCCGCGGACACTGCCATCGTCAGCCGCTTTGATTGGTGCCGGTCGGCACTCTCCGAGAGTGGGTCGAAAGGCGCCAGTGTCCCGGGACGTCCCTGGCTCGCGGGACTCTGGACCGTGGAGATTCCCATCGAGGTGCCCGGCGGCGACAGGGGTCTGGTGCGTCTGGGACGCGCTTTCGACCGCCGTGCCCCGCTCTTTCGTATGGAATCCCTGGTGGAGCTGATTGCGAAGAAACTGGCGCCGGCGCTTTGCCTCGAACCCGGCCGTCGAACGCAGCCGGCGCCACAGCCTGCTCCTCCAACGCTCGCTGCCGCGTGGAAGGCCGCGGCCGGAGCGCGCCGTTGATCCCCATGGGGCGTGCAGGTGCGACGCGGCATCCTGAATCTCTCTGACCTCTCGTTGCGTTCCAGGCCATGAACGATTTGCTCTCCTATCTCTCCGCGCAGGCGCGCACCCGCCCGGCCAGCACGGCGCGCTTCGTTGCCGGAGAACTCTGGCGCCGCGGTCGCGCCCGTCTTCGGCAGGAATTGGATCGTGACCTCCCGGAGCTATCCCCGGAAGAGTTTGCGGCCGCCGCCCCGCTCTTTCTTCCTGCCGTTCTCCCCGCGCTCCGCCCTGGCGTTTCGGTCCCGTGGATGGAACAAACGCTGGACCGCGCCGAGCGCATCCTCCGCGGCGAGCTGGAAGTATTCGGAGCGTGGGTGCCGCTGGGCCTCCAACCCGATTGGCACCGCGACTGGCAGTCCGGCCATCGCTGGCCCATGGCATCTGCCGGCGCCCTGCGCGTTCTGGATGCCCCGGCTGGCGCAGACGTAAAACGGCCCTGGGAGGTGGCGCGCTTCCACCATGCGCTCTCGCTCGGCGCTGCCGGCGTGCTCTCCGGAGACCCGCGTTTTGCTCAGGCCTTTGCCTCCCAGGTGCTCCACTGGATTGCGGAGAATCCCTGGCCCCGCGGCATTCACTGGGCCATGCCCATGGAGACCGGCCTGCGCGCGATCAACTGGATTCAGGCTGCCGCGTTCTTCAGCGCTTGCGGGCAGTTGAACCCGGAATTGTCGCGCCACCTCGCCCGCAGCCTTTTTCTCCACGGCCGTCATCTTTGGGCCTACCGGGAGTGGAATCCAGTGGCGCGCGCCAATCACTATCTGGCCTGTGTGGTCGCGCTCCTGTGGCTGGGCGCGCTCTTCCGGGGAACCGCGGAAGGCCGCCGGTGGCTGGCCTTTGCACGCCGGGAGCTGCTCCGCGAGATGGAGTGCCAGACGGCCCCCGACGGGGTGGCGCAAGAAGGCTCCAGCGGTTACCACGCTTTTGTCGCGGAGTTGTTCTTTTCCGGCGCGCTCCTGCTGGCCCGCCGCGGCGCGCGGGCTGTAAACGGCGTCCGCGCCCCGGCAAATAATGGCCATTTGCCCGCGGCCATTGAACACTCCACCTCGCCCCAGTTCGCCCTCCGCCTGACCCTCATGTTCGATTTCCTTTCCGCGGTGTGCGGCGGGCGCGAGGCCCCGCCCGTCTGGGGCGATGCGGATGACGGCCGTGTCCTTCCTTTCGCCGGCACCGCCACCTCTCCAGTCGCCGTTCTCCGCGCCATGGGCGATGCCCTCGCCGGGCGTCCCGTCGAGTCCAGCGCGCAGGACGATGCCGCCCTGCACGCGGAAGTCTTTTGGCGCTTCGGCCGTGAACCGGAGCCAGTCCGCGCTCCGGCCGCGCCTGCTTCGCGCGCGTTCCCGGACTCGGGCTTCTATTTCTTCTCCTCTTCCCGGATTCGCGGGAGTTTGCGCTGCGGACCCCTGGGCGTGGGCGGCTGGTCCAACCACGCGCACAACGATCAACTGAGCTTCGAGTTCGCCATGGATGGCCGCGCCGTAGTCGTGGACCCGGGAATGCCCTGTTATTCGGAAGATCGCGATGCGCGCAATTTGTTCCGCTCCACGCGCTGGCACAACACCGTCGAGGTGGCCGGGGCTGAGCAGAACCGCTTCTGGCCCGCGCTGCTCTTCCGCATCGTGGACGACACTCACAGCAGCGTGGAACGCTGGGAGGCGGACGCGAAGGGAGTACGCTTTTCTGGCTCCCATCGCGGCTACCTGCGTTTGCCCCAGCGCGTCCTCGTCCGCAGGGATTTGCAGCTCGGCAGCGATGATGTCCTCCAGGTCCGCGATACCCTGGTCGCTGAAGAAACGGCAGCCCCGGCGGAGGCACGCTGGCTGTTCCATTTCGCACCCGGAATTACTCCCATGCCCGTCGCTCCGCTCGCCGTTCCGCCGGATCCCGGTCGATCGGCGGCACTCGAGCATTCGAGCTGGCGGCTGGGGCCAGCCATCCTCTCCGTTTCGCCAGGTGCTTCGCTGCTCGGATTTTCAGCCCGCGTCGCGCAGGGTGCCGTGGCCCCGCGCTTCGGCCAAAAAGTGTCCGCGCAGATTCTTGAATTCCAGGGGACCTTCACCGGCCATGCGGAACTGCAGTTCACCTTCGGGCCGGTGGAACCATCGCAAGCGAGTGCTTTCCGCGGGGTGTTTCGATGAAACAGGTCGCACAAAGACTCAGCAGTGGCGAGATTGCCGTGGCCGAGGTGCCGGTCCCCGCGCTTCGCGGACCCGGCGTTCTCCTGGCCACGTCCTTTTCTGTCCTAAGCCCCGGCACCGAACGGGCTGCCATCGAACTCGGGCGCTCCAGCCTGCTTGGAAAAGCCCTGCGCCGTCCCGACCAGGTTCGCAAGGTGCTCAGCACCCTGCGCCGCGAAGGATTGGGCGCGACCGTGCGTAAAGTGCGCGACCAGCTCGACGTGGACCGTCCCATGGGCTATAGCTGCGCCGGTCTCGTGCTCGAATCTTGTGATGCCCCCTTCGCCCCGGGCGACCGCGTGGCTTGCGCCGGCACCGGCGCGGCCACCCACGCCGAAATCAATTTCGTTCCGCGCAATCTGTGCGCGCGTGTTCCTCCTGCCGTTCCCATGGATGAGGCCGCCTTTGCTGCGCTGGGCGCCATTGCTCTTCATGCCCTCCGCATGGGCGAAGCGGCGATTGGAGAGGAGGTCGCCGTGGTGGGACTCGGCGTCCTCGGATTGATCCTGGCCCAGACGCTGCGGGCCGCGGGTTGCCGGGTAACCGGATTCGATTTGCGCCCCGATCGGCTGGCCGCCGCCGTACAGGTCGGCCTGGACCATGTTGCCGCTCCCCAGCACTTCACGTCGGGCCATGGCGCGGCGCCCCACCGCCGGGAAGGCAGCTTCGATCGCATCTTCCTGTGCGCCGCCTCGCGCGGCTCAGAACCGGTGGAGTTTGCCGTGCGTGTGGCCCGCGACCGCGCGCGCATCGTGGTGGTCGGGGACGTTCGCACCGATTTCCCCCGCAACGCTTGCTATGAAAAGGAGCTGAGCGTGGCCTATGCGCGCTCCTACGGCCCGGGACGCTACGATCCCAGCTATGAGGAGCAGGGCGTCGATTACCCGCGCGCCTATGTCCCGTGGACCGCCCAGCGCAACCTCGAGGCGTTTCTCGATCTGCTGGCCCAACGCCGCATCTCGCTGGGTCCGCTCATCACCCACCGGTTGCCGATTGAACAGGCCGAGCGCGCGTATGAAATCGTCTCCGGCAGTGAACCTTCGCTCGGCGTGGTCATCGAATATCCCGCGGCGGAGCATCCTCCACTAGCGGATTCGATCCAGCTCCGTCCGCCCGCGCCGCGCCGCGCCGGCACGCTGGGCGTCAGCTTTGTGGGCGCTGGAGGGTATGCGGCCACTTCGTTGCTGCCGCACCTCGCCGCCGACCGGCGCGTGCGCTTGCTCCAGGTGGCCAATGCCCGCGGGCTTTCCGCAAAGCGCGTCGCCGAACAGTTTCATTTCGCGGCCTGCGGCACGGACCCGGCGGCTTTGCTCTCGGACGACCAGTGCGATGCCGTGTTCATTGCCACGCGCCACAGTCTTCACGCGCGCCTGGTCGAGGCCGCTCTGCAGGCCGGAAAATCCGTGTACGTGGAAAAGCCGCTCTGCGTGACCCTGGAAGAATTGGACGCGCTCGAAGCCGCATCGTCGCGCGCCGCCGGCCTGGCCGTGGCGGTGGGATTCAACCGGCGCTTCGCTCCCGCGACCCGGGAGCTCCAGGATTTTTTCAAGCCCCAGGCGGCGCAACCGGCCAGCATCCGCTATACCGTCCATGCCGGCCCCCTGCCGGCAGAGCACTGGCTGCGCGATCCCGCGGAAGGCGGCCGGATCGCCGGCGAGGTGTGCCACTTTGTGGATTGGTGCCGGATGATGGCCGGGGCCCCCGTCGCCCGCGTGTTCGCCAGCCTGCGCGGCGCGCACACGGATCCCTCGCTGCACGCCACCCTGGATTTCACCGATGGCAGCCAGGCCACGCTGGTCTATGAACCCTCTTTCGTGCCGGGCATGCCGAAAGAGCGCGTGGAAATCTCCCGCGGCCCGCTGGCTGCGTTGCTGGAAGACTTTTCCGAAGTCACCCTTCATCCGCCCACCGGCCGGAAGCGGCGCTCATTCCGCGGAAAAGGTCAGCAGCAGATGGTCGCCGCCCTGGTGGATGGCTTTCTCACCGGCCACCCCCCTTTCCCGTTCGCGGAGGCCATCGCTTCCACCCGCGCCACCCTCCTTCTCCTCGACTCCGCTTCCGGCGGAACTCCCATTCTCGTCTGAGCGCGCGCCTCGCCGCCGCCTTCGTCCGCAATTCCCCGCAGTTCCCGCGTTGACTGCTCCTCCTTCCGGGCTTGGTGTCCCCCGCGCCGGATCCGTTTACATCATCCTGTCTGTGTCGAAATGTTTACCTTCCCTCCGTCCCCCGTCGCTCAACCGATTGCTTCTCGTCTTTCTTTATGCAGAATAGACAAGAAACTTTCTGCGCCATCCCAGGGAAATGCGAGGGTTGCTTGGATATCTCGATCATCGGTTGCGGCTACGTGGGGCTCGTCACGGGCGGATGTCTCTCCGCCGTTGGACACCACGTAACCTGCGTGGATAACGACGCGGAGCGCGTTCGCGCGCTTCAGGCCGGCCAGATTCCCATCTACGAGCCCCATCTCGACGCCGTGATCTCCCAGGCTCATTCCGCCGGCCGCCTGCAATTTACCGGGGACACCGCGGCGGCGGTCCATGCCGGCGAGGCCATCTTCATTTGCGTGGGCACTCCGCCGCTCGAAAATGGCGAGGCGGACCTTTCTGCGATTGACGCCGTGGCCCGCATCATCGCCACCGAAGCCCGCGGCCCCAAGCTGGTGATCGAAAAGAGCACGGTGCCCGTGCGCACCGGAGAGCAGCTCCGGCGCGCGCTCGAGGTCTATGGCCGGGCCAGCGGAGCAAAGTTTCAGGTGGCCTCGAATCCGGAATTCCTGCGCGAGGGCAGCTCCGTCCATGATTTCCTGCACCCGGACCGCATCGTGGTAGGTGTGGATGATTCCGTTGCCGCCGAAAAGATGCGCGAAATCTACCGTCCCATCCTGGAGCGCAAATTCTCCTGCCCGGTCCACACCGGCTCCTGCCCGCCCACGGCGTTGCCGCCGTTTGTGGTCACCACCATCAATTCCTCCGAGCTCATCAAACATGCTTCCAACTCTTTCCTGGCGCTGAAAATTTCCTACGCCAATGTGCTCGCCGACCTGTGCGAGCGTTTGGGCGCCAATGTGGAGGAAGTCACCCAGGCCGTGGGGATGGACCCGCGCATCGGCCCGCAATTTCTTCGCGCCGGAATCGGCTTTGGCGGTTTCTGCTTCCCCAAGGATATTCAGGCGTTCTACCGTCTGGCGGAGCGCGCGGGGATTGATTTTGTCTTGCTCAAGGAAGCGGAGCAGATCAACAAACAGCGCATCGACCATTTCCTGGAAAAGGCCCGGCGCGCCCTCTGGGTCCTGAAGGGCAAGCAGGTGGGAATGCTGGGCCTGGCCTTCAAGCCCAATACCGACGATATCCGCTTCGCTCCGGCGCTGGAAATTCTCCGCCGCCTGCTGGCCGAGGGCGCTTCCGTCCGCGCCTTCGATCCCCAGGGGATGAAGAGGACCCAGGCGCAATTCCCCACCGTAAATTACTGCCGCGACGCCTACGAAGTCGCCACCGGGGCGGACGCCGTGCTCCTGCTCACCGAGTGGCCCGAGTTCCGCGAATTGGATTGGGCGCGCATCCGCGATTCCATGCTCCGCCCGCTGGTGCTCGACGGCCGCAACCTGCTGGATCCCTCGAAAATGCGCGAGCTCGGTTTCGAGTATCACTCCATCGGCAGGCCGGACTGATTCTCGCGGCAACCGCGGACACCTGAAGCATTGAAACCTGCTCCCGGGATGTCTCCTTCGATCGGGGCGCTTCGGGTGCCGGGGCGGAATCCCACCGCCCGTTCCGTCCGGGAGCCGGCTCCACTGTGTCAACCGCCGGTCGTTCCGCCTGGGTTCGCAGTTTGTTTCTCGGCAAGTTGCCGCCGAAAGAAGTCCAGCGTTAGTTTCAACCCGTCCCCCAGCGCCACCTTTGGCTCCCAGCCGAGCAGGCTTTTCGCTTTGCTGATGTCCGGGCAGCGCTGTTTGGGATCGTCTTGCGGCAGCGGCTTGAAGACGATCGGCGAGGCCGAGCCGGTGAGCGACTTCACCCGCTGGGCAAATTCCGCGATGGTGATCTCCTGCGGATTGCCGATGTTCGTGGGCTGGTGCTCCTCGGACTGCATCAGACGGTAGATGCCCTCCACCAGATCGCTCACGTAACAGAAGCTGCGCGTCTGCGAGCCGTCGCCATACACGGTGATCGGCTGGCCGGTCAGCGCCTGGTAGATAAAATTCGGCAGCGCCCGCCCGTCGTTCAGCCGCATGCGCGGGCCGTAGGTATTGAAGATGCGGACGATGCGCGTGTCCAGGCCGTGGTAGCGGTGGTAGGCCATCGTCATCGCCTCGGCAAATCGCTTCGCCTCGTCATAGACGCCGCGTGGGCCGATAGGGTTTACATTTCCCCAGTAGGATTCCGGCTGCGGCGAAACCAGCGGATCGCCGTAGCACTCCGAAGTCGAGGCCAGCAGATATTTCGCTTTCTTGGCCAGCGCCAGGCCCAGCGTGTTGTGTGTTCCCAGCGCACCCACCTTCAGCGTTTGGATGGGCAGCCGCGCGTAGTCCACCGGGCTGGCCGGCGAGGCAAAGTGCAGCACATACTCCACCGGCCCGGGTACGTCGATGTAGCGGCTCACATCGTGCCGCTGCACACGGAAGCGCGCCTCCGCCGCCAGATGCGAGATGTTTGGCTCCGCCCCCGTAATCAGGTTGTCCACGCACAAGACTTCCCAGCCGTTTGCCAGGAGCTTGTCGCACAAGTGCGAGCCCAGAAAGCCCGCCCCGCCGGTGATCACCGCTCGCATGGTCTCGAAATCCCCCGTCCCGTGCCCCGCGAATTCCGTGGCGCATTGTACCGCAGGCCCAGCGGTTCACACCCCGGCGAGTCCAGCGAGTTTCTGAACGGCGGGCGCGGGAAACGGAGAACCGGAGACGGAAGCCCGGGGCGCAGGCCCTGCGGGCGAGTAACAATCAAAAGCTGGGGGCGCCGGTGGCCGCGGGCCGCGTTTCTCCGGCGGCGATTCCGTAGCGCAGCCGCTCGAGATACCCCTGGCCCAGCGACATGGCGCCCGTGTACACGTACCCGAGCACGAACAGGAAAAGAAACGGCACGGTGGCGTAGTTTTCGTTCTGAATGGAATAGAAAATGGCAAACCCGAAGTAGAATCCCAGCGCCAGCTCCAACCAGGGCATCCAGCCGGAGCGCTTCTTGTAGGCTTTGGCGATCCAGTTTTCCCGCGCCTGGCCCTCGATGCGGTATTTCGGGGTGCGCACGAATTCGGATTGGATGCCCAGCAGGGCCTCCAGCACGGCGATGGAATTCCGCACCCCGATTCCGATTCCCATGGCCATCACGAAAGGCAGATAGAGGATGCTGCGCTTCCAGGTCTTCGGGTACAGGTAGCGCTGCGACATCATATAAAAGCTGGAGATCGAGCAGCTCGAAGCGATGAACAGCGGTACATCGATGATCAGCACCTGCAGCCAGCCCTGGTAAAAGCGCACGATCATCGCTGGCAGCAGCAGCGTGGAGAGCACCATCATCAGCGGGTAGCTGATGTTCGCGGTCAGGTGGAAAAACGCCTCGGCCTTGATGTGCGGCGGAATCCCCGAGCGCAGGATGCGCGGCAGGCTCTTCCGCGCCACTTGCGTCAGCCCCTTCGCCCACCGCGCTTGCTGCGACTTGAACGAGTTCATCTCCACCGGCAGCTCCGAGGGGCACTCGATGTCGATGTGATAGATGAATTTCCAGCCGCGAAGCTGCGCCCGGTAGGAAAGGTCGGTATCCTCCGTCAGCGTGTCGTGCTCCCACCCCCCGGCATCTTCGATCGCCGCCCGCCGCCACACCCCAGCCGTCCCGTTGAAGTTAAAAAAGCTCCCCTCGCGATACCTCCCGCCGTGTTCCATCACGAAGTGGCCGTCCAGCAGAATCGCTTCCACCTCCGTGAGCGCGGAATAGTGCCGGTTTACGTAGGTCCAGCGAGTTTGAATCATCCCCACCCGCGGGTTCTGGAAGTAGGGGATGGTCCGCCTCAGGAAGTCCGGGTTAGGCTGGAAGTCTGCATCGAAAATGGCGATGAACTCGCCTTGTGCGGATTTCATGCCCTCTTCCAGCGCCCCGGCCTTGAAGCCCGCGCGGTTGTCGCGATGCAGGTAATGGATCTTCAGCCCCAGCGCGCGGTACCGATCCACGCAGGCTCGGGCCACCTCCACCGTCTCGTCCGTTGAGTCATCCAGCACCTGGATTTCCAGCAGCTCGCGCGGATAGTCCAGCCGGGCTACGCATTCCACCAGGCGATCCACCACGTAGCGTTCGTTGAAGATTGGAAGCTGTATGGTAACCTTGGGCCACTCGGCCATCTCCGGGGGCGGGCCGGGATGCACGTGGCGATGCTTGAAAAAATTGTACACCAGCCAATAGCGATGGCTGCCGTAGGCCGCCAGCACCAGCAGCACGGCAAAGTACGGCAGCATGATCGCCAGGTCGAAGGCGTTGGTCTGGTAAAGGCCGCGGAAGGTCTGGTCGGTCAGCCGCCGCCACACCGCGGAGAGCGGGCCTTGGGCCAGCGCCAGCCACAGCCCCGAACTGTAGAGTGAACTCACGCCCTGTCCCGCCCGCGGATTCCCGCGGAAAATCCTCTCCGCCGTCCCCCATCCCTGCCGTGCTCGCCGCCGCGGTGGCGCTGGAATCGCTCTTCCTGATCCTGCCGCGCCTCGCCAACCTGAAGGTGCAGGTGGTGGAAACCATTGCCGTGGCCTTCGCCGCGGGCATTGTCTATCTCGTGGCCCTTTACCTGATGGAACGCTCCGCGGAGCGTAGCGTAGTGCTCTGGATCGTTCTTGCCGCCGCGTTCGTTTTCCGCCTTACCCTCGTCCCCATGTACCCCACGCTCTCCGATGATCTGTTTCGCTACCGCTGGGACGGCATCATCCAGCAGGCCGGATGGAATCCCTATGCCATCGCGCCGGAAGACCGCCGGCTCATCGGTTTCCGCGACGGCTGGTGGCCGCAAGTCTCGAATCAGGAAATGCCCAACATTTATCCGCCGCTCACCGAGCTCGTGCTGCGGGCCACGGCCGCGTTCTCCCACCAGCCGCGAGCCTTCAAAGCGCCCTTTCTTCTGGCGGAAGGCCTCTTGCTCGCCTTGCTCGCCCTGTGGATTCGCCGAACCGGCCGGAGGTCCTACACTCTCGCCGTTTACGCATGGAATCCGCTGGTGGTGGTGGAGTGTGCCGCCAGCGGTCACAACGATCCGCTGGCCATGCTTTTTTCCGTGGCCGCGCTCTTTCTGATTATAGAAAGGCGCGTCGTGCTGTCAACGTTGGCGCTGGCCGCGGCCGTGCTCTCCAAATTTTTCCCCGTGCTGCTGGCTCCGCTGTGGCTGCGCCGCCTGGGGTGGCCGCGCAGCGCGCGCTCCTGGGCGGGATTGGCGCTGGCCTGCGCCATGGCTGCTGCTTCGTGGTGGCCGTATCGCGCCGCCTGGCCCGCCGTGCTCCAGCTCTTTCATCCCTACCGGAAGCACTGGGTGAACAACGCCGGCCTGTACTTGAAGCTGAAGTGGTTCAGTGGTTCAGATGACTGGGCGTGGGGCATCGGGGTGGGAGTGGTGGCCGGCATCGCGCTGTGGGCCGCGCTGCGCAACGTGGATCCGGCGCGTGCGGCGTACCTGCTGTTCGGCGCGGTCCCCCTTGTTTCCCAAAACGCGTTCTCCTGGTATTTCCTGTGGGTATCGCCCCTGCTGGTGTTCTATCCCAACCCGGCGTGGCTGCTCCTCACCATCCTGCAGTTTCTTTCCTACCACGTCCTGATTGGCTACGCGGCCACCGGCGCCTGGAAATTCGACCCGTTTTATTTGTGGCTGGAATACGCGCCGTTTTTTGTCCTCCTCGCCGCTCAGCCCTTTCTTCCGCGCGGCTCTGGCAGCACCAGCGCTGCGAAGTCCGATTCGATCCCGAATTAGGGCTTCGGAACTGCCGGACTGCCCGGCGCACCTGGTTTCGGCATCCGGAACTGCGCTTCCTCCAATGGAGGGTTCACTTCGAGTTTCACGTAGTGCAGTGTGGACTTTTGGGCGCTGCCCTGCAGGCCGCTCACATAGGTGTGCGCAAAGAGCACTCCGCCCTCGCTGCGCCAGTCGCTCACCGTCTCTTCAATGAGCGTCTCTTTTCCGTTGAACGTCCGCACGATTTCTTCGCGCACCTCCAGATAGGATTTCGTGTCGATGTAGAGGTACTGCACGTGGCCGCTGCGCAACGTAACTTTGAGTTTGTAGCAGAGGTTTCCCTCCGGCACCACCGCGGCCCCGTCGAACGTCACCGTGTTGCCCTTCTTTTCGTAGTCGGCCAGGGAGCCGTCAATTCCATTCTCGCCCTCGTCCCGCAGGTTCTCCACGTCGCCGCCGGCCAGCGGCTGGGTGTCCTCCGCCCCGCTCTTCCGCGTCCGCATCCACGCCGATTTTCCATCAAACGTGCGGAGGGTCTCCACGCCCCCCAGGGTCAGGTCCTCCTGAATCTTGTCCGGCCGCATCAGCCGCACCACCAGCGGCCCTTCCCCGCGCGGCGTGGTCAGTTGCGCGGTCACCACCATCGTGCGGATGGCCCGCAATTTTTCAATTCCCCCGCGCGCCGCAATGTTCTTGGCGATGATCTCGTCCGCCGTCTGCGCTTGGCCGGGCCGCACAAAGGAGAACAGGAGCAGCAGTACGGTTAGAGATTTCATGGTGATTTTGACCGTCTGAGCCCCCGCCCGGTTTCAGAGCAACGCATCGAACTGTTCGATCGCCAGACCGGCCTGGCGGATGATTGCCCGAAGCGTACCCCGATCCAGTTCTTTGTGGTCCGGCACGACAACCTGACAGTGAGGATCCCGGCGTCGAAGAATCATATGGCTGCCCTGCTGGCGGACGAGGTAAAAGCCGACTTTTGCCAGCGCGGATGCGCACTGGCGTCCGGAGACCCGAGGCAGCTTCGTCATACCGCCAGCAACAAGGTCTCGAATTTCTCTGGCGGGACTGGAAGCCCATCCTGTTCTAGGGCTCCAATGTACCCTTCGATGGCCTCTTTGATGTTCTCGATGGCCAGTTCTTTGGTTTTCCCCTGGCTAATGCAGCCCGGCAGACTGGGACATTCCACAACCCAGTAGCCATCTTCACCTGGATAGAGAACGATTTGCCGCATGCCCAACCTTTCTACGCTCAGGGTATTCTGCGCCCCTCCCTCCGTCAACTCGAATTCGGGAACGATTCCAATCCCGCCCTGGCCGGGCCGCCCTGAGGGAGAACTATGTATTGAGGGTGACCAATGCGCTGGGGGGGCGCGGGCGAACAGGGGGGAGCGCCGCTCGGTCCACTGGGCGATAAAGCGTGTCGCGCTCCACGGGCTCGTAGCCTGCTTCGCGGATCAGGCGCTCTAAATCCGCCCGTGTCAGTTCCTGCGGCGTGGTGGCCCCGGCGTCGTGGTAAATCTTCTCCTCGATCACCGTGCCGTCCATATCGTTGGCGCCGAATTTCAGGGCAATCTGCGCGATCCGCGGCGTGAGCATGATCCAGTAGGCTTTGATGTGCTCGAAGTTATCGAGCAATAGCCGCGCCACGGCGATGCTCTTCAGGTCGTCGAATCCGGTGGGTTTGGGCAGGTGCGAGAGCGCCGTATTCTCCGGATGAAATTCCAGCGGGATGAAGGCCACAAAGCCGTGCGTCTCGTCCTGGAGCTGACGCAGCAACAGCAGGTGCTCCACCCGTTCTTCGAGTGTCTCGATGTGGCCGAACAACATCGTGGCGTTCGAGCGCAGCCCCAGTTGGTGCGCCGTTCGGGCGATGTCCAGCCATTGCCTCCCGCTGGTCTTGTGATCGCAGATCACTTTGCGCACCCGGGGATTGAAGATCTCCGCGCCGCCGCCGGGCATGGAATCCACGCCCGCGTCCTTCAGTTTCAGCAGCACGTCGCGCACGGAGAGTTTGGTCATGCGGGAAATGTAGCCGATCTCCACCATGGTGAAGACCTTCAAGTGCACGTGCGGGAAGCGCTGCTTCAGCCCACGCACCAGGTCCAGGTAATAGTCGAAAGGCAGGTCCGGGTGCAGTCCGCCCACGATGTGGAACTCCGTCGCTCCATCCGCCACGCCTTCCGCCGCCCGCTGCCACACCTCGTCGAGCGCGTAGGTGTAAGCGCCGGGGGCGTCCGGAGAGCGTCCAAAAGCGCACAGCCGGCAATGTGCCGTGCACACGTTGGTGGGATTGATGTGCCGGTTGATGTTGAAGTACGTGGTTTTGCCGTGCCGCTTCTCTCGAGCGTAATTCGCCAGCCAGCCCAACGCCAGCAGGTCCGCCGATCGGAACAGCGCCAGACCGTCTGCGGCGTCCAGGCGCTCGCCGGAAAGGACCTTCCTGGCAATCGGCTCGAGCCGCGCGTCGGTAATTTGCAAGTCAGCCATCGATCTGGATCTCCGCGGCGCCGGCCCTCAGTTCGGATTTCTGAGCGGACTTCAGCGGCCTCCCACCCACAGCGCCGTGCCCCACGAAAGAAAGAACAGGATACTAATAAACCCGTTGGTTGTAAAAAATGCCGCGTTCAGGCGTGACAAGTCGTCCGGCGCCACCAGCGACTGCTCGTAAATCAACAGCGCCGCGACCGTGGCTACCCCGGCCCACGCGGGCCAGGCCAGCCCGAAGCTCCAGGCCAGCCACGCCAGCAGCCCCACCACCACCCCATGCATCGCGCGGGAAATCCACAGCGCCCGCGCGGTCCCGAACCGTTCGGGGATCGAATGCAGCCCCGCGGTGCGGTCAAACTCGATATCCTGCAAGGCGTACAACACATCAAACCCAGCCACCCACAGGGTTACTGCCGCGCACAGCGCCAGCATCCGCCCGTCGAACGACCCGGCAATCGCAATCCATGCCGCTCCCGGTGCCATCCCCAGGCAAAAGCCGAGGATCACGTGCGAATAGCTGGTGAACCGCTTGGTGTACGAATAGCCAAACAGCACCGCCAGCGCCACCGGGGAAAGGGCCAGGGCCAGGGGATTCAACTTCCACGCCGCGCCCACCAGCACCGCGGAAGAAATCGCCGCGAACGCCCACGCGAATTGCAGCGTGAGCGCCCCGGTCACCAGCGGGCGGCCCGCCGTGCGCGGGTTGCGGCGGTCGTATTCCAAATCCGCGATGCGGTTCATGGTCATGGCCGCGGAGCGCGCCCCCACCATGGCCACCACAATCCACCCGATCTGCGCCCAGGTGGGCCATCCGGCGCCGCCCGGCCCGCGTCGCGCCGCCAGCAGCGCTCCGGTGAGCGCAAACGGCAGCGCGAACACGGAGTGCTCGAATTTGATCATCTCCAGCGTGGTGCGCAATTTGGCGGTGAGTGTGGCCATTCGTTTTCCAAACCAAGTGTTGGCCGCTCCAGGGCTGGCCTGGAGCTACTTCCTCCCGCGCGGCGGGCGCGGCGCGCCTGCGGCGATTTCCAGCCGTCGCGCCCCAACCACCCCCGCCTGGCCCTTCCAGCGGAACTGCGCTTCCTGCGGGAGTTCCAGGTGTTCCAGCACGCGGCAGACGTATTGGAGCACCAGGTCCTCAATGCTCTTCGCGCCAGCATAGAACGCGGGAATCACCGGCATCACCACCGCGCCCGCGGCCTGCACGCGCAGCATGTTTTCCAGGTGGATGCGGCTGAGCGGAGTTTCGCGCACGCACAGCACCAGCTTCCGGCCTTCCTTCAGGCAAACGTCCGCGGCCCGGCCCACCAGATCCTCCGCCAGCCCCGCGGCAATTTTGCCCAGTGTGCCCACGGAGCAGGGCAGCACCACCATCCCGTCGACAGGATAGCTGCCCGACGCAATCGGCGCCCCAATATCGGCATTGAAGTGCGTTTCAAATTTCGCGGCTGGAGTGCCGGAGAGCGTAGCCGGTAGCTTCCGGGGATCCGGCGCGCGAATGCCCAGTTCATCCGTCAGCACGCGCATCCCGCTGGGGGTCACTACAAAATGCACGCGCGCCACGCGAGCGTCGGCATCCAGCAGGCGCACCATGGTCCGCGCGCAAACCGCGCCGCTCGCCCCGGTCACCCCCACCGTGATCACCCTGCTTTGTTCGCCTGCCATGAGTCGTCTCTCCGGCTACAGCCAGGTCTTCGCCCGGTACTCCCGGTATTGGTCCCCGAACTTCTCTTCCAGCACGTGTGCCTCGCGGCCGCTGCGGACCATCTGCAGCGGAATCAGGACGGCAAAGGCCAGCAGGTAATAGGGCCGCTCGATGGCCAGACAGAAACCCGCCATTCCTAGGCCTCCGAAAACGTAAATCGGATTCCGGAAGCGCGAATACAACCCCGTGGTCACCAGTCGGCGCGCCTGCGCTCGCACGGAAAACGAATCCCCAAGCTGCACGTGGGCGATGCCCCAGAGCACGAACCCAGGAAGCATCACCGCCACGCCGGCGATGCGCATGGGCGTCCACGGGCGGCCCTGGGTGAGCACAAACGCAGCCACCAACAACACCGCCGGCAACGCCACAAAGCGGAAGCCGCTCTTCTGCATCCAGCACAGTCTACCGGGAGCAGGGCCGCGCTCCAAGCCCCAGGGCCTCCCGCTGCCCGCAACCTCATCCATCCGCGGCAGCGGCTTCATCCGCTTCGAACCTGCCGAAACACACCGCGGTGATAGAATCGCCCGGCCATGGAAGAAACCACTCTGCGCGAACTACTGCGCCAGGTGCGCACGGGCCGGCTGACGGAAGAGGCCGCCCTTCAACGATTGCGCCATTTTGCGTTCGAGGATTTGGGATTCGCCAAAGTGGACCATCACCGCGCCCTGCGCCAGGGATTCGCGGAAGTCGTCTTCGGCCGCGGCAAATCTCCCCGGCAGGTGGCCGGAATCGTCCGCAGCATGCTCGGGCGCAAAGAGGCGCGGCACAATATCCTGGTGACCCGCGCGGATCAGAAGGTCTACGCTGCGGTGAAGCGGGTGTCGCGCGCGGCGAGATTTCACCCCCTCTCCGGCGCCATCGTGATCGAACGCGACCGCGCCGTCCGCGGCAAGGGCGTCATTCTGGTCGTTTCCGCAGGCACCAGCGATATTCCCGTGGCCGAAGAAGCCCTGGTGGCCGCGCGCGCCCTGGGCAACCGGGCAGAGGCCATCTACGACGTTGGAGTGGCCGGACTCCACCGCCTGTTGGGCCACCGCGACCAGCTCACCGCCGCGCGGGTCATTATCTGTGTGGCCGGAATGGAAGGCGCGCTCCCCAGCGTGCTTGCGGGACTGGTGCCCGCGCCGGTGATCGCCGTGCCCACCAGCGTCGGCTACGGCGCGAATCTTGGCGGCGTGGCCGCGCTGCTGGCCATGCTCAACAGTTGTGCCTCCAACGTGAGCGTGGTCAATATCGACAACGGGTTTGGCGCCGCCTGCGTGGCCTCGTGTATCAATCGAACCTGAAGCCGAAAATCGGTCACCCTCGCGGGTCGAGAAGAATTTTCAAAACGCCAGGAGACCGGGCGGCGCGGATTGCGGCGGCGGCTGCGCGCAGGGAATACACTCGCGAAATCAGTGGCCGCGGGTCCACGCGCCTGCTCCCAAGCAATTCGAGGGCACGCTCGAACGGCCCGCAGCGCGAACCGACCAGCGTCATTTCGTCCACCACGATCGGCCAGGTTTCCAGCCGTGCCGCGCCGTGAAATGTGGATTTCACAACCAGCGTTCCGCCCGGTTCGGTCAGCCACACCGCCTGTTGTATCCCCTGCGGCGAGCCGGTCGCATCCACCACCATCGGAAAGCGCCCCGGCACGCGGCTCCCGGGCCGGCCGGTTCCCGGGCGAAGGAGCGACGTCGAAACGCCGCGGCCGGCTGCCAGTTGCAGCTTTTCCCGGTGGCGCCCGAACAGCGTCACCCGCGCCCCGCTGGCCGCGAGCACGCGCGCGATCAATTGTCCCAGTTTTCCGTCGCCCAGCACGGCCACAGGCGTGTTACGCGCGGCGGGCACCTGTTCCAGGATGCGGCAAGCGGCGGCCAGCGGCTCGGTAAATACGGCACACTCATCGGGAATTCCATCCGGCACGATGTGCAGATTGCCGATGGGCAGTGTCAGGTATTCGGCAAACGCGCCATCGTGACCCAGGATCCCGAGCACGCGCCGCCGCGAGCAATGGGTTGTCATCCCGCGCCGGCAGAAGCCACAGTGCGGCTTTCCCAGCCAACGGCACGTAATGTTGATTTCTCCAGCCACGCGCCGGCCCAGCCAGCGCCGTTCGGCCCGGTTGCGCACGGCCCCCGTCCCGCCGCATTCCGCCACCTGGCCCACAAATTCATGCCCCAGCGTTCCGTGGAAATTGTGATACCCGCGCAGGATCTCCAAATCCGTGTTGCAAATGCCCGCCAGCCGCACGCGTATCAGCGCCCAGCCCTCCGGCACACGCGGCAACGGCCGTTCCACCAGAAGGACGCGTTGTTTGCCCACGCGTGCGGCCAGCATGGAAGAAATTCAGCGCAGTGCCGCGAGCAGAGTCTCTGCGAGGGCCGGTTCCTCCGCCGGGTCCACGGTGCGCAGGTCCAGAACCAGGCGATCCTCTTCGATGCGCGCAATCACCGGCGTCATGCCGGCAGCGGGCTCTCTCAGCCGCGCCTCGATTTCCACCGCGGAACTTCCCAGCGCCGAAATGCGCATTAGGCACGTCGGCAGAGATTGCGCCGGAGTCGAGCCGCCACCCACCACGGATTGCCCGGCGGAGATTTCCACCTCCGCCTCTCCGGCCGGAAGCCGCGCGGCCAGCGCGCGCGCCCTTCGTTCGATCTCCGTGGCCGGCAGGCGGATCATGCGCAGCGCGGGGATTTCGTCCAGCGCCCCGCGCAGCACCGCGGAAAGCGTCGCTTCCAGCGCGGCGATGGTCAGCTTGTCCACCCGCAGGGCGCGGTAAAGCGGATTGCGCCGGATGCGGTCCAGCAGCGCGCGCCGCCCCGCAATGATGCCCGCCTGCGGCCCGCCCAGCAATTTGTCTCCACTGAAGGTCACCACCCCCGCGCCCGCGGCGATGCTGGCCTGCGCCAGCGGCTCTTCCAGGCCGTAGCCCGAGAGGTCCACCAGGCAGCCCGAGCCCAGGTCTTCATACACCGGCACTCCCGCGCGCG
>Ga0335085_10005801_pt1 | contig 19695 bp, 14 predicted proteins | sample Lox_Sample_45_FD_206712 | JGI IMG/M metagenome (GOLD analysis project Ga0335085, IMG submission 206712) | Soil microbial communities from Loxahatchee National Wildlife Refuge, Florida, United States - Lox_Sample_4.5 | ecosystem: Environmental > Terrestrial > Soil > Wetlands | place: USA...
GGAGGGCGCCGGTGGCAGCGTCTCGGCGATCCGTCGCAGGCCGGGGAGCAGCTCCTGCACCGGGGCGTGGGTCCACATGTTGTCCGCCACCCAGCGGTGGCCGCCCGGGTAGATGGCGGCGCTGCCCGCGAACAGGTCCTCGAAGGTGACGGGCACGTAGGGCACCGACAGCTTGGCGTCCGCCAACAGCGGACAGCCCTCGAACAGGGACAGGTCGGCACGTGCCTGCTCCTCGTTGTCCGCGAGTACCGGCGCCGTCATCGCGATCTCGAGCTCGCCGGCCTCGTCACGGTGGACGAGCAGCATCAGCTCGATGCTGCGCGGCACCTCCGGCCCGATCGCCGCCGCCCACGTGAAGAGGTCCTCGAGCACGTCGACGGGGAAGGTGTGGAGCGAGTTGGCCACGACCTTGGGCCGCGGGTACAGGCGCAGGTGAAAGGCGGTCACGACCGCGAAGAAGCCGGGGCCCGACCCGCGGGCGGCCCACAGCAGATCGCTGTGGTGCTCGGCGTCGGCCCGCAGCTGCTCCCCGGCAGCGGTGACCACGTCGATCGCCTCGACGCTCGCGCAGGCGGGGCCGTGGACGCGCCCGTTCCAGCCGAACCCGCCCTGCAGCAGGTAGCCGCCCACGGCCACCCCGTTGCAGTGCCCGACCGGGAAGAACAGCCCCTGGGCGGAGAGGGTGTCGAGCAGGCCGGTGCCGCGGCAGCCCGGGCCGACGACGGCGCTGGCCGTCTCCGGGTCAACGGCGGCGGAGTCCATCGCCGCGAGATCGATCATCAGGACCTCGTCACGGAGATGGTTAGCGGCCCAGCTGTGTCCGCCCGAGCAGACCGTCACGCCCAGCCCCTCGCGGCGGGCGAGCGCCAGCGCGGCGGCGACCTCCTGTGGGTCGCGCGGCTGCGCGATCAGCTCCGGGTAGCGCTCCACCGTGCGCTCGTTCCAGAGCCGGCCCCGCCGGGCCTCCTCATATCCGTGCTCCCCACGGCGCAGGGCCTGCGCCGGCTGCGATGCCATCTGCCACCTCGCGGTCCGGACGTTCAAGGGTCCAAGGCGCGCACACCGTATCTCGCCGGAGCGCAGAGGCCTACGATGGGATGGTGAGCCGCGGCGAGGGCTTCGAGGCGGGCGGCGAGCAGGCCCCGCCGCGTACGGGCACCCCGTGGGACGCCCGCACCTATGACCGCGTCAGCGAGCCCCAGCTGGAGTGGGCCGGCGATGTCCTGCAGCGCCTGCGTGGGCTTCCCCCCGACGCGACGGTGCTCGACGTCGGATGCGGCACCGGCCGCGTCACCGAGCTGCTCGCCGGTCTGGTCCCCCGGGGACAGGTGCTGGCCGTGGATGCCTCCGCCGAGATGGTGGAACTGGCCCGCCTGCGCCTCGCCGGCCGCGCCCGGGTGTGGAGACAGGACGTGCTCGAGCTGCAGCTCGAGGGGGAGGTCGATGCGATCGCGTCCACGGCCACGCTGCACTGGGTGCCCGACCACGACCGCCTGTGGCCGGCGCTGGCTCGGGCCCTGCGCGCTGGCGGGTGGCTGGAGGTGCAATGCGGCGGCGAGGGCAACATCGCGCGCGTGCGTGAGGCGATCGACCGCGTCGCGGGCGAGCTGGCCCCAGAGCTGGTGGGCTTCTCGCCGTGGCATTTCGCCGGCGCCGGGGAGACCGAGCGGCGACTGCGCGACGCGGGCTTCGAGGAGGTGCGCTGCTGGCTGGCGCCGCGACCCACCGAGCCGGAGGATCCACCGGCCTTCATTCGCACCTCGATCCTCGCGGCCCATCTCGAGCGGCTGCCCGCCGAGCGACGCGAGCCGTTCGCCGCCGCGGTCGCCGCCGCCGTCGTGCTCCCGCTCGACTACGTACGCCTGAACATCTCCGCGAGGCGTGCGATGCTTGTCTGATGGCGAGCATCTTCTCGGAGATCGACGAGCGCCTGGCGGCCTGGATCGCATCGCAGCCGATGTACTTCGTGGGCACCGCCCCGCTCGGCGTCGAGGGCCACATCAACGTGTCCCCGAAGGGCCCGATCGACACCCTGCGGGTGCTCGATCCGCACACGGTGGCCTACCTCGACCTCGTCGGCAGCGGCGCCGAGACGATCGCCCACATCCGCGAGAACGGGCGCATCGTGATCATGCTGTGCGCCTTCGAGGGGCCTCCGAAGATCCTGCGCCTGCACGGCGAGGGAGAGGTGATCGCGTCCGATGACGAGCGCTTCGCTGAGCTGGTCGAGCGGGCCGCCTTCCAGCAGCCGAGCGTGCCGGCCTCCAGACGCGCGATCGTGCTCGTGCACGTCAACCGGATCGCCGACTCGTGCGGCTACGGCGTGCCCCTGATGAGCTACGAGGGCAGGCGCCCGCACATGGACGCGTGGGCCGAGAAGAAGGTCCGGGTGGGGGGGACGGAGGCGCTGCAGGCATACCAGGTCGAGAAGAACTCCACCAGCATCGACGGACTGCCGGCGCTCGACCTCCAACAGGTCCCCTCGCAGTAGGGCCCGGACCTGCTCGCCGACGGACAGCCTGTATAACCCGCCCCGGTGGGTGAGCGAGTGGCGCTGGTCAGCGGCGGGGCCCGCGGCATCGGGGCGGCGGCAGCGATGGCGCTCGCACGCGCCGGCCGCGACGTGGCCGTGGGCGACATCCGCGAGGCCGAGGACGTGGCGGCGGAGGTCCGGGCGCTCGGGCGCCGCGCGTTGGCCGTGCCGCTGGACGTGACCGACGAAGCCTCCGTCGCCACGGCCGTCGAGGCGGTCACGGCCGGGTTGGGAGATGTGGATGTGCTCGTCAACTGCGCGGGCTGGGACGAGTTCCGGCCCTTCCTGGAGACCGAGGAGGAGTTCTGGCGCAAGGTGATCTCGATCAACCTCGAAGGGGCGCTGCGGACCACCCGCGCGCTGCTCGCGGGCATGATCGAGCGCGGCTGGGGACGGATCGTCAACGTCAGCTCCGACGCGGCCCGCGTGGGCTCCACGCACGAGGCCGTGTACGCCGGGGCCAAGGCCGGTGTGATCGCGTTCACCAAGACGGTCGCCCGGGAAGCGGCGAGCCGCGGGGTCACGGCCAACGTCGTGTGCCCCGGGCCCACCGACACCGGGCTGCTGAGCGAGATGGCAGCCGCCGCTCCCGACGCGGAGCGGATGCGGGCGGCGCTCACCCGGGCCGTGCCGATGCGCCGGCTCGGGCAACCCGAGGACGTCGCCGCGGCGATAGCGTTCTTCGCCGGTGAGGACGCCGGCTACATCACCGGCCAGACCCTGTCCGTCAGCGGCGGGCTGACGATGGCGTGATCGCGGCCAGGAGGGGCGGCGGGTGAGCGAGCGGGAAACGACCGGGGAGCTCACCGATGTCCGCTACGAGCAGCAGGACGGGCTCGCGTGGATCACGATCGACCGTCCCGAGCGGTTGAACGCGTTCACGGCCCACACCGTCGAGGAGCTGATCGAGTGCTTCAAGCGGGCCTGGGCGGCCCCGGAGGTGGGCGTGGTGGCGCTGACGGGCGCTGGGGAGAGGGCCTTCTGCGTCGGCGGAGACCAGCAGCAGCGCCGCAGCAGCGGCGACTATGGCCCCTCCCGCAGCGGCCTGTTTGAAATCGAGGAGCTGCATCGCGTCATCAGGGAGGTCCCGAAGCCCGTGATCGCGGCCGTCAACGGGCTCGCGATCGGGGGCGGACACGTGCTGCACGTGATCTGCGACCTGTCGATCGCCGCCGACCACGCCCGCTTCGGTCAGGCCGGCCCCCGCGTCGGGTCCTTCGACGCTGGCTTCGGAACCGGGTACCTGGCCCGCGTCGTCGGCGAGAAGCGGGCCCGCGAGATCTGGTTCCTGTGCCGTCAGTACGGTGCCGAGGAGGCCGAGCGCTGGGGCCTGGTCAACAGCGTCGTCCCGCTCGCCGAGCTGCGGAACGAGGTTCGTCGCTACGCCGACGAGATCCTCGCCCTGTCGCCGACAGCGCTGCGCTTCCTGAAGCAGTCCTTCAATGCTGACAGCGAGCACCTCGCCGGTCAGGCGGCACTCGCCTTCAGCGGCCTCGAGCAGTTCCTGTCCTCGGAGGAGGCGCAGGAGGGGATCGGCGCCTTCGACGAGAAGCGCCCGCCCGACTTCGGGCGCTTCCGCGGCCGCGACTGAGCGCACCCCGTCCGCGCCCCCGCCGTACGGGGCCGCCGCCGGCACCGCCGGGGGTCCGCGGACTTCAGAGATGGGGTCGGGACCCGATACGGACACGCGCGCCCGTGTCCCATCGTGTGCGGTGAGACCACCGCCACCCAGAAGGGAGCCTTCGATGGCACGAATCCTGATCACCGCAGAGCCCGGCGAGAAGCGCGAGGAACCGGTGTTGCTCGACGAGCGGGTGCTGCCGATCCATCTGACGGACGGCCATTCGGCCGAGCAGCTGATCGAGCGGATCGGGTGGGCCATCAACGACGCCGAGGAGATCGGCGGCCCGGCCCGGCGCGGGCCCATGACCGGCGGGTCGTCCCGGCGCCCCACGTCCTATGGGAGGCGGCGATGACGAGGATCCTCGACGGCCGCTCCGGGCCCGAGCACGGGTCGGCGGTGCCGGATGCGCTGCCCCCGAACGGAACCACGCGTCCAGCTCCGGACACCCGGACGACCACGGTCTTGGTCGTCGACGATCACCCGGCCGTCCGCTGGGGCCTGGTCCAGCTGCTGGAAGACCAGCCCGATCTGAAGGTGGCGGCGGTCGCCACCAACGCCGAGGTCGCGGTCGGGCTCGCGGAGAGCGAGCAGGTGGACGTGGCGGTGGTCGACTACCAACTCGGCGGGCGCAACGGGCTGTGGGTGACACGCAAGCTGCGTGCGCTGGCGGTGCCCCCGCGGATCGTGATCTTCTCGGCCTTCGCCAACGACCACCTGGCCGCCAACTGCGCGGTCGCCGGAGCCCACGCGCTGCTGAGCAAGAGCAGCCTGGGCGAGGAGCTCTGCAGCACGATCCGCTCGGTGGCCCATGGGCGGGTGATGCTGCCGCGGGTCCCGCCGGCGATGGTGCAGCTGCTGCGTAGCCGGCTCGGGCCCCAGGAGGAGATCACCTTCGGGATGCTGCTCGCCGGGATTCCCGAGCCGGAGATCCGCCGCGCGCTGGGGCTGAGCGAGGAAGACCTCTGCCGGCGGCGCACGCAGATGCTCGCCAGGCTGGAAGCGTTGCCGGGAGAAGCGCCGAGGGACACAATGTCCTCGTGAGCGATCACAGCGACGTGCAGCCGACCGATGGCGAGCCTCGATCCTCCAACGGTCAGGCGCACTCGTCCGGCGGCGAGGTGCGCCCGGCCGGCGGCGAGCCGGGCGGACCCGCGGACGAGTCCGGACGGGGGTACCTGCCGCTGTTCGGACGGATCGTGCTCGCCAACCTCGCCGTGCTGCTGGGGGCGTGCTTCGTCATCTACGTGATCGTCACGCCCGCGCGCCTCTCGAAGCTGGCCACCGACGAGGCTCTGGTGGTGACGCTGTGCCTGGTCACGCTCGTGAACCTGATCCTGGTGCGCCGCGTGGTCGTGCCGCTGCAGCAGCTGACGCTGTTCGCGCGCCGGGTGGACCCGGCGCAGCCGGGGACCCGCTTCCCCGACGCGGGCGCCCACTCCGAGGCCGGGGAGCTGGCGCTCACCTTCAACGAGATGCTCGAGCGCCTGGAGGCCGAGCGCGCACAGTCGGCGCGCTCGGTGCTCGGCGCCCACGAGGGGGAGAGGCTGCGTGTGGCCCAGGAGCTCCACGACGAGGTCGGACAGACCCTCACCGCGGTGCTGCTGCAGCTGAGCCGCGTCCACGGCCGGGTCGACGCCGAGCTGGGGCCGGTCCTCGGCGAAGCCCAGGACGCCGTGCGCACGAGCCTCGAGGACGTCCGCAGGATCGCGACCGAACTGCGCCCCGAGACGCTCGCCGAGCTAGGGCTGGTGAGCGCGTTGGCGACGCTCTCGGAGAACTTCAGCCGGCGCACCGGGATCGCCGTCAGCCAGGAGCTGCAGCCGGACCTGCCCGCCCTCACCGAGGAGACCGAACTGGCCGTCTACCGCGTGGCCCAGGAGGCGCTCACGAACGTCGCCCGCCACGCCGGCACGGACCGCACCGACCTGAGCCTGCTCGACGGCACCGGGCAGCTCACGCTCGTCGTCCGCGACTACGGCTGCGGCCTGAACGGGTCGCCCAGGGACGGGAACGGCATCCGCGGGATGCGCGAACGCGCGGGCGCGATCGGGGGATCGGTGCGCGTGGGCGCGCCGACGCAGGGTCCGGGCAGCGAGGTGCGGCTCCAGGTGCCGCTGTCGTGATGACGAAGTTGAAGTCGAGGATCCTGCTGGCGGACGACCACAACCTGGTCAGGCGGGGCCTGCGCCACATCCTCGACGCCCAGCCCGACCTCGAGGTGACCGCCGAGGCGGCCGACGGGGCCGAGGCCGTGAGGGCGGCGCTGGAGAACGACCTCGACCTCGCGATCCTGGACATCTCGATGCCCCGCATGACGGGCCTGCAGGCCGCCAGGGAGCTGCACAAACGCTGCCCACAGCTACCGATCCTGATCCTCACGATGCACGAGAACGAGCAGTACCTGCACGAGGCCCTGCGTGCCGGGGCCTCCGGGTACGTCGTCAAGAAGGTGGCCGACCGTGACCTCGTGGAGGCCGTCAGAGCCACGCTGCGGGGGGCCGAGTTCCGCTACCCGGGGGGCGAAAGCCAGACCATCGAGGGCGCTCTGCGGGCGGCACGCGAAGGCGTGGACCCCGGCCGGCCGCTGACCCCCAGGGAGAGCGAGATCGTGAAGCTGATCGCGGAAAGCTACACGACCAAGGAGATCGCCCAGGCGCTGTTCATCGCCGAGAAGACCGTCGACAGCCACCGTGCGAACGTGATGGAGAAGCTCGGCCTGCACGACCGCGTCGAGCTGACCAGATACGCGATCCGCAACGGCCTCGTCGAGGCCTGAGCGGGACCCCCCGGGACGCGGCGTCGCTTGGCTGTGCGCCGGCGCCCGCGGGCCGTGCACCCGAGCACGCGCTCAGTCGCCGAGGCAGCGCCGTGTGTAGCCGTTGGCGAACACTCGCTGAGGGTCAAGGCGCTCGCGAACCGCCAGGAAGTCCTCGAAGCGGGGGTAGCGTGCGGCCAGCGTGGGCCGCTCGAGCATGTGGCGCTTGCCCCAGTGCGGCCTGCCGCCGTACTCACCGGCGATCTCCTCAACCGCCTCGAAGTAGGGACGCCACTCCATGCCGTGGTACTGGTGCACCGCCATGTAGAAGGTCTCGCGCTCGAAGGCGGGGCTCAGCAGGGCGTCGTCGGCGGCTACCACCCGGCACTCCACCGGGAAGGCCACCGGGAAGCGTTCGCGGGCGACCCACTCGAGCACCCGCCGCAGCGCCGCGGGGCCGTGCTCGAGCGGCAGCGCGTACTCCATCTCGGTGAAGCGGAAGCGCCGCTCGCTGGAGAACACGCGGAAGCTGCTGTCGACGTACTCGCCCTCCGAGACCAGCGGGGCGGCGCGGCGGTTGAGCGGCGGGATCAGCCCCTGGAATCGGCGCGTGAGGCGGAACAGGCCTTCGGCCAGGTAGTAGCCGAGGAGCACCTCGGAGACCGCCTGGGAGAGCCTGCCCCGCGGTCGCGCCGGGGCGTCGGTGCGGTTGCGGCTGATCGTGCAGGCGTTGCTCGCGTACGGGAACACGAAGAACTCGTAGTGGTCGTTTCCGCGGATGTCGCCGTCGAGGCCGTCGAGCACGTCCTCGAGCTCGCGGACGCGGTCGACGCGGTGCAGCGTGAAGGCAGGCACCGTGCGCAGCGTGACGGCGCTGATCACCCCCAGGGCGCCCAGCGACACGCGCGCGGCGAGCAGCCCCTCGGGGTCGCTCTCGGGGGTCAGCTCGAGCACCTGCCCGCTACCCGTGACGAGCTCCACGGCGGTCACCTGGGCGGAGATGTTGGGGAGCGTCAGCCCGGTGCCGTGGGTGGCCGTCGAGATCGCCCCCGCCAGCGTCTGCTTGTCGATGTCGCCCAGGTTCTCCTGCGCCCGGCCCTTTCCGGCGAGGACGCCGCTGAGCTTGCGCAGGACGATCCCCGCCTGCACCTTCACGAGCTCGCCGTCGGCGTCGAGCACCCCGTCCAGGGCGCCGAGGTCGAGCATCACGCCGTCGGTCAGGGCGCACTCGCTGAAGGAGTGCCCGCTGCCCGCGACCTTCACGGGGCGCCCGGCCCGGGCGGCGTCGGCAACGACCTCGGTGAGCTCCTCCAGGCTGCGGGGACTCGCCCGCTCGACCGGATCGCAGCGCTGGTCCCCCGCCCAGTTGCTCCAGCTCACAGGAAGCTCTTGCCCTCGCCGCGGTAGGTCGGCAGCTCGTCCACGACCTCCGAGCCCGCCACCAGGTACAGGCGATCGAAGTGCTCGCACAGCTCGCCGGCCTTGACGTGGCGGAAGTACACGTGGTCTCCCATGCGCAGCTGCGCCGCGGGCGGCCCGTGCAGCGGCGTCTGCACCTCCCCGGTCCCCTCGAAGCCGTCGAGCTCGAGTCCCTGCGGCAGGTACGGGCGCGGCATCCTGTCGCGCCCGCCGACGCCGGAGGCGAGATAGCCGCCCCCCAGCACCGTCACCGTGTGCCGCGCCGGGCGCCGCGAGACGGGCAGCGCGAACATTGCTGCCGGCTGCAGGCTGAAGGCGCGGAAACCGTCGAACAGAAGCGGCGCATAGAAGCCCGATCCGGCGGTCGCCTCGGTGATCGCCGGCTCGGACCCGACCAGGTGCAGATCGCCGGTGCCGCCGGCATTCACGAGCTCGAGTTCGGCCACCTCCCGCACGGCGGCGATGGCCGCCGCACGGCGCTCGGTGAGCTCCCTGTATGAGATGCCCTGCATCCCGTGGATCAGGGTCGAGCGCAGCGCCCCGGCGGCACGCCCGTCGCCGACACCGGCGATGTGACCCTCATAGCTCATCAGGGCCACGAGCGAGAACATGTCCCTGCGGGCGATCTCCTCGGCCAGCGCACGCGCCTGCGCGACCGTGTGCACGGGCGTCCTCTTCGGGCCCACCTTCAGCCGCCCTCCGGCCAGCCACAGCGAGGCGTCGAAGTCCAGGCACACACGCACGGGCCCCGCGCCCCGGACGGCGGTCTCGACAAGGTCCAGCTGCTCGCTGGAGTCGACCATCACGATCGGGGCCCCACGGGGCTGCTCGCGGGTCCGCAGGGCGAGTGCATGGAGGGCGGCGCGGTCGACGCTCGGGTAGGCCAGGAGCAGGTTCTCGAAGCCCTCGGAGTCGAGCCACAGGGTCTCGGGGAGGGTGTAGGTGAGCTGCCCCCGCAGCCCCGGGTAGCGCTCGAGCAGCCTCCGCTGGATGCCGCGGCAGCGCAGCGACTTCGAGGCCAGCCGGATCGGCTTGCCGCCCACGCGGGCGAGCATCTCGGCGGCGTTGGAGTGCAGCGCGTCGAGGTCCACGAACGCGAACGGCGCCTCGAGGTCGGCGAGCGCCCGCCCGTAGCGGGCCACGCGACCCTCCGCACGGAGGTCCGCAGGCGGGGCGGCGCTCGTGCTCGTGGTTCCCATCACAGCGACCCTACCGCCGCGCGGCACGCCCGGGGGCGGGCGCTCATGCGGCAGACGCCGCACCACCGGGGCGAGGTGCATAGCCTGTGGCCGTGCCCGACGTGCTCGACGAGAGCTCCGCGCCCCCGGCCGCCGACGAGCGGACCCTCCACGAGGCGGTCCAGCACCTGGCCGGCCTCGACCGCACGCCGTGCTCGGCGGGCGAGCGCGAGGCCGCGGAGTGGATCGCGGAGCGCCTCCGCCGCAGCGGTCTCGACGAGGTGGTCCTCGAGCAGGAGCCCAGCTGGGGCACCTTCCTGCCGCAGATCACGATCCTGGGCGCGGTCGGCGTGCTGGCCGGACTGCTCTCCGCCGCCCGTCGTCGCCGCGCCGCCACCGCCTGCGCCGCGATCGCCGTGGCGGGGATCGTCGACGAGGCCCAGAACGGTCCTCGTGTGCTGCGCCGGATGGTGCGCCGGCGGCGGAGCACCGTGAACGTGGTGGCCAGCGTGGGCGACGCTGCCGCCGAGCGGACGCTGGTCGTGCACGTCCACCACGACGCCGCCCAGACGGGCCGCCTCTACGACCAGAGCCTGATGATCGCGCTGCACCGCCGCCGGCCGCGGTTCGTCGCCGGGCTCAAACGACAGCCCCCGCAGTGGTGGCTCGGTCTCGCCGCGCCCCTCGGCGCGGTGGTCACGAACGTGCTCGGTCGCCGAGCCCCGGCGCTGTTCGGTTCCCTGCTCGGCTCGCTCGGCGTCGCGGCGGCGGTCGACATCTGGCGCAGCCCCACCGTCCCGGGCGCCAACGACAACCTCTCGGGTGTGGCCGCCCTGCTCGCGCTGGCGGAGATGGTCCGCGCGCGGCCGATCCCCGGCCTGAGGCTGCTGCTGGTGTCATGCGGGGCCGAGGAGGCCCTCCAGGACGGCATCCGCGCGTTCCTCGCCTCCCACCGTCACGAGCTGGAGCCCCGGCAGACCTGGTTCCTGAACCTCGACGGGGTCGGCTCTCCGCACCTGCTGATGCTCGAGGCCGAGGGACCGATCTGGATGGAGGAGCACGCCGGCCCCGACTTTCGCGACCTGGTCGCGGAGGTGGCCCGCGAGGCGGGCACCGAGCTCGAGCGCGACCTGCGGGCGCGGGCCTCGACGGACACCGTGATCCCGAGCCGGGCGGGCTATCCGAGCGTCTTCATCGGCTCGATCACCGACTGGCGTCTGCAGGCCAACTACCACCTGATGTCCGACCTCCCCGAGAACCTCGACTACGGCTCCGTGGCCCGCGCGACGACGCTCGCCTACGGTGTCGCGGCGCGCCTGGCGGCGCGCCCGCCGCTGTCCGGGCGGCACTCGTAGAGACCCCGGCGCACCACCCCCGATGATCAAGGTCGCAGCCATCGTCCTCGCGCTCGTCGCAGCCGGATATGGCATCGCGGCCCTCGCCACCGGCTCGGCGAACCTGGGGATCGAATCAGCCGGCGCCGCCGCCCCGGAGTGCCTGCCGACGCAGCCGGTGGGATCCGCCGAAGTCGCCGGCCTGCGGGTCTCCCCGGCCCCCGGGAGCGTGACCGCCAACCCCCACACCACCGTCAGCCTGCTCGGGGCTGCTCCCAGCCAGGTCAGCGAGGTGAGGGTTGAAGGCTCGAGCAGCGGCCGCCACGAGGGGCGCCTGGTGGCCTACTCGCAGGGGGACGGCGCCAGCTTCGTGCCGACCAGCCCGTTTCGCGAGGGTGAGAGCGTGGCGGTGAGGGCGGTCGTCACGGGGCTCACGCCCGGCGAACCTCAGAAGACCAGGGGGGTCGATTTCAGCTTCCGCGTGGACACGCCCGTCGAGACGAAGAACATCGCCTCGTTCCCGAACCCGGTAGCTGCCGGGGCCGACGTGCTGAGCTTCTACACGCTCCCCGGAGCCCATCCGCCCGTGCTCACGGTCACGACCCCCGATCGGGATCCCGGGGCCGGCCTGATCCTGACCACGAACGGCCCCGGTCCGGGCCAGTACGGGCCGCTGATCTACACCCCGGAGGGCCGGCTGGTGTGGTTCCAGCCGCTGTCCGGCGGCCAGGTGGCCGAGAACCTGAGCGAGCAGACTTTCGACGGGCAGCGCGATCTCACCTGGTGGAAGGGGAGGGTGCTCTCGCTGGGCTTCGGCCAGGGCGAAGACCTCGTGATGAACTCCCGCTACCAGGTGGTCGCACGGGTGCACGGCGGCAACGGCCTGATGGCCGACCTGCACGACTTCCAGATCGTCCCCCACGAGGTCGCCTACATCACCGCCTTCAACCCGATCCGCTGCGACCTGAGCTCACAGAAGGGGCAGCGCGAAGGAGCAATCGTCGACACCGCGATCCAGCAGATCGACATGAGCACCGGCCTCGTGCGCTGGGAATGGCACAGCCTCGACCACGTGCCCGCGGACGAGTCGGAGGCCGAAACGCCCAAGGACTCGACCCCGTGGGACTACTTCCACCTCAACTCGATCGACCCCCAGGCCGACGGCGACCTGCTGATCTCCGCCCGCAGCACGTGGGCCGCCTATGAGCTGCAGGGCGGGAGCGGGGACATCCTCTGGCGCCTGGGCGGCACCAACAGCTCGTTCAAGATGGGCGCCGGGACGCGGATGGCCTGGCAGCACGACGGTCGCATGCTGGCGGACGGGGAGCTGACCTTCTTCGACGACGGCTCCAACCCGCCCATCCACCACGAATCCCGCGGCCTGCGCATGGAACTGGACATCAAACACAAGGTCGCAAGGCTGCTGTTCGCCTACACCCACCGCGACCCGCCGCTGCTGGCGGCCAGCCAGGGCAACATGCAGACGCTGCCCGACGGGGACGCCCTCGTGGGTTACGGCGGCGTGCCGGCGATCAGCGAGTACGCCCGCAACGGCTCACTGGTGTTCGACGCCCACATGCCCTTCGACATGTCCTTCTACCGGGCCTTCCGCTTCCCCTGGCAGGGGCGCCCCGCGAGCGCTCCGGCGGTCGTCGCCAGCGTCAACAACACCGGCGAAGAGACGATCGTGCACGCAAGCTGGAACGGCGCCACCGGCGTGGCCTCCTGGCGGGTGCTGGCCGGATCGGCTCCCGGAGCGCTGAAGCCCAAGAGCAGGATCCCCACCGAGAGCTTCGAGAGCTCGCTCACGCTGCCCGAGCACTACTCCTACGTGCAGGTCCAGGCGCTCGACGCCTCCGGACGGACGCTCGCCAGCTCGAGCACCGTCCACGTCGGCAGCTACGCCGCCTCGCTCTGAGCCCTCGCGCCGCCTCGCTCTGAGCGCTCGCGCCGCCTCGCTCTGAGGTTCAGCGGCGCCGCCTCCGGGGCGCCCGCCCGGGCCGTCAGTAGGACGGTTTGGTGGACTTGCGTGAGTGGGTCGTGGTGGTCGGCGTCGTGGTCGGCTTGGGCGAGGAGGTGCTGCTCGTGGAGGAGCTGCTTTTGCCGCCGCAGGCCGCGAGCACCAAGGTGATCGAGAGCGCTGCCAGGAGCGTTAGCATGGCGGTCAGTGGCAATCTGCGCATCGGCCGGGCTCCCATCGTTGCTCGAGGGCTCGGGAGCCCACCCTACCAGGCGCCCCCCGCGCCCCCTGTCGCTTCTTCGGGGCCGATGAGCGTCGAGACCGCCGCTACCGCGAGGGCGCCCGAGCCGCCCCCGGAGAGCCCCGCGCGCAGCCCCCTCTCGCCGTGGCTGCTGGTCGTCTGCTGCGTGGCCCAGTTCATGGTCATCCTCGACCTGAGCATCGTCAACGTGGCGCTGCCGCACATCCAGCTGAGCCTCGGCTTCTCCAACCCGGCGCTGCAGTGGGTGGTCGACGCGTACGCGATCACGTTCGCCGGCTTCCTGATCCTCGGCGGCCGCGCGGCCGATCATTTCGGACAGCGGCGGACGTTCGTGCTCGCGCTGCTGCTGTTCGGCGTGGCGTCGCTGTTCGGCGGCTTTGCGCCGAGTCAGGGGGTGCTGATCGGAGCCCGTGCCCTGCAGGGGTTCGCGGGTGCGCTGATGGCGGCCTGCTCGCTGGCGATCGTCACGGCCTCGTTCGCGCCCGGCCGCGAGCTGCACCGGGCGATCGGGATCTGGGCGGCGATGAACGGTCTCGGCGGCGCGGCCGGCGTGCTGCTCGGGGGGGTCATCACCGAATTTTTGAGCTGGCGGTGGGTGCTTCTGATCAACCCCCCGATCGCGATCGCGGCCGCGCTGGTGGCCTACGCGGTGGTGAGAGAACGCCGGCGCACGCGCGGCGAGGTGCCGTTCGACCTGGCGGGAGCATTCACGCTGACGCTGGGTCAGATGGTGCTCGTCTTCGGGGTCGTGGAAGCGGGCCTGAAGGGCTGGAGCTCCTTCGCCGCGCTCGGGCCGATCGTGCTCGGCATCCTGCTGCTGGTGGTCTTCGGCGTGATCGAGGAGCGCATCGCCAGGGTCCCGCTGATCCCCTTCAAGGACCTCACCCAGACACTCAAGAACGCCAACACGATCGTGCTGCTGTTCAGCGCGGCGCTGTTCCCGATGTGGATCCTGAGCACCCTCTACCTGCAGCAGGTGCTCGGCCTCACACCGCTCGACACCGGGCTGATCTTCCTGCCCATGACGATCACGATCGGAGTGGTCGCGCGCAGCGCGGGCCGGCTGGTGAGCGCGCTCGGAACGCGGGAGGTGCTCGGCAGCGGCCTGATCATGATGACCGTGGGGATGCTGCTGCTCACCAGGATCGCCCCCAGCGGGAGCGGGATCGTGTACGTGATGATCCCGGGGATCCTCACCGCGGCCGGCATCGCGTTGTCGATCGTGCCCTCCACGATCGCCGCCACCCAGGGCGCCAAGGAGGGGCAGGCGGGGTTGGTCTCGGGGCTCGTGAACACCTCGCGGCAGGTGGGCGGCGGCCTCGGCCTGGCGGTGTTGATCACGCTCGCCACGCAGCGGACCTCGAATCTGATCGGCTCCGGCGAGCAGGTCGACCAGGCGCTCACACACGGCTTTCGCCTGTCCTATCTGATCGGCGCGATCCTGTGCGGGCTGGCCGCGCTGATGACCTTCATCACGCTGCCCCGCGGTCAGCACTCCGGCCGCGCCGGGCGGCTGATGGTGCTGGCTGTGGGCGGGGTGCTCGCGCTGTTCCTCGGGCTCACCGCCGCCTTTGCGGGCAACAAGGGCCCGCCGCTCGGCCAGTACAGCATGGACGGCGCGTACAGCTTCGTCTCGGCGCCCTCCCTGCACCCGCCGCAGATCAAAATCGGGACCCACGCTTCCGCTTCGCAGCTCGCGCCCGGATACATCTTCACGACCAACTTCCTCGACCTCAACGAACCACCGATCGTCGGTCAGAGCGGCCCCCTGATCCTCGACCGCCGGCTGCAGCCGGTGTGGTTCCAGCCGGTACCCGAACAGGTGGTGGCGGCCAACCTCAGCCAGCAGACCTACCACGGCAAGCCGGCGCTGGCGTGGTGGCAGGGGAAGGTGACGAGCACCGGCTCGACCGAAAGCGGCGAAGACGTGGTCGTCAACCAGCACTACCAGCCGGTGGCGCGTATCAGGGGCCGGGGCGGGTGGGTGCTGACGATTCACGAGTTCCTCCTCGACGGCGACCACGCGTGGGTGACGGCCAACAAGAACCTTCCGAAGAACCTGTCGAAATGGGGCGGCGCATACAACGGCGCGTTGATCGACTCGGCTGTCCAGGAGTACGACCTCAAGACCGGCCGCCTGCTGTTCAACTGGGACGCGCTGAAGCACATCCCGCTGGGTGAGTCGATCGCCTCGCTGCCGACCAACGGCTTCCCCTGGGACGCCTACCACGTCAACTCGATCCAGCTCGTGGGGCCGGAAACGTTCCTGGTGTCGATGCGCAACACCTGGGCCGCCTACCTGGTCAACGCCCGTACCGGGGCGATCGAGTGGACGCTCGGGGGCCGGCGCTCGAACTTCGCCTTCGGTCCCGGAGCGGCATTCCAATGGCAGCACGACGTGCGCCTGCAGAACAGCTCGACGGTCACGATGTTCGACGACCACTGCTGCCAGCTCACCGGCGGGGGCTCGCAGGTCGACGCCACGGCTCCCTCGCGGGGACTGATCCTGAAGCTCGACCAGGCCACCCACAGGGCCACGCTGCTGGGGAGCTACGGGGCCTCCCAGAAGGTGGAATCGGCCTACATGGGCGACACGCAGCCGCTTCCCAACGGCAACGTGTTCGTCGGCTGGGGCAACCAGCCGTACTTCTCCGAGTACACCCGCTCCGGCAAGCTGCTGTTCGAAGGCGAACTCCCCGGGCCCGACCTCAGCTATCGGGCGACGGTCGGGCAGTGGGTCGGGCTGCCGCTCACCAACCCCGCGGGCGCCGCCGTTCACGAAGGCTCGACGACCAAGGTCTACGCGAGCTGGAACGGCGCCACGCGGGTTTCCGCCTGGCGCGTGCTGGGAGCCGCCAAGGCCGGCGGGCAGGTGAAGGTGCTGGTTCCCACCCGCCCGAAGTCCGGTTTCGAGACCGAAATCGCGGTGCCGTCCGGCTACGCCAGCTTCGAGGTCCAGGCGCTGGACCCGGGCGGACACGTGCTCGGGACCTCCGCCGCTTTCGGCTGAGCCGAGGGTCGCCTGCGCAGCCTCTACGGAGGCGCTCGGGGAGCGGTCGCCGTACGTTTCCGCCATGGCGATCCTCGGGGGACTCGAGCGGCTGTCGGACTGGAGCGCGCGCCGCCCGTGGCGTGCACTGGGAGCGTGGTTCGCGTTTGTGATCGTGTGTCTTGCGGTCGGGCTCGCGACGGGCGTGACGTCGCTGGAAAACGGCTCGGCGGGCGAATCCAAACGCGGGTATGAAATCGCGGGCCGCTACCACCTGTTCGGCGAATTGCACGAGGAGGTGCTGATCGAAGGCGCGCGCTCGGCGAGCGGCAGGCTCGCGGCGGAGACGGCGGTGGTGCGCGCAGCGGTGGAAGCGACCCCCGGCATTCATGAAGTGACGGAGACCTCGGCCTCGCGCGACGGACGCTCGGCCGTGGTGGTGTTCAACCTGGGCCGCGAATTCTCGCTCTCTCGCGCCGAGGCCACGGTCGCTGCGATGCAGCGCGCGTTCCCTGGCTCGCACGTGGCGCTCACCGGCGACGTCAGCGTCGAAAAGGCGCGCGAAGATGCGAGCTCGAAAGACGTGGCGAAGGCAGAGCGGCTGTCCGTGCCGGTGACGCTTGTGATCCTGTTTGCGGTCTTCGGCTCGCTGGTTTCGGCAGCGATCCCGGTGCTGCTGGCGCTGAGCGCCGTAGGCGCGGCACTGGGCCTGCTGGGGCCACTGAGCCAGGTGTTCGCGATGGACAGCTCCGCAAAGCTGCTGCTGGTCCTGATCGGGATGGCCGTGGGGGTGGACTACTCGCTGTTCTACGTGGCGCGCGACCGCCAGGAGCGCCGCGCGGGGGTGGACCCGAGAGGCGCGCTGCGCACCACGGCCCGCACGTCGGGTCGCACGGTGCTCGTGTCGGGCCTCACGGTGGCGACGGCGCTCGCGGGCCTGTTCGTCGCGGGCGAGGTGGCGCTGTCGAGCGATGCGCTGGCGACGATCGCGGTAGTGCTGTGCGCCGTCGCGGGGTCGCTGATCGTGCTGCCGGCGGTCATCTCACTGCTGGGCGAGAACATGGATCGTGGCCGGCTGCCGTGGGCGAGGCGGCGCCGCGGCGAGGAACGCGAGGTCGCGCACTCGTTCTGGACGCGGATCGTCGACCGCGTGCTGCGCCGTCCGCTGCTGTCGGTCGTGCTGAGCGCGTCGCTGCTGGTCGCACTCGCGGTGCCGGCGCTGTCGATGCATACGAGCAAGCCGAGCGAAACGGCGCTCGCTTCACAGAAGCTGGCAGCGATCGCGACCCTGAACCGACTCCAGCGTGCGTTCCCCGGCGGCGGCGAGCCGGCGGACGTCGTCGTGACGGCCCCCCGCACGGCGGCGAGCGAGGTCGCGGTGGCGATCGCGCGCCTGAAGCGCGCAGCGCTGGCAACGGGCCTGGTGCACGAAACGGTGAGCGTGCGGGTGAACGCGGCCCGGACCGCGGCGATGATCGAAATGCCGCTGACGGACAAGGGCGACAACACGGCGAGCCGCGATGCAGTGCGCGCGCTGCGCGAGCGGCTGATCCCGGAGACGCTCGGCCGCATCCGGGGGGTGAGCTGGGCGGTCACGGGCAAGACTGCCGAGGACATCGACTTCACGGCGACGATCCGGCACTCGCTCCCGTACGTGATCGCGTTCGTCCTCGTGCTGGCGTTCGTGCTGCTGCTGTTCGCGTTCCGCTCGATCGTGGTGCCGCTGAAGGCGATCGTGCTGAACCTGCTGTCGGTCGGCGCGGCGTACGGGGTCATGGTGCTGGTCTTCCAGCATCACTGGGCGCAGGGAATCCTGGGCTTCAAGAGCAACGGGACGATCATCTCGTGGCTGCCGCTGTTCCTGTTCGTGATCCTGTTCGGTCTCTCGATGGACTACCACGTGTTCATCCTCAGCCGCGTGCGCGAGCTCGTCGACCGTGGTGAGAACACCGACCGCGCGGTGCGCGACGGGATCGCCCAGACGGCGGGCGTCGTGACGGGAGCGGCGCTGGTGATGGTGGGCGTGTTCTCGCTGTTCGCCTCACTGTCCTCGCTCGCGAGCAAGCAGGCGGGACTGGGGCTCGCCGCCGCGGTGTTGATCGATGCCACGATCGTGAGGGCCGTGCTGCTGCCGGCGACCATGAAGCTCCTGGGAGATTGGAACTGGTACCTGCCGGCGGGGCTGGCTCGGAGGCTGGGGACCGCGCCGCTGTTGGGGCGCTCGGACGTCGCCGCCCACTAGACGCAGAAGCGACTACACCTATGGCGTGACGATCGCGAAGCTGCGATCGGGAGGATCGAGCAGGCCGAGCAGCTGCCCCAGCGCCGCCGCGTCGCCCTCGACCTTCAGGCGGCCCGATCCCAGCAGCTCTTCGGGTGTGGCCCGGCCCAGGATCAGCTCGTCCAGCGCGCTGCGCTCGATCGTGACCGTGGTCTGGACCTGCTCATCGGGCGGGCGTTCGGCGCGGTGGCGCAGGACGCCGTTCTCGAGCACCACACGGAACTCCTCGCCGGTGTCCGGCAGCGACCAGCGCATCGCGATCCGTGTCTCGCCCGCGCGGGGGCCGTCGATCCGGATCGCGATCGCCCCCAGCAGCTGGCTCGTCGAGAGCCCGGAGAGGACTTCCGGGGCGATCGTGGCGGCGCTGCCGAGGACGCCCTCGCGCAGCTCGACGGCACCCGTGAGGAAGAAGTTGCGCCAGATCGCGTTCTCCGAGCCGAAGGCGAGCTGCTCGAGCGCCCGCGCCTGCAGCTCCCGCGCCTCGTCGTTTCCGGGCTCGGCGAACACGAGGTGGTTGACGAGCTCCGCGACCCAGCGGAAGTCCCCTTCCTCATACGCCCCCCGGGCGCTCTCCAGCAACCGCTCCGCACCCCCGGCGAGCGCCACATAGCGCTCCCCCGCCTGCTCCGGCGGATGCGGCCAGAGGTGGGCGGGGTTGCCGTCGAACCAGCCCAGGTAGCGCTGGTAGACGGCCTTCACGTTGTGGCTCAGCGAGCCGTAGTAGCCGCGGCAGTGCCACTCGCGCTCGAGCCCCGGGGGCAGTTCCAGCGCCTCGGCGATCTCGGCCGGGAGCAACCCCTTGTTCAGCAGCCTCAGGGTCTGGTCGTGGATGTAGCCGTACAGGTCCCGCTGCTTGGCCAGGAAGTCCACGATCCGCTCCCGCCCCCACCGCGGCCAGTGGTGGCCGGCGAACACGACGTCGGCATCGGCGCAGAACATCTCGATCGCGTCGTCGAGGTAGCGCGCCCACACGTGGGCGTCGCGCACCAGCGCCCCCCGGGGCGTGAGCACGTTGTGCAGGTTGTGGGTGGCGTTCTCGGCGATGCACAGCGCGCGCCGGGCCGGGAACAGGAAGTTCATCTCGGCCGGCGCCTCGGTCCCCGGCGTGAGCTGGAAGACCATCTCGATGCCGTCCACGGTCTCGCGCTGCCCGGTCTGCGTGACCTCGAGCGTGGGGGCGATCAGGCTCACGGTGCCGAGCGAGGCCGTGTGGCCGAGGCCGGAGCCCACCTGCGCGGCCGGTCCCTTCGGCAGCCAGGCGCCGTACATGTAGCTGGCCCTGCGGGTCATGGCCGTGCCGGCGAACACGTTCTCGCTGACGGCGTGCTCGAGAAAGCCCTCCGGTGCGAGCACCGGCACG
>Ga0335085_10005802_pt1 | contig 19695 bp, 16 predicted proteins | sample Lox_Sample_45_FD_206712 | JGI IMG/M metagenome (GOLD analysis project Ga0335085, IMG submission 206712) | Soil microbial communities from Loxahatchee National Wildlife Refuge, Florida, United States - Lox_Sample_4.5 | ecosystem: Environmental > Terrestrial > Soil > Wetlands | place: USA...
TTCAACAGCGGCAGGTTGTGGTCCGTCGTCGGAGGCATCGCATATCCGGTCGATCAGGTCGGCCGCAACCAGCAGGACATCCCGCTCGGCTTTGCTCAGATGCGACGACATCGTAGAAGCGAGCCAGCGGACCTGCGTCTGAGCATCCACGATCAGCAGGTTCCTGCCAGCCTCGGTAATCGAAATCAACAACTGCCTACGATCAGCTTCGTCCGGTGTGCGCTCGATCAACTGCTCCTCCTCGAGCTCTGACACAACCCGCGTCAGAGATTGAGGTTGAAGGCGTTCGACGCGTGCAAGCTCGGATGCGGTCATCGGCTTGTCCGCCCGATACAGCGTGCCCAGCACGCTACGCTTGGTTCCGCTGATGCCCTGATCGGACCTCCGAAATCGTAACTGCCGCGCCAGCCGTTGAACGCTCCGCCGAAGCCTGATAGCAGTCCCTACAAGCTCAAGCGCCGGATTCGTCAAAGCCTCTGCCACGGCAATAATATTACGCTATTGCTTAGTAATTATTCAACAGTATATCTTTAATTTCGCGTATTTTATTGCATAGCAACGTACAAAGATAAGTAGGTTATTATTAGTTTATGGGCGCTACCAAGCTGCCTTTCGACGGGAAACCCCATCCTTGCCTCCCGGCAACTGCGGATGGGGTTAAACACAGCGGCTTCTCTTTTTTAGCGATGCTCCCCGCACTTGGCGCGGGCGCGTTCCAGGTCTTGTCTCTTTTCTTCGGCCTGTCGGCTGTGCTCGCCATGTTTTCTCTCGGCTTCTTGTAGTTTTTGTTCCGCTTTGTGAACCTTCTCTTCGCATTTGTCGTGGTGATCACGCGCTAGAGCCGGAACGCTTCCGGCCAGCAATGAACCGCCAAGCAGTACAACAACAAGAAATGGTTTCTTCAGCATTGGAATGCCTCCTTGGAGACCCCTTGCGGGATGTCCCGAATCCAAACCCTGATAGATGCGCCAAGTTGCTCAAGAGGCAGTCAGGCTGATCACCGGCGAGTTAAGAGAGGAATTCCCGCCGTCGCGGACGACGCTGGCAAAATAAAAAAGGCGGACATGGCGTCCGCCCCGATTCACTAGGAGGAAGTGTTAGCGATTCGTTGTCGCCAGCGCCGTATTTCGAGCGGCCTCGCGCTCCGCGACGATCCGCCGTGCGTTGTCGGCCAATTCTTTTGCTTCGGGCAGCAGTTCGAGTCCCTTCTGGACCCACGGATCGGCTTCCGCGCGCACTTTCAAGCCTTCTTCCTGCCCGAACGTGTCGATGAAGATCTCGCTCTTGATGTTCGCGCGAACCCAATCGTTCACGTCGGCGAGATCCTGTTCCGTGTACGGGATCTTCTCGTCCGTCAGGAACTTGCGGAAGTCCTGCATGACCGCGTCGTCAACCTGGAACGTCTTCGCCACCGGGTGATTGATGGTGTAGTGCTTGGCGAAGTTGAAGAATGCGTAATGCTGTAGCAGCGTGTCCTGGAAGTGGTTCTGTTTCGGCGGGGTGAGCTTAACATCCGGGTTGATGCCGCCGCCGCCGTACACGGTGCGTCCGCTGTCGGTAGTCTTCACTTCCCGGTTTGAGTTCTTGTTGTCGGCGTCGCTGTTATCACGGCTGTAGTAGTAGTCGTACAGCGAGATGCCGGTGTAATCGCGCTGGATCAGCCGTCCGCTGGGCGTGTAGTACTTGGCGGTGGTCAGCGCCAGGCCGGTGTTCTCGCTCAGCGGATACACCGTCTGCACCAGGCCTTTGCCGAACGTCGTTTCGCCGACGATCAGCGCACGATCGTGATCCTGCAGTGCGCCGGAAACGATCTCCGCCGCCGAAGCCGTTCCGCGATTCACGAGAACGACAATCGGATAGTTCTTGCCGCCGTTGCCATGGGCCGCGCGATAGACCTTCTCCGGTGACGAGCGGCCATGGTGCGAAACGATCACCGCTCCCTTGGGCAGGAACTTGTCGGCCACGCCGACGCCTTCATTCAGCAGGCCACCAGGATTCTGGCGCAGGTCAAGAATGAGGCCTTTCAGGTCTCCCATCTGATCGAGCGCTTCCTGCACTTCGTGCTCGGTGGTCTCCTGGAATCCAGAGACGTGCATGTAGCCGATGCCCGGGCGGATCAGGAAATGCAGGTCAACCGAGTACCGCGGAATCTCGTCACGGACGACCGTGAACTCCAACGGCTTCGGTGTGCCTTCGCGCAGCATCGTGATGCGAACCGTGGTGCCCTTCGGTCCTTTCAGCAACTCAGCCACGTCCTGCGTATTCATGTTGTCGGTCGGCTTGCCGTCGACCGCGATGATCACGTCGCCGGGGTGAATGCCTGCGCGATAAGCCGGAGTCCCAACGAAAGGCGCAATCACGATGACCTTATTGTTCCGCGGACCGACTTGCATGCCCACGCCGTAATACTTGCCGCGCTGCTCCTCGCGGAGCAGAGAGTAAGCCTTCGGATCGAAGAAGTTCGAGTGCGGATCGAGCACCCGCAACATACCCGGAATCGCGCCGTTATAGATCGCCTTGTCGGGGCTGACGGGCTCGGCGTAGTTCTGCTCGACGATGTCGTACACCTGCGAGAACGTGCGCAGGCTGTCCCGAATGTCGCTGTCGGAGGTGGCGGCGTTGGCGCTCACGCGCTGGCCGAACAGGGCTCCGAGGCAACCACACAGAATGATGACAAAAGCTACTAGGAAGAGAGCGCGGCGAGAACTACGGACCATCGATTTTGATTCCCTCAGGTGAGACTGGCGTGCGTACGAAGTGGCCTCAACCCGGCTGACTTCCTGCAGTATAGCACGGGATTTTGGCGCTTCTTGGCGCTCCGCCCGAAAGCTTCTCCGGCAGCCTCTCTGGTTAGGATGCGCGCCGGCTCTCGTAAGAGGTTAGACGCTCTCCGTCGGGCGGGGTTCCGAAAAGTTTGGTTGGCCGAACATCGCCTCCGGCTGTCCGTCACATTGCCGTGGTAGGCCGCCCGAAGTATGATGAGTGCACACGTCTATGAACCTCGGCTTTTCGGAAATGGCGTTCATTTTTCTTCTGGCCCTCATCATCTTTGGGCCCAAGAAGCTACCGGAGATTGGCCGCCAGATCGGGAAAATACTCGCCGAATTCAAGCGCGCCAGCAACGAATTCAAGTGGCAGCTGGAAGCCGAGATGCGCCAGATCGAGGCCGAGGCCACGCGCGAGCGGCTGGCAAAGGAAGCCAAAGCCACGGAGCCCTCACCGGCCATTCTGCCTCCCGTGCCCACCAACGGCGAGCTGAAGACCAGCCCGCCCGCTGCCGAAGTTTATCCCACCACCCACGGACTGGAATTTCGTCCCACGGCAGCCGCAACTGAAACCAAGAGCGAGTTGGTCGATGTCCCCGAAGTAACGCCGCCGATGGCAAAGGGTCAAGATGCCTGATCTGGAAACCGCTGCGGCAGCCGCCCGTGAAAAACTGACAGAGAAGATGGCAGCCATGAGCTTCCTCGAACATCTCGAGGAACTGCGCAAACGCGTCATCTGGTCGTTCGTTGGCGTCGTCATCGCGTTTTTCGTGTGTTGGAACTATCACGAATTCGTTTACGGGTTCATGCAAGCGCCCATCATCCAGGCGCTCAAGAACAATCATATGGACCAGAAGTTGGTCTATCTGAATCCCACCGAGCCCTTCAACATGTACCTGAAGGTGAGCTTCATTGCGGCGCTCTTTGTCGCGTCGCCGTGGGTGCTGTTCCAGGTGTGGAGCTTCATCGCGCCCGGTCTCTATCGGAATGAACGCCGCTACGTTTTGCCGTTCATGTTCTCGACCGTCTTCCTGTTCCTAGCCGGAGGCGTATTCGGATACAAGATGGTCTATCCGGCCGCGCTCGACTTCCTCATCAACTACGGCAAGCAGTTCCAGCCGATGATCACCATCAGCGAATACACCGACCTGTTCATGACCATCATCATCGGGCTCGGTGTGGTGTTCGAGATGCCGATCCTCGTCTTTTTTCTGTCCCTGATGGGCATCGTGAGCGCCAAGTGGATGTGGAACAACCTTCGCTATTCCATTCTCGTGATCTTCATCATCGCCGCCATCGTCACTCCGACCACCGACATCATGAACATGTGCATCTTCGCCGCCCCCATGGTCGCGCTATATTTCCTCAGCATCGGCGTAGCCTGGATGGTCCATCCCACGAGACGACGCAAGAAGAAAGAAGCAGAAGCGCAGTAGAATGTTTGTGTAGCGCGGACACTCCTGTCCGCGGCTTTTGCTCTTGATGTTGACACCAGCCAAAACACGAGATCGCCTTGCGAAGCCGAGATATCCCTACCCGCTCCTCACAGATGAAGCTTGTATTCAGAACCATGAAGCTGTGGGCACATGTCGTGATTCTTGTTGCTGGTGTTGTGCAGGCTAGCCCGTCTTTTGCTCAGAGCAAAGCTCCTGCTTCCGAACAATCCGAATTCAGCGCGGAAGACGCCGGACTCAAACGTCCGGTGGAGATTCCTGAAGATGTGATGGCGATCCTCAGGAACGACGACTTGGTCAAGAACGTTCTCGAAAGCGAGGATCTGCTGCCGGAGAAACTCCCACAATCCTGGTTCTCTGCGTCAGTGATCCATTTGAGCTCGGGAGCGCAACCTGACTTGATCGTGGTCGGGGAACCGCCGCTATCGGGAGCGAATGTCGCCAATTTCTGGATCTTCCGGGCAACCGGCAGCCGATATCAGGTAGTGATGAGCGCACCAGCACATGATCTGTCGTTACTGCAGTCACGTCACAACGGACTCCGAGATATCCATCTGACTTCCATGTCAGCCGCGCAAATCAACACATCGATTCTCCATTTCGACGGCACACAATATGTCTTGCATCGCGCGAAGTCCGAACCCATCCGTTAGATCTTTCGAGCCCAAGCAGGTCGGGCGCCCGGTCTTCCTTCTCTTGGAAGAACGCTGCCCTGAGCGCAGTCGAAGGGGCTGGATAACGTCATCGTCAGTTCGGGAACGACTAACGACCGAGCCTTCTTTCAATTACCAAATTACGAATTACCCAATTCCAGATCGCCTTTGCAGCCTATCCTTCCGGTGCAACCCCGATCGCTACCACCTGCACCTCCAACTCGGTTCCGCAGAAAATGCAAATCTTTTTGTTTTCGAATTGCGACTCCTTGCAAGGCTGTATCGGAAACGTTCGCAGGCACCGCGTGCACGTGAGCATCACCGGAGCGTTGCCCGTCGGAGACCAGATCTTGCCCCGTTCGGCTGCGCGCTCTCGTGGCGGAGGCGCGTCCAGCAACTCCGCAATCTTCTTCTGCAATTCGGGCGGCGAATAGCTGCCCTTCTGAAAGAACGCATCCGCAATCGGAGCCGCATTCAACTCCTGCGCGAGGAATTCTCCGCTGATGGCAATCGTGGGAATCTCCGGAAAGCGAGAGCGCAATACCGCCAGCAACTCAAACCCGTTCATGTTGGGCATGCGCAGGTCGGTGATCACCAGGTCCGGTCGCGACTCGGAAATCCTGTGCAGAGCGACGTACCCGTCCTCCGCTACTTCAACCTGGTAGCCGGCGTTCTGCAATACCGCACGCAGTAATAACCGAATGGAGAGCTCGTCATCGACGAGCAGAATACTCTTTGGCCGATTCACGATGGTTGCTCTTAACGGAAGACAGGATATTTACTTAACAGTAAACCGAGCTGCCCGTTTTGGCAATCAGTGCCCCCGTCATATTCCCTTGTGAACTCTGAGGCGCCCGGCCCATCCTCCTTCGGAAGGGGGGAAGGGTGCCGCTCCTCCGGTACAGACCGGGGACATGCCTGACAAATTGGACCGGAGACATAGCTGACACTGCTCATCGAGGGTGATGGCGAGTACAACCTCGCCCATGCCTTGGCGAGCGAACAGTGTGATGGAAGAAAAGCTACGGTTTGTCTTTGAGTATGAACGGGATGAGCTGACGATGAGGGAGTTGTGCGAACGGTTCGGAGTGTCGCGGGAGACGGGGTATGTGTGGCTGCGGCGCTATCGGCAGAGCGGGGTGCAGGGACTGCTGGAAGTGAACCGGGCACCGCATCGGCGACCGAGGCAAACGCCGGAGGCGGTCGAGCGCGCGCTGATCGAGTTGCGGCAGGCGCACATGACGTGGGGACCGCGGAAGTTGAAGCGGGTGATGAGCACGCGCGAACCAGGACGGGTGTGGCCGGCCAAGAGCACCATCGGGGCGCTGCTAAAGCGGGAAGGGTTGGTCATCGCGCGGCGGCAAGGCAGGAAGACGGCGCCCTATAGCGAGCCGTTGGCGCATGCCGACGGGCCGAATCGGCTGTGGTGCGCCGACTACAAGGGCTGGTTTCGCACGCGCGATGGAAGTGTGATCTATCCGCTGACGATCACGGATGCGTTCAGCCGCTACCTGTTGCGCTGCCAGCAGGTGGTGAAGACGGACACGGAACGAGCGCGGGCGGTGTTGGAAGCCGCGTTCCGCGAGTACGGGCTGCCGCAGGCGATCCGCACCGATAACGGGGAGCCGTTTGCCTCGACGGCGATCGCCGGGTTATCGCGGCTGTCGGTATGGTGGATCAGGTTGGGGATCGTGCCGGAGCGGATCGAGCCGGGCAAGCCGCAACAGAACGGGCGGCATGAGCGGATGCACCGGACGCTGAAGCAGGACACGGCGATGCCGCCGGCGGTCAACCGTGGGGCGCAGCAACGTGCGTTCGACGAATGGGTAAAGACGTATAACGAAGTGCGTCCGCATGAGGCGCTGGGGATGCGGGTGCCGGCGTCGGTGTATGAGCCGTCGCCGCGGGAATATCCGCGGCGGGTGCCGGAACCGGAGTATCCGGATACGATGCTGCAACGCACGGTGCACTCGCACGGGCACTTCCGGTGGAAGCAGCGGCACGACGTGTTCCTGAGCGAGGTGCTGTGGGGCGAACGGATCGGGTTGCTGCCGATCGATGATCGCTGCTACGAGATCTACTTCTGCCAGGTGCCGATCGCCAGGTTCGACAGCCAGCGCTTGAAGGTGGAAGCGCTGCCGAGGGCGAAGAAAAGGAGCGCGTCGGGAGAAGGGGGCTCGCCCCCTTCTCCCGAACCTAAACCTACGGAAGAGGAGGAAAAAGTGTCAGGGATGTCTCCGGTCTAAAATGTCAGGGATCTCCCCGGCTGTTCAAAACCGTTCCGTTTCGGGAAGCGCAAAAGTGAGAAATCGAGGCAATTCGCAGCGGCGCAATGAAAAGTTTTCGCTTTCCTGACAGCCTTGCGCCACTCGTCAAACCCGCGGCCCGATGAGTCTTGGCTGACGGCTGAGTGCCACGGCTGAGAACTGGATGCTTGGTTTACACTCTGACGGTGCCGATTCGAGCGTTTCTCTCCCTCCTGCTGATCTCGCTTGCTTGCGGATGCTCGCAGCAGCCAAACGAAGCCAAGTCTGCGGAACCTGCCGCGCAGCCGAGTTCTCAAAGCGTTCAGCCGGTGAGCATGAGCACCAACTCTCTGAATGCCACGCCCGCTCCGGCCGTCTCGGTTCCCGCTCCGAAAATCGATGCGGCGAAAGCCATGCAGTACACGCGCGAGGCGGTGGCGTTCGGCCCTCGTCCAATTGGCAGCGCGGCACACGCGAAGCTCCAGGCCTGGATCCGCGAGAAGCTGAAGAACGACAATCTCGAAGAGGATAAGTTCTCGGCTGATACGCCCGACGGGAAGTTCGACATGATCAACTTCATTGCGAAATTCCCCGGCACGAAAGACGGCATCGTCGTGATCTCCGGCCACTACGACACGAAGATGATGAAAGGCTTCGTCGGCGCGAATGATGGCGGATCCAGCACCGGACTACCGCTGGAGTTAGCGAACGTCCTGCGCGCACATAAAGACGGTCGTCCGACGGTGTGGATCGTGCTCTTCGACGGCGAAGAAGCCGTGAAGAACTGGTCTGCCACCGACAGCACCTACGGCAGCCGGCATCTCGCCGAAAAGTGGCAACAGGAAGGCATTTTGCCGAAGATCAAGGCGTTCCTGCTGCTCGACATGATCGGCGACGCCGACCTCGACATCCAGCGCGACACGAACTCCACCTCGTGGCTGGAAGATATGGTGCAGCAGGCAGCCACGAAGCTTGGCTACGGCGACCACTTCTTCGCCACCGAAACGCCGATCGAGGATGATCACCTGCCGTTCGTGAAACTGGGCGTGCCGAGCGCCGACCTGATCGATCTCGACTACGGTCCGAACAACAGCTATTGGCACACCACTAAAGACACAATGGACAAGCTCAGCGCGAAGAGCCTCGAGATCGTCGGTAACACCGTGCTGCAGGTAGTCTGGGACATCAAGTGAAGCCATCGTTAATGCGCGTCGAAGATCATCTGCGGCTGACCGGCACGGCGCTGAAGCACTGGTTTGTCGCGCAAACCAAGGACTCGGCCGCGGTCGCTCTGCTCTGGCTTGTTGGCTTGATGGTGCTCGGCGTTCCGCTTGCTCCGTTGTGGGCCGTGCTCGCGTTCTTCCTGCAGTACATTCCGAACCTCGGCCCTGTGCTGACGCTCGTCGGTCCGATGGTCGCCGAAGGCATCGAAGGCCTGCTCGGCGGAGACTGGATGAAGCTGATCTACGTGCTCATCTTGTATGCCGTGATCGCGGCGGTCGATGGGTTGTTCCTTCAACCCTACATTATGAAGCGAACCGTGCGCGTGCCGATCTGGGCATCGATCATCACGCCGATTGTCTTGGGGTTGCTGCTCGGCTTTTGGGGTGTGCTGATCTCGGCGCCGTTGCTCGCGATCATCTACGCTTACCGCCGCCGCAACCAGCCGCCGACCGTTACCGGCTAACGCATCGGCAGGTTGTCGCCCACGTCGTGATAGAGCTCAATCAAATGGCACGAAGGGCACAGCAGAATGTGCACCGGGAGAACGCATTCCTCGTTGAGGCAATCCTCGGGTTTCTGGGTGGGTGTATGTTTCAACCCTGGCAGCGCGAAACTGGCGTCGAGCATGGTGCGACTGGTGTAGCAATGCGGACATTCGCGCTTGATCGGCTTGGACATTAGGCCCTCCGCTGGCGGATTATACGCGCGCACAGTTCCTCCGACTCAAGAGATTGGAAACTAAGGCCGTAAGTCGCGGCAGCGGCTCACGGGCCGAGTATTGGCGAGGTACGATGAACCAACGTGAGGAACGCACCTTCACTATCGTTTCGTCATCATCTTCGATTGGAAGATAGTGGCGGTGATAGTAGCTGCGTTCCTGATCGGGCGCTAAGTCCGTGAACCCGGCTTTCTCCCCGGCCGGAATCAAATACCTTCTGTGCCTGCTGCGGCTTGGAAGGCAATGGACTTGAACTGCTCCGAGTTACCACCGTTCCCAATTCGGAACGCGAACGTTAATGGCATACGGCGCGGCTATTTCGCGATCAGCACCACGCCACAGGCAACGCACAGGACGGCCATCCAGCGCCGGCGGTCGACTCTTTCGTGCAGGAAGAACCTGGCCGCGACTGCGTTTCCGAGAAACGTAATCGAGGCAGCGGCGGGCGCCACCAAGCTGACGTCGGCCCACGACAGCGTCATCATCAAGCTGAAGAACGAGAGCGCCATGAAGAAGACGCCGAGCCAGAGCCGTCCGTTGGCGATCATGCGGCGGGCGACCGCAACGAACCCGTGATCGCGGAAGACATGGCCGACGTCACCGACACGCTTCATCGCATGCGAGATCAGCACGTCTCCCGCTACCGAAGAAGCGACAACGCAGAGCACGCCGACCCAGGTGTAGAGATGTTTCATGCGTCGACTCCTGCGGTTTCAGGCACGCGCTCGGCAGCTTCTCGCGAATCGGTCAGCGACGGTCCACCTGCGACGAATCCAACTCCGAGTGTGATCAACAGAATGCCGAGCCATCGCCAGATGCTGATCTGCTCGTGCAGGAAGTAACGCGCGAGAAAGGCCATCCCGATGTAACCCACCGAGGTAGCGGGGAGCACATAGGTGAGGTCGGCAAAGGAGAGCGCCGAAAGGTAGCAGGCGAAAAAGCCTATCAGCAGCGCGATTCCGAGCGCCACCTTCGGAGCGAAGATCGCGTGGAACAGCACCGGCCAGTTTGCCAGAGTGATGTCGGGAAACTCCGCCATGCCGTGCTTCAGGCAGACGTCGCCGAGAGATCCGAAGAAGACGACCCCTGCCAGCGTGGCAAGCTTACGAAACGACATTGATTCAGTGTAGCAGGATGAGGCGCGGACGAGGCCGTCCGCGCTGCCTGACTAGTCCCCGTTCAGCACGGGAAGTGGTGTCTCTTCTTTCGGTGCCTGGGCTGGCGTCTTCGGCGCCTGCGCCCGCTTTTCCTGCACATACTTCTTGCGCGCCGCGCGCAGCGTCAGGAATGCCTTGGCCTCTTTGTAAAGGCGCTTGCGCTCGTCACCGTTAAAAGCCGCTTTACGGAGAATCCGGTACACAGCTTTCGGGCGGAAGTAATACTCGTCGTAGAACCGGTGGACGGATTCGAGAATCTCTTCCGGATCGATGTTCGGATACTTGATGTGGGCGATCTGGTGACCAGCCTGATCGACCATCGCCGTGCCGGGAACAATGAAGCCGTTCTTCACCGCGAAATCGTACAGTTCGGTTCCGGGATACGCATGCGCGACTGAAACCTGGATGGTCTCGACGTCGAGCTCTTTTGCGAATTTCATCGTTGCCTGGATGGTCTCTCGCGTCTCGCCCGGCAAGCCGAGAATGAAGTCGCCGTGAATCACCAGACCCAGCTTTTTGCAATTCTTGGTGAACTCTCGGGCATGCTCGGTCGTTGCGCCCTTCTTGATGTTCTTCAGAATCTGCGCATCGCCCGACTCGTAGCCGACGATCAGCAGCCGGCATCCGGCATCCCGCATCGCCTTGAGAGTTTCATAATTCGTTGTAACGCGCGAGGTGCAGGACCAGGTCAGCTTCAACGGCTTCAGCTTTTCGCAGAGCTCGATGGTGCGAGCCTTCTGAATGTTGAAGGTATCGTCGTCGAAGAAATATTCCTTCACCCACGGCCAGTACTCTTTGGCCTTGGCCATTTCGCGGGCGACCGAATCGCTCGAGCGCTTGCGCCACGGATGTCCGCTGAGCGTCTGCGGCCAGAGGCAGAAGGTGCATTGCGCCGGGCATCCGCGCGTGGTGTACAGCGATACGAACGGATTCAGCAGGAACGGCACGTTGTAGCGACGGACATCGAGATCGCGATAGTAAACGTCAGTTGCATGGGGCAGGGCATCGAGATCTGTGATTTCCGGGCCGACGGGGTTGTGAACGATGCTGCCGTTTCGCCGATAGCTGGCGCCGGGAATCTCTTCCAGCGACTTGCCCTTCGCGAAGTCAGTAACGGCGTAGTCAAATTCCTTGCGGACAACAAAATCGATCGCCGAACACTGTTTCAGAGTCTCCTCGGGAAGCACGGTGACGTGAGGGCCGACGAAGGCGATCTTCAACTGCGGATTGACATCCTTGGCGCGCTTGGCGAGTTCGAAATCGCCCGGCAATCCCGGGGTGGAGGTGAACAGTACGAGAAACTCGTACTGCTTGAGCATGTTCACCGTCTCGTCGAAGCTGACATGATGGGGAGGAGCGTCGAGCAGCTTGGAACCTTCGAGCATCCCGGCCGGATACGCCAGCCAAACGGGGTACCAATACGATTCGATTTCGCGGGTTGCGGGCCAGCGCGAACTCGCGCCGCCGTCGAAATTCTCGAACGAGGGAGGATTCAGAAACAGTGTCTTCAAAGGCATGTTGTTGAATCTACAATCCTAACATCTTCTTACCTTCTTCCGAAAACAGAAGAAGCTCCCTCCCCAATTTTGGGACGGAGTATCCCAAGATGTGCCTAGAAGCGTAGCAGTCGAAGGTGCGCCCGGGAAGTGTCTGGAAGCGAACGGCGATTCCCCGCATTAAGGGGCGGATAGCGCTCCTCGGCAGCCCTGTCTTAGGATGCCGCCCTCAAGCAATTTACTTGCCGTGTAAGGCCCAATTCTCGAGTTCACCAGTGACCCGGAGTAGCTGAAGACGCGCCTTGTCGAGCTCGAAGCTGGCGTCGACGTACTGTTGGTATTTGTCACCGACGGCGAGTTTCGAATTGGCGACGTCGCGAGCGCTTGCAGCAGGAGCCGTCTGCCCGGGCGGCGGCGGAGCGCCTTGCTCGGCGCGGATTTGCGTGGCTTGCGCTTCGGATTGCGCCAGTTGGTACTCCAGTCGGGCGACGTCTTCGGCAGCCGAGAGCTGCCGGATGGACCGCTGGAGTTGCAGAGCCTGCGAAGAGACCTGCTGTTTCACCTGCGTCGCCTGATTCTGGGCTTTCACGGCATCCGCCGCGGCTTCGTCCGCGCGCGCGTGCTGGACGAAGTTGAAGATGGGGAATCGAATTACGATGCCGAAGCTGGCATTGTTGCGCTGGTAGTTCTTGAAGAATTCCTGGTAGTTGTTGAGGTAATTGGAGAAGAGTCCGTACTGCGCGCCGAGGCTGAACGAGGGATAGTAAGTATTCTTCCACTCGCCCTTGGCGCGGAAGCTTTCCGCTTCGGCGCGATCATCAGCGGATTTGACAGCACCGCTGTTAGCGAGCGCTTCCGCCGCCATATCGGCGTTCTGGTCGACATCGGGGAACTTGGGAATTGACTCGGTATCAGTCGTGAGTCCCTCTGCCGGAAGTCCCGTCAGCTGCGAGAGCCGGGCACGCAGGACGTCGGCAGCTCCTTCGACCTGTGCGATCTGCATGTTGCCTCGAGCGGCAACGAGTCTCGCGCGCGTCAGGTCCATTTCGCTATCGACGCCCTGCTGCACGCGTTGCGTTTCGATGGTGACAAAATTCTCGGCCTCGGTCTGTTGCGTCGAGAGCAACTTCAGCTCAGCCAGCAACTTATCGAGCTGCACATAGGTGAGCGCCGTGTCGAGAATGACGTCCTTGCGCGAATCCTCGGTCGTCTGCGCGGATGCTTTCCACTCCAGCTTGGCAGACTTAAGGAACTCTTTCAGCGCCGGACTGTACACCGCCGACGAGTAGTTAACGTTGAAGATGGAGGGAGCGGATCCCTCGATGCTGAGTGGATAACCATAGGAGTACCCGATGCCCGAACCGAAGGTGACGTTCGGCTTATACTCGTTAAAACTCTCCTGGTACGCGCCCTGAGCCTTGAGTTGATCGGCCATTGCGACGCCGATCGCCGGACTGTGTTGCAAGGAAAGCTGAACCGCCCGCTGGAAGGTCACTTCCTCGGGCCAGCAACGACAACCTGCCAGAACGACGAATAGGAAAAGAGCACGGGATCCCCGGCGCGGAAAAATCATTGCGTCACCTGCCTGCAAAAATGCTTTCAATCAGCAAACAGGCGAGTATAGCAATCAGAGCGTGGTCGTGTTTGGAACGGAGCGGGCAGAACGGAGAGGCTTCGCATCGACGAATTCAGCCAGATAAGCCGCTTTCGGATTCGCGGTGCTCAGGCCACCCCTTCGGCCTGCGCGACTGTTTGCGGAGCATTGGTAGCGTATGGCAGAAAGACTTTGAACACAGTGCCACTCTTGCCCTTGCCGGTTCGCGACCGCACTTGCATGTAGCCGGAATGCTTGGCGACAATTTCTGAACTCACCCATAACCCAAGCCCCGTTCCAGTCGCCTCCTTGGTGGTGACGAATGGCTCGAAAATCCTGGGCAGCACGTCAGGCGGGATTCCGGAACCGTTATCGGCGACGGTCAAGCGGATTCCCGGGGCACAACGGTTTCGCCAGTCGCGGCTTTCGCGGATGCGCAAATGAAGCGTTCCACCTTTATCCATTGCATCGAGCGCATTGCCCACCAGGTTCGCGAGCACCTGCCGGATCTCACCCGACATACACTTCAGGTCGTTTACGTCATCGTAGTCCCTGACAATGTTCACATTCGCCGCCTGCAAGCGGCTTTGATAAACATTGAGCACGGAGTCCATGAGTTCCGATACGCGCGTATTCACGGCGGCGTACGACTGCCGGTAGAAACGAAGCGTCTGCGTCGCGATATCGCCGACTCGCGCCAACTCCTTTTCCGCTGCGTGCAGGTACTCGCGCGCTTCGGTGCTCATTTCACAACTCGAGACGAGGAAGAGAAGATTGGTAACAGCCTCGAGCGGGTTGTTGATCTCGTGCGCGATGCTGGCGGCGAGACGTCCCGTGGCGGCGAGTTTTTCTGTCCGGCGCAGCGCATCTTCGGCTTTCTTGCGATCCGTGATGTCGAGGCTGATCCCGACCAGGCGTATAGGCTTTCCATATTTGTCGTAGAAGAAGCGGCCGTGGGTTGCGATCCAGCGGATGGACCCGTCCGGCGCGATGATGCGGTATTCGTTCTCCAACATCTCGCGGCGCTCAGCGATAGTTTTCTGCACTCGCGCTTCGGCCTGCGGGAGGTCGTCAGGATAGACGATTTTGGCCCACTCCTCGTAGCTCGGCTTGATGGAGAGAGGTGCGGCGTGGATGTGGTAATAATCCTCGGTCCAGAAAAGATCGCCCGTCTCCAGGTTCCATTCAAAGCTGCCCGCCTTCGCCGCCCGCTGCGCCACCTGCAAAAGCCGCTCGCGACGCTCCACTTCCTGTCGGGCGAGCACCTGATCGGTCACTTCCGTTGTGTGGACGAGAATCCCTTCCACTTCGCCTTGCAGATTGCGGGCAGGTTGCAGCACGAAGTTGAAGTATCCGGTTTCCGGTTGTCCGGTTCCGGTTCGATCCAGGCGGGCTTTCCGTTCGTGCTCGATGTAGATCCGACCGGTTCGATAAACATCGTCAAAGAGGTCGAAGAGGCCCTGCTCTGCTACCTCGGGAACGATCTCGCGGAAGGGTTTGCCGATCACGTCCTTGTGGCCCTCGCGGCCGAGCAAACGCAGGTATGGTGGATTGATGAACACGACGCGATGGTCCGGACCCATCGTCATGCCGATCGCCGCGGGAGCCTGCACGAACAGTTCGCGCAGACGCTGCCGCTCCAGTTCGGCCCTGGTTCTCAACTCAGCTTCGCGTTCCGCGGCATCGCGCCGCGCTTTCGCCATGGAAAGGTGGGCACCAACCCGGGCCATTAGTTCGCGCGCGGTGAAAGGCTTCACCAGGTAATCGTCCGCGCCGGATTGCAGACCCTCCACGCGAGATTCCTCCCCGGCACGCGCCGATAGCAGGATCACCGGGGTAGAAGCAATCTTCGGATTTTCGCGCACGCCGCGCAACAGGGCGAAGCCATCCATTACGGGCATCATCACGTCGGAGAGAACCAGATCGTGGGGATCGTCGAGCATCAAATCCAGCGCTTCGCGTCCGTTGGCAACGGCAGTGACATCGTATTTCTGTTCCAGAAGGCGGCGGAGATAGTCACGCATGTCGGCGTTGTCGTCGGCCAGAAGAATGCATCCGCCGGGTGCATGAGGTTCGAAGGTGGGCGCATGGTGACCGGAAACGGATGCGAGCGTCTCGGTGTGAGGCGCGCCGGATGCCTCGGGCAGCCAGCGCATCGCTTCTTCCACGTAGCTGTCAGCCCGCATCGCCGTCGGGACCAGCGTGCGCGACGACTCAATCTGGTCGGCGGGGAGATGAGATCTCCCCTTCGGGATAGAGATGGTGAACGTCGTGCCTTTCCCGAAATCGCTCTCGACGGAAACCGACCCGCCGTGCAGCGTCACCAATTCCTGCACCAGCGCAAGCCCGATTCCGGTGCCCTCGAAGGTGCGCCCTTTCGCGCCTTCCACGCGATGAAAACGCTCGAACAGCCGGGGAATCTCGTCTGCAGGGATTCCGGTGCCGGTGTCGGTGACCTTCAGCTCAACCTGCTTGCCGGTGTCGTACAACTCCACCGCTATGCTGCCGTCGAACGTGAACTTGAAGGCATTCGATAATAAGTTGAGGACGATCTTTTCCCACATGTCACGGTCGACATAAACGGGTTCGCTCGTGGGCGGGCAATTCACGATCAGCTTCATTCCCGCCTTTTCGATGGCGGAGCGGAAGACGCTCGCCAGCTCCGTGGTCGTCGCAGCCAGGTCGGTCGGCTGATAGGTCGCCTGAACGCGTCCCGCTTCAATGCGCGAAAAATCGAGCAGGTTGTTGACCAACTTCAGCAGACGCAGCCCGTTGCGGTGAATGACATTGAGCTGCTGCAAATCGTCGACGGACAGGCGCCCCTTGCCATCATTTAGCATGTCTTCGAGAGGCCCTAACATTAGCGTTAGAGGTGTGCGGAACTCGTGGCTGACGTTGCTGAAGAAGGCGGTCTTGGCGCGGTCGAGTTCCGCGAGAGCTTCGGCGCGCTTGCGCTCGTTCTCGAAGGCTTGCGCGTCGGCCACGCTCTTGGCCATCTGGCCGGCGGCAAGATTGAAGAAAGTGCGATAGCTGTCGTCGAGGCGCTTCAGCCGGCTGACGCCCGCCACCATCACGCCCAGCGGCCGAGTCTGTGCCGCCTGGGTCAGCGGCACCAGCACCAGTTCGCAGGGAGGCGCTTGGGCGGCTCCGCCAGGGAGATCGAATCCGAGGCAGTCGGCTTCAGGAACCTCCGACAACCTGGAATCGCGGACCGCCTGTTGTAGCAGCGTTCTCAGTCCATGCGGCGTGTTTTCGAGGTCAAAAATCCGGGGACAGAATGGATGCTCCCAGGAGATTCCAGTCTGTGCTGCCGCGGTCAGAGTCGAGCCATCTTCTTCCAGCCGGTACAGCACCGCGAAGGGAACATCGGAGTCGTTTTCCCCGATCACTTCAGCCGCGGTCTTCCAGGCGTCGGTTTCGTTCTGCGTGTCGACGGCACGCGCCGCCAGGTCGCGCAACGTGCGCAGACGCCGTTCGCCGATCACACGCTCCGTGGTCTGGCTGACTGCCGTGAAAACGCCGCCAACACCTCCCGATTCGTCCAGAATCGGGCTGTAGGAGAACGTGTGGTACGTCTCTTCCGGATATCCGTGTCGCTCGAGGATCAGCCGCAGGTCGTCCGACCAAGTGGCCTCGCCGGTCTCCATGACACGGCGAAGCATAGGGCCAATGATGGGCCAGATCTCGGACCACACGACGCTTCCGGGCTTGCCCATAGCCCACGGGTGCTTAGACGCCAGCGTCTGCCGGTAAGCGTCGTTGTACACCATTGTGAGCTGGGGACCCCACCAGATGAACAACTCGAAGCGTGAGTGCAGGCAAATGCTGACGGCGGTGCGCAGGCTCTGCGGCCAGTCCTGCACCGGACCGAGCGGTGTCTGGGACCAGTCCATCGCGCGCATCAGCGCGCCCACCTCGCCAGCTCCCATCAGAAATTGTTGTTTAGCTTTCTGCTCGAGTTGTTGATCCATGCGATGAACTGCCGGGTGCTTCACATCCGGAAACACCAAACACTCTCGGTTGTAACTGGAAACGCCGGCGTGCTCGCGTCATCCCGCCCCACGGCAGAGGGTAGATTATAGCCGTTCGTCCGCACGAAATCGTTTGGACTAGCAGTTATTTACGGGCCCGAATTCTCGGGCCGGAATGCCACTCCCACCTGTGCGTGAGATGCTGCAGCGCGCTCGATCGTTGCCTGTTAGTTCTGTGCAGGCAGGATCCGCGACAGCCCGGGAGGTACTCGGCTAGTATGTCGTAGTGCGATCTGTTGAGGAGCTTCTCCGGCCGATGCTGGCTCTCATGCTTGCGAGTTTGCTGGCAGGATGCGGGGCGAGCGTTCGCGGCAAGAATCAACTGGTCACGGATGACGTGACTGCCCTGCAGGGCCGCGGTGTGGAACTGGTGCACTTTGGTGCGCTCGGGCGCGCCGGTAGCCTACGCCCGGGCTGCAGATGAATATGTCCATTCCCGCTGCCTACCGCGCGTATCGCATTCCAAGCTCATATCCCGGAGTGCAGCGGTAAGAGCTACTTGATACTGACGTAGTCATTCTTCGAATGCCCGCAAACCAGGCATTTCAGGAAGTTCAGCATCTCGACCGTGTATCCGCAGACCTGGCAAACGTACCAGGTTTTCGCCGCGCGCATTTGCTCCAGGTGCTTGGCGGCGTAGGTGTAGAGGCGAGCGTGCTCAGCCTCGGTCTTCAGCGCAAAAGTGAATGTGCGGATCGCCGATGCTTCTTTGTTCTGTTTGGCGTTCTTGATGAACTCCGGATACATCACGTCGCGCTCGTAGACCTCGCCGTCAATAGCGGCCAGCAGGTTATCGGCTGTCGCTTTCACCACCGTGGTTTCGATAACGGCTTTCGGCTCGGCGCCCATCTTGCGAATCACTTCCGCGTGGTTGCGGGCGTGAATCTCCTCGGCCTTGGATCCCGCGCGAAAGAGGGAAGCGACGGCGAGATAGCCTTCCGCTTCGGCTTTCTTCGCGAACTCGGCGTAGCGCGCAGAAGCATTGCTTTCGCCGTTGAATGCCGCCTGTAGGTTGTCGAGGGTGGTGGTGCTGGCAGTGAGGGTCGTCATCGGGAGACTCCTTGCTGAACTACTTCAGTAGTAGTTCGCGGGAGCCTCCCGATTCAGTGATACGTGGATGTCTGCGATGTGATGCAGGGGCATGATCGGGTGATCCGGGCCTTAGATGAGCGTTCACCCGATTTCGCAGTCTGTTAAACGAACACCTCGCCCGGCAGCCGCGTCAATGTGCGGCTGGACAACGTGTTCTCGATCGGCTTGGCTTTGAAGCCGTCGTCAGTTGCGTTGATCTTCTTCCGCTCGATGCGCAACTTCATCGTCCGCTCGATCTGCTTCAGTTCGAGCACCTCGGCCCCTGTTACCAACGTTGAAGCCTTGCCCGCCAAGCCTGCGCGTCCAGTGCGGCCCACGCGGTGGATGAAGTCTTCCGCCACCTGCGGCAGGTCGTAGTTGATGACGTGCGCGATGTCGGACACGTCGATACCGCGTGCGGCCACATCGGTCGCAACCAGAATCTGAGACTTGCCATCGGCGAACTCGTTCAGCGCACGTGTGCGCTGCGCCTGCGTTCGGTCACCGTGGATCATCGTAGCATTGAAGCCATCGCGAACCAGGTTTCGAGCCAGGCGCTCGGTTCCGCGCTTGGTACGCGCGAACACCAGGGTCTGCCCCTTCTCTTCATAGAGAAGCTGGCGCAGGGTGTCGAGCTTTTCCGTCGGACCAACCTCGAACGCTTGCAGTTCGACGGTCGTTGCCGGTTTCAGCGTCGATCCCAGCGAGATGCGCTCGGGTGCCCGCATGTACTGCTTCACCAGCTCCGCGATGCCAACAGGCATGGTGGCGGAGAAGCACAGGGTCTGGCGCTGCGTCGGAAGAGAAGCGATGATCCGCTTGATTGCGGGCAGGAAGCCCATGTCGAGCATGCGGTCGGCTTCGTCGAGGACGAGAATTTCAATCGCCCGCAGATCAACCAGCTTGCGCTTGTGCAGGTCTTCGAGTCGGCCGGGGGTCGCGACTACGAGGCGTGCACCGCGGCGAAGCGTTTCAATCTGCTTCTTCTCGGCCAGTCCGCCGATGACCAGCGCAGCCTGCGGCAGCTTGCCGCGCAGGTTTTCGTACTGCTCGTGAACCTGCATGGCGAGTTCGCGTGTAGGCACCAGGATCAAAACCTGTGGCTTCTTCGATGGATTGTTGAGGAGTCGTTCAATGGCGGGAACCAGGAACGCAAGCGTCTTGCCCGTTCCGGTTTGTGCCGTGGCGACGATGTCTTTGCCGGCCAATCCGTGCGGGATGGCGGCGTCTTGAATAGGGGTGGGAGTCGTGAAGTCACACGCCTGCAGACGGTTCTGCAGTGCAGG
>Ga0335085_10005804_pt1 | contig 19692 bp, 10 predicted proteins | sample Lox_Sample_45_FD_206712 | JGI IMG/M metagenome (GOLD analysis project Ga0335085, IMG submission 206712) | Soil microbial communities from Loxahatchee National Wildlife Refuge, Florida, United States - Lox_Sample_4.5 | ecosystem: Environmental > Terrestrial > Soil > Wetlands | place: USA...
CGGTCAGGCCCTGACGGCGGAGCGCGTCGATCTCGACGGGGACGGTGCCGATGAAATCTGGATTCACGGCGCCGAGTACTCGGCGGTCGTCGCGCCGTCGCGCGGCGGGGCCATGGTGGAGTGGATCCGATTCGATTCGGAATTGAACTACGCGGACACGCTGACGCGGCGCATCGAAGCCTACCATCTCCCGCCGGTGCACTTGCACCACGCCGCCGCCGACGGGACGCCGAGCATTCACGAGATGGAGGGTGCGGTGCGCCTGGACGCGCCGCCGCCGGCCGATCTCGACGACCGGGCGATCGGTGTGCCGCGTCTCATTTCGTCGGCCGTGCTCTTGAGCGAATATGAGGGAGCGCGGTTCACACCGATCCGCACCTGGGCGCGGGCGCGCAGTGCCTCCCACATCGACCAGGACGACACGGCGATCACCGTGCGATGCGACACTCCGGGCCTGGCGGTTGCCTGGCGCTTTGATCGAAACGGGCGGATCGAGGCGCACTATCAGTGGGAGGCGCACGCCGCCACCGACGCGTGGTTCGCTCCCGAGTTCTCTCTCGCGTATCCGGTCCGCTTCGAGGCGCCGCACGCGTCGGCGGTCTGGCGTCACGACATCCAGACCGTGGCCAAGTCGGAGCACGGCCTCGAGCGGGTTCGCCAGGGGGAATCGGTCACGCCGTTGTTCGACGGGACGCGCGGCGATGCGCGCGTGGCACTTGCCGCCGAACGGGCCGACGTGTGAGCTTGTTATCAACGGGGGATCCCCCGCTTTCTGCCGACATCCACGACCGCCGGGCGGTTCTATGGGCGCCGCGGCCCAATCCAGTTTATGACCTCGAAACGCCCAGCCCGCCCGCGGCGTCCGACCTCGGGCGACGCCGGTGATCCCCAACAGCGCGCGGTTGACGCGTTCCGGCGCATCGTTCGCGGCCTGCGCGTCGCCGCGGCGGAAACACAGGCGGACGCCGGCATAAGCGCCGCCCAATTGTTCGTGTTGAGCCAACTTCAGGCCGCGCCGGCGCAATCGCTGAGCGATCTGGGGACGCGAACGATGACGGATCGAAGCTCCGTGGCGACGGTGGTCGAACGCCTGGTCGAACGCCGGCTGGCGCGTTCCAAACCGTCGGCCGAGGACCGGAGGCGCACCGTCATTGAGATCACCGCGGCCGGCCGTGCGGTGCTCCGGCGAGCGCCGCGTCCCCCCGCTGCCCGGCTTGTCGATGGCCTCGCGTCCCTCGGCAAACGCGACCTCGCGACGCTGGCGCATGCGCTCGAGCAACTGGTGGTCGGAATGGGACTGACCGCCGAACCCGCCGTCATGTTGTTCGCCGACGATGACGGCGCGCACGGCCGGCACAGGAGCGCGAGGCGGCGTCCAACGTGAGCGAAACAACAAATCCGCCGGTCGTCGCTCGTCCGAGCCGCGCGAACCAGGGCCTCTTCAACGACGTGTTCGAGACGGTTCGGTCGCTGTTGCCGCGGCTCGACAACCGGCAGCGGCGCCTGGTCATCGATTCGACGCTCATGGGGGTGGCCGGCGCGGCGGCCGCGCAGGTGTTCACGGTATTGCTGAAGGCGTCCACCCACCTGTTTCTGGGAGTGTTGGCCGGGTATCGAGCGCCCGGGCTGGCCAGTGAAGGCGGAACGCCGACTGAAGTGATCGGACCACATGGGCTCTGGCTGATCCCGGTGGCCACGACGCTCGGCGGCCTCATTACGGGAATCATCATCACCCGGCTGGCGCCCGAGGCCGAAGGGCACGGAACCGATACGGTGGTGCGGGCCTTTCACCGCGCGGGCGGTGCGTTGCGCGCCCGCGTGACCCCGGTCAAGATGATCGCCTCGGCGATCACCATCGGGTCGGGGGGCGCCGCCGGGCGCGAAGGGCCGATCGCGCTCATCGCCGCCGGCGTGGGGTCGTGGTACGGGGAGTTCACCGAGCGCGACGAGGAGGATCGCCGCTTTCTTCTGCTGGCGGGCGCCGCCGCCGGCATCTCCGCCATTTTCCGGTCGCCGATCGGCGCCGCCCTCTTCCTGGTGGAAGTGCTGTACGCGGACATGGAGTTCGAAGCCGGCGTGCTCCTCCATATCACGCTCGCCACGATCGTCGCGTACGCGGTCAACGGATTCTTCAGCGGGTGGGAGCCGCTCTTCGTCATGCCGTCCATGACGGACGCCCTGCGATCGCCGCTCAACTACGGATGGTACGCGATCCTTGGCATCGCGTCGGGCATCTTCGCGACGGCGCTTCCGGTCGCCTTCTACGGGATACGTGATCTCTTCCGTGCGTTGCCGGTCAAGGAATATCTGAAGCCCGCGATCGGCGGCTTGTTGACCGGGCTGGTCGCGCTCGCGCTTCCGCAGATCATCGACGGCGGCTACGGCTGGGTGCAGAGCGCGATCAACGGCAATCTCACGATCGGCCTGTTGTTGCTGCTCGCCGTGGCCAAGATGTTCACGATGAGCTTCACGGTATCGTCCGGGGGGTCGGGCGGCGTGTTCGCGCCGAGTCTGTTTTGCGGGGCCATGCTGGGCGGAGCGTGCGCCGCGGTGGCACACCAGCCGCCGGCGCCGTTCGTGGTGGTCGGGATGGCCGCGGTCTTCGCCGGCGCGGCGCACGTTCCGTTTGCCACCATGATGATGGTGACGGAAATGACCGGAGGGTATTCGCTGCTGGTTCCGGCGGCGTTGGCCGTGATGCTCAGCTATCTGGTCCAGGCGGCGGCCGCGCGCAACCTCCGGTATCGCACGTTGTACGAGGCGCAGGTACAGAGCCGGGGCGATTCGCCGGCGCACCACACGCAGCATCTGGAAATCGCCTTGCGGCTTCTTCGAGAGCACGCGGTCACGAATCTCGACCACGTCGGCGAGGTCGATCTCATCTCGCTGCTGCGGTCCGGGATCCCCGTGGAACTCGGGGAAGGGCGGCGTCTCTTCGTGGGCGCCCTGCGTCCGGAGAGCGCCTTCGTGGGGAAAACGATCGCCGACAGCGCGCAGTCGGTCGCGTGGGGGGACACCACGGTGTTCGCGATCCTCCGCGGGCAGCACATGATGGGACCCCGCCAGGATCTGGTGTTGTGCGCGGGCGACCGGTTGATCGTGGTCGCCGATTCGCAAGCGCTGGAGCGGCTCCGGGGCGATCTGGCGGCATGGTGACGGGCCGGCGCCGGGTCGGCCCCGCTGACGAATCGATCGGCGAGCCGGTCACATCCGTGTGGCCTGTGCCTTGCAAGGGACCTCAAGCGTCTCCAGATTGCGGGGTATTCCCCGCATTGAGGATTCCTTTGTCGGAGGGTCGCAATGTCGTGGTCTCGTGTGGCGGTGCCGGCGGTGGCCGGACTGCTTGTTGCTGCAACGCTCGGAGCCCAATCCGCTGGTACGGTGGAGATCAAAGGATTTGGCCAGTACACCAAGCTCGATGGCGCGCTCGCGGCCAATAACGGCGGCGGAGGCGGCGGGGGGCTCGGTTTCTTTCTCACCCGCCGCTGGGAGATCGAGGGAGACGCGGCCTGGGTCAGCGCGAGTCCGATCGCGCCTCGCGGCCCCGGCTCGGTCGGCTACAACACGGTGACCGCGCGCGTGGTCGACAATATTCCGCTGGGGCAGAACGACCGGCTGCTCATCGGCGTCGGACCCGGTGATGCCTCGTCCGGGGGAAGCTCCGGCTTCGTCACCAGCGGCATGGTCGGGCTCCGACATGCCTTCACGCCCGTCGTGCAGCTCCGGCTGTCGGGCCTCGTCGAATACAATCAGAATCCGTCCGGCGGTCTGCTCGGGTATCCGTCGACCGCGGGGCTCAACAAGGGGATCGGGTATCACACGAACTACGGGATCCGGGCGGGGCTGAGCTTCATGCTCGGGGGCGCCAAGGCCGCGCCGCCTCCGCCGCCAGCTCCGGCGCAGCCACGACCCCTTCCTCCGGCGCCGCCACCGGCGACGCCCGCACCACCGCCGCCACCGCCGCCGCCGGCACCAGCACCGAAGCGGGTGAACACGGACAGCATCAACCGCGCGAGCGCCGCGGCCGCCACGATGCGCGAGGCCGTCCACTTCGACTTCGACCGGTCGCTCGTTCGCGCCGGGGACGCGGCGATCCTCGACGCCAAACTTCCGATCCTCCGGGCCAATCCCCGGATGCGGATTCGCATCGAGGGCAACTGCGACGAGCGCGGCTCGGACGAGTACAATCTGGCGCTTGGAATGCGCCGGGCCACGGCGGCCAAGGCCTACCTGGTCGACCGCGGGATCGACGCGAGCCGAATCGACATCACGAGCTACGGCAACGAACACCCCCTCGATCCCGGCCACACGGAAGCCGCGTGGTCGCAGAATCGGCGGGACGACTTCGTCATCGTCGTGGGAGGCGATTCGATCATCGGTCCATAGCGTCCTGCTCCGCCGGCAATCGCGGGCCATGCGCGTCGTCGACCGGCGCGCATGGCCCGCGCGCGCTCCGCCCCATGCCAGGCCATGGACGTGGTGACGGGTTCCTGGCAGCTTTGGGTGGCGGGTTCCCGGCAGCTTGGGGAGCGGGCGCCGAGGCAGGCAGCGAATTCACGCGACGGTCGAACACGATGCACTATTGGCTCATGATCACGGATATCGCGCCGCCCCGATGATGCATCGGCGAGACTTTCTGGCGTCGGGCGCGACGGCGGTCGCCGGCGCTTGGCTGAGCCCCTCGCTGGTTCGGACCGGATTGTGGTCCGGCCAATCGGCGCGCCCGCGTCCGACTCCCTCCCAGCTCGCATGGCAGCAAGACGAGCTGGCGATGTTTCTCCATTTCGGGGTGAACACGTTCACCGATCGCGAATGGGGCGACGGCACGGAAGATCCCGCGATCTTCGCTCCCGCCAAGCTCGACGCTCGGCAATGGGCCCGGACCGCGCGCTCGGCCGGGTTCCGCGCGATGATTCTGACCGCGAAGCATCATGACGGGTTTTGCTTGTGGCCGAGCAAGACGACGGATCACACGGTGGCGCACAGTCCGTTTCGGAACGGCCAAGGCGATGTGGTGCGCGAATTCGTCGATGCCTGTCGCGCGGAGGGCCTACGCCCCGGCCTGTACCTCTCGCCATGGGACCGCAACAACCCGGCGTATGGGGACTCGACGCGCTACAACGATCTCTACTGCGCGCAACTCACCGAGCTCCTGACGCACTATGGCGCGTTGGCCGAAGTCTGGTTCGACGGCGCGAACGGCGAAGGGCCGAACGGTAAGCACCAGGTCTATGACTGGCCGCGCGTCTTCGGACTGGTGCGCCGTCTCCAACCGGAGGCCGTCATGTTTTCCGACGCCGGCCCCGACGTGCGATGGTGCGGGAACGAGAACGGGTCCGCGGGCAATCCGAACTGGTCCACCGTCGATCCGGCCGTCGTTCCCTTTCCCGGCGCCACGGGCCCGGCAATCGCTCCCGAGCTGCAGCATGGGGACCCCGTCGGGTCGGTGTGGCGGCCCTCGGAGGCCGACACGTCGATTCGGCCGGGATGGTTCAATCACCCCGCGGAGGACGCCCGGGTGAAGGCCGCGGACGCCTTGGTGGAACTCTATTTTCGATCCGTTGGACGCAATTCGAAGTTGCTGCTCAACGTGCCGCCTACGCGCGACGGACTCCTCAACGACGTCGACGTCTCGCACCTGACCGCGTTCCACGAGCGCCTCTCGAGCCTGTTCGCGAGCGACCTGGCGGCGGGCGCGGCGCCCGCCTGGCGACCGACCGGCGCGACGACCGCCGAGCTGGAGATCGACCTCGGCCGCACGGTCACGGTTGGCATGGCGCGGCTTGGAGAGCACATCGCGCGCGGCCAGACGGTTTCGCGGTACACGCTGTTGGGCGCTGACACCGGGGACTGGAGCACGCTCTCGACCGGTTCGACGATCGGATACGCGCGGCTGGATCGATTCGTCCCGGTACCGGTTCGCCGAGTGAAGCTCGTGATCGACGAGGCGGCGGCTGCGCCGGAGCCGATCACGGTGCAGCTGTACGGAGGCGCGGGATAGCGGGTCCGGCGACCGGACGCGGGATGCGCCGGCGGAGCGGGTCAGCCCCAGGCTAGAACAGGTCGCGCCCGGCCGCCATGAAATCGATGATCCGCTCGCGCGTGATCAGACCGGACACGGAGCCGGCGGACACCGGCTGCGTCGGCCTGCCCCGAGGCACGACGACGGCGGCCACGGCCCCGGTCGCCCGCAGCCGCTCGAGGATGTCGAAGAACAGGACATCTTCATTCACCGTCACGAAGTCTGATTGTGTGACATCACCGACCGTGACCGTGTCCGGCAGGTCTGTCAGCGCCGCGATGGCGTCGCGCGTCACGATGCCGCGGACGGCGTCGTCGTGCTCGGTCACGAGGAACACGCCCGGGCCTCCCGCGCCCAATGACGCGACGAACCCCGCGAGCGGGGTCTCGGCCCGCACCATCGCCGGTGCCTCTTCCATGAGGTCGCGGGCGCAGCGGAGCACGTGCACGTCGGCCTGCATGGCCTCGGGCACACGGTCGCCTCGCAGGGTCAGCTTGCGCGTGTAGATACTGTCGGGCGCGAGCCACCGGCGAACGCCGTAGCTGATGGCGACGATGATCGTGAGGGGAACGATCACGCTGTAATCCAGCGTCATCTCGAAGATCATCACGATCGCGGCCATCGCCGCCCCGGTCGATCCGCCCACCACGCCGGCCATGCCGACCACCGCAAATTGCGGCGGATTGACGTGGAGATGCGGAGCGAAGTGCTTCAACACCGCCCCGTAGGCCGCGCCGATCGTCGCGCCCATGAACAGCGCGGGTGAAAAGACGCCGCCCGAGGCGCCGGACCCCAGCGTGAGCGACGTCGCCCCCAGCTTCAACGCGAATAGCACGAGCAGGAACCCGATCGTGTAGTCGTACCCGGACAAGATGTCCTGGATCGTCGCGTAGCCCACCCCTTGAATGAAGTAATGCCCGGCGCGCAGCATCAGCGCGAACATCGCGATCCCGACGACGAGCATCGCGGTCATGTGCTGCGCGTAATAGGACACTTTCATGTACTTGGCAAACGCACGCTCCGCGCCGTACACGGATGTGATGAACGCCGCCGATACGCCGCCGGTGATGACGCCGAGCCCGGCGTACGCGAGCAGGAGCGGCAGCGTGGCGTCGCCGAACGAAGCGCCCTGGAGATTCGGGATCACGAAGGAGGGATGGATGCCGAAGAAGAATCGGCCCACGTACGTCGCGGTCGCGGTGGCGATCGCCACCGGCACGAGGGTGCGGGAGCTGATTTCGTGCATCATGATCTCCACCGCGAACAACACGCCGCCGATCGGCGTATTGAATGTCGCGGCGATCCCGCCGCCCGCGCCGGCGGCGATCAGCGTGATCCGTTGCCACGCCGGCAATCTGAGAACCTGGCCAACGGACGACGCGAAGGACGCACCGATCTGGATGATGGGGCCTTCGCGACCGACCGAGCCGCCGGTTCCGATCGACAGGGCGGATGCCAGGGCTTTGATCACCGCGACCACCGGCCGGATGACGCCCTTGTGGTAGTAGATCGCGTCCATCACCTCGGGCACGCCGTGTCCCTTGGCCTCGGGCGCGAAGTTCTTCACGAGGAACGCGACCCCCGCGGCTCCGATCACCGGGACGAGAATGACCGCCGGCCCCCACGGGCTCGCGGGCGTGTGCGCGTTCGCGTCGTAGTTCGGCGAGACGAGCCCGAGAAAAAAGAGATTGTGGACCAGCGCGATCAACGTGCGAAACAGCACCGCGCCCAAGCCGGCCGCGACGCCGATCACCACCGCGAGCAGCGAGAATCCGAGCGGCCGGAGCGGGCGGAGCGGGCGGCGCGGCGGTTCAGGCGTCGCTACGAATCGCTTCGGCTGGGGCGCCAGCGGCATCCTGTAAGGTATTCAACCGCTGAACGTCCGCGTGCGTCCGTCGCCGGAGGTGGTGGTCTCGCGCCACGCTGCCGGCGACGGTGATCGGGCGCCGGGGTATTGCCCCTAGAAACGCGCGAGCTCGCGGCGAAGCCTCGACAACGAGGCCCCGGCGGAAACGAGCAACCGCGCGGCGTCGCTCGCTTCGTTGTCGATGAGCCCGTGCAGCAAGTGGCTGCCGCTCACCGCGTCGCGGTGGCGTTCCGCCGCGACCGCGACCGCTCGTTCGACCGCGGCACGCACATCGGCGGCGAGCGGCAGCCTGGGTCGATGAACCCGGTCGTCCGCCGGGAGCACCCGGCCGCCGATCGCGCTCCGGAGCCTGTCGAGATCCACGCCGCCAGCGGACAAATACGGAAGCGGAAATGGTGTACGCAAGATCCCGATCAACAGGTTGTCGGGACGAATGTCGGCCTGCCCTTGCCGCGCCGCGTCATCCCCGGCCAGTTCCAGTGCCCGCATCGCTCGCTGGTCGAGTGGCGGAGGAAAGGGTCGTCGCGCGGCGGCGGCGGCCAGCACCTGCTCCGGGTCGAGACCGCAGAGTTCGACGATCCGGCGCGCGGTCCGGCTTTCCGGCTCCGCCTCGAACCGTTGGCGCGCCAATTCGCGTGGCGTCGCGTGCGGCCTGTATCCCTCGAGATCGAGGTCGGCGCCAACGCGTACCAGCGCCTCGACGAATGGCGCTCGCTGATTGCCCACCGCCAGGTGCAGGAGACTCATGCCGCCCCACCCGAGGTAGTCGACGGGAACGCCGCGCCGCATGAGCATCTCGACGACCGCCGCCCGCCCGTTCAGACCGGCGATGAGCATTGTCTCGAGCAGCAACTCGTCCGCGTCGGGTTCCGGGAGCGCGGGCATGGGCGGCGACATGAGGCCGAGCGGCGGACGATCGCGAAACGCGGCCGCGGTCGGCCTGCCGTTGCGGTCGAAATAGCGCCGCACGCCGTCAACGTCGCCGAGGCCGGCGGCGATCCAGAGCGCGCGACGGGGGGTCACACGACGCGCGATGAGATCCACGGCCTCGCCGTTCCAATAGCGCACGAGCGCATGTTCAAGTACGCTGATGCGGTTCGCCGGCATCCAGGCCGGATCGGCGCCTCGGTCGAGCAGGTATTGCACCTCGACCGCCTTGATCGTGACGAATCCGAGCAACGCGCGATTGAGCGGCCCGGCGAGGTCCAGGCCGTGCGACACCACCCAATCCGTGATCTCGCGCGACTCGGGCGTGCGCTTCTGACGCTCCACGATGAGTGCATCGCGCACCAGCGCGTGCCCGCTCTGATCGGCCGTCGGATCTGGACCGATCAGGTCGGGGTGCTCGCCGACGATGGCGCGGAGCGCGGGGAGGTCCTGCGCGTCCATGGCGCGAACCGCTTTCAGGAAGGGAGAGGCGGCGCGCCTCCACGGGTCGGTGTCGCTGTCGTTTCGTCGTCGGGTAGCGGCGGCGTCCTCCAGGAGCTGCGCCCAACTCGTGCTTCGATTCTGACGTGCGATCGCGAGCCGCGCGTCGTCCAGCGTCACGTGAGCGTCGAGCAGCGCATCGATGGACTGGCCATAGAGTCGCGGCACGAACGCCGCGAGTGTTCGGCCGGCCCACGGACGCCGCTCGGCGTGCTCGCGCAGGAGTGAAGCCGCGCGGCCTTCATATGCATCATGAGTGTATCCCTGGGACGCGCCCGGGGCGCCCACGCTCGCTTCCCGCTCGAGGTCGCCGAAGTACCGCACGAGTCGCGGCCAACTTGCGAAGCCGTACTCGCGCGCGATGAGGTGTTGGGCGTCGGCCAGCGTGAACGCGCTCGACGCGCTCGGCGCGCTCGAACGCGCGCTGGCGCGGTGCCGTGCGGGAACGCGGCTCAGGGCATCGGGATCTCCGCGCCGCAGTCCTCTCAGGAGTGCCTTCGTCTGCTTGCGCTCGAACTCGAGACTGGGATGGGGCGGGAGCGGTCGCACGGCGTCGCGGGCATGGTCGGCGGACGCGGCGGGTGTATTGGGGGACATACGGCCTCCTTTCGTAATGGCCCGTGTCCGCCCGGTGGGCCCGAAAAGAGGTGTGCGAGCAACGCGATGACGTGCGTCGGATGGGACCATCCCTGCCCGCGGACCGGCGGCGCTCCGATTGCGCCGGTCCCGAACAACTACTTGGTCATTGTGAAATGTCAAGCGATCGGCCTACCACACCTCGAAATCGCGCGTGACGACAACCGCCGGCCGGCCGCCCACCCCTGCGTCCAGTTCCGCCCGGTACCGCCCCGCGGGCAGCCGCGAGAGGTCGAGGTTCACGCCGCGCCCCGCGATACCGTCCCGCAGTCGAGCGACCTCGTTCCACGCGAGCCGCAGGCTCGCCGGCGGACGACTCACGTGCAGGAGGTCCGTCGCGCGGTGGAGCCACGATTCGTCCACGCGGCTCACGAGCAACGAATACCGCACCGTGTCGGTCGGCTGCACGCCGTACGCCTCCCAGTACACGCCCACGCCGGCCGCCGACGCGACGGACAGATGGGCGAGCGCGCGATCGGCTACGAGCGCGAGCGCATCAGGAGAAGTAGGTGACGGAGCATAGAGCAGCAGATCGGACAGCGTCACGCGCCCCGCCGGTCGCGCGGACACCCCGACGCGAGTTCTCGCCGCGCGGCGATCCCCGCTCGCGAGCAGTTCCAGGCTCGCGAGCCCGGAATCGAGCGGGCCCGTCACCGCGAGATGACCGCGCACGCCGGCCGCGGTGTCGCGCCGGATCGCGACGACGCTGGTGTCGCCCGCCAGAACCAGAGCGGCGTGAAGCGGTCGCCCCAACAGCGTTGTGTCCGCGCCCGCGTCCCACGCCGCGACCACACACGCGGAATCGCCCCGCCGGAAGACGGCGATCTGCCCCGGCAGGTCATGCACCGAGCGCGCGAACGACGGCGAGTACTCCGTCGCGGCCGCCGGGTCGTCGAGATCCCAGTCGGCGTCGGTCGCGTGGCCGAGATGGTCCAGCGCATGCAGGCTCGGCAGGAAGTCGTAGGGCATGCCCGCGTCGTGCCCCACGATCGACGGCATCGGGGCAGGGTCGAACGGATCCTCGTCGCGCGAATACCATCGCGGCAGGCCGTAGCGGAGCACGAGCTCGCGCACGTCGTCGCCCCACGACACACCGTCTTCGCTCGCGGTCCCCTCGACCATGCGCGCCCACGTCAGCCGCGCGAAGTGCTCCGTCAGCGCGTCGGTGCCGCTCACCGCGTACAGCGGGGCCGCGAGCCAGAACACCTGGCGCACCAGCGCCTCGCGATGCGCGCAGTCGGTCCGGCCAAAACGCTGGGCGAGTTCGCCTTCGAGGAGCGGCCCGATGTCGAGCCATCGGCACCGTTCGGCGGTGTCCATGAGCGCGAGCGCATGTCGATACGCGGAGTCGGCCTCGGAAAAGCGTCCCGCTTCGTGGAACGCGAATCCGCCAAGCGCGGCGCACCACGAGGGACCCGCCGCGCACCGAGCCGCAAATCGGCTTGCGCTGTCGGCATCTCCCGCGTCGACCAGGTACCGCACGCGCTGCCCCGCGAGCCAGGGGTCTCCAGGCAGCGCGTCCGACGCGCTATCGAGGAGCCTGATGAACGCGTCGCGCCGTGCCCTAACCTCAGCGGGCTCCGGCGGTGGAGCCTCGTCGTCGTCGTCGCCGCGCCAGTAGCAGTAGCGGCCAATGGTGACATCGCACGCTCCACTCGTTCGAGCCACACCCCGCGGTAATCGGGCGCGCCGGAACGCTTCGAACGAGGCTTGTGCCGATCGTGCGTTCCGCACGGCGCGCACGGAATCGGCCGCCGTCGGCGATCGCGGCGCGGCTGGCGCGAGCGCCGTCCGCGTCGTGAACGGCAACGCGACGGTGAGGAGCAGTGTGGCGCTCGCAAGCGAATTCACGCGCGGGCTTCCTCCGGCTTGGGCGACGGCGCGACGCCTCCCAATTGAATAGCCCGGCGCTCCGGGGCAAGCAAGGGCGGGTCGGCTGCGGGCGCTCCGAACCCGTTCTCCTCCACGACCGAGCGACGTGCGCGCCGGTCGGCCGCGAGGCGATTGACGAGGCTCGATCGGCCGGGAGCCTCACATGGTCAGCGCGGTGCCCGCGCCGCCGCGTCGCGGCTATTCGGAACCGGCGCCTTTCGCGGGGGAGCTCACGCGCAGATGCGACGTGCGGCGACGCTCGGCGAGATCGGCCAGCGCGGTGAATCGCGCGACCAGCGGAACGAACTGGCTGATTGCCGGGTGCCGCGCGAATCGCTCGACTGCTTCCCAGACCGCGTCGTCCGGCTCCGTCAGCTCGGCCGCGCAGTCGGCCGCCATCCAGGCCGCGGCGTACACATCCATGGTTTCGAGCTGCTCAACGGCGTTGCGGAACCTCGCGTGCGCGGCCTCGGTCTTTCCGTCCCGGGCATCGAGACGAATGGTGAGCGCCTCGAGGAGCTCGCGGCCCTGGAACCACCAGTCGTGATGGCCGTCCAGCGCGCGCTCGGCGGCGGCGAGCGCCGTGCGAGCCCCCGCGACATCCGACGCACGAATTGCGCCCAGTCCTTGGCCCGCGTACGCGCCGACCGCGATATCGGCCGCACCGAGTTGATTGGCCATGGCGGTCGTCTCGGCATACAGCGAGCGCGCGGACTCCGCGTCACCCCGCTCGAGCGCGAGGTTGGCCAGGTTGTACAGCGCGGCCAGGCGACTCCGGTTATTACGGAGCGCGGTGTACAGTCGGAGCGCCCCGTTGAGCGCGTCCCGTGCCGACGCGAAATCGCCGCCTCGGAGGCCGAGGACGCCCAGGTTCATCGAGGCGCTCGCCGCGACGTCCAGGGCTTGCGCGTCGCGCGCGATCGCCAGCGACGACCGGAACGCGTCGATTCCCGCCGCGTCGTCGCGCGTGCGCACCCGCGCGACCCCGAGCGAGAGGTAGGCGCGGGCCTGCATCACCCGGTCGTCGCGCGCGCGCGCGCGATCCACGAGACGGAGGAGGATCCCAACCGCGTCTTCGGCTCGGGTCGCCAAGAGCGTGATCGCGAGGCGGTGCATCGCCTCGTCTGCCAACGCGCTGTCCCCCCGCGTCTCGGCGATCGTCAGCGACTCCTCGGCGATCACGATCGCATCATCCACCTTGCCGGCGCGCGCCAAGGTCTGCACCAGCAGCGACCGCGTTTGTACGATGTCGGCGATGCACCCGATCTGTTCCGCGACGGCCAGCAGTTCGCGACACTCCGACTCGGTGTCTCGCGCGCTGTTCCCGAGGCGAACGCGCGCTTGCAGGCGGCGCAGCTTGATCGGAAGCGCTTTCGCGACGTCGCGCTCATAGCTCGGCGTCCCCAGCACGGCGTCGCACGATGTCTCCGCGTCCGCCCATCGGCCCGCTTGTTCGGCGACGCGGGCGAGGTCGTCATGCGCGCCGGCGCGTTCGTCGTCCGTGCTCGCGTGGGCCAGGGCATGCTCGAGGTGTTCGGTCGCTTCGTCGAGCGCGCAGATCGCGATCGCGTGCGACGCGGCCTGGCGGGACCAGAGGTATGCTTGGGCGCTATTGGAACTGTCGGCCCAGTGCCGCGCGATGAGCCCGACCGCGTCCGGCGTCCGCGCGACGAGCACCTCGGCGATGCGCTCGTGCGCGAGTCGCCGCCGGGCGACGCTCACCGACTTGAGCACCGAGTCCACGAGGAGGGCGTGCGCGAACTGATACGTATCGTCGTCGCCGTCGGTCACGAGTTGGAGGACCGACGTCGCGATCCCGGCGTCGATCGCGTCGATCACCATCTCCTTGCTGGTCCCCGATGCTTCGAGGAGAATCGGGAGCGAGAAGGTGCGGCCAAGCGTTGCCGCCGTGACCAGGACCTTGAGCGTTTCGGGCGACAGGCGGGACAAGCGGCGGCCGACGAGATCGGTCATGCCGGCCGGCAGCGCCAGCGTCGACGGAATCGTCCATTCCCAGCGCGTTCCCGAGAAGCGGAAAACCTGCTCCTCCTGCATCGTGCGCAGCAGCTGGACGATCAGGAACGGGTTGCCTTCCGTGTGCCGCAGCACGAATTCGAGCAGATCGTCGCCGATCTCGGTGCGATGGAGGGCACTGAGCAGCCACTCGTTGACTTCGCGCGCGGTCAGGCGGTCGAGCTGCAGTTCGCGAGCGCGCTCGTCCCGCGAGAGCCGCCGCCTCCGCTCGCGGACGGCGCCGTCGCCGGCTTCCTCGATGCGCATCGTCACGGCGATGAAGATGCGTTCCGTGGTGAGTCCCGCGAGGACGTGGCTGAGCGCGTCCCAACTCCCAGCGTCGCTCCAGTGCATGTCGTCCAGCACGATCAGCAGCGGGCGGGCCGCGCTCGTCGCGCGCAGGAAATCCAGCAATTCCTGCATCAGGAAATGGGTCTGCAGCGGATTGTGGGTGGCGCCGGCGGACGGCCGCGCCGCGGCTCCGCCGAGCGCCGGCACGAGCTGGGTCAGCATCGGGAACGTGCCGCCCGGCGCGATGCCGAGCGCGTGCAGCGCCGCGACGACCTCCGCCCATGGGCGGAAGGGCAGCTGGCTCTCTCCCTCCATCGACTGCCCGGTCGCGATCGCCGCGCCGCGCAGCCGCAATTCGGGGAGCAGTTGGCGGACTAATGATGATTTACCAACACCCGCTTCGCCGAGCACAAAGCGCAGCTGCGGCGTCCCGCACACGCTCTGATCGAGCGCCTGCACCAGTTTGCGCAGTTCCTTTTCGCGGCCGACGAAGCGGCTGAACGCGAGTTGCGGCGGCGCGTCGGACGACACGCCTCCGCTCTCGACGCGGTCGCGGCCCCCGCGCTTGGCCTCGAACAGCGCGCGGTCGGCCGTCGCGAACAGCTCCTCGAACGACTCCCCGTTTTCCGGCGCCGTGGCCACTCCAATGGACAACGTCACCGAGATGGTGCGATCGGGTTCCTCGCGGACCGGGATCGCCATTGCGGCGACGGACCGCCGTATGCCGTCCGCGAATTCGCCCGCCCTCGCGGTGTCCATGCCCGGAAGCAGCACGACAAACTCGTCGCCGGCGTAGCGGCCGACGTACTGGCCGGCGCGGAGCGACTCGCGCACGACGCCCGCGACCATGCGAAGGGCTTCATCGCCGGACAGGTGTCCGAACGTATCGTTGACCGCTTTGAAATGATCGATGTCGATGACCAGCAGCGACACCGCGGCGCCGGTCCGTCGGCGTTCCGCGAGCACCGCCGCCGTCACGTTCTCGAACGCGCGGCGCACGAGGGCGCCCGTGAGGTCGTCGTCCTCGGCCGCGACGATCGTGTTCACGGTCCCCGATCGCCGGGGGGGCGCGGCGGGCCGCGCGGACGACGGCGCGTGCACCGACCCGCGCCGGACCAGGTCCTCGAAGTGCCCGAACAGCTGCGGATCGAACTGGCGGCCGACCTCCCGCCGCATGATCTCCATCGCCTCGAGCTGCGAGAAGGCGCGCTTGTAGCCGCGCTCCGTCGTCAGCGCGTCGTACACATCGGCGATGCACAGGATGCGCGCGGAGAAGGGAATGGCGTCGCCCTCGAGCCCGTCCGGATAGCCGTGCCCGTCCCACCGCTCGTGATGACTCCGCACCATCGGGGCGATCGCCCATGGGAACTGCACGTCGGCGAGGAGCTGCTGCCCGGCGGCCGGATGCTGCCGCATGAGCGCCCACTCATCCTCGGTCAACCTGCCTTCCTTGTTCAGGACGTCGGCTGGGATGATCAGCTTCCCGACGTCGTGCAGCATCGCGCCGATGCGGAACCAGAAGAGCAGCGTTTCGTCGAGACCGGCGCGGGCGGCCAGCAGGGTCGCGACCTCGGCCACGCGCTCGCAATGGCCCTGCGTGTTGATGTCTTTCGATTCGATCGATTCACTCCACTTGCGGACGACGTCGAGAAAGTCGCCCTCCAGGCGCGACATCCGGCGGCCGACGTCGGCCAATTCGTGCCGCGACCGGAGCTGGGTGAAGCACGCGTGCGCGCGGCTCAGCGCCTGCAGCGTCTCCCGGTTGCGCCCGAGGCGGACGTACAGTTCGGCCAACTCGCGGTTCGCGTCTCCTTCGAGCGCGACGTCTTTGGCCGCGGCCGCGATGTCGCGCGCCCCCAGCAGATACCGCTCGGCCTTGGCGAGATCGCCCGTGTCGCGCGCGATGATGCCGTACACCTTCGACGCTTCGCCGTTGGCGCGCGAGTCGGCGAGCTGGTTGGCGAGCGCCATGGCGCGGTCGCAGCGGCGCGTGGCCTCCGCGTAGTCGCCGCTCTGGATCTGCAGCGACGCCGCGTTGACCTCGAGTTGCACGCGCGTGGAGAGGCCGCCCAGCGCTTCCGCGATCGCGAGCGCCTCGGTGAACGCCGCGTCGGCGTCCTCGTGGCGGCCCAGCGCCATGTTCGCGAGGCCGAGGTTGTTGAGCGCGACGACGATGTTGTCGAGCAAGGAATGCAGCCGACCATGCGCCAGCGCGTCCTGGAAGCACCGCAGCGCCTCGCGGAAATCGCCGCGGATGCTGGCCATGGTGCCGAGGTTGGTCATGACGTCGACCCGGAGACGCGGGTCGGTCGAACTGGTGCCGCGCTCGAGTGCTTCTTCGAACAGGGCCTCGGCGTGGTCGAGATCGCCTTGGCGCCACCGCACGGCGGCGAGGACGTTCAAGGCATGGCCGAGCGCGATGCGATCGTCGCCCAGCTCGGCGGCGGCGACGGCGGCCATCGCGCAATCCTCGGCCGCGGAGTAGTCGGCATCGACCTCGTAGGACCGCGCGATCCAACGGAGGAGCGTCGAGGCGACGGAGGGAGAGGGGCCGGGCATCGCCCGCATCGCCCGTTCATAGACCGCGCGCGCTTCCGCGCGGCGGCCCAGCTTGTCGAGGGCCCGCGCTTCGGCGATCAGGTCGTCGCTTGTCGCGGGTCCAACCCGCTTCATGAGCCGCAGATGCTGCGTGCGCGGGGCACCGAGGGGCATCGAACTCATGGACGGGGACGGGGTGAAGGAATCAGAGAGTGGACGGTCCTGGCCGACCCGCGATGGCGGGCCGGCCAGAACGCGGGTTCAGCTCGAGGCGATGATGTAACCCGAGTAGCAAATCAGGACTGCCACCACGGTCACAGGAATGCGATCACGCATGACAGGAAGTCTCCGGGTAACGCGACGGACGGGGTCCGCCGCAACGTGGGTATCGTGAGAGAATGTTCGTGGTCATGATGGAGATGCCGCCGCGGACGGGCGCCGGCGATTACATGTCGCTGGAATCATCGACGAGGGATTCCGCGATCAGATACCCACTGAAATGCTTGATACGACGGGTCACCGTCTTGGCCCAGTTGTTGACGGTACTCTTGAGGGTCGAGTCCGTGAGCGCCTCGTTGACGCAGGTGAGGTTGATCGTCGACGGCACGCCCGCGTAGCAATACTTGATCACGCTCATGTTGTTGAGCGTTGCCTGGTCGGAGGCGGCGAGCAGCAGGGTGACGGTCGTATTCGGGTTGAACCGCAGTGCCGGAGAGAACTGCACGCTCGGATTGTCCGTGTCCGCGCCCCGAACGACGGCGGTGATGGTGACGGTTCCGGTCGCCGAGTTGCACGGGCTGTTCCAGAAGGTCGGACCGTAGCCGGAGCTCGGGATGTCGCAGATCGCGTGCGCCGGGATCACCAGATAACTATTCCCGAAATTGAGCTGCGTGTTCTGCCACGTGTTCACGACCCACGTGTAGGTCTGGTTCTTGGCACCAACCAGGTCGGCGCTCGCGCCGGCGGGGAGATGCGGCTGCGTTGGCGAGAGGTCCTGTTGGCAGGCGGTCAACAGGAGGGCGGAGGTGACCAACATCGTCACTCGCGGAACAGTCCAGCGGGCCTTCGTCGGCGTCGTCAGTGTTCTCATGCGTTTGCGAGTCCTTGGCTCGTGTGTGGATTGCGCGTGACGCGAGCCGTGCATGAATCGAGGGGCGTCTTCGCCTTCTCGATCCCGGACCGCGCACCGCGCGATGATGTCGCGGGAACCGCGGCGCCGGTGGAGGGACACACCACGGCCGTTGGGTTCCGCACAAGCAAGTGTCGACCGCCTCTTGAGCCTGGGCATCGGTTTGGAACAAAGAGACGCAGGTTGCGCCATTCTGTTACAGGGGAAGCATCGGAACGACCCGTCCGGATCTTCAATCGGGGGTGCAACACCGCTTCCGCCGCCGCCCCGTTCCGGGATGGTCCCCGCGGAATCGGTACCCGCGGGCCCGAGTTGCGGGTACCGATAGCGTCGGCCCGGCCTGTTAAGGGCGATTCCGCGGGGTTTGCAGGCCAAAATCGGGACCCAAAGGCGCGGAGGCGGTTCGGGGGCGCGGGTACCACCTGGGCCTGACCGACCGCCGCGTGGCCGTCCGCCGTGCCGCGTCCGGCGACTTTCTCCTGATGGAATCCGCGACGGGGGGATGAACTCGGCCGGCGCCTGCTGGTGAGCGCGGCGCGGAACTCCTGGGCGGAGGCGAGAGTGTTGTCCACGGCGCGACTCCGGCTCGCTCAGCGTCAAAATCGCCGCGAGTCATCGTCACGAGGGTTAGCCCCGTCTCCTCCGCCTTCCTATAGAAGGAAACCGAGGTCGGGCTCCTGGGCTGGCCGGTCCGACCACCGCGAGTGCGGTCGGACACCGCGACTCAAGGCCCGGATCGGCGGTCAATACAGTCGAAAAGCCGGTCACGGCGATCGATGTCGTCGTTTTGGAAGTCGGTGTAGCGGTTTCGAAGGTTGGCGTCCTGGTCAGCGCGATCGGCGCCGTCGTCACAATGGTTGGTGTTGCGGGCGCGTTCGTCGGTGCGCGCGAACAAATGGCTCAGTTCCCGGTCACCGAACGCGGTGTCGTCGTCACGCTGGTCGTTGTGCCGGTACCGACCGTCGCTGCCCGCGACTCGGCGGGTGCCCTCCGGTACGGGCGGTTGGTGTTCCCGTCGCCGGCATCGGTGTGAGCGGCATGTGTGGCTGGGTCGCGGTGCGTGAAGGCGGCCTCGCCGTCATGCCGGACGGTGCCCAGGGCACGCGAGGGACCGTCGTCGTCCGTCGGTGCCGAGCGAGGTGAACGGAGTGCGGCGTCGCCTGCAGGTCGGGAGCCGTCGCCGTCACCACGATGCGGGTGGTGTGACGCACCGGACGTGTGGTCGGCACCGGTGATGGTGTGGCGGGAAAAGGCGCTGGGGTCACGTGACACCGTTGCACGATCGGGTGACACGACGTTCTCATCGGGTGACATGAAGTTCTGATCGGGTGACACGAAGTTCTGATCGCGTGACACGAGGTCTTACGCTGGTCAAATGAGGTTTGGCTGTGCGGAAGCGATGTTCGACTGGGCGAAACGGCGGTTTGACCGGGTGAAACGATTCTTGACGGGGCGAAACGGAGGCTTGGCTGTGTGAAAGCAATGTTTGACCGGGTGAAACGAAGGTTTGGTCCAGGTGACACGAAGTCCCGACCGGCCGACACGAGATTTTGGCCGGGTCATGCGAGATTTTGGCCCGGTGAACGTGAAACGGAGTCCCCTGACCTGAGTGCGCCGCCACGTGGCGGACGCCGAGGCCAAGGGTGACGGGCATCGGGCCGCCTGACACCTCTCCCAATCGATCCATACGACGGCGTTCCATCGTACCAGGTCCCGGAGCACCCATCTGGAGGGCCGGCGGCGCCGAACGGCCGCGGGGCGAGGCGTCCGGACAAGGAATCTCCGAGATCATCGTCTCTACATACATATAGAAAAAATGGCGATTTATGGGTAGAGCGCCATGTTACGCCGGTTATCCACGAGTTGTCCACAGAATGGAGCTGGTCACCATAGTCA
>Ga0335085_10005805_pt1 | contig 19690 bp, 29 predicted proteins | sample Lox_Sample_45_FD_206712 | JGI IMG/M metagenome (GOLD analysis project Ga0335085, IMG submission 206712) | Soil microbial communities from Loxahatchee National Wildlife Refuge, Florida, United States - Lox_Sample_4.5 | ecosystem: Environmental > Terrestrial > Soil > Wetlands | place: USA...
TGCCACAGGGCGGCGCGCTGCTGCGCGAGAGACCGTTCCGCGTTCCGCATCATTCTGCCTCGCTGCCGGCTCTAGTCGGCGGCGGAATGCGGCGCTCGCCTGGGCGAAATCTCGCTGGCGCATCAGGAAGTGCAGGCTAAAGTTCAGGCCGCAAAGGATAGTTGAACAAGACTGCGGCTATGCGGGAATGACGCGAAAGCTAATTAGGCGGTCCACGCGGCTTCGCCTGTAGCTCCTCGATAGCGCGCTTGATCCTAGCCAGACGGCATGGCCTCCCTAATCCCCGCGTTCGGCGGGTTCATCGATCCTTTGAGCAGCCTGGATTTCGGAATCTGGGCCGTGGTGCTTCATCAGCAGCATAGCGGCTCGCCAGATGTCAATATCATGCCGGGTAGCGTCAGTCTGTCTACGGAGCGCGGTGCTATTTGACACTCCCTTCTTCTTCAGGGAAGTAAGATCATTGCCCCGCAGGCTGTGGCGCGAGCACCGGCGTTCGCTCTAATGCGGTTTCGGGCATGAAGACGACGAGTGCCCAGAAAGCGACTCCAGCGGCGACGGCGGCCTCCAGAAACGCAGCCGAGTATCCGTAGTGATCGACGATCAGGCCGGCGACCAAGCCGCTCGTCGATGCACCAATCCCCTGCAACATTGCTACCGTGCCTTGAGCGACATTGTATCGACCAGTGCCACGCATCAGATCGGCCAGCACCAGCGGCGTAATCGCCCCAAATATCCCGGCCCCGACGCCATCGAGCAACTGCACCGCGATCAGCCACGTCGCATCGTTGGATAGCGTGTAGAGCGCCGCACGGATTGGCAGGATGCCAAACCCGATCAATAGTAGCGGCTTGCGCCCCCAGGTGTCCGCCGTATGGCCGACAAGTAGCGCGATAGGAAGCATGATTGCCTGAGCCGCGATGATGCACGACGACATCATGGCCGTTCCCCACGCGGGATGCGCGACGGCTAGCTTCTGGCCGACTAAGGGAAGTAATGGGGCGTTTGCGAAATGGAACAGCATCGCGCAGCCCGCATAGATCAACAGTGGCCGGCATGTGAGCAGGACAGAAAGGCCCGATAGCTTCTCCTTGCCGTCCTCTGTTTCTTCCGCGGCTCGTGCCTTCTCGTGATCGATCGCATGAGCCGGGATCGACAGAGCCGCCAACGATGCAAGCACTGAGAAGATCGGCACCAGCAGAAATACCGCCCGCTGCGAGATCGCCCAACCAATCGCGCCCGCGACTGCTGCAATAGCAACGTTGCCGGCGTGATCGTAGGCCGAGTTGCGTCCCATTCGTCGGGCTAAATGTTTCGGGCGATAGATCCCAAGGGTGATCGCTGCGACTGCCGGACCGAAGATGTCCCCAACAAGGGCGATGGCACTGTTCGCGATCATGACCGACCAGAAGGACGGCATCAGGAAGATTACGACCGCTCCGACCCCAAGCACGGCGAGCGCAAGGACGATTAGGGTCCGCTTGGCATGAGTGGCATCGATGGTCGCCCCGACTGCGGGTTGCGCCGCAAGACCAAGCCAGCCGCCGATCATAGTGACGAGTCCGACGCTGGCTTGGCTCCAGTGCTGTTGGGTCACGAGGAAGACGTTTAGATAAGGCCCTAGCGCGCCCCGCACATCGGATAGCAGGAAGTTCAACGCGTCGAGGGATGCGGGGCGGAAACGAGCGGCTCGTGCCTGTTCGCTGACGGCGTGCTGATCAGCTACAACGATAGCCACGCCGTCCCCAACGCGAGCGTCAGCAGGGTAAGGGGCGCTCCGACCCTGAAGTAGTCCCAAAAGCCGACCTCGATCTCACTTGCGGCTGCCCCCTGGACGACGATCAGGTTGGCGATAGACCCAATCACGGTAAAATTTCCGGCGAGGGTCGAGGCCATTGCGACCGTCAGCCATGCCGACCGTTGATGCGGTAACGACACGACCAAAGGCTTCAACAACAGCACGGCAGGAACGTTGCTGACGAGGTTCGAGAGAACGGCGGTGAGTCCGCTCAATACGGGTATGCGATCAAAATGAAACGCCATAACCCGTGCGATAGTGTCCTTGTCGAGCAGGGTATGCTCCGCACCAGCGACGATGATGAAAAGCCCGGCGAACATCAGAAGCAGGGACCAGTCGATTTCCGCATAGACGCGCTGGCTCTCGATCCGGCGGGTCAGCAGTAAAAGTGCTCCTATTATGATTGCTGCCTTCGCTGGCGGCAGGCCCGCAAACAAAAGGGCGAGTAACACCACAGTGCCCGCGATTGCCTTCCATCCCATCACCAGATCAATTTTGATTTCCGTGGACGCGATGGCGACGTTCGCATCACTTTTCATGTCGCCACGATGCATTAAAGCGATCAACACAACGACGAGAGCAAGGCTCACGAGCGCGACAGGCGAAAGGACGGCGGCAAAATCCGTATAGGGGATCTGGGAAAAGCTGCCGATCATCATGTTCTGTGGGTTGCCGGTAATCGTTGCGGTCGAGCCAATGTTCGAGGCCATCGCGACGGCGAGCAGGTAAGGGATTGGATTTCGCCGTGACGAGCGGGAAGCCTCGATCACCAAGGGGGTCAGAACGAGGCAAATCGTATCATTGACGAGGAATGCAGAAAGAACGCCCGACAACACGGTAATGACGATGAGCAGGGCGAGGGGACTAGTTGCCCTGCTGGTCGCAAAAGCCGTCGCCAATGAGAGGAATCCTGAGAGTCGTAGATGCGCGACCACAATCATCATTCCGAGCAGCAGCGTGAGCGTGTCGAGATCGACAGCCCGATAAGCTTCGTCGAGCGGAAGTGCACTGCACGCGACCATCATCGCGGCACCGACCAACGCGATTCCGGCACGGTCAAGAGCCAAGCCCGGTATGCGACCGACTGCGAGCGCCGCATAGCTTGATAGGAAGATCGCCGCCGCCGCTATCCAGCCGAAATCGCGTCGGAACGACGTGTCGGCTAACAGCGATGAGGCCAAACCCGCCGCCAACGCTATCAGCACCACCGCGGCGACTAGGACAAGGCTCAGCCAAGTTAGCCGCGAATGGATTCGGCGTGGTGACGGTAAAACGATGATGGTGCCACCCCCGGCGCGGGGCGTTTTCGTCTCTACTCCGTCAGTGCTGTTGGTCGGAATTGTAGAACTCATCTGCTAGTCGGCGTGGCAGCACCGATAACGACATTGGTCGCAAGTGGCGACAATCAGTCTCAATACCCAAGACGCCGGAAGATCACGGTTTCGAGTCGTTTCCAGTGGGCGGCGGTTTGCCGCCCAGGATCGCCTCGATAAGCTGATCCCGCGTATACGGCTTCGGCAAAAAGGCAGCACCTTCGACGAACAGTGCCCGCATGCCATCGGTGAGTCCGCCTCCCGACGTGTAGATGACACGCAAACCGGGCCGAAGCTCGACAGCCCGGCGAGCCAACTCGAAGCCATCAGCCGCTTCCGGCATGGTGATGTCCGTAAATAGCAAGTCGACGCGTGCATCCTCATCGAGAAGTGCAAGGGCCTCTCTTGTGTTCGCGGCTGAAAGCGTCGCGTAGCCGATTTCCTCGATATTCGATGCCGCCAGGGCGAGCACGGTCGGCTCGTCCTCGGCGACGAGCACGACGGGCTGCTCTCGTTTCTTTCTTCCCGTCCGGGCCACGGCACCCCATCGGGCTAATCCATAGACACTTCCTGCCAATCTTCCGTCTTGTCCGCAAGCGAACAATTGTTCGAAGATGCGAGCTAATACGGGAACCGAAAGGACATTTCGGTGTTTCCGCGTCCTGCTGAAATACACAGGGAGGTCCAGGGAAGAACCGGTGGCCCGCAGCGCCACGAGGACTGTTGGCGGTGCCGATGGGCTCCTTCCAAGGACTGCTCGACCAGCGTCTAGCCCCAGAGCGGTGCATCGAGGCGTTCCACCTTCAGCGCACCCGTTTCGAGATGATCGCCGAACGCAAGCTGCGTCGCCGCCAGTTGACCGAGACCGGCGATGTCGAGATCACCGGGCGCGATCTGCGCGAGAAGACGCCGCCGGCCAGCCAGGGCAACTTGTTCGGGTCAGCAGGTGCGCGCGTTCTTTGAGGCCCGCATCGGGTCAAGCCCGGCCACACGTGGTTGCAAGAGGAATCAGGGCGGCAAAGACGACGAGGGGCACGAGATGCACAAAATCACGGTGGCGCAGAACGGTTAGAACCGCTGCCGCGACGATCACCGCACCAAGGATTAAGCCCGCTACTCGACCACCAGGAAGCGCAACCAGGACGGCGGTCAGCATCTCTAATCCGCCGGTAAGATGGCACCACCATTGGGGATAACCCCAACGGATGAAGTTGTTTTTATTCGCCTGCGTGCCGATCGCGTTGAACACGCCAGCGGCAAAGAAGGCGGCGACAACAAGCCAGATCGACAGGGCATGAAGCATCGCAGGATGCCTTCATCGTTATCTCGGCATGCCGAGATAACGTCTGTCCGGAATGATCGGCTCACCAAGACGGGTGAGCCGTGGTTCTGCTTCGCCGGTTATGGCGTCCCATGCCCGAGGGCGGCGCGGCAATCACTCTGCTGACGACCGATCCGAGCCGGATGTTGCGCCGATTTATGACCGGCAGATGGTGATTCTTGGTCGGACTAGTCGGCGTGGTTATCGAATATCGGTAACGAGGCCGATCTGTTGCGGGTGTTACCGGGCCGGGTCATTGGCGGTCGAGCAGGTGCGCCCTTAATTGGCAGCCAAATCGACGACCACGGGGCCGCGTATGAATTCATAGATTTCGACGATCTCATCCTTCGTCGCCTTGAACCATTCGTCTCCGCCACCGACAACTTTCCTCCCGCGAAATCGCAGAACCGCGTGGATGGCGCGCTCCAGCGCACGACAATCGTCGGTCTTTATCTCGATATGCAGCATCGGCTTATCCGGTGTGCCCGTGCCGATCTGATCCGAAATGCGTTGCACGGCATCGTTGGTTGCGTAGCCGATTTTGAGACGATCCGGGCAGCACGCATAGCCGTACACGTAAACGGACGTGGTGCCATGTCCCATTCGACTCACGTTCGTCGTGTCTACCGATTCCGCTATCTCCTTTTTCGCCTGATCGTCGCTTACCGCCGGAAGTCCTACCGTAGTGATGTCAGACACATATTTGTCGACTTCGGATGGATATGCCAACCCTCTCGTTATCTGGTCGATGTTAAATCCGTCTTCCTGCCCCTCCCGCAAATATTTCGCCATGTATTTGGTGAACTTGTCCTGGGTCTCAGGATCGTCCGATTTGTTGTATGCATTCCGGGCCCAGGTGAAGTTTCCCTGATGATTGCCTAGTGCTTTCATCACCTTTCCATTCTCGAAGCCGGCTCGTCGATGACCGGCATGGCCGCATGCGCAACGGTTGATACGCGAGATCGACCTAGTGCGCCACAACTCTACGTCGATGGAGCTAGCGGGTCGGTCTTGACGAACCAAAAAATGTTCTCTGGCGATATAGGAGTATCCCCATGCCGTGCGAGACGCCGGTCGACTTGAGCAATTTGATCGCCGCGCTACGACAGGCAGACCTCGTTGACCTCAAGTGGAGTGACAAGGGGATGCTGTGCGGGAATCCACTTCCCGAGAACCCGAAAGTGTTGGCGCTGATCGTTGCCGACGAGGCCAACGCCTGGATCATCAATCGCGCGAAGGAGGCGATCAGCCGGGGTGACGACGAAGTCGCTCGTGCGATCCTCGCGGAGATTACGGAGAACGATCGCACCCGCTAATACAAGCCGATGACCCACTGACTCGATGAGAACGTCGCGTCGATCCGCTAGCGAGCAACCTGATTTTTACGCGAGAAGCTAGCCCGTTCCTTGCATCGTGCGCCCCGCATTGTCCGGCACGGGAGGCAGTACACGCGGCGGAACTGCGGTGGGATCGAAGGTTTGCGGGCTGCTCTTGAGGGCTAGTACGAACCACACGCCCATCGCCGCCGCGAGTAGCACAAAGGCCGACAAGAAGAGCCAACCGCCCTCCTGACTTACCCAACCCGAAAATACGCCAACCACCATCACCCCTAGCACCAGAGCCAGACAGCCGGCGGAGATGATGATCCACCACGCCCGTATCGGCGCGCTGGGGCCTGCATAGAAAACGATGCGAGCCCGCTGCGCCGGATCAAGCCGTTCAAAGAACCTCAGTACGAACTCCCTATACTCCGCATATTTCATTTCCTTCCACGTAGGGGCGATCATCATCAGCCTGAGACGCTCACCGTTTGCGAAGGTAATGTCGCAGTCAGCGGAAGGAAGGTCACCGGAGATCAAATCGACCCCAATTCGCACCGCCGTGATGTCATCGAAAGTCCGGCGGAACGGTTGCCCTGCGAATTGCCACGCGAGAGCCGTATCTTCAAGGATGATGCCCCGTCCGCGACCCCCCGTACCTGACGTGTGGAGATCAAAAACGTCCCGCTCGGTTTTTGACGGGGTGTGGTCACTCGCTGACACAGACCGTCCTTCCAGTTGCGCTCGAATATCCCATTTCTGACAATTGGGCACTACGTCCACGTGGGAGGCAGCAATGAGTACCGGCTTCATACTACACGGTAGCCCGCATTCTTTGCCGACCTACCGGGCGGCGCTAATGCTGCGGCTGTCCGGTATCGGGTTCAGCTTTCACTACATCAGCTTCCAGCGCGGCATGCATCGAACACCAGAATTCCGCGCGCGCTGTCGCGATGGGGGCAAGTGCCGGTGCTGGAGCATCAGGCACGGGTGCTGGTGCAATCAGCCGCCATTTTGGAATATTTGGCCGATACGCTCGGGCAATTCATCCCAACGAGCGAACTTGCGCGACAGCACATGCGTGAATGGCTGTTTTGGGATGCCGACCGGCTGATGCCGCCGCTCTATTCCTGGTACAGCACCGAACTTGATCGACGCGGATTGCTGTCGCTTTCCTTTGATCCGGTGCTCGTCGCGGATTTCGAACGAAAAGGGTGCGCGGCGCTCACGATTCTTGACGATTACCTTGTCGATCATCGTTTCCTTGTCGGCGACACGACGACCATCGCAGATATTTACTGCTACACCGACATCGCCTTCGCGCGGCTGAGCAATAAGAACCTTGCGCGGTGGCCGAACGTTGTCGCGTGGGCCGCGCAGATCGAAGCCCTAGCCGGTTTTGCTGCGCCATTTGGATGCTGAGATCGCGGCCTAAAACCTTGGCTCACGAGCCTCGCGGTCGGCTTTGTTTCGGTTTTCGATGAGTCGTTCATTGCATTCGCATCGGCACGACGAATACAACCGCCGGCGTCAAGTAGGAGAGTTCAATTGGCTAAGAGTGCAGTGACAGAGTTGACCGACCATATCGAGGCCATCCGTCAGGAAGCCTACGACGAGGGCTATGCGGCGGCGATGCGGGCAGTGGCCGAGTTCTCAACTTCCGGGATCGCGAAACCAAAGGCGACCATCGCAAAGGCGGCTTCTAGGAAATCGACTGCCGCGACGACGGCTGCGCCCCGACGACAGAAACGCGCGCAAGCCAAACCGGCAACCCGTAAGACCCGTCGCGGCGACAACGCGCGGCACATCGCGGAGGCGATGATGGCACTTCCCAATCAAACCGGCCCGGCAGGCGCAATCAAAAAGGTGCTCGCTGAGAAGGGACACGACATGGCCTATACCTCAATCAGACATGCCCTCGGCCAGCTAGAGGCTCGTGGCGAGGCCTCGGTCGCCGCTGACGGTCGGACATGGAGCTACGCCGCGCCGCAGCATTAGTGCTCAGGGGAGTTTCCTCGACCGGATGATGTCAGGACATCCATGAGCCGCATGGTCGCCGTTATCGCGATCCTGCTGCTGTCAGCGGTTCCTGCACTAGCCCAGCAACCCGGTGATTGTGGCTTCTACACGAACAGCCTCGGTTATCAAGTTCCACGGCCCTGTGGAGACTGGCGACGCATTTCAGGATCGCCTCCACAGGGAGCGACAGCGTTATGCCGGGACGGCACCTACAGCTATAGCGAGCATCCATATTCCGGCGGGACTTGCTCCCATCATGGTGGCGTCGCCAAGCATCTCCAGTAGCTCAGTGGGCCGAACCTGCTGGCGTCGCCTGCAATTCGACGATGGCCCGCTTGATCCGGAGCCAGACCGCGCGACCCTCATGATCCTCCCGCTCCCATAGCTCGTCGGCCCGTCGCGCCGCGACAATTTCCGCATTCTCGCCATGCTGACGGATTAGCAGGGTCGCGGCGCGCCAAATGTCGATGTCGGGAACCATCGTGAGCAGCGTAGCAGTCGGAGAGATGGGATGCTATGTCTGGGCTGCGTCTATTAGATCAAGCAGGTCAAGGAGATGGCTCGGGTCGTCCGCATGGATACGCAGGAAGCGATCGGCTACTTTGTCGATCTGTACGGCCCGTTGGAGCCCGGAACTGGCGGCTGGTCATTTGACGCTTGGGCGTACCCCGATGGGAGCTTCCACGCCGAGCCTCCACCGTCGAACGGAAGCCCGCTCTCTGCGACCCGATGGAGAATTTGGATGCCGGTCGACCATCCGGATAAAATTGACTGCGTGCTTCTCGTGACGCCAACCTACCTCGACTTCATTGCGGCGCATCCGGCATTCCGACCGTTGCCGGCGCTCGTGCAATCGACAAAGACCACCGCGCGGTAAACGGACTACGGCGCAGCCTTGTCGAAGACTTCGTCACTCTCTCCGAATACCACCCACGGCTGTTTGCTGCGCGCCCAGATGTGACGGGTCGGTCGGAGCCACGAGGTATCATCGAGCGTGCCTGCCCGGACCCGAACTACGCCATCACGGGCCGGCCCGGCGATCCACGTGCCGCATTCGGGGCAGACCCACCGCGTGCTGGTGCGCCCGCTATCGGCGACGCGCTGGAGCGATCGGAGCTCAACACCGCCGAGCTTGAATGCCGTCTCCGGCACCACGACGCCCATCGAGAAGGCGCTGCTGGTCAAGCGTTGGCAATCCCGGCAATGGCACGCATAGACCGATTGTGGGGACTCGGTGATCTCGTAGCGGATTTTGCCGCACAGGCAACCACCGCTCTGGGGAAGTTTCATCAAAGACTCCTAGCGTTGGAACATGGCCTTCCGGGCTATGTGGCTGCTCCAAATGCATTCAACAGCGGCTCGCGCGACAGACGCTCAAACAGGTGAACCATAAAAGCGGCGGCAACGACCGGCGCGACGAGATTCATGAAGGGCACCGCAAACAGGCCCGCAATGACCACGCCGCCCAAAAAAACTCGACCAGCGAAACGATGTCGAACCTGTTTGGCCGCGCTGACATCGAGCCGCCTCAAGGCAACCACGTCAAAATATTCGCGACCAAAGAGGTATCCATTCAGCCCGAGGAACACGAGGATGTTCAGTCCGGGCAAAAATATGTAGATCGGCAGCGCCAGCAGATTCAGCGCAAGGCTCAACACCATCAGCCGAACACCGCCCCATACGACCTCGCTGACAGACTGCGGACGAGGGGGGCCACGGCCAGGGTAGTGCACCGCCTCAACCGCAGCCGCGACACGTTCGAGAAACAATCCCATGATCATGGTCACAACCGCAGGAAACAGCAGCCAACTCAACAGCAGCACGCTGACCGCGCCGATCAGATTGATCAGCCAATTTATCGCCCTCCAACCAACTGTCGGCAGGTGTCCGAGGGCGAATGCGACAACGATCCAAAGGACGATGAAGGTGGCGATCGCAAGCGTCAGACTGAGGGCCGCAACTCGCCGTAAGGGCGAAGAGAGCAGGTCACCGAGCGCACGGAAAAAGGCATTCAGCATCCGCGATATTCGCTCATTCCAACGCCCTCTTGAGAAAGGTCAGCCCGACAGCGGCTGGCCCCATCGGTCCTCGTAAACTACGTCGGCGAGCGGGACACGCCTCACCGGCCCGAAACGGCCCATCGGATATCCGATCGGCAGCAGCGCATACGAATGCACATCGGGCGGCAAGCCGAAAGCCGCCTCAACCTCCTCCTCGAAGTTCAGGTACAGCGTCGTCAGGGTCGCCCCGAGACCGAGCGCTCGTGCCGCCAGCAGCATGTTCTGCACCGCCGGGTAGATCGACGATCCCGATGTACGGGTGCCGGCACCGCCGCCCATGCAGGGAATGATCCATACGGGAGCCTCATGGATGTGGTCGGCGAGATATTGGGCCGCATCGAGCATCCGGGCGAAACGCTCCGAGCTGGTGCCAGGAGCAGGCTCGCCGGAGCGGTATCTCGGGCTGACGAATTCGTCCCATGCCCTCTTGTAGAACGAGCCGACCGTCTTTTTGACCTCTGGGTCTTTGACGACCAGAAACCGCCAGCGCTGCATGTTTCCGCCGGAAGGCGCGGCGACGCCGGCTTCAAGGACTTTGCGGATCAACTCGTCTGGCACGGGGTTGGTTTTCAGCCGGCGCATCGACCGCGTCGTCGACATGATCTCGAACAGGTCTTGGGTTTCCGGCATGGCATCCTCTCTGGAGGTCGACAGGTTCGCTGATCCGCCGGCAAACTTGCTCCAGCCGATAATCTCCGAACAGATCGATCATGGCGACCGAGGGAGATCGATATGACCATCCGTCAATGCCGCGAGGACGACCGGGAGTCGATACTCGCTCTCATCAATGCCGCTGCCGAGGCGTATCGAGGCGTGATCCCCGCAGATTTCTTCCACGATCCGTACATGAGCGCCTCAGAACTAGCGGCGGAGATCACCGCCGGGGTTAGGTTCTGGGGTTACGAAGCGGATGGCGTACTGGTGGGGGTGATGGGGATTCAAGCGGTTCTGGATGTCGATCTCATCCGTCTGCTTACGTACTTCCGTCGCATCAGCGTCATGGTATCGGAGGGACGCTGCTTGTACATCTGCGCGAGATGAGCACTCGCCGGATACTCATCGGAACCTGGGCTGACGCGACCTGGGCAGTTGAATTCTATCGTCGCCACGAGTTCGAGCAGGTTGACGCTCGGGATAAGGTTGGGTTGCTCAGAACGTATTGGACTGTTCCCGACCGCCAGATCGAGACCTCTGTCGCGCTGGCAAATCCCCCCGCTCCGACCAAATCGGTAAGCCGCGCTTGAGGCGCAGCCAGAGTTTATGATCGCATGATTTCTGAATTTTCGGTCTACCCACCCGATTTCAGCGCGATAGACGCAGGGGGCGCGGTTTGCTCGATCTCGTGATCTTCGACTGTGACGGTGTGCTCGTTGACAGCGAGGTCATCTCAAATCGCATCTTCATGGAGTCTCTTGCCGAACTCGGGGTCGTGCTGACGCTCGAAGAAATGATGAACTTCGGTATCGGCAAAAGCTCGACGACGCTGGCCGCTGCCATCGAGCAGGAGTTCGGGATCGGCTTACCCGCCGGGTACATCGAAGGTAGACGCGTCCGGATCATGGACGCCTTCACGACGGAGCTTCAACCCATCGAGGGCATCCTGGAGCTTCTCGCGGCACTCAAGCTGAAACGCTGTGTTGCCTCGAACAGCCATATCGACCGAGTACGACATGCTCTTACGACAACCGGACTACTGCAGCACCTCGATCCGCACATCTACACCGCCGCGATAGTCAAGGCCGGCAAGCCCGCGCCGGACTTGTTCCTCTACGCCGCCGCACAGCACGGTGTTCAGCCGGAGCGCTGCCTCGTGGTCGAAGACAGCTTGAGCGGGGTTAGTGCGGCGCTTGCCGCCGGAATGCCCGTGGTGGGCTTTGTCGGTGGCAGTCACATTCGCGCGGGTTACGCCGATGCCATGCGTGACGCCGGCTGCGTCGAGGTATTCGGACGAATGGGCGAGGTAGCGGCATTCCTCGACGGGCGTCAGTTTTGAAAGTTGTCGTCGGGCCACGCCGCGCCAACCATCGGCTCGCGCAGCGTCGGGGTTTTGGGTTCAGGTGGTCGCAGAAAGACTCAGATCGGCCCATATACCGGCATGATCCGAGGGCCAGAGTGTCGCATCATCCGAAGCTGGTCGATTGAGGCAGACCTCGCTGACCACGATTTCAATTGCCTTAGACACCCAAATGTAATCGATGCAGCGATCCATTCGTGGCCAGTACGGATGCGAGATCGTCCCGTCGTTGTCCGAGAGGGGCGTGAATGCCGTGGGAGTTGTCGTTTGCGTCGGCCGAAACCGCGAGGCCATCCGCGCCGCAGACGGCATATCGACCGTGGCATTGAAGTCGCCGCAGATAATCGAAGCCGCCACATCGGGCCGGCTATCGACCCAAGCCAAAAGTTGCTCGACCTGGAACAGACGGAGCGAGTCAACGCCACGCGATTTGAAGAGGTGGGTGACGTACACGTCCACCGGGGTTGCATCGATCAGCATCCGAGCGACCAGCGCAATCATGTCGCGGGTCTGATAATCGAGGTTCCCGGTCTCGATCACCGGATAACGAGTCAAAAGCGCCTCGCCCTCGATCTCGGACAGCCCATTGACCTTCGTCTGTTGCACCAGATTGTACTTGATACCCGTTGTCGAGGTGATCGCGTCGCGCAGGATTTTCGCCGACTGAATCGGCACGCAAACTTCGTTGAACGAGATGATATCCGGCCTGAGCGCGGCAAGTTCAGCACTTATGAGCTTATGGCGCTCCGTCCAACGCTTGTGGTCTTGCTCAAGATTGATCGTCACAATTCTGAACATGTCGTGTTCCTCGTTCAGCGCTTTTCTGCGCCCACGAGGAAGGGGTTCAGTCGCCATGCGAGGGGGAGCGTTATAAGGACGACAGTTGCGATAACAAGCGTCGTCATCGATAGGCCCATCGCATCGCCGCAAAGCCCGTAGAGAATAGGCGATAGGGCTCCCGCGCCGATGGTGGCCGTATAAAACACCCCGAAAGCCGTCTCCCGTTTTTCGGCCGCTACAAGCTCCGGCACGGTTCCGTAGAGCACGGATGATGTGCCGTTGAGCGCAACCCCGATGACCGGCAAGAGAACGAAAGCTGTGCTCAGCGACAAGGGCAGCAAGGCCATTATCGTGATGGCCGTGCCGCCCTCTGTGATGAGCACGGTCGCCAGCACACCGAGGCGTCCACCGAGGAACCCGCAGACGAGTTTGCCAGCCGCACCTCCGGCGAAAAGCAACGACAGCGCCACGCCGATTTCGGGCGTTCCCGCGCCCTTGGCCTTCAGCACGAAAGGTAGGAAGGTGAGGAAGCTCATGCGTGTCGCGCTGTCGATGATGCCGATGGCGAGCAAGAGCGAGAAGCCGCCGCGCGGCGCGCGAGCCGTAAAATCGGCTGTTTTGGTTGAGGTCTCGTTAGGGCGGAGCGTGCCCTGCGTCGGCACCCTGCCAAGCGCAAACAGGATCGCAACCGCACCGGCAAAGGCGGCGACGCCGATAACGCATGTCGTCGATCTCCAGGAAATCATGGCGATCAGGCAGGCCGCAATGGCCGGCAGCGCCACCTTTCCGAGATCGCCCGCGAAATTGTAAGTCCCGAGCGCATCTCTCGACCGCTGGCCCTCATAGGCGTTCGCTATCAGGCTGGATGCGATGGGGTGCTGGGTGCTTGACCCGATACCTCCGAGGATCAGCGCCAGTGCCAGGGTCACGAGACCGCCGGAAGTGCCGAGGCACAAATATCCGCCTCCGGCAATAGCAGTGCCGACGACAAGAATACCGACTGACCCTACTCGACGGGCGAGGGCGGCAGAAGGCACCTGCAATCCCGCCATCGACCCTGCATAGAGCGCTCGTAAGAGGCCGACCGCCGCGTAGTTGAGGCCGAACACGGTCTGAAAGATTGGAAGCAGCACGTACAGCGTATCCGTTAGGCCATCATGCAGCGCGTGCGCACCACAGGCTGTAAGGAGGACGCGCATCCGGCCGGGGCGGTGCCGTTCGAGGGAAATCGTCGATGCAGTCGTCATGGAGCCTGCCGTCTAGAGGCTAGGCGCTCATTTGAGAGCATGACGATTTTATGACAAACGACTTGTTCTGACCGGGGATGTGAGGAAAGCTCACATCGCAATGCGATCTCGCCTTCCTCCACTCAATGCGGTTAAAGCCTTCGAGGCGGCGGCACGTCTTGGCAGCTTCTCCCGCGCGGCCGAGGAATTGAACGTGACGCATGGCGCGATCAGCCGGCAAGTCCGCACGATGGAGGAGTGGATCGGTGCGCCGCTATTCCGGCGCACGAGCCGGAATGCCGTGCCAACGCAGGCTGGTGCCGAATTGCTGGCGGAGGCCGGCCCCGCACTGGATCGGCTCGCGGAGGGCTCCAGGCGGGTTCGGGTAAGTTCGCTGGCGCAGGGCGTCCTCAACATCGCAACCCAACCGACCTTCTCAATGCGGTGGTTGATCCCACGCTTGTCGGATTTCCAGCGACATCATCCTGGCCTCGAACTGCGGATCGTCACGGCGAGTACATCGACCGAGCGGTTCCAAATGGAAGCCGATGTCGTCGTCTCAGGGCCGTCGCAGCAACCGGGGTGGGTTGGGACGAGGTTCATGGGCGAGGCGCTGCTGCCGCTCGTAAGCCCCGAACTGGCAACAAAGTGCCCGCTCCATCGACCGGAAGACCTCAAACGCCACACATTGCTACATTCGGCGACGCGGCGACGTGCCTGGATGCGGTGGCTGGATGTGGCCGGAATACCAGACTTGAAACCGGCCGGCGAGCAGGTGTTCGAGCATTTCTATTTTGCCATCCAGGCTGCGCTGGCCGGCGTCGGCGTCGTGATGGGGCCAATTGCGCTTGTCGCAGAAGAGGTGCGCGACGGTCGGCTCCTCGCGCCGCTCAGCACCCCTCTTGTGGCGTCGCGCGGGTATTTCGTCTACGCCCCTGCCGCGAGTAACGACGCGCCGGCAATCGTCGCCCTTCGCAGGTGGCTCACAGACGCGGGCCGCACCACGGAGGCCATGCTCCCGGAATATCTCCAATGAACCCGGCGGACAACGGAGCGAACGAGCAACTGATGCCCGAGTCCGCGATTTTCGACATCCCCATCTTCGTCGCTGCCCAACCGACCATGATGACGGTGCTCATGTCCGCTGAAAAGCTGGGCCTATCGGACTGCTGGGTCGGTGCTGGTTTTGTCCGGAATCCCGTGTGGGACGCTCTGCACGGCCGGCCGTGGTCGGCTTCCTATACCGACATCGACGTGGCGTATTTCGATCCGGCCGACATAGACCCCAAACGCGACGAGGTGATCGAGGCCGAGCTTGCGGTCGTGATCCCCGGTGCGCCCTGGTCGGTGAAAAATCAGGCGCGGATGCATCTCCAAAACGGCGATGCGCCCTATACGGATACCGCCGATGCAATGCGGCATTGGCCGGAGACCCTGCACCGCTATTAGCGTCCGGTCAGTTGGCCGTCGTGTTGAGCTTCTTGCTCCATTCGGGGTGGACGATCTCCTCGGAATGATCGTCAGACCAACACCGGCCTTCGCCAATAAGCTGGAGGTCCATCGGGCCCGGCTAATGCTCAAGGCGTGGTCGAAATCCTGGCTGCTGCTCCGCGAAGCAGAGGTGTCGTAAAGCTGGCAAATGAGTGCTCGGCGGTCAGTCAAGCATGAGGAAGCCGCGAAATGCATATCGAGCCCGTAGTAGATGAACTTCCCGCAGAGTTCGACGCACTCAGAGTGGAGGCGCGCGCCGATGGATACCGTTTTCTTGACCGTCTGGCCGACGATTGGCGGTCTGGCGCAATGCGTTTCAGGCAGACCGGCGAGGCTTTCTTGGCGGCGTATGCTGGCGACAAGCTCGCTGGTGTAGGCGGCTTGACCGTCGATCCTGTCGTACACGGTGCGCTCCGCATGCGGCGCTTCTATGTTCGCCGCTCATTCCGGCGCTCGGGCATTGGTCGATCTATTGTTGCGACGCTCCTGGACAAAGCGTTCAAGGCCACCACCCTCGTGACCCTCAACGCCGCCCGCGACAGTGTTCAGTTCTGGGAATCGCTAGGGTTTGTGCCTGATTCGGAGGCCGGACATACTCATCTTCTCCGCCATGACCGAAAACCATCGCGAGATCACTGACGCTCTGACGATCATTCCTCCTGACCGCCCGTTGCGTGGTCGCGTAACGCCGCCGGGCTCGAAGTCGATCACCAACAGGGCATTGCTGCTGGCAGCGCTGGCGCAGGGTACAAGCCGCCTGACCGGCGCATTGAAAAGCGATGATATTCGCTACATGGCTGACGCCTGCGCGCGATGGGTGTGACCGTGGATGAGCCGGAGGCGACCTGCTTCGTAGTAACCGGACCCGGCCGGCTGCGTGCACCCGCGACACCGCTATTTCTCGGTAATACGTGTCCGCGCTGCTGATGCTGTTTGTCGCGTGACGAGCAGAAGGCCCTAATCAGCGGGGATCGTCGTCACGATCCAATCGCGTCCTCTTTTCACGGTGATAATCTGCTATCGTTCCTGACATTACCAGCAGCGTCAGAAACATCGAGATCGCCACGCAGTAGATCGCCAGCGTGAGGTGGGGGTCGCGTGAGAACGGGTCGTCTTGCTCCTTCCCCTGGACAATAACGGGTTCGATGTCCTTCGGGTTCACATTGAAGACGAGATAGATGAGCGGCTGCGACCCAGGGTTGCTCCATTGGTAAGTGAACCCGGCCGGCTGATATGAAACCGACCCCGGCCGTTGTGCCGCCGCGCTGCCTTCACCGAATTCGGCTCCAACGCCAGACAGGACATAGTGGAGGGCCGCGCCGGAGCGTTGGTGCAATGGATCGGGTGGAGATCGCGCCGGAACCGGCACTCTGGTGAGGCTCAATAGATTTCGTACGGGTTTTAATCCCGGAACCGCGCCGGGTGATCGATAAATCTCGACCGCTTGTCCTTCCCCTTCGGCGGACACATCCGCTCCGGGGTTCGGGGAGAGCAGAAATTGCAGGTAAGTCGGCGGTCGCGCCATATTGACAGTCTCGACTGAAAACGGCGTACCGGCCCAAAGAAAAACACCATCGCCGGGCTCTAGCATCTTAGTCTGCCCATCGGCAGTCAGATTGACGGTGCCAATAAATTGATAATAAACGCCATCGCTCGGTGCAATCCTGTGTATCTGCTGTTTCCAAAATGTGCCCGCAACTACGCTAAAATATAGTGGTTCGCTATTCCGGTCTGGTACTGTGGCCTGTGCAATTATTTTTCTGAATTGTGAAGTCGAATAAGTTTCGACGGCCGATGCGTCAGTTGACGCCAACGCCGCCAAGATGGCGAGGACAATGATTCTCGGACACATCACCACCTCCCCATTTTCTGTCCGGCCGTTGTCGGCGTGGAAATCGCCGTGCCGGACATTCTTTCTGTGACGATGTTATTACAGCGCCGCAAAGCTCGGTAGCAGAGAAGGTTGGTACCGTGGGGCATGGGCATGGCCGAGATCATCAAACCGGCGAAACGTCTTCGCCCCCATAACAAGGCGGACGTCAAAAAACCCGTTAAGCCGCCGAGACACCGTAGGCGCGGAAAGGGCCATGAGTGGTCGGCTTCTTTGACTCAGACTATCTCAATGCCGCTCGTGGCCGATTTGCTGCGGGATGTCGTGCCGCCGATGTCGCCGGATGAAGGCGCAATGTTGGAGTCCGGGGTGCTGGCGTTTCGTCGGGAGCACAACGGGGAGCCGTTGGTGCTCCTCATCAGCAAGCGGCGCTCAAAAAAATGGGGTATCCCGAAGGGCCGGGCCGAACCACATCTGAGCCTGCACGAGAACGCTGCCAAGGAAGCGTTCGAGGAAGCCGGAGTGCTTGGATATATCGCTCCGTCCTCGGTCGGCATGTTTCGTGCCGAGAAAGCCACGGCAAACCCGCTACGCAAACAGGTGATCGAGGTCTGGGTCTATCTGCTGGAGGTCACCGAGACGCTCCCAGACTGGCCCGAGAAGGAAAAACGTACGATCCGTTGGGTCACGTGCGAGGTGGCTGCACAGCAGCTTCGTGAGCCGGTATTGGCCCACCTCTGTCACCGTCTCGCGCAGAGCTAAGTATACCCGCGATGGCCTGTTGGGCCGTTTTCAGCTTGCTATCGAGAGCCGTTGGCGTATTCGGCGTTTAGTCCAAATTAACTGGCTCACGCAGGGAGGAGCGGATGAACGCGACCCTCACCCTCGTCGATCTCGCCGGCACGATAGCGCTCCTTTTGTGGGGCGTGCACATGGTTCAGACGGGCATCCAGCGCGCGTTCGGGCCTCATCTGCGACGGCTTTTGGGGCGGGCGCTCGGCGACCGTTTCCGGGCATTCGCCGCCGGCCTCGGCGTTACCGCGATTCTCCAGAGCAGCACCGCGACCGGACTGATGGCGGCGAGTTTTGCTGCCGGCGGGCTCGTCGATCTCGTGCCGGGGCTGGCGGTGATGCTCGGAGCCAATCTCGGCACGACGCTAATCGTCCAGGTCTTGGCGTTCGATATCAGTAAGGTCGCGCCGCTCTTCATCCTGCTTGGGGTCGTCTTTTTCCGGCGCGGCCGGCAGTCGCGCCCCCGCGATCTCGGGCGGGTAGCGATTGGTCTTGGCCTGATGTTGATCGCGTTGCAGCAGCTTTTGATGCTCGTCACGCCGTATGAGGACGTGCCGAGTTTGCGAATGCTGCTCGGTGCTGTTGCGACCCAGCCCTTGATTGACGTGATCCTCGCCGCCGCTCTGACGTGGGCCGCACATTCGAGCGTTGCCACCGTACTGCTCGTGGTCTCGCTCGCGGCCACAGGCGTTGTACCGCCCGAAGCGGCCTTCGCGCTGGTGCTCGGCTGCAATCTGGGTACCGCACTCAATCCGCTTATCGAGGGAGCCATCGGCGGCGACGCAGCCTCTAAACGCTTGCCGGTAGGCAATCTGGTCAACCGGTTGATCGGCACCGGGATCGCGCTTGCCCTGCTCAATTGGATCGGGCCGTTGATGGTAACGATAGAGCCCGATTACGCACGCGCCGTTGCCGACTTCCATACACTGTTCAATCTGGCGACGGCGATTTTGTTCATGCCGGTGCTCGGCCCGTTTGCCCGACTGCTCGTCAGGGTTATGCCGACGAGCGCGACCCCAGCCGATCCATCGCGGCCGATCTATCTGGACGAAGCGGCGCGCGAGATGCCCGCCATTGCGCTTGCCGGCGCGGCGCGCGAGGCTTTGCGTATGGCGGATGTGCTGGAGACAATGCTGCGCAATGCGCTCGATGCCCTTGATCGGGGCGACCGCAACCGCGTGAGCGCCGCCAAGGGGCTGGACGATGTGTTGGATCATCTCTGCCGCGAGATCAAAATCTACCTGACCGAGCTTGATCCCGACACGTTGGATGCGGCCGACAGCCGCCGGCTGTCTGAGATATTGGCCTTCGTCACGAACATCGAGCATGCCGGCGATATCGTTGAGAAAGGGCTCATCGCGGTCGCCTCGAAGCGGCTCAAACGAGGCTTATCCTTCTCGGTCGAGGGGCAGGCGGAAATCCGCGAAATGCTGGAGCGTCTCGCCAGCAATGTGACTGCCGCTGCTGCCGTTTTCATGACGGAAGATGCGCGTGCCGCTCGTGCCTTGCTCGGTGAGAAGGAGGTCTTCCGCGACCTGGAGGCCAAGGCAACCGAGACACATTTCGCGCGCATTCGAGCCGGGCGGATCGAGAGCCGCGAGACCAGTTGTCAACGGCGGAGCAAAACCGGGCCATATGGCGGCGAGATAGCCGGCCGGTTCGCGGCAGTTTTGATCTGAAGATTGCTTCTTTGTTCGGCCTGGGTGGACAGCTTCTTCGTCCCGGCCCT
>Ga0335085_10005806_pt1 | contig 19690 bp, 10 predicted proteins | sample Lox_Sample_45_FD_206712 | JGI IMG/M metagenome (GOLD analysis project Ga0335085, IMG submission 206712) | Soil microbial communities from Loxahatchee National Wildlife Refuge, Florida, United States - Lox_Sample_4.5 | ecosystem: Environmental > Terrestrial > Soil > Wetlands | place: USA...
GTCCTCATGCGCTCCCGTACAACGGGATGAACATACTCATCGTCGGGCTGGGACCGGCCGGGTACACGCTTGCCCATTATTTCCTGAACGAAGGGTTCGGCGTCGTTGCGGTGGATGGACTGAAAATCGAGCCTCTCCCTGATGACCTCGTCGGTGACGGCGAGGGCCGGTTCATGCCTGTCAGGGATTTCGGGACGCTGAAAACCTCGCTCAGCAGGCGGGTCCTGGCAGGGTTCGGCGGCGTCTCCGAATACGGGATCACCGTCAGGTGGGACAAGAACTTTCTGACCGTGCTTCAGCTGAACCTGATGCGCCGGCGGCATTTCCGGGTCTATGGCGGCGTCCGGTTCGGGGGGACGCTCTCTCTGGAGGAAGCCTGGACGTACGGATTTGCGCACGTCTGCTTTGCCACCGGGGCCGGCAAACCGACGATGATCTCCGTGAAGAACAACCTCATCCGGGGTGTCAGGATGGCGAGCGATTTCCTCATGGCGCTCCAGCTCACGGGGGCCGGGAAGAAAGACGCCATGGCCAATCTCCAGATCCGCCTTCCCGCGGTGGTGATCGGCGGCGGGCTGACGGCAATCGATACGGCCACCGAGCTCATGAGCTATTACCCGGTCCAGGTGTCGAAGATCAGGCGCAGGTACGATCTCCTCGTGGCACGGTACGGCAGGCCGGACGTCGACGCAATGTTTGACGCGGAAGAGAAAACGATACTTGACGAATTCCTCCGGCACGCGGACGCCGTGGACCGGGAGCGGCAGCGCGCGGAGAGTGCCGGGGAGACGCCGGACTTCATCCCCCTGCTCAGATCATGGGGAGGAGCGCGCATCTACTACAGGAAATCGATGACCGATTCCCCTGCGTACAGACTCAACCATGAAGAGATCATCAAGAGCCTTGAAGAGGGGATAGCGTTTGTCGAGTGCATGAATCCCGCCGAGGCCGTCCCTGACGAACATGGTGCTGTGCGTGAAATGGTCTTTGAGCGCATGAGCCAGTCAGGCGGAAAATGGAGACCGACAGGTGAGATCTTCCGCGTTCCCGCACGGACAGTCATGGTGGCGGCGGGGACCGTCCCGAACGTCATGTACGAAAGGGAACGCCCCGGAACGTTCGAGCTGGACAGCGACAACGAGTTTTTCAAAACATACTCGATTGACGACGATCTGAGCGGCAGGCATCTCGTCCCTGTGGCCGCAGGAGAAGAGGGGTTTTTCACCTCGTACGCGCGCAACGGCAGATTTGTCACATACTACGGTGATAACCATCCGGCATTCGCGGGGAACGTCGTCAAAGCGATGGCCTCAGCCAAACAGGGGTACAGGGCGGTCCTCCACCTGCTGGAGGAAGATCTGCGCGCCGCGCGCATGGCCGGGACTGATGATCGTCGCTGGAACGACCTGGTCGCCCGCCTCGATGCGGATCTCCGCGCCCGCGTCGTGGCCGTCAAGCGCCTCACGCCGACGATCACGGAGGTCGTTGTCAGGGCCCCCCGGGCGGCCGGGAATTTCCAGCCCGGCCAGTTCTACCGCCTGCAGAACTACGAGGTGGATTCGCTCCGCATGGAGGACACGCTGGTCATGATGGAAGGAATCGCCCTCACAGGTGCGTGGGTGGACAGGAGCGAGGGGACCGTCGGTCTGATCACGCTGGAAGTGGGGGCGAGCTCACGCATGTGCGCTCTCCTCAGGCCCGGGCAGCGCGTGGTGGTGATGGGTCCCACCGGGTCCCCCACCGAGATCACGGAAAACGGGACCGTCCTCCTCCTCGGTGGAGGACTCGGGAACGCCGTCCTGTTCTCGATTGCAAAGGCCTTCAAAGAGAAGAACAACACCGTCATCTATTTTGCCGGCTACAAAAGAAAAGAGGACTTCTTCAAGCGGGAGGAGATCGAGGCGAACACGGATATCGTGGTCTACAGCGTGGATGCCGGCGAGCCGATCGAGACCCGTCGCCCGCAGGACAGATCCTGCGTGGGGACGATCATACAGGCCATGGTCCGGTATGCCCGGGGGGAACTCGGCCGGGTGTCACCTCCGCTGAATGAGGCATCAAGGATCATTGCCATCGGGTCGGACCGGATGATGGCCGCCGTCGCGCGTGCCCGCCATGACGTGCTCCGCCCTTACCTGAAAGAGGACCATGTGGCGATCGCCTCCATCAACTCTCCCATGCAGTGCATGATGAAGGCGGTATGCGCCCAGTGTCTCCAGCGACATGTCGATCCCGTGACGGGGAAAGAGGAATTCGTCTTCACGTGCGTCAACCAGGATCAGTCTATGGACGACGTCGATTTCGGCAATCTGGGGCGCCGGCTGAGGGCGAACAGCGTCATGGAAAAGATCACGGCCAGATGGCTGGACTACATACTGGAGATTCACCCCATCCCCCGCATGTGATTTCCCGTGTCTCCCAAAGGGGGCATGAAGGACTTCTCATGAACGCCTCTCAGGAACTTTACGGCCTCCCCGTGTATTTAGAGTCTGACGGGAGGGCATTTCCATGCCGGCATCGCCGGGGTTGCGGGTCCGGTGGTGAAGCCAATCGCATCGGCCGGGCGCCCGGCGTCATCAACTTCTATCGCCTCTCGGCTGATGGTGCTCTCCTTGGAACGCGGAAAATGATGTTGCTCCGGTGAGCGCGGCACTCACCGCAACACCGGATCCGCCGCCGTGGTTCGATCCGGCGGGGGATCCGAAAATGACAAATAACAGGCGAGGATCCTGAATTGCCCCGGCGATATTTTCTTCTGCTTATCCTGACCGTCGGACTCATGTTCCCCTGGACGGGATGCAAAGACATGGGGGTGACCCCCCCTCCCGCCCCGGTGTACGTTGACACGCTCTCCACAGTCTCATTCCAGAACAACGTGCTTCCTATATTTGTGAAATTCGGCTGCTATGACTGCCACGGCGGCACAAACGGGCTTGTCGTGCACACGGTTGCCGACCTCCTCAGGGGGGGAGTCCACGGGCCCGCAATCGTTCCCGGGCATGCTGACTCGAGCCTCATCATGAAGAAGACGTCATCCACGCCTCCCTTCGGGGACCGTATGCCGCAGGGGGGACCCTACTGTTCTGACAGCATCAGGGCTGTGATTGCATCCTGGATCAATCAGGGGGCGAAGGACAACTGAGCAACCGCCGATGTGCGGGAAGATGCTCCAGGCGGAGAAAAGTTGCTCTGCGGAGGGGGGCTAACGCGCAGCGGTGTTTGCGAGGGGTGCCCTGCGGCGAAAATCCCGTCTATTTTCTGGGTCTGCCTGTTCCGTAGTACTTCTCGGCATATTCCACGACCATCCGTTCCGTGTTGTACACGGGGATCAGCGTGGCCATGGCATGCCGGATCTTCTTCAGCCAGCGGTGGGGGATCCCGTCCCTCCCCCGGTCGTAGAAGAGCGGTATGACCTCCTGTTCGAGAACCGCCCTGAGTGAGGCGCCGTCAATATCGTCCTGCATCTGCTCCGTGCTTGCGGTGGTGTCTTCGCCGATCTTCCAGCCGTTGTGTCCGTCGTACGCTTCGCGCCACCACCCGTCCATCGTGCTCAGGTGCAGGCCGCCGTGTATGGCGATCTTCATGCCGCTCGTGCCGCTCGCCTCCATGGGTCGCCTCGGCGTGTTGAGCCAGACGTCGGCGCCGGCCACAAGGTGCCGGGCGACATTGATATCATAGTCTTCGATGAACACCACTTTGCCGAAGATGTCCCCCCGCCGGGATATGTTGACGATCTCCTGTATGAAGCGCTTCCCAGCGTCGTCGCGGGGGTGTGCCTTCCCCGCGAACACGAGCTGTATCGGCGTCTCCTTGTTGTTGAGCGTGCGGAACGCCCACTCGAAGTCCCGGAAAAACAGAGGGGCCCGTTTGTATGTCGCGAACCTCCGCGCGAAGCCTATCGTCAATGCGTCGGGAGAGAGAAGATGGTCGAAGACCCCCGTGTCGGTGTTGCCGTACCTGAGGTTCTGCCGGCTCAGCCGCTCCCTGGCAAACTCGATGAGTTCGCGGCGGAGCGCCATCCGCAGGGCCCAGAGTTCCTCATCCGAGACATTGCGGGGGGAGAGCGCCTCGTGCCAGAAACGGGGATCCCTGAGCCGCTCGTGCCAGTGCGGACCGAGCCTCGTTGTCCAGAACTGACCGGCCGTCGGGAGCGTCCATCCTGCGGTGTGGATGCCGTTTGTCACGTGCCCGATCGGGATCTTGTTCACAGGCGTCTCGGGGAAGAGCGACCTCCACATCTGCTGGCTGACGCGGCCGTGAAGCTCGCTGACGCCGTTGGCGGCGCGGCAGAGTCTGAGGGCGAGCACCGTCATTGTAAACGGTTCATCGCCGTTCTCCGGGTGTTCGCGGCCGAAACGCATAAGCTGATCGGCAGTGAGGCCCGCCGATTTCATGAAAGCCTGGAACGCACCGTTCATCAGTCCGGCATCAAACCGGTCGTGTCCCGCCGGCACGGGCGTATGCGTCGTGAAGACGCAGTGTGACCGCACAAATTCCGCGGCCCCTTCGACGGTATTCCCCGCCGCGAGCTGTTCGCGCAGCATTTCGAGCGTCAGGAATGCGGAATGCCCCTCGTTCATGTGAAATGTCGTGGGCTTCAGCCCGATCGCGCGCAGCATGCGCACCCCGCCGATCCCCAGGACGATCTCCTGCGCGATGCGGGTCCAGTTGTCGCCGCCGTACACGTGCGCCGTCAGCTCGCGGTATTTCTGCTCATTCTCCGGCAGGTCGGTATCGAGGAGGTAGAGCATGATGCGCCCGACCCTGATCGCCCACGCCTGCAGGCGCACCGGGTCATCGCCGATCTCCACCGTGCAGGAGACCCGTTTCCCCTTGCTGTCGGTCACGGGGGTGACCGGGAGCCGCGCGGGATCATAGCTCGGGTATCGTTCCTGCTGCCATCCGTCCCCCGAGATCTGCTGCTGGAAGTACCCCTGCCGGTAGAAGAGTGTGATTCCCGTGAACGGGAGTCCCAGGTCGCTTGCGGATTTGGCGTGGTCGCCGGCCAGTATGCCGAGACCCCCGGAGTAGATTCTCAGGCTCTCATGCAGGCCGAACTCGGCGCTGAAGTAGGCGATGGAGCCCCCTTTGAGGGCGCGGCCGTTCCTGGCCGTCCAGGTCCGTTTCTCGGACATATACGCGAGGAAATCGTTGCAGACCTTCCGGGCCTCTGCGTGAAACGCGTGGTTCTGGAGCCTCACGCGGAGCTCGTGCAGACTCACCCAGTGAAAGACTTCCACCGGATTGTGGTTGCTCGTCTCCCATACGTAGGGGGAGAGCTCCCTGAAGATCCGCTGTGCCGCGGGATTCCACGACCACCAGAGGTTGTAGGCGAGACTCCTGAGATCCTCAACGGCTGCGGTGACTGCTTTCTCGGAAACCTTTGTCGTTGTCACGGTAAACGTCATGCCCGGTGCTGTGGGACAATGCGCGCTGTCTCCCGCCTCAAGGACGGGAGGCCTCCTCGGCCGTCTCTGCTTTCTTTCTCGACATACGGTTGCGGACGTTCGCGTCCAGGAACTTCTTCCGGATGCGTATGCTCTGCGGCGTCACCTCCACGAGCTCATCGTCCCCGATCCATTCGATCGCCTGCTCGAGCGTCATAATGTGGGGGGGTTCGAGCCTGACCGCTTCGTCCGAGCCCGAGGCGCGCATGTTCGTCAGCTGTTTCGTGCGGCAGACGTTCACGGTCATGTCCTGCTCGCGCGAATTCTCGCCGACCACCATCCCCGAGTACACCTTCGTGCCGGGCTCGATGAAAAACACCGAACGCTCCTGCAGCTTCCACATGCCGTAGGCGACCGCCTCGCCCGCCTCCATCGTCACGAGCGCGCCCTTCGTCCTGTGCGCCATCTCCCCCTTGTACGGCTCATAGCCGTGAAAATTGTGGTGGAGCACCCCCGTTCCCTTCGTCTGCGTCATGAATTCACCGCGGAACCCGATCAGCCCCCGCGCCGGGACGATGAACTCCAGGCGGGTGTTCCCCGTGCTGGTGACCATGTTCTTCATCTCCCCCTTGCGGCGCCCGAGGTTCTCGATCACCACTCCGACGAATTCGTCAGGCACATCGATGATCACGTGCTCCATCGGCTCGGAGAGCACGTCGGCGATCCGCTTGTAGATCACCTCCGGCCTGGAGACCTGGAGTTCGTATCCTTCACGGCGCATGTTCTCGATCAGAATCGCCAGATGCAGCTCACCGCGGCCGCTCACCTTGAACGTATCGGGGGAATCGGTCAGCTCGATCCTGAGACTGACGTTGGAACGGAGCTCCCGGGTGAGCCGCTCGCTCAGGTGCCGGGTGGTGACATACCTCCCGTCGAGCCCCGCAAACGGCGAGTTGTTGACGAGGAAGTTCATCGAAAGCGTCGGTTCCTCGATCGCCACGAACGGAAGAGGGGTGGGATCGGCTTCATCGGCGATCGTTTCCCCGATATCGACGTCCTCCATCCCGGCGATCGCGATGATATCGCCTGCGCCGGCGGAGGTCACCTCGAGCCTCTTCAGTCCGTCGAACGTGTAGATCTTGGTGACGCGCGCGTCGTCGACGATACGGTCCCTGTGTATGATCTTCATGGGGCCCCCCAGGCGTATCGTCCCCCTGTGTATCCGTCCGATGCCGAGCCTCCCCAGGTAGTCGTTGTAGTCGATCGTGGTCACGAGCATCTGGAACGGCGATTCGACGTCTCCCGGGGGAGGCGGGACATGGTCGACGATGGCGTTGAAAAGGGGAACCAGGTCCTTGCTCTCCTGGTCCAGTTCAGCGCGGGCGATCCCCTGCTTGGCGATGCAGTAGACCGTGGGAAAATCGAGCTGCGAATCATTTGCCCCGAGTGAGAGAAAAAGCTCGAACACCAGATCAAGGACTTCGTGCGGGCGGGCATCCTTTCTGTCGATCTTGTTGATGACGACAATGGGCTTCAGGTTCAGGTCGAGTGACTTCTTCAGGACGAACTTCGTTCCGGGGAGGGGGCCCTCGGCGGCATCGACGAGAAGCAGCACGCCGTCGACCATGGTGAGCGTCCGCTCGACTTCCCCGCCGAAGTCAGCGTGCCCCGGCGTATCGACGATATTGATCTTGATGCCGCTGTAGTGAATGGCCGTGTTCTTGGCCAGTATCGTGATGCCGCGCTCCCGCTCGAGGTCGTTGGAATCCATCACTCGCGTGACGAGCTGCTGGTTCTCGCGGAATGTCCCCGTCTGCCGGAGCATATGGTCCACCAGCGTCGTCTTGCCGTGATCGACGTGCGCGATAATTGCGATGTTGCGGATGTCCCGTCTCTGCATGCCGTCCATAGTGCGAATAAAAAAGGCCTCGGGCGGATGCCAATTGCCGGAGGTCGAAACTGAGATGCCGGTGCTTCCTTCCTTGAGGCTCAAAAGCAATGTAAAATACGCAAATATCCGGACAATTCCAATTCGTCCGCAGCCTGCGAAATCCAGACTCTGCAGCGTCCCCGCGGGGTGACGGAGAGCACGCGGAAGCCCGTCAGTCAGAGGAAACCTGACACGCCCACGGTGAAACAGAACCCGCGCGGCGCCGAGAGCCGCCACGTGAAATCCGCCCGGAACAGATCGAATATCCTGCTGACGCTGAATCCGGCCTCGTAATAGGTTCCTGCGTACGTGACCGCCGCCGGCGCGTTCCCTGCCCACATGCGGGCGGCCCCGCCGTAGATGATCAACTCGATGTTGCTCTCATAGAGAAACGGTATCCCGAGCGCCAGGAGGGGGATATTCCTGAAATTGTGCTCGACATTCAGCGCGGCGTAGCCCGACCCGGTGAACTCGCGGGGCTGCGCCCCGCGCATGGCGCCGAAGGGAGCAAACCCGGCTGCAGAGCTCTCGATGGTGAACAGGCGCTGGGCCGGGAGATTGCCCGTCGCGTCGCCGGCGGAGGCCCGTATACGGAAGCCGGGCTTCAGCAGGTAGCTCCCTCCGAACGTCGGTATGTTCAGCGACAGCACTCCTTCAATCCGCGTGAATGTGAATTCCCCTCCGGTAACGTGCGGGGAGGAATGCTCGACGGCGATATCCAGTCCGTTCCGGAGAATGAAATCGAGAGGGACCGGTTCAGGTCCGAGACGGAAATCGAGGCGGAGCGTGCCGAGCCTCCCCGCTTCGGCCGGGGGATTCGTGCGATAGGGACGTGACGGGAACAGTATGCTGAAATTCGTATTCTGAGAGAGGGCCCGGTCCTCCTCGAGAGCGTACGTGAGCCTGGACGTGACGTTTGCGGAAGGACGGAACAGGAGAAAGCCCCTCCCCCCCGCGGCCCCGAAGTAGTCGCGATAGTCGTCTTTGCCCAGCAGCGCGGTGAATGAATTCGTGAACGGAGTGAAGTACCCGCGGTCGGGCACGTGATCGACCGTGCGGTAGAGATCGGCGCCGACGCCGAATGACCTGTGCGGGTCCGTGTACATTGTCGCTCCGAGATGGAACTTCCATTCACTGTCTGAAAAACCGTACGCAATCCCCCCTCTCAGTGAGAGCGTCTCCGTCACCGAGTCGAACTGTGCGCTGGCGCCGGCATGGAATCCCTCGACCCGGTTGAAGGACACATCGGCATACCGGAGGATCGTCCCGGCGGTTCCCGTCCCTCCGCCGATCGTCATCGCAACCCCCCCGGGGCGGAACTGCACGTCAAGGCTCTGCGACGAATCAAGCGTGCGGTATGCCCGTTGTTCGAGCGAGTCCAGGGGAAGCACCGTGTTGGCGGCCCAGTAGGAGGAATCAAACCGGGAGGCGCTTGAATCGATGACGAGTCTGGGTTTCCTGAAAACCGAATCGGGGATCGCCGTGTTGATCGAATAATCGGAGATGACGGAAGTCTGTGTCAGCCTGACACGCGGGATCGAGAATCCAACGACACTGATCGTGGCGGCGGCCTCGATGCGGATGTCCGCGGGCATCCAGTAGGATGACTCGTACAGGCCGAATTGCTGCCTGTACCGGAGGTGGACCTGCTTTGCGAACGGGATCTGGAAGGCGGCGTTGGGTTGCACGTCAACGCCGGCGAGCGCATAGGAGCCCCCCGCGATATTCACGGTGCCTTCAAACAGGGGAACCGTCCGGGTTCTCGGAATCATGCGGATGTCGTAGACATCGTTCCCCCCTGCAGACCGCGTCCGGAGGAGCCTGTAATCGTAGTAGTCAAGGGCGTCCAGAGCCGTCGGACCGACAAACGTGTATCCCACAAAGCGTATCCTGTCCTCCGCAAAATTGAGTATCTGCCCCACGGACGCGAAATTGAACATTCCCGGAACGTTCGCCGTCTGCCTGCGCTGCGTGACGATCTCCCTGAGCGTATCCCCTTTCTGCCAGTAGCCTTTCGTATACGACTCATTGATGGCGGCGACCGCCGTGTCCCGGTAGATCGTCTGTCGCGTGAACGCCTGCATCTCGTAGGACCGGAGACGATCGATCCATCGTTGCTTGTTGGCAATAGCCCGTCGTATGATTCCGATCGCGGGGTCTTCCGCAGTGACGATGATCTCCGGAAGGATGATGTCCGACGGGCGCATGCGCGCATCCTGCCGCAGGTTTCCTTCCAGGCGGAGTGACACCGTGTCGGGAGCGTATCCCAGCATCGTGAAGAGGATCCTGTACTCACCCTGGGGGAGCGACATTGCATACTCCCCCTCCGCATTGGTGATTGTCCCCCGGGAGGTGCCGATCACGCGCACGTTGGCGGCGGCCAGCGGTTCGCCGGTCACGGCGTCGCGCACGGTCCCCGTAAGCGAGGCGGTTGCCGGAAAAACGCGTGCCGTTGTATGGAGCAGGATGAGGGAGAAAAGGAGCAGGCGCATGCGGTGCGGTGTCGGGGTCAGTGAAACCCGCGTGGCGCAGGGTATCCGGCATCCGCGGGCGGGAACACCCGCATAAAATACAAAGGGGTGCCCTGCATTGCAAGGCACCCCGTGACAGCTCCCCCGGGAATATCAGCCGAGGAACTTGCCGTGGCGCAGTTTCGAAAAGAACCCCTCCGGCACCTTCTCCTCCGGTGCGGCAGGCGGGGGGTTCTCCATCTCCTTCGCCGGATCAGGCTGGACCGGTTCCTCGAGCAGCCTCGGGAGCCGGGAGGCCTCACGCCACATCGCGCGCTCCCGTTCCATCCGCTCGGCCTCCTTCTGGCGCTTCAGCTCTTCAAGCCTCTGTGAATCCTGAGCGCTCAGAGTCGAGCCCTCCGGCCTCCGCCCTGAAGGGGGCATAATTGTCAGGCCATTCATCCTCTGGCTCCCCTCTTTGCCGGTTTTCTGATTTCGCATCATCTCGATCGCAGGAAGGAGCGTTTTTTCCGATTCCATGAGCGTCGGACTGACGGGGTCCAGGAAATACGCGTTCATCAGCGAATCGAACGCGGTCTCATAGGCACCCCGCCGTATCAGCTCCGAGGCTTTCGACGTGAGCTTCTTGATCTGCACGTCGACGTCCTCCGCCGGCCGCGTCCCTTCGTTTTCCGGCTTGATCCCGTCTTCAAATTCGTTTCCGACCGTGAGCGCAAGGAACCTCCCGCCGCTGGAGGATTCTGAAGCGAGGCGATGAATCCGTTCGATAATTGCAGTGATGTAGATATTGTCGGGTTCCAGCCTCTGCGCCGTGCTGAGCTTCTCCATGGCGAGATCGAACTCGCGGCTTTCTATGTACTTCTCTGCAACGCGTATTATCTCCCGTGTTGCGGCGGATTGCTGTTGGCCAATCTTCATAGGGGAACCTCCTGCAGACGATGCTTACTGCCCGTCTCACGCTAAAAACCTACCAACAATCGATCCAAATGTCAATGGGTCGCAAAGAATCAACGATATTTTTTTTTTAGCTAATTGTAAAATGCAACACTTCTAATCTGTAACCCATCAGTTATCACTTAAAGTAGCAAATGAAATAAACAATTCAAACGATATGGGAGTTTAAAGACTCCTTGAGTATACTTGAACATGCCCGAAGAAAACGACAGTATCCTGGTCATTGGAGGAGGAGGAGCGGGGCTCATCGCAGCCTGGAAGGCCTCGAGTATGGGGGCTCAGGTTCTCCTGATTGAGCGGAACAACAAACCCGGCATCAAGCTCCTGATCTCCGGGGGGGGAAAGTGCAACGTCACGCATAACGGATCAATGGAAGAAATGGGGAAAGCCTTCCCGAAGCGGGAGCAGCGGTTTCTCAAACATGCATTTCATTCATTCACAAACGAAGATCTCCGGAAAATGCTTTCGGAAAGCGGAGTCCCGACGTTCGTCCGGCCTGACGGGAGAGTCTTCCCGGTGAGCCTCAGGGGGAGTGATGTCCTGGGCGCGCTTGTCGGCCGCCTCCGCGCGTGCGGCGCAGAGATCCGCCTGAATGTCCGGGTTACGGGGATTCTCTCCGAAGGAGGGGCCGTCAGAGGGGTAACGACAGAAAAAGGAACAATCGCCTCGCGCCATATCATACTTACCACAGGGGGTGCGTCGTACAGGAAAACCGGCACGACGGGCGACGGGATACTGTGGGGAGCGGCTCTCTCTCACACGATTGTCCCGCTTCGCCCGGCGCTCGCCCCTCTTAACGTCGATCCCCCCCTCCCCGCGGAGTGGCGCGGCATAGCCGTGCGGGGGGGAAGGCTTTCACTCTATTCTTTCGGTAGGCAGATTGACTCCTGGCCGGGGGACATACTCTTCACGCATGAGGGGGTATCGGGCCCGGCGGCACTCGGCCTGAGCCGGAGTGCCGCAGCGGCAATGGAGAAAGGGGACGTGCTGCTTCATCTTGATTTCTTCCCCGGAATGGAGTTTACGGAACTTGACGGGGAGCTTAACGGGCTCATACTTGCAGGCCGGGGGAAGCAGATCGACACGGTCCTCTGCGGGATGCTCCCTGACAGGATCGTGCCGTTTCTTCTCGGCCTTGTTCGGGTCCTCCCTTCCACGCGGGGGTACGTCCTGACGCGCGATGCGCGGAGGAGGATTGTCGGCATACTGAAATCGTGGGAGATGGGGAGGATCAGCCGTATCGACATGGACCGCGGGGAGGTGACTGCAGGGGGGATCTCTCTCGACGAGATAGTCCCTCAGACAATGGCGTCGAGGAATGTCATCGGACTCTATGCCGCGGGGGAAGTGCTTGATATTGCCGGTCCGATCGGCGGGTATAACCTGCAGGCCGCGTTTTCCACCGGCTTCGTCGCCGGCACGTCGGCTGCGAAAAGCTGGCTGGAATCAAACGGGGGAGATCAGCGTTGACAGGGTGGACAGACAACCGGTGAAGGAAAAATGCTCAACGGGAAAGTTGCGGTCATAACAGGCGCCTCCTCCGGAATCGGGGCGTCTCTTGCCGTGCAGATTGCGCGGGAGGGGGCTGCTGTTGTCCTGGCGGCCCGCCGGAAGGAAAAGCTTGAACATCTGGCCGGAGAGATCACGGGCGCCGGGCATGCGGCACTTGCGGTCCGGGCGGACGTGACGAAGCGTCATGATGCGGAAATGCTCATCCGGACTGCGGTCGACCGGTTCGGGCGCATCGATATTCTGATCAACAACGCGGGGAGAGGCCACTTTGCGAGCGTGGAGGACACGACAGACGAAGTGATACGGAGCATGTTCGAGCTCAACGTGTTCTCACTCTGGTACACGACCCGGCCGGCTCTCACGCAGATGAAAAAGGAAGGGAGCGGACACATCATCAACGTTGCCAGCATGGCGGGAAAGGTCGGCTACCCGTACAACAGCGCGTACGTCGCAGCAAAGCACGCCTGTGTGGGATTCACGCATGCGCTCAGGATGGAGCTCATGGAAACCGGCATACACGCCACCGTGGTCTGTCCCGCGGGAGTCCTTACCGACTGGGCCTCCGTGACAGAGGGGGGATCCATGCTTCCGTTCTTCTCCGCCTCGGGGCCGGTCATCAAGCGGCTCGCATCGGAACGCAATGTCTCGCTCCCGGCGATTGAGGGGGTCAAGCCCGCCGATGACGTGGCCGGACAGATCGTCCGGTGCATATACAACCCGGTGGCGGAGCTCTTCACGCACAGTGGATCAGCGGAATTCCTCCGGCTGATTGCGGAAGACCGCTCGGAAGCGGAAAAGCACCAGATACCTGTCATTCTGGGGGAAAGGGAGGTCTATGACAGGCTCAAGAAATTGTGACGCATGATATACACTTTAATTGCGGTAATTCGTAAATTAACGGCCAATCGTGACCTCCGTTCTCTCAGAAATGTCCATGCCGTGAATCTTCGGTAAGAACGGAAACCTCCCACAACCTCCCCCACCTGCAGTTTCCACACTCACCGGGCATGACCTTCAGAACCATCAGGGACTCTGGTGAAAACGTCATTACTCAGCCTGATCATCGTCGCACGCACGGGACTTCTTTGCGGCCTGATTCTCTGCGGGTGCGCCGGCCGCCGGCTTCTCACTTCGGAGACCCCCGTGGCATCCGCAACTGCCGGAGGAGAAGGAAACCGGACGCTGCTGTACGAACGCACATACATCTACACGCCCGCCGGCGCGCTTACTGTGAGAACGCACACGATCCTGCTCGTGGGATCAAACGGGACGGAAACACCGCTTGCCGTCTATGACGGATCGGTCGAGAGGCTCACGGCGTTCGAGGCGCGCGTCGTCCACGCAGACGGATCTCTGGAGTGGTACGGCATGGGAGATCTCGGGAACCATTCTCTCGTCACCGGTCGTGTGATCGCGGACGCGTCCCTCCGGTACGTGTACCCGAAACGCACTCCCTTTCCGGGCGACCTGATCGAGGCTGCCTACGAGCACGACTTCACGCTCCCCGGGCTCGGGACGCTCTTCACGTTCGACAGATCCGGCTCTCCTCCCCTCGTCGTCCGTTGCGTCTATCAGATCCCGTCTCACGACACACTTCAGTATCGCGTGCTGAACGATTCGCTTGCCCCCCTGGTGACCAGGAGAGACGATGTGACGGAATACGCGTTTACGTGGAATCCGCCGCCGGAAGCCGCGCACCGGAGCGTCTACGCCAAATCCAACGATGAGCCGGGGGTGATGGCGATCGACCCCCGGCGCGGCCCGTCGACGTGGAAGGAATTCGGGAACTGGAACTACGACCTGATCGCCTCGCGGTTCATCCCCGACGAGAGAATCATCGCGGAAGCAAAACGCGTGACGCAGTCCGCGTCGACCGACGTGGAAAAGATGAACGCAATCGCGGCATACTGCCAGTCAAGCGTCCGGTACGAGCAGGTCTATCTTCCCCGGGGAGAATTCATCCCGAACGAGGCGCCGAGGGTGCTCGCCAAGAAATTCGGCGACTGCAAGGACTATACCTGTCTTATCGTAACCATGGCGCGCGCCGTCGGTCTCGACGCGCACCCCGCGCTCTGCTGGCGGGGACGCGGATACGAGATCTGTGAGGATCTCCCGGTGGATCAGTTCAATCACATGATCGCCCATCTCCATTCGGGCGGAAAGGACTACTGGTACGACGGGACGAACCAGGGGGGCACGCCGGGGATCACGTCGGACGACCTGGTGAACGCGCGTGCGCTCATCCTGGAGAAGGCGGACTCCCGTCTCGCATTGATCCCCGAATCGGAGGAAAACCTCTTCTCGGTTGCGGGAGCGCTTCATCCCGGGGGCGCATCGCTTGCCGGAGACCTGACGATCCGGCTCACCGGCCAATATGCCGTGGCGTTCCAGTTCTACGCGAAGTGGGAAAACGCGGGGAACATGCGTTCCCTTCTCGCTGCGTGGCTCACGCGGGAGCTTTCGAACCGCCTCACGGTCACGTCCCTTAGCTGGAAGTCGTCCGGGAGCGCATTTGAGATCAGGACGGGGTGCAGCATCCCGAATTCTCTGGTCACGATCGACCGGACGACGTACCTGCGGTTCGACAAAGTATTCGACAGCATCCTGCCGGCGGAAGAACCGGGCACGATGGGCGGGGTTCCGTTCGAGTATCCGCGGTATGCCAGGGTTGCCATAGGGCTCGACGTCCCCGGGCTCGCCGCCGGGAGCGGAACGGGGCCGTTCCGCTGGGACCTGAACTACACACTTCCGCCCGGGCCGTTTTCTCCCGCGGAGCGCTCCGCGTTCCCCGGTCAGCTGCGTGCAGTACGGGCAAGGTTCGAGCAGACATTTAAATTTCCGGGAAAGGACTAAAACGTGAAAACAACGGGACTCATACTCTCAGCGCTTGTGGCGGTCCTGCAGGCCAGTGCAGGCGATTTTCTCCGCCAGCTTCCCGACGCGAAGCTCAGCGCACAGATCACGTCGGAGAGATTCAAAAATGCCGATGCGGTCATCATACTGAAAGAACAGGTACTGACGGTCAACGGAACGAGCTTCATGTACCGGGGGGAAGATCTGGAGGGAGAGTCGATGACCCAGACCACGATACTGCTGGTCAAGGTGCTCAACCAGGCCGGGATTGCACGGTTCGGATCGTTCGAATACGAGTATCCCGAACGGTTCGGGAATGAGATCAAGGCCGGTTTCGCATGCAGGGCCCGCGTGCAGAAGCCGGACGGCGAAGTGCTCGAAATGCCTGAAGGCGACGTGCAGGTCCTGGTCTCGGAAGAAAACAGCGAAGGGGACCCGGTCGCACGGAAAGCGGTCTTTAAGGTCCCCAACCTTGCGGCCGGGGATGTCGTCCAGATCGAATACACGATCACTGAGCCTCTTGCGCGCGCCACGAGCGGCCTGTTCTATTACAGTGACCGGGTTCCGGTCCTCGTCTCGAATCTCATGATCACGGTCCCCGGCTACGATGAACTGAAATGGTACAGTTTTCCGGCCGACCGGATCGGGGAGCCCAAGACCGCGCAGATCAGCAAAGCGTACGAGGCCGGTTTGACGTATATGTGGAGCCTGAAGAACGTCAATGCGATTCCGGATGAACAGTACACGTACACATTCGGTGACCTCGCGCTGATGACGGCGTTCACCGTGAACCGCCATTACAGCGGATTTACGAGGATCATGGACTGGGATTACATCGCCGGTGAGTACTTCAAGTATTTCATCGACGAAGGGAGCGTCAAGCACAAAAGGGCTGTGGAACTGGGGTTTGCAGAGGATCCTCCCGTCGTGTCGATGCTGCGTGTGGACAGTCTCTACACCGCACTCAGGCGATCGCTGGTCTTGAGGAGGAGAAACTCCCTCTATCCCCTGACGGACGACATCGACAATGTGTTCACGAAAAAGACGGGGGACGCGTCAGACCTCGCGTACATCTTCTACAAAATCCTGATGGACTGGAAGGCCGATGCGCGGCCGGCGTGGATCAGGGACAAGCGGAAAGGGACGTATGAGCCGACGGTATCGTCGCCCCAGTGGTTCGACAGGCTCGGCGTCCTCGTGAGGGTGGGGAACGAAGAGAAAATGTATGATTTCGACCGGTCCGTCCCGGCGCATTACGCCGTTCCCTCCTATCTCAAGGGTATCAACGTTCCCCTGCTCGGGGCCAAAGTGTGCGAGCACAGGAAGCTCCCGGCCCCCGCTGGGGCCGGGTCATTCATTCGTGAATCGCATGAGCTGGTGTTCCGGGGGACGGGTGAGCTTCGTGACAGCCTTGTCTATGCCTGCAACGGAACTCCCGCCGAAGAGTTGAGGGGCGAGGTCTACGAGCTGAAGGGAAAGGAGCTGCGGGATCACTGCGCGGCGATCGCCGCCGGGCGATGTCTCGCGGAAGCGGACACGGTCATCACTTCCGCTATCCTCGACGACCCCGAAATCCGCCTCGCGGTCAAGGGCAAATCGAAAGCCTCCGTCGCGCCGGTCGACGCGTTCCTGACCGTGAAGCTTCCCAACGAAACGCTGCGGCACTTCAGGGAGGAGATCTTCTCCGCCGTCCGGTACAACGACTTCGTCATGATCGAGCCGCTTGCCATGTCGGTCACGTGGCGGCTGCACGCTCCGCCCGGGTACGTGCTGCGGACCGTACCGTCCGATACCACGATACATACCGTGCGGGGTCTGGCGGCAGTCCTGAAATGCGCGCGGACGGACGACGGGCTCCGGATGCAGGCGGATCTGAAGTTTTCCGAGAGCGTGATACAGGCGGACGACTATCCGCGTATCATCAAGACGCTCGACGGTCTCCTTGCGGGCTGCGAGCAGGCTATCGTGCTGGCAAAGAAATAGCCCGCAGCCGTCCCCCCCCCGCCGGGGGGGACGGGGGGGCTAGAGCGTGAGATCTGCGGTCGCAGCGAACGACGGTGCCCTGCGGTTCCGGGTCGCCAGTTCAAAGGCGTACGCGATCCGTATGAGCGTTCCTTCGCTCCACGCGCGTCCGAAAAATGAGATGCCGACCGGAAGCCCGAAGACAAAACCCGCCGGTACCGTCACGCTGGGGTATCCGGCCACCGCTGCGGCTGTCGAGCTCCCCCCGACGAAGTGGTCTCCCAGGACGAGATCCGTCACCCACGCGGGGCCGTCGGTCGGTGCCACGAGCGCATCCAGTTTGAACTTGTCCATCACTGCGTCGATCCCTTCCTTGCGGGAAAGCCTCCGGTCGGCTTCCAGCGCGTCAATGTATTCCTTCTCCGAAAGGGGGCCTTTCGCCTCCGCCTTCAGGAACATCTCCTGGCCGAAATACGGCATCTCCCGTATTCTGTTCCGCTCGTTGTAGTCGATGATCTCCTTCAGTGTATGGACGGGGGTATCCGCCCCCCGCCGTGCGAGGTAGGCGTTCAGGTCCGCCTTGAGCTCGTAGAGGAGCACGGTGTTCTCGGTATCGTCGAATTTCCCGATGGTCTCGATGTCGGCGGGGTCGACAAGTATCGCTCCCCGGGCCTTGAGCACCTCCAGTGCGGGGTTGATCACCGCATCGACCTTGTCCAGAAACCCGAAGTACTTCCTCACGACGCCGATCCTTGCCCCTTTCAGTCCCCCCGCGTCCAGGAAGTGCGTGTAGTCCGCCTGAGATTTTCCCCCGCTCTCCCCCGTCGCCTTGTCCTCCGTGTCGACCCCCGTCATGGCGCCGAGCAGTATCGCGGCATCGCGCACCGTGCGCGCCATGGGGCCCGGCGTGTCCTGCGAATGAGAGATCGGTATGATCCCCGTGCGGCTGAGGAGCCCTACGGTCGGTTTGATCCCCACGATGCCGTTGACGGAGGAAGGACTGACGATCGAGCCATCGGTCTCCGTTCCCACCGCAACTGTGCAGAGATTCGCCGTGACTGCGGCGGCGGAGCCCGAGCTGGAGCCGGACGTGTTCCTGTCGAGGACGTACGGATTCTTCGTGAGTCCCCCTCGTCCGCTCCACCCGCTCGTCGAATGGCTCGAGCGGATGTTCGCCCACTCGCTCAGATTTGTCTTTCCCAGTATCACTGCGCCTGCGCGGCGGAGCTGTTTGACAATGAATGCGTCTTCCGGAGGCCTTGACCCGGTGAGTGCCAGCGAGCCGGCGGTGGTTGCCATCCTGTCCGACGTGTCGATATTGTCCTTGATGAGAACCGGAATGCCGTGCAGCGGCCCCCGCGGGCCCTTCTCTTTACGCTCCCTGTCCAGCCCGTCGGCGATCGGGAGCGCGTCAGGGTTCAGCTCGATCACGCTCCTGAGCGCGGGACCCTGCATATCGATCGCTTCGATCCGCGCGATGTATGACTCCGTGATCGAACGGGCGGTCAGTGTTCCGGACTTCATGCCGTCGGCGAGGTCCCCGATCGTCTTCTCGTCGAGTTCGGCAGCCCGGACGCCGGGGAGCGGAACAGGGGGATCTGGATTCCGCCGGGTGAGCATCCCCCCGGGGAGAGCAGCCATCAGCATTCCCCCCGAAACTCCTGTCTTGAGGAAGCCTCTCCGGGAGATACGGCCGTCCTGACTCTGTGTGCTGGATCTGTCGTTCATGGATGATTCCTCCGTTGTGTGTGCGTTCCCCACGCTGTTTTCCCTCGCTACTGCACGGTGTGAGCGTCGATCTGCCTCATCGCAGGCTGGAACCCCAGGCTCGCGGCCGTCCTGAGGTACGCGATCCCCTCCGGGTCGCGCGGCGACCTGCGCAGCAACACTGCGGCCGCCAGATAATAGGCTTCCCCGTAGGTTGGCCGGATTCCGATCGCCGCGCGCGCAAATCGAAGCGCGCCCGGCGCGTCCCCCTCCTTGTAGCAGAGATCCGCCATGCACAGCAGGCTGAACGCATCCCCCGGGGCCCTTTCGAGTGCCGCATTGATCAGCTGCGATGCCTCGTTGAACCGGTGCTGCGCGATACGCAGGTAGCCCAGGCGCGACAGGGCCAGATAATTGTCGGGCGCCAGCTGAAGTGATTTTACCAGTGCCTGTTCCGCGTGCGCCGTGTCCCCCGAGCCTGCATAGGCGGCACCCAGGCCGCTGTAGGCCTCGGCATAGTCCGGCTTGAGAGCAATTGCCTGCTGTATCTGTCCGATCGACTCGGCGAACGCGCGCTGGTCGAGCAGCGTGAGTCCGAGATCAAGGCGGACGACCGGGTGGTCCGGTGAGACCAGGGCTGCGTTGCGCCACATGGTTTCTGCGTCCCGCCAGAGGCGTATTCCTCGCTCGGAGAGAACGACAAGTCCCGCGCTCACCAGTATGGTCCCTGCCGCGAGGAGATACCGCCGCAGAGAAATGTCTCCTCTCTCCGCTCCCCTTTCCCATCCCTTTACAAAGAGATAGCCGAGGAGAATTCCCGCTGCGGGCGCGGCGACATACGTGTAACGGTTGGCAATGGCCTGAATCGTCGTCGGCACGATCCCCAGGACCGGGAGGAGTGTAACCGTGTGAAC
>Ga0335085_10005807_pt1 | contig 19689 bp, 16 predicted proteins | sample Lox_Sample_45_FD_206712 | JGI IMG/M metagenome (GOLD analysis project Ga0335085, IMG submission 206712) | Soil microbial communities from Loxahatchee National Wildlife Refuge, Florida, United States - Lox_Sample_4.5 | ecosystem: Environmental > Terrestrial > Soil > Wetlands | place: USA...
CCCCTCCAAGACACTGCTGCACGCGGCCAAGGTGATCGAGGAAGCCGCTGCCATGGCCGCCCATGGCATCAGCTTCGGCAAGCCCACGCTGGATCTGGCGAAGCTGCGCGGCTTCAAGAGCGGGGTCGTGAAGAAGCTCACCAGCGGCCTGTCGATGCTGGCCAAGCAGCGCAAGGTCGAGGTAGTGGTTGGCACCGGCAAGTTCCTCGACCCGCACGTCATTGCCGTCACCGGCGCCAAGGGCACCGAGAAGATCCGCTTTGACCACTGCATCATCGCCGCCGGCTCCGAGGCGGTGAAGCTGCCGGGCTGGCCCGCCGATCCGCGCATCATCGATTCCAACGGCGCGCTGGAACTGCCGGCCGCGGGCGGCCGCATGCTGGTGGTCGGCGGCGGCATCATCGGTCTTGAGATGGCCTGCGTTTACGACGCCTTGGGCACCAAAGTGAGCGTGGTCGAACTGACGCCGACCCTGATGCCCGGCTGTGATCCGGATCTGGTCAAGCCACTGGAGAAGCGCCTGCGGGGCCGCTACGAGCAGATCCTGCTCGGCATCAAGGTGAGCGCGGTGGAAGCGACCCCGGCGGGCATCCGCGTCAGCTTCTCGGGCGACAAGGCTCCGGAGCCGCAGCTGTACGACCTGGTGCTGGTGGCCGTGGGCCGCACCCCCAATGGCCGGCTGATCGGTGCGGAGGAGGCCGGAGTGAAGGTCAGCGACCGCGGCTTCATTCCGGTGGACAAGCAGCTGCGCACCAATGTGTCGCACATCTTCGCCATCGGCGACATCGCCGGGCCGCCGATGCTGGCCCACAAGGCCAGCCACGAGGCCAAGGTGGCCGCCGAGGTGATCGCCGGGCACAAGGCCGCCTTCGATGCGCGCGTGATTCCCTCCGTCGCCTACACCGATCCGGAGGTCGCCTGGGTGGGTGTGACCGAAACCGAGGCCAAGGCCAAGGGCATTGCGATCGAGAAAGCCATGTTCCCCTGGGCCGCGAGCGGCCGTTCACTCTCACTGGGACGCGACGACGGCTTCACCAAGCTGCTGTTTGATCCCTCGACCCGACGGGTCATCGGCGGCGGGATCGTCGGCCCCAATGCCGGCGATCTCATCAGCGAGGTGGCCTTGGCCATCGAGATGGGCGCGGACGCCAGCGACGTGAGCCTCACCGTGCATCCGCATCCGACCCTGTCGGAGACCGTGGCCTTCGCCGCCGAGGCCTTCGACGGCACTCTCACCGACCTGTACATGCCGAGGAAGAAATAAGCCACTTCGGTATGCGGATCGCTACGCTTCGCGGTAGCGATCCAGGTCCTCGATGCGCCGCTGCAGGCGCGCTGCCCAGGTCAGCTGCACGACGATGGTCCACAGCGTCACCAGCGCCGCGGCCAGGAACAGGCAGCAACCACCCAGGATCACCGTCATGTGCGGCAGCCGCGCCCAGATGAAGCGGCCCGCGGCGTAGGCCACCAGCGCAATGCCCGGCATCACCGGCAGCACGTACCAGCGCCACATGCCGCGCAGCATGTCGCGTTCGTGTTCGAGCTGCGCACGGTGGAACTGCACCAGCGCCGCCGCCGGCGGCGCGTCGCGCACCAGCGGACCGGAGCGCCGGAACAGGCTCACCGCCGCAAACGCACAGCCCAGCAGCAGCACCGCGCAGCTCACATGCCACAGAAGCGAGATCGGCCAGGAACCGATCCAGCACAAGGGTACGCCGGCAATCAGCCAGGTGATCAGTTCCTTGACGTTGCGGCGCCGGATGTGGCCGCGGAAGCCTTCGATCTTGGTGCGCATCTCAAGCGGTGAGATCACCACCGGTGTGGTCGGCACGCGCTGCCACAGCGCCTGCAGCTCCTGAACTGAAACGACTTTCTGCTCCATGGCTACTCCTTCGCCCCGAGCCGTCTGGCCAGGAGCGTCTTGATGCGATGAATCTTGGTGGCGACTGCGCCGGCGCTCAGGCCGGTGATCTCCCCGATGGTGGCGGCATCCAGTTCATCCAGGTACAAGAGCATCACCTGCCGATCCAGCGGCACCAGGCGATGGATTTCCGCCAGCAGCCGCTGCAGAACCTGCGCCTCCTCCAGCCCCGCGGTGGCATCGGCGATCGGCGCCTCGGCGGCGGCCTCCAGGTCCAGCATCTGGCCGAGGCGGGCACGCTGTTCGCGCCAGATGTGCTTCGCGGCGACGTTGTGCGCGATGCGATAGACCCAGGTGCGCAGCGAGGCGCGAAACTCGAAGGCCGCCAGACTGCGCCACAGTTCCAGGTGGATTTCCTGCAGCAGGTCGCGCCGCCGGTCGGTGTCGCGCTCATAGCCGCACGCCAGGCGCTCCAGCGCGGCGCCGAACTGCTCGGCGGCCCGGACATACAGCTGCTCCTGCGGCAGCGGCTCGGTGGCGCTGTAGGGGATGGAAGTCATGGACGTTTGAGAAGGTAGTGTCGAGGCGCAGCGCTTTCTTACACGCCGCCGCGCCGGGGCGCACCCGGATCAGCCCCGCGTCAGGCGTGCCACCAGCGCCTCGACCCGCCGCAGATAATCCAGATCATCCGGCGCGCGCCCGGCCCGCTGCGCCTCGGACAGGGTTTCCGCAAGCGGGGTCAGCAGCGCATGCTCGGCCTGATGGGCATCCCCGAAGTGCTCGCACAGCCTGCGGTGCAGGGCGGCAAACCCCGCTGGCCGGTCGGTGCTGAGCTGTTCGCGCAGCGCCAGATGCATGCCCATGTGCAGGAAAGGGTTCTCGCGGCCGCCTTCGGGCGTGAACTCCGCATGCAGCACATCCTCAGCGCCCTCCAGCCACGGGATGTACTCGGGATGTTCGGCGATGACGGCGGCAACCTGCTTCTCCAGCGGCTGCAGGGGCAGTTGCGCCTGGAACTTGCGCCAGGAGGCCAGGTACATCTGACGCAGCTGCTCGCGGCTCTGGGTGGCGAATATGGGCATGCAGTGCCTTCAGGGCGCCGGGGTCTTGTCCGGATAGTTGCACAGATCCTGGATCAGGCAGGTCGGACACTTCGGCCGCCGCGCCGTGCAGGTATAGCGTCCGTGCAGCAGCAGCCAGTGATGGGCCTCGCGTGCGAACTGTGGCGGCGTGGATTTGACCAGCGCGGTCTCCACCGCCAGCGGCGTGTGCCCCGGCGCGAGGCCGGTGCGGTTGGCCACCCGGAAGATATGCGTGTCCACGGCGATGGTGCTGTGGCCGAAGGCGATGTTCAGCACCACGTTTGCGGTCTTGCGCCCGACCCCGGGCAGCGCTTCGAGCGCCTCGCGGTCTTCGGGCACCTGGCCATGATGCAGATCCACCAGGCGCTGACACAGCCCGATCAGATTGGCCGCCTTGGCATTGTAGAGCCCGACAGTCTTCAGGTAGGGCTTCACCCCCGCCACACCGAGAGCCAGCAGTTGCCCGGGCGTATTGGCCACCGGAAACAGCCGGGCGGTCGCCCCGTTCACGCTCTTGTCGGTGGTATGGGCCGAGAGCATCACCGCCACCAGCAGTTCAAAGGGCGTGGTGTAGTTCAGTTCGGAGACCGGTTCGGGATTGGCGCCCTGCAGGCGCGCGAACAGCGCCCGGCGGCGCGCGGGGCTGAAGGAGGCGGCCCGGCGCTTGGCAGGGGCCTTCCTGCTCATGGCGTCTCGCGATCCGGCGGACGCGCCAGCTGCTTGCGCGCATCCAGCAGCGCGGCGCGTTCGCTCGCACGCCGCTGCACCCGTTCCTGGTGCGCCGCGTAGCGCGCGCGGTTGTCGCTCGCCTCCGGCGCGCCGCCGGGGACGGCAGCCGGATCCAGGTCCACCAGGCTGATGCAGTCCACGGGGCAGGGCGCGATGCACAGCTCACACCCCGTGCACAGCTGCGCCACGACGGTGTGCATATAGCGCGCAGCGCCGATAATGGCATCCACGGGACACGGCGGCAGACACTTGGCGCAGCCGATGCAGCGCTCCTCATCGATCACGGCGACGCGCGCTGCCGTCTCCACCCCGAATTGCGGGTTGAGCGGCAGCGCTTCGCGGCCCAGAAGCTGCGCCAGCGCGGCGATGGTGGCAGCACCGCCCGGCGGGCACTGATTGATCGGGGCGCCCTGCTGGATGGCGGTCGCATACGGCAGGCAGCCCGGGTAACCGCAGCGCGTGCATTGGGTCTGCGGCAGCAGCGCATCGATGGCGCGAACGTCCAAGGTGCGCGCCTTTCAGGTGATGCGCATGCCCGCCGTGGCACCCGAGTCGGGCGCCAGCAGGAACAGACCGGGACCCTCGCCGCTGGCACACAGCACCATGCCTTCGGAGGTGCCGAATCGCATCTTGCGCGGCGCGAGGTTGGCGACCACCACCGTGAGGCGCCCCACCAGCGTCGCCGGGTCGTAGGCGGCGCGGATACCGGAGAACACCGTGCGCGTCCGGCCTTCGCCCACATCCAGCGTGAGCTGCAGGAGTTTGTCTGAACCGCTGACCGCCTCGGCGGCCACGATCCGCGCCACGCGCAGGTCGACCTTTGCAAACTCATCGATGCCGATGGGGGAAGTAGCAGGCGCGGCGGCTGCCGCCGCCGCCGGCTGCGCCTGGGGCGATTCCTGGGTGAGTTTGTCGAGCATCTTGCTGTCCACGCGCGTCATGAGGTGTTGGTACGGACGGATCCGGTGTCCCGCCGGCAGCACGGTAGCACCATCGGACCATTGCAGCGGAGCGATTCCCAGAAACTGCTCCGCGCGCTGGGCCAGTCCCGGAACCACCGGCTTGAGCAGCAGCGTCAGCAGCCGGAACAGATTGAGGGCGAGACTGCACACCGCCTGCAGCTGCGCGCCGCGGGTGGCGTCGCGGGCGATCTCCCAGGGCGCATGGTCGGCGACGAAGCGGTTGGCAAGATCCGCCAGATGCATGCTCTGGCGCAGCGCCTGGCCGAAGTCGCGCTGCTCGTAGGCGTCGCGGATGGCGGGCAGATCGCGCCGGAACTCCTCCAGCACCGGATCGTGGGCATCGATGGCGCACAGCTGGCCCTCGAAGCGCTGGGTGAGGAAGTTCGCGCAGCGGCTGGCGATGTTGACGTACTTGCCGACGAGGTCACTGTTGACCCGTGCCAGGAAATCCTGGGCGCCGAAGTCCACGTCTTCGACATTGGCATTGAGCTTGGCGGCGATGTAGTAGCGCAGCCAGTCCGGATCCATGCCGATCTGCAGATAGCGCAGCGGGTCGATGCCGGTGCCGCGCGATTTGGACATCTTGGCGCCCTCGACGGTGAGGAAGCCGTGCACGTGGATATTGTCCGGCACCTTGTAGGGGGCGCCGGCGAACTTGAGCATCGCAGGCCAGAACAGGGTGTGAAAATAGATGATGTCCTTGCCGATGAAGTGGATCTGCTCGGTGTGCGGATCGGCGAGGAACTGCTGAAAGTTCCCGGTGGCGCCGTTGCGCGCGGCAGCCCCGGTGGTGAAGTAGTTCTCAAGCGCCGCCAGGTAACCGAGCGGTGCGTCCAGCCACACGTAGAAGTACTTGCCCGGATGATCCGGAATCGGTATTCCAAAGTAGGGCGCATCGCGGGAGATATCCCAGTCCCCGAGGGCGTCGGCACCGGTGCCGTCGAGCCATTCGCGCGCCTTGTTCGCAACCTGCATCTGCAGGTGCCCGGGCGCGCCGATCCACTCTTCCAGGAACTGCCGGCAGCGCGGATCGGAGAGCCTGAAGAAGAGGTGATCCGAGGTGCGCAGTTCGGGGATCGACCCCGACAGCGTCGAATAGGGGCTGATCAGATCGGTGGGTGCATTCACCGTGCTGCACACCTCGCAGGCATCGGCGTACTGCTCCTTGGCATGACAGTGCGGACACTCGCCCTTGATGTAGCGATCCGCCAGGAACATGCCCTTCACCGGATCGTAGAACTGCTCGACGGGGCGCACGTCGATCAGCCCGGCATGCTTGAGGCGGCGGTAGACGTCCTGCGCCAGCTGCGTGTTCTCCGGTGAATCGGTGCTGTACCAGTGATCGAAGCTCAAGGCAAACCCATCCAGGTAGCGGCGCCGTCCGGCGAGGATGCCGCGCACCAGTTCCTGCGGGGTGATGCCCTCGGCCTGCGCCTTGAGCATGATGGGGGCGCCATGGGCATCGTCGGCGCAGATCAGATGGACCTGCGAGCCCACCAGGCGCTGGAACCGCGCCCAGATGTCGACCTGGATGTACTCCATGATGTGGCCGATGTGCAGCGGGCCGTTGGCGTAGGGCAGGGCGCTGGTGATGAAGAGGGTTCGTGACATCCGCGCAGTCTACCGCACCGGCGCGGATTGCCGGTTGCCCCGGGCGCGACGGCGGTGCCAAGATGCCCTCCGATGGCACGCAACGTGGAGATCAAGGCGCGCATTGACAGCGTCGCGGCGCTGCTGCCGCGCGCCGCGCAGCTGGCCGGCTCTGCTGCCACGATCCTGCGCCAGGAGGACACGTTTTTTGCCTGCCCCCATGGGCGCCTCAAGCTGCGCGACCAGTTCGAGGCGGGGGCCGAGCTCATCTTCTACCGGCGCGCCGACCAGTCCGGACCCAAGGAGTCCTTCTACGAGCGCGTGCCGGTGCAGGATCCGCAGCGTCTGTGCGAGGTGCTGTCGCTGGCGCACGGCCAGATCGGCCGCATCCGCAAGCGCCGGCTGCTGTTCCTGGTCGGTCGCACCCGCATCCACCTCGATGAGGTCGAAGGACTTGGCGCGTTTGTGGAACTGGAAGTGGTGCTGCGCGCGGGCGAATCCGTCGCATCCGGAACCGCGGAGGCCCATCGGCTCATGGGCGAGCTCGGTATCGGCGCGCAGCAGCTGATCGAAGGTGCCTATCTGGATCTGCCGCCGGCCGCACCATGATGGTGCGGGAGGGTCAGCGCGGAACGCCGTCCTGCCACTGCGGCCAGTGGCTCACGATGGCCTGCACCAGCGGCATGCCGGCCTGCACCAGGTTATCGGTGGAGATGCGGATCGCTCCGGAGAGCGCGCGCTGCGCCAGCATCGAGTCATAGGTGCTCTGTCCCGGAAAGGGACGATCGAAATCCGACCCGGTGCGCAGCACCGCGACCCGGCGCAGATCCGCAAGGCCGGAATGGGCGGCGCGGGTCAGCGCTTCGAGCGTCGCGTTGTCCTCCTGCTGGGAACTGCAGTAATCACCGTGGCCATCGGTCAGCACGCGCGTCCAGCGCGCCGCGCGGGCGCCCAGGTGCGGGCCGGACCACCAGGTGTCGCCCGACGCGGTGTCGCACTGGGTCACCGCCGGCGGCTGGTTCGCCGGTGCGGCCGCATAGGACCTGCGGTAGGCGCGCACATCCCCACTGTCTTCGAGCCTGGCGTGCTGCGAGAGCTGCAGGGCCTGGTGCAGCAGCCTCTCGTCGAGCTGGAACACCTCGGTGCGGTAGTCGAAGCGGGGTTTCTCCCCGGGGCCGTTGGTGAGGATGCCGAAGAAGCCGTCGGGCCAGCCCTGGGGCATGTCGCGGACGTCGATTTCATGGGTCAGGTCCACATCCACCACGTAGCGGGCCCAGGTGGCGGTGCCGATGGTGCCGTGGCCGGGGTCGATGCCGGCGATACCGGCGATCAGGAAATAGGCGCGGCGCAGATCGAAGAGACCGCTGTAGAGCAGCGCGGTCAGCGAGGCGGCCGCATTCGCATGGCCCATTCCCGTGGTCATCTGACACACCCCGGAGCTCGTGCAGCGCACCAGCGGGTAGTCGCTGGAGAGCCCGGGTACCGGGATCGCGCGAGTGGGCTTCAGGGCCGCGATCCAGGGCTCGGCCTCGAGACTGAACATGTTGATGATCATGACTTTGACCGGGATGCGCTCCGCGGCATCAGCGGGTCGCGCCGCCGCGCAGCCGAGCAGCATCAGCGCGGCACCTGCAAGAACCCGGGGGAGGGAAGTAGCGGCCATGAGCGGTCCACCTTGAGATCAGACGTGGAACGGATCGTACACAGCTGCGGCCTCTCGCACACCAGCGAGCCGAGGCATGCAAATGGTGCGCAACGCGGGCCGATGCACCACAACGACCTGCGCGCTTGACATGGCGACCGCGGCGCTTGATAGCCTTGCGCGTGTCGCTTCGCCCACAACAACAAAGGGGGTCCTGTGACTTCGCGCATTCATCCTCTGATGGCCGCGGCCCTGTGGCTGTACGGCGGCGTGTGTGTCGCACAGGCACAAGAAAGCAGTGACGCGGCCTCCTCGGCCCCCGTGGCCATCAAGTCCATCTCGGCCGCGACCGCCGCGGGGGATCTTCAGGAGGTCGTGGTCAACGGCATCAAGCGCGGCGATCTGATCATGCCGACCACGGTGACCTCAGGGTCCGCCTATGGGCTGGATCTGAACGTCATGGACACACCGCGCAATAACACCGTGCTCTCCAAGGTGCAGATCGATGCCCTGAACGTGCAGAACCCCGGCGGTTTCTCCTCCCTGACCTCCAGTGCCTATTCGGACGCCTCCTTCGGCCAGCCGAACGTGCCGCGCATTCGCGGCCAGCTCGCCGACGTCTTCTTCAACGGCATGCGCGACAGCTTCACCCTGAACGGCTACGGGGCACCGATGAGCTTCGTGATGGTGGACTCCATCGACATCGTCAAGGGTCCGGCGAGTGTGCAGGGCGGGGCCGGGGCCGGCGTGGGGGGTTCGATCGACATCACCACCAAGGTCCCCTCGAGTACCAATTTCGCGGCCATGCTCGATGCGGAAGTCGACAGCCAGCAAAAGCGCATCGTGGGATTCGACGTCGGAGGTCCGATCACTTCGGGTATCGCCGCGCGCGTGAGCTTCATCAGCAACGACAGCGGCAGCTACTACTACGACATGTTCTTCCACCAGCAGCAGCTCTATGCGGTGCTGGTGGACCAGATCACCCCCAACTACACGCTGTCGGTCAACGGCAGCTTCGTTGACACCAAGTACCGCGAGAACGATGGCATCAATCGCGTGAATCAGGGTCTGATCGACACCGATACCTACCTCACCGGCGCCCCGCCGCTGGATGAGGTCGAAGGGTACGGCACCCTGGTCGAGATGACCGGCAGCACCCGGCTGAACCGGCGCATCATCATCGATGAGCCCGACGGGACCGACGCGCATTCGCAGCACGCGATGCTGCAGGCCATCCAGACCTACCGCGTCAACGACAATTTCTCCATCGTGAACAATACTTTCTACGACTACATCAACCGCTACAACCAGACCGAGGACTACTACGCCGACACCGCAGAAGGCAGCTATACCATCGAGAACAAGACCGACTTCAAGGTCAGCTTCAACCTGGGTGCGGTGGCCAACCAGGTGGACGCCGGCTTCACCTACCGCTACGCGCATGTGCTGGACATCCAGAACTACGTGAACGAGCCGGTGAGCGTCTTCGACCTGTCACAGGATCCGAGCACCTGGATTTTTCCGGCCGCCAACCAGGGCCCCTCCGGCGGCGCCATTCTCTACAACGCCGCCTTCGGACATCCGCAATACGGCGTGGCGGCGAGCAACTTCATCACCCCCGATACCTCGGTGGATTCGAACCTGCAGGACGCGGCCGTTTTCCTGGAGCACCGGCTGCAGTTCTCACCGCAGTTCAGCGCGCTCTACGGATTGCGCGCGGACGCGGTGCAGCTGAACGACTCGGACCCGCTGTTCGCGCAGGTGCTCGCCGATCCGGATGCCGGCTGGTCCTACAATGGCGGTCCGCAGTCGCAGCACACGGCCTGGTACGGCCTCTACAACGGCAACATCAGTTTGGTGTACAGCCCCAGCACCTGGGTGTCCGGCTATCTCACCTACAATAAGGCGCAGTACGTCGACGCCAACGACAATGACGGCTCGATCTCCGCACTCGGACTGGATGCGACCACGCAGCTGCGGCAAAAGACGCTGCTGGAGGAGGCGGGGCTGAAGTTCGACCTGCTCGGCAAGGCGCTGTTCGTGTCCACGGCGGGCTTCAAGCAGGAGCGTACCGTTCCCACCGGTCAGGGCGGCATGGTGCAGTCAAGGGCCCATATCACCGGCGGCGAGATCGAGCTGAACTTCCAGCCCAACCCGCACTTCTTCGCCACGGCCAGTTACTCCTACCTGCACACAACCCTCGACACGCCGGCGGGATTCTGGAACTTCCCGGCTCAAGCCGGTACCAACATCGATGGCGCGGGCGAGTCCGTGGTATTTGAGCCCGGGCAGACGCTGATCGATCCGGGCGTGCCCGAGCATCTCTTCAATGCCCTGGTGAATTACAAGTTCGACAACGGTCTGGGGCTGCAGGCGAACGTGCAGGTGACCGGTCCGATCCAGACCACGCAGGGCGGCGCGGTGGATGTCGCCGCCACCGAAGCGAACCTGGTGAGCAGCTTTGGTCCGGACTCCTTCATCGGGCTGCCGGCCAACGTGGCGCTTGCGGCGCTGCCGGCCGCGATTGCGAACAGCGGCTATTACCGCCCGCCGACCATTCCCTGGCAGTACACCATCAATGCGGGCGTGTTCTATAGCTTCCTCGACCACTACACCGTCAAATTCGAAATCTACAACCTCACCAACGAGCGCAACCTGCAGAACGACTATTCCTTCTACGGCAATGACTTCCTGACCCTGATCCCGCCGCGCAGCTACGATCTGACGTTCACCGCCAAACTGTAGCGGGCCGGCGGGGGGGCGAGGTCAACGGGAGGCGGCGAGGGCGTCGATCTGCGCCAGCCAGCGCAGCTTGTACTCCGGTTCGAGAAAGGAGGCCGCAATGGAATTGCGCGCCAGCTGCATCAGATGCGCACGCGTGAGCGCGAGTGCCTCGGCCACGGCCCGGAAGTTCTCCAGCAGGTAGCCGCCGAAGTAGGCCGGGTCATCCGAGTTCACCGTGGCGCACACACCCGCCTCGAGCAGCGTGCGCAGGTTGTGATCGGCGAGGGTGTCGAACACCCGCAGCCGCACGTTCGACAGCGGGCACACCGTCAGCGGCACCTGCTCGCGTACCAGGCGCGCCAGAAGCGCCGGATCCTCCGTGCAGCGCACGCCATGATCAATGCGCTGCACCTTCAGCAGGTCCAGGGCCTGCTCGATGTAGGCCGGCGGGCCTTCCTCCCCGGCATGGGCCACCGCCCGCAATCCCAGCGATCGGGCACGCGCGAACACGGCCGCGAAATGCGCCGGCGGGTGTCCGATTTCGGTGGAATCCAGTCCCACCCCCGCCAGCTGCCCGCGCCAGGGCAGGGCTTCCTCGAGGGTCCGCAGCGCGTGCTCGGCCGGCAGGTGCCGCAGGAAGCACAGGATCAGCCGCGAGGTCACGCCGGTCGTGGCCCGCGCCTCATCCAGTGCCTGCAGGATTCCCCCCATCACCGCCCGCAGGGGCACGCCGCGGGCGGTGTGGGCCTGGGGATCGAAGAAAATCTCGGCATGTACGATGCCCTCGGCGTGGGCCCGGCGCAGGTACGCGGCGGTCAGGGCGTGGAAGTCGCTCGCCTCACGCAGCACCCGGGTGCCGGTGTAGTACAGATCGAGGAAGGACTGCAGGTCGCGGAAGCGGTACGCGGCGCGCAGTTCGGCCACGCTGTGCTGGGGCACCTGCACTTTGTTCTTGGCGGCGAGCGCCAGCAGCATCTCCGGCTCGAGCGTGCCCTCGATGTGCAGGTGCAATTCGGCTTTGGGCAATGCCTTGATGAACTCGGGGCTGGCGAGCGTCATGGCCCATGATTGCATACGCCTCGTCATTGTCGTTAGCATCGCTCATGGGTGAATTGAGCGCAGAGGTTCTGGATACCAGCGTCGGGCGTCCCGCGGCGGGCGTGCGCATCGAGCTGCACGAGCGCGCGCCCGAGGGGCTGCGGCTGCTGACCAAGGGAGCCACCGGCGAGAATGGCCGGCTGGGTGCGCCGTTGCTGGCCGGCGTCCACATGAAGGTCGGCAGCTATCTGCTCACCTTCCATACCGCCGAGTATTTCCGGGCGCGCGGCGTGGAGCTGCCCAAGCCCGCCTTCATCGAATACGTCGCGATCCAGATCGGCATCTCCTCGGCCGAACAGCACTACCACGTGCCGCTCTTGATCACTCCGTGGAGCTACTCGGTGCATCGCGGCGCCACGCCGGGCGATGGCTGAATTCCTCTCAACCGCGCCTTAGGATTGGCTCATGCTGCAGCGTCTGTTCGGCCTCGCGGAGCGCGGCACCTCGGTGCGTACCGAGATCGCGGCCGGATTCACCACCTTCATCACCATGGCCTACATCGTGGTGGTGAACCCGCTGATTCTCGGTGATGCGGGCATGCCGGTGGCGGCAGTGGCGGTGGCCACCTGCCTGGCGTCGGCCTTCGGCTGCATCCTCATGGGAGTGCTGTCCAACTATCCACTGGCCATGGCGCCGGGCATGGGCCTCAATGCCTACTTCACCTACACCGTGGTCAAGGGCATGGGCATCCCCTGGCAGACGGCGCTGGGCTGTGTGTTCCTCTCCGGCTGCGCCTTCGCGCTGCTGACCGCGGTCGGTGTGCGCAAGGTCATCATCGGCGCGCTGCCGCGTTCGCTGTTCGCCGCGATCGGCGGCGGCATCGGCCTGTTCATCGCCTTCATTGGTCTTAAGGCGGCCGGCATCATCGTCGCCGATCAGGGCACCACCGTCGCGCTCGGTCACCTGACGACCCCGACGGCGGCGGTGTCGCTGCTGGGTCTGCTGGTCATTGCCGCCCTGCAGGTGCTCGGGGTCCGCGGCTACATGCTGATCGGCATCCTGGTGACGGCGCTCGCGGCCTGGCTCATCGGGCCGTCGCATTTCACCCCCGGGCACTTCAATTTGCATGATCTGTCCGGCACCGCCTTCAAACTCGACATCCCCGCGGCGCTCAACCTGCGCGGCGGCATCGGCCGTTCGGTGCTCGAAATCATCTTCGTGTTCCTGTTCGTCGACATGTTCGACAATGTCGGCACGCTGGTCGCGGTGACACGGCGTGCGGGCCTCGCGGGTGCCGATGGCAGCATCCCGCGACTCAATCGCATCCTGGCGGCGGATTCGGCCGCGATGTTCGTGGGCGCCGTGGCGGGCACCAGCCCGGTGACCAGCTACATCGAAAGTGCCGCGGGTGTCGCGGCCGGTGGCCGCACCGGTCTCACCAGCGTGGTGGTGGGCGTGCTGTTCCTCGCCACGCTCCTCATCGCACCGATCGTGCAGGCCATTCCGGCCGCGGCGACCGCACCGGCGCTGGTGCTGGTCGGGGCGCTGATGATGGGGGCGCTCGCGGAGATCGACTGGAAGGACCCGGGGCAGGCCATCCCGGCCTTCCTGACCGTGGTGGTCACGCCGCTGAGCTACTCGATCACCAACGGGCTGGCGTTCGGGATCACAAGCTATGCGCTGCTGAAACTGATCCGGGGCCAGGCACGTGCCTCGGACTGGCTGGTGTTCGTGCTCGCCGCGCTGTGCGTGGTGAGGTTTGTGTACCTGTCGTAGGGCTGCAGTAGACTGGCTCATGAGCGCAGGTGACTACCCCCGCGACCTGATCGGCTACGGCGCGTTACCGCCGAGTCCGCGCTGGCCGCAGAGCGCGCGTATCGCGGTGCAGTTCGTGCTGCACTACCAGGAGGGTGGTGAGGCCGACATCCTGCACGGGGATGCCCACGCGCACGGCGCGCCGCACGAGGCAGTGGACGCCCCGCTGCCGGCACAGGCGCGCAATCTGCCGCTGGAATCGCTGTATGAGTACGGCAGCCGCTCAGGAGTGTGGCGCGTGCTGCGCCTGGCGCAAGAGTTCGGCGTGCCGCTGACGGTGTTCGCGGTGGCGAGGGCGCTGGAGCGGCATCCGGCCCTGGCGCGCGAGCTCGTCGGTCTCGGGCACGAGATCGCCTGCCATGGCTGGCGCTGGATCGACTATCAGAACGTGCCCGAGGAGCAGGAACGCGCCGACCTGCGCCGCGCCATCGAGGTGCTGACGCGGGTCAGCGGATCGCGCCCGCTGGGCTGGTACAGCGGGCGCCCGAGCGTCAACACCCGTCGGCTGGTGGTCGAGGAGGGCGGTTTTCTCTACGACTCCGACGCCTACAACGATGACCTGCCTTACTGGGTGCAGTCGGCCGGGCGCCGGCATCTGGTGGTGCCATATACGCTGGATGCCAATGACTGCAGGTTCGACGCCGCGCCGGGCTTCCGGCAGGGCGAGGATTTCTTTCTCTATGCGCGCGATTCCTTCGATGCGCTGTATGCCGAGGGCGCGACGGCGCCGAAGATGCTCTCCATCGGGCTGCATTCGCGCCTGATCGGGCGCCCGGGGCGCAGCGTCGCCCTGCGCCGGCTGTTCGCGCACATGCGCGCGCATCGGGATGTGTGGTTCTGCCGCCGCATCGACATCGCCCGTCACTGGATCGAGCATCACGCGCCGGCCTGAAGGCCAGGCACCGCCACTAGCCCTGGTCGCGGACCGGCTCGAACTTGGCCTTGTTGATGCCTTTCTTGAAGGCTTCCTTGCCGCTGATCAGGCGCTGATCCAGCAGCTGCTGGATGGCGCTGTCCATGGTGCGCATGCCGAACTGCGCGCCGGACTGCATGCTGTTCTCCAGCTGATCGAGCTTGCCCTGGCGGATGAGGTTGGAGGTGGCGGGGGTATTGACCAGGATCTCCAGCGCCGCGACGCGCCCCTGCTTGTCGGCACGCTGCAGCAGCTGCTGGGAGACCACGCCGCGCAGGGAGGTGGAGAGCATGGTGCGCACGTGCGACTGCTTGTCCGACGGAAACACGTTGACCATGCGGTCGACGGTCTGCGCGGCGCCGTTGGTGTGCAGGGTTCCCATGACCAGGATGCCCATCTCGGCGGCCGTGACCGCGATGCTCATGGTCTCCAGGTCGCGCAGCTCGCCCACCAGGATCACATCCGGGTCCTCGCGCAGTGCCGAGTGCAGGGCGGCGGAGAAGGTCGGCGCGTGGTGGCCCACCTCGCGCTGACTGATGAGGCAGCTCTTGCGCTGATGCACGAACTCGATGGGATCCTCGATGGTCAGGATGTGTCCCTGCACCCGCGAATTGATGTCGTCAATGAGCGCCGCGAGCGTCGTCGACTTGCCTGAACCGGTCTTGCCGGTCACCAGGATCAGTCCCTGGGTATGGCGGCACATCTGGCGCACCGCTTCCGGCAGCTTCAGCTCATCCATGGTGAGCGCCTTGGACGGGATGGCGCGAAACACCGCGCCCATGCCGTTCAGATGGCGCAGCACGTTGACGCGGAATCGGCCGCGATCACCCATGGTATAAGCGAAATCCGCGCCTTCCTTGGTCTCGAACCGATCGACCGCGATCTTGGGCATGATCTCGTAGAGCGCCTCGCGCACCACGGTCGGATCGAGCTTGTCGGGCCGCAGCGGCATCAGATCGCCGTACTGGCGGATGCGCGGCGGGTCACCGGCGATGAAGTGCAGGTCGGAGCCGCGCTTCTCCAGGATCTCGTTCAGGTATACGTCGATGGCGGGCATGGCTCAATCCGCGGGCAACGTTGCGGTGCCGGTGAATTCCGCCTTGGGCAGCACGCTGGTGTCGGTCACGAACTTCTGGAACAGGCTCTTGTTGGAGGCATACGCATAGGCATCATCCGGATCGATCTCGCGCGCATTGATGCCGGCCAGCAGCGCCTGATCCAGCACCTGCATGCCCATGTCGCGGCCCATCTGCAGCTGCGTGAGGATCTGATGGCTCTGATCGGTCTGGATCAGTTTGGCGATGGCCTTGGTCATCACCATGATTTCGCAGATGGCGCGGCGCCCGCGGCCATCCACGGTCTTGCACAGGATCTGGGTCACCACCGCCAGCAGGCTCTGTGACAGGAAGCTCTTGGTCTGCTCGCGCTCCTCGACCGGGAGGGCATCGATCACCCGGTCGATGGTCTTGACCGCGCCGGTGGTGTGCAGGGTGCCCAGCACCAGGTGTCCGGTCTCGGCGGCGGTCATCGCCATGCGGATGGTTTCGGCATCGCGCATTTCGCCCACCAGGATCACATCCGGATCTTCGCGCATCGCGGCGCGCACCCCTTCGGCGAAGGTCGGAATATGGGTGTGCAGCTCGCGCTGGATGACCTGGCTGTTCTTGCTGCGGTGTACGAACTCGATGGGGTCTTCCAGGCTGATGATGTTGAGTTTGCGGGTGTGGTTGAGGTGATCGATCATCGCCGCCAGTGTGGTGGACTTGCCGGTGCCGGTGGAGCCGGTCACCAGGATCATGCCCTGGTGGTAGTCGCACAGCTTGGTGACGATGGGTGGCAGCGCCAGCTTCTCCAGGGAGGGTACCTCGGTGGGAATGGCGCGGAAGGTGGCGCCGACGCCGGTATCCTTGCGGTAGATGTTGACGCGGAAGCGTCCCCCATCGGCGGACACGTAGGAGAAATCCAGATCACTGCCGCCGGCGAAATGCTCGGCCTGGGAGCGGGTGAGGATCTCGGTCACGTACCCCTCCAGCTCCACCGCCCGCAGGTCGCGGAACTTGATCGGCAGCAGGTCGCCATGCATGCGCAGCATGGGCGGGACGCCCACCGCCAGGTGCACGTCCGAACACCCCTGTTGCATGCCGAGTTTCAGGAACGCGTCGATGCGCGCCACAGACTACCCCTCGTGGCCAATCCGGCCTGACAGGCCCTAGGTTTTGCCAAGTCTAGGCCACATAATCAATGGCTTGCGTCAGGAAATTTGACCTGACGCACGAAACCCACTCCTTGAAGTGCCGGAATGCCCCTTTCGGGTGCATATCCTACAGGTAGGCTTCCAGCGCGCTGCGCAGTTCGTCCATGGACTGGAAGCGCTTGTTCTTGTCGACGGCCATGGCCTTCATGACCGCCTCGCTCAGCCCCTGGGGCAGGGCGGGGTTGATTTCCGCCGGCGGCCGCGCCCGGCCCTGCACGTGCTGGTACATCACCGACATGTGATCGCCGCGCGCGTAGGGCGGTACGCCGGTGAGCATTTCATACAGGATGACGCCCTCGGCATAGATGTCGGCGCGCTCGTCCACTTTCTTGCCCAGGATCTGCTCGGGGGCCATGTACTTGGGCGAACCGATGACGTAGCCGGTCTTGGTCAGCTGGGTGTCGCCCTCGCGGTGCGCCGCGGCGACGCCGAAGTCCACGATCTTGAGCAGTCCATCCTGATTGATGAGGACGTTGGCCGGCTTCAGGTCGCGGTGCACGATGCCGACCTGGTGGGCCACCGTCATGCCGGTGGCGATGTCGCAGCCAAAGCGCAGGGCGCGCTTCAGTTCCATGGGTTTTTCGTTGACGATCTCGCCGCCCAGGGTGTGGGAAGGGAAGTATTCCATGGAGATCGCATACAGACCCTGGATGTACAGGAAGTCATAGATGCGGATGACGTTCTTGTGGGTGATCTTGCGCGAGTAGCGCAGTTCGTGCACGAAGCGCTTCATCACCTCTTCGTCTTCGGCGACGTTGGGGTTCAGGAACTTCAGGATCAGCCGCTCATCGACGACCGTATCCTCCATCAGCAGCACGGTGCCGAAGGCGCCCTTGCCGATGCGGTCGATGTACTTATAGCGCCCCTCGATGATGTCCCCGGTCTTGAGCGTGGTGATGTCCAGCCGTGCCGGCTCGCCCGCCTTGCGCACCTTCTCCAGTGCGGCCTCGGGCAGCACCGTGGTGCCGGAGGGGCCGGATGAGGCCGGCGGGCGCGGCGGGGCGCTGGAGGCGGCGCGGGCCACCTGCGCCGCCACCGAGGTCAGGGTGCCGGGTGCGGCCACCGGACTGCTGCCGGTGCGCACGTCCATTTCGGCCAGCGCCGCGGTGGCCAGGCGCGCCACCGTCTGGTCCTCGGATCCGACCTGGGTCTGAAGGCCGGCGCGTACCTGCTCGGCCTGCCGGTCGTCGGCGAGCTTCGCCAGCGCCTGGATGGCCTCGATGCGGATCTCCCGCTCGGGGCGCGACAGCAGCGGCAGGATGACATCGATCTGCTGCGCCTCACCGAGCTTGCCCAGTGCGCGCACCACCACCGGCAGCGCCTTGGCGTTGCCGGTCTTGATCATTTCCAGCAGGCGCGGCAGGGCGCGCTTGCTGCCGATCTCGGCCAGCGCATCGATGGCGCGCTCGCTCACCCACCAGTCGGTGTCGCGTGTGGCCTGGATGAGGTGATCGACCGCGCGTTCGTCCTTGGTCTGGTTCAGGATCTCGATGGCGGCGCGGCGGATGTCCTCGTCCTTCTCTTGCACCAGCTGCAGCACGGCATCGATGACCTTGGGCCCGCCGATCTTGCCGAGCGCATCGGCCGCGCGGCTGCGCACCCACCAGTCGCTGTCCTTCAGCGCCTGCAGCAGGTACTTGACGCTGCCCGCGTTGCCGACTTCGTTCAGGACCTCTACCGCCGAGCGGCGGGCGTACTCGTTCTCGTCCTTGAGCACATCGATCAAGAAGCGCACGGTGTCGGGGTGGTTGGCCTTGATGACCACATCCACGGCCTTGTTCTGCACATCGATTTCCGGATCGCGCAGCAGCGCGCACAGCCGCTGCACGTCCACCAGGTTGTCCATCTTCTGCAACGCGCCCAGGGCCGCGCCGCGGATCAGCTTGTGCGGATCCTTCAGCTGCGCCATCAGCGCGGTCTGCACTTCCGGCAGGTTGAAGCGCGAGAGGATGTTGATGATGTGGACGCGCGCGATCGCATCCTTGCCGTGCAGGCGGCCGATGAGTTCCGGGACCGCGCTGGCATCGGCAATTTCGCCGATGATGCGAAACAGCGCGGCCTTCTCGTTCGGTTCTTGCTGATAGGCGACGCCGAGCAGCTCGCGCACGTTGTAGCGCGCCTTTTGCGCCGCAACAATCTCCAGCACCGCGGACTTGGAAATGCCCGGCTGCGCCAGGGCCTCCAGCAGCAGGTTGGGCGGAAAGTTACGCGAGGTGGTCAGGGCCCAGGAAATACCGGCAATGACCCGCGGGCTGCCCTCGACCAGACCCTGCAGGAAACGCGGAAAGGTCTTGGCGCTGATCAGCGCCGAGAGCACATCGACGAGGGCCACGGTGGCGTTCTTGTCCGCCTCCGGGAGTGCCGCGAGCACCGCATCGATCGCGCCGGGTCCCAGGTCCTTCAGCTTGGCTGCGGCCTTGTGGACGGCCGGATCGTTGGGGCCGGTGCCGGAGCGGATCTCGGTCACCAGTCTGTCGGCGCGTAAGTTCGTGAAAAAGCTCATTCAGCCGACAGCTAACCGTCTCTTGTTCACTTGGAGGAATTGGCCGATGCGGCAGTCCGGGGGCCGCCGCCGGTAACCGATTGATTATGCCATACCAAGCCGCGACTGCTGCGTCAAAGCCATTCATGCGCTTACAATCCGGCGCCTTTTGCGGACATCATGGTGTTATGAACGACCCTCGCCTGAATCTGATACGCGCGGCGATCGAAAATCATGCCGATCCGTTCCTGGGTGAGACCCTGGGGGCGGCGCAGGCCCTCGCCGGCATGGAAATGCGCGAGGGTCGTCTCAAGTGCCGATTGCAGTTCGGGTTTCCCGTCGGCGGCTACGCGGACTCGCTGGCGCAAACATTACGGCCCGCGGTGGAAGCGGTGGCCGGCGACCTGCCGGTCGACCTGGAGCTTGAAGCGCAGATCCACGCGCACGCGGTGCAGCGGCCGCTGAAGCCGCTGCCGGGAGTGAAGAACATCGTGGCGGTGGCCTCCGGCAAAGGCGGGGTCGGCAAGTCCACCGTGGCGGCGAATCTGGCGCTCGCCTGGGCCGCTCAGGGCGCCCGGGTGGGGGTGCTCGATGCGG